>Ga0189278_10019_pt1 | contig 316062 bp, 296 predicted proteins | sample N26A9minimetaG_FD_130326 | JGI IMG/M metagenome (GOLD analysis project Ga0189278, IMG submission 130326) | Marine microbial communities from the Costa Rica Dome - N26 A9 mini metaG | ecosystem: Environmental > Aquatic > Marine > Oceanic > Photic zone | place: Costa Rica: the Eastern Pacific... | reverse complement strand
TTTACAGATAGATCTAATCTAAAGGTGGGTCACTTTGGCCCGGCGGGGGTGGGTCACTTTCGTCCGGCCAGCTATGGTCACTTTAACCCGGCGAGGGTGGTATACTATGTCCGGCGTTTCCATTATGACATCTTTAAATTCCTTTTCGGATGGCTTTTTTGGTAAGCATTCAAAAGGGTCGTTGAGGTCAATTGGTTGGGTATATCTCAATAACTCATCGTCGAGATACGATAGTCTTTCGGGTGGTAAATATTTGTAGTAAAGGTTCATTTGTATTGTTTACAACTATTTTATATACTTAACTTCGTTCGGTGTATACTCTTAATTTGGTTAACTATGTCTTAGTTATGTAAATTATCGCACAGTATAATTTTCTGCTAAATTTTGTATAAATTACAATATAAACATTATTGTAAACCATTAAATGGGCTGGTGGTTTTGTGGCTCGATTTATATGAATATATGGCATTCTTATCTTAGAGCTTTTAAGCTACAAAAGTTTTGTATAAAGTGTTTGTCAGTTCCATTTTTTAATAAAGATGAAACAAAGTATTGAGCGATGGATTTATTTGAAGATTAATAGTTAAGCTTTTAAAGTTTAAAACAAATCTTATGAATATTATTACTATTTTTATTGACAGTTAGGCACATGAAAATTGTGTTTAAAAGTTGTTTTTTGCTTTCCGTGTTCTTAACGGGAATACCTTCAAGATTACAGGGTTAAAACAATGATTTTCAATAATATAGAATTTTGTCGATGATTCAGTCATCCCGACTTACCTTATTTAAGCAAAATCAAAACACTGTTAATCTTATGATTTTCAGTGTTTTTTGTTTGTAGCTTGTCTATCTTAACTGGTTAAGCCCAAATTTTAACTGCGCGATTCCCTTTACAGCACTGAAGCGTTGCTGCGGATAAACAATTAAGGAATCTTTTCTTTTCAGTTCTTCTATTTCGGGGTTTTCTCTTTAGTTTCCATATTAACTTTTCACTAACTCATATCACTCCCGAAAGTGGTATCTTTAAAAACATTCAATCTGTAAAATCCTTTCAATGTTATCCAAGAATTCGATATTGGGTTTATTGTTGTTCTTCCTCGCCCTGCCACTTTTTGGACAAAACTTATCCGTCACAGGTAAAATCAAGCCTGCTTTTCAGGAATACTTTGGCAATCCCCGCGTATCTATTTTTCTACATATGAATAAAAGCACTTATGTACGTGGAGAGCATATCTGGTTTAAAGGATATATGTATAATCGTGTGAAGGCAGAGCCCTTTAAGGAAGCTGTAAATGTGTACGTGGGTATTTATGATAAGGATGGCAACCAGAAGGAAAAACACTTGGTGTTGAGTAAGGAGGGGCAGCTTCAGGGACAAATAGCCATAGACTCCTCTTTTGTGGATGGGCAATATTATATCAAAGCCTCCACTAGTTGGATGAAGGACCTTAAGGAGGATGATTCCTTTGTTCAGCAATTTATGGTGTTGAATAGCGAATTGGTGCTTGAAAATAATAACCCTTCAGAGGATTACGATATTCAATTTTTCCCCGAAAGCGGGCACTGGGTCTCCAATGTCCAAAGTGTTTTGGGTATTAAGATGCTTGATGAAAATGGTAATGCCGGGGCCAATATGGTTGGTATCATAAGGAACCACATCGGAGAAGAAATAGTTCGTTTCAGGACCAATCGACTTGGTTTTGCAAAAGTGGTAATGACCCCCTCTGCAAGCGAACGGTATTGGGCCACCGTGTCAAACCCTAATGGTAAGGAGTGGAGGGTGCCACTCCCAGCTATCGATTCGTTGGGGCTAGTGCTATCCACCAGAAATATATCGGAAGATAGAATTCTGGTTTTGGTCGGGACCAATGCCGAGACAAAACGAGCAATTGGCCAAAAACCCTATAGTATTCTTATCCATAGGGATGGATTGCTCAAAAGTTTGGATGTGGTTTTCAAAGAAAATCAGCTTTATGCCTCCCATATCTTGGATAAGAGCGAGCTCCATTCGGGCATGAATATTCTTACCTTGATAGATAACCGTGGAGTGCCCATTGCGGAACGACTGTTTTTTAATGATAAGCAAATAAAAACCCTATCGTTGGACGCCAATGTGCAAAAGGTGGACAAGGATTCCATGGAAGTGGTCCTCACCGGGTTTGAAAAGCGTACAACCTCTTTTGCGAGTATTTCAGTGCTTCCGGTAGGCACCAAAGCCTACAATTTCAGTTCCAATATCCTAAGCTCATTTTTGCTTAAACCTTATGTGCGTGGCTATATCGAAGAGGCCGACCAGTATTTTATGGATTTTTCTAAACGTGCCATGGAAGATTTGGATATGTTGTTGCTCACACAGGGCTGGTCCAAGTATGATTGGGACAACATCTTCAACAAACCTCCCCAAAAGCAAATACAATATCGGGCCGGAATTGATGTATTCGGCTCCATTAACTCCAAGGTCCCCAAGAGTACCGACCTTTTGGTTTATGCTGGTAATCAAAGTGAACCTACCGTCATCCCATTATCGGAACAATCAGAAGCCTTTAGTTTGGACAATTATTTTGTGGAACAGGGCGAAGAGCTAAGGCTTACCTTGCTCAACAAGCGTGGAGAGCTCACCATGCCCAATCTTTTTTTGAGGTTGGATACAGGACAATCCACGGATAGAATATATGAACTGGAACCTTTTAGGGGAATAGAAAATGACGTGCTGGTGGATGGTTTGGGAGAAGTTGAACTGCAAAACTTTGTTTTACCGGAACAAAATACGATTAGCCTTGAGGAAGTAGTGGTAAGCGAAAACAGGGCTATCAAAAGAATCACCACACCCTTTGTGTCCGAAGGTAACCTAAAAGTTGTGACCGAGGAGACGGAGGGACTCTATCCTCGATTGCTGGATATTATACGTTCCAGTGGTTTCAATGTTTGGGAGGTTCCCAATGCGGGGTACGATAGGATACGCATCACCACAAAACGGGTCTTGTCCTTTTCTTTGGTGCAACCATCCCCGATTCTATACATTGATGATGTCCGCTATCCTGATTTTGATATTTTGTTGGATTTCCCCACTACTAGGGTAAAAAGCTATTATATCGATCGTACCGGGGCCATGGAAGCCGGAGGGGCAGGGGGCGTCATTCGGGTCTATACCCGCAAGGAGGGCGACGTTGGTGCCGGGCACTCGGACAAATTCACACCAGATGAAAGATTTTTTACGCATAGGGTATCCAATGGGTTTATGCCCGCAAAGCAATACTATACGCCCAAGTACAACAACCTGTCCAGTGAGTCGTTCCGTTATTTTGGAAGCATTGGTTGGTTTCCCGACCCTGCAATCAATAAAAATGGGATGTGTACACTAAAAATACCCGACTATGGTTACGACGAAATAGTATTGTTCGTAGAGGGTATGGACGAGGAAGGAAGGTTGACTTCTTCCATGGAACGGGTCAGGGTATCATCCACAGCCCAGTAGTTTGTTTTTTTTCATGTTCTCCTCAGCATGGGCCAATACAAACTCAGATGGCCTCAGGGCTACAGTTGAAGATATTGTATTCCACCTATGCAGATGCTTAAATCATCCGAGGTATTTCGCAAGCGGTCAAATGCAGGTAAATAGTTATCACTGCGACATAATTTTACCATCCTCCAATTGAACAATGCGATCGGTCCTTTTCGCAAAATCCTCATCATGGGTCACCACCAAAAGGGACAATCCTTGTTCCTCCTTCAGTTTTTTGAAGATATTGAACACATTGTCCGAGTTATGACTGTCCAAATTCCCCGTGGGCTCATCTCCCATCAAAATAGTGGGGTCGTTGATCAAAGCCCTGGCGATGGCCACACGCTGTTTTTCCCCTCCCGATATCCTGGAGGCCCGTTGATGGGCCAAATGACCAATGTGCAGCATTTCCAGTTTTTGTTGCGCATTGTGCTCAATTTCTGTAAGGGACTTTTCCCCAAGCTTTTTGGCCGGCAACATCACATTTTCCAAAACACTGAATTCCGACAATAAATAGTGGAACTGGAATACAAATCCAATGTTCTTGTTTCGTATGCGGGACAGTTCCTTATGGGATTTACCTGTAATCAGTTGATCGTTGAGGTATAATTGCCCCTCATAATCTGTATCCATGGTAGACAGGATATAGAGCAAGGTGGATTTTCCGGAGCCGGACTTCCCCATAATGGACGTAAACTCTCCCTTTTTCACTCCAAAGGAGATATCCTTTAGCACATGAAATTCCTTTGGCTTGCGAAAGTATTTGTTGATATGTTTGGTTTCTAAAACAAATTCCATAGCCCCCATATCAAGTTCCTCGAATAATTTTTACAGGGTCAATTTTTTTGGCCCTCAGGGAGGGCAGGTAACCTGCAATGAAAGTGGACAAAAGGGCAAAAACTATCCCGATGAGGTAATAAACGGGATCGTAATTTACCGGATAGGTGGTAATCGTCGGCAAAGCGTCAGTTTCAAAAGGGGTTTGATCGATAAGGCTTGAAAGTGAAAAGCCGATCAACAGACCCAAAGCACCTCCAACGATTCCTATAATCATGGCCTGACCCATAAAAATGAGCTGCACATCATTTCCCGAAAAGCCAGTGGCTTTGAGAATGGCAATATCCTTCATTTTCTCATAAATCAACATGTTCAAGATATTGTAGATACCAAATCCGGCTACGATCAGTAAGGTGATGGAAACTGCATAGGTGATGAGGTTTCTAATGTTTGAACCCGTCTCAAACTGTGCATTGGCTTCATTGATTCCCATGGCCTGCACGTCAAACTGATTTTCCAAGCGTTTGGCCAAGGATTCCGCCTGGGCAATATCCACCAATCTAATGTTGATGTCCGTAACATAATTCTCTGCCTCCCCCAAAATACGTTGTACCGTTTTTAGATTGGCAAAACTTTGCACATTATCTACCTCCGCAATCCCACTTTGATAGATGCCTACAATTTTTAGCGGGAACACGGTGCCGGATACTGTACTGATCTGCACTCTATCTCCTGTGGTTAACGACATCTTTTCGGCCAAACCTGAGCCGAGGAGAATTCCGTTAGCGTTGTTTTTCAGGTCCTCCGGGGAGCCTTCCACGATGTTATCCCGTAGATTGGACAATCGGACTTCCTCCATAATATCGACCCCTACCAAGTTTCCCCCAAGTTCCATGGAACCTGACAGATAGAAAATTTGGGCCCGTAGCTGCGGGGTTGCTCCATCTACATTGGGTTGCTTTTTGAGATAACTGAGAATGGGGAGGGCATTATGGATTTTAGTTTGGCTCAGTTTGGGTTTAATGGAGTGAACTACGTTGAATCCGTTTTGGAACGCCTCGGTCATAGTGATGGGTTGGTCATCAGAGGGGCGGATTTCATTATACAAATGGATATGTGGGGTTTGATTGAGTACCAGATTATCCAGCATGGTGTTGAGCCCCGTCATAAAACTTACCAAAGTAATATAGGCACCTATTCCAAAAGTGACTCCAAGGGTGGCGGTTATGGTGGATTTCATCTTGGTAATAAGATGGGTTTTGGCAATGCCCAATATGACGCTCCAATTGATCATGGTTCGGGTGGATATAGTGCCGTATGTTCATCGATGCCGTCAAGGATTTCGACCATTGACATATTTTCCAGTCCTGTGGTTACCTGTGTTTCCCCCTCATCTGTCAACACCGTGCTACCATTGATCAGATATGTTTTTGGAATCACCAATGCCTCCTTGGTTTCGGAAATGACAATATTGCCCTCTCCCGAAAGCCCCGGATATAATGTTTCTGGAGGGGTGTTGAATATGGCTTCCACTGTAAAGGTCTGTGAGCGCTCATCTTTTCGGGGATAGATTTTGTGCACTGTACCTTGAAATACGGTATCCCCATAGGAATCTAAGGTAATGTAGACTTTTTGTCCCCTGCGCAGTTTGATGATGTCGACCTCATCCACCAACAGTTCCACAACAAACCTATTGGTCATGCCCAACGTTGCCACGGGTTCTACGGTAGTGATAATTTCCCCAAGATTTTTGTACAGTGCATATACCGTTCCGTTAATCTTGCTTGTTATGGTAAAATCGTTGGTGTTGGTAAGCGATGATCTGTAATTGTTTTCCGCTTGCCTTAGCTGTGTTTCAAGTTCATTTTTGGTTCGTTCAAATTTCTTTTTTAGGGCATCGAGTCGGTTTCGGGCAAGTTCGTAGGCCAGTTTTTTGTTGTCAAACTCCACTTTAGATCCAATGTTTTGGTCCCAAAGCTTTTTTTGTCGGTAAAAGTTGATGGAATCATTGCCCAATTGCAACACTGCCGCTTCGATTTCATCTTTGATGCTGTTCAATACCGCCGAGGTGCCCGTATAATTCTTTTGAGCGAGTTCAAGGGCCAATCGCGCATTTTCCTTGTTCATTTCCGGGGAAGTATTGCTGATCTGAAGCAGCAAATCCCCTTTGGAAACGGTGTCGCCTTCTTCCACCCAAATATGTTCAAGAATGCCGATGGCCACCGAATAGGCATGGTACAGACTGTCCGGCTGAACGGTCGCCGAAGCATAAACAGATTCCGTCATGGGTAGTTTTTGCGGGTACGTCTTTTCCTTTGGCCCCGAACAAGCCAATAGGAGGTAGGCACCAATCACCGAAAACACAAGGTACTTCATGGGAACTAAGATGGTATATTCCTCAAAGTACCAACAAAATCCCGAGTTGGGATATGAGCAAAATCAGCAAAGTCTTAGAAATCCCCTAAAACAGGGTCAAAACATGATCTACCAATTTTCATCGTAAACATCTGTTAGAATTTCCGCCAACTTGTCCTCGAAAACGGGTTTTACCACGTAGCCAGTAACTTGTTCAAATTCCTTGGCCCGCTCCATATCGTGCGGGTCATTGGAGGAGGTGACCATATAAATGTTCACTTCTTTTTCCGACAATTTGGGCACTAGTTTTTTGAACTCCGATAAAAAGCCCCACCCATCCAAATAGGGCATATTGATATCCAGCAAAATAACTCCGGGTAGCGGGTTGTTCTCTTGTGTGCACGTTTGGATGAATTCGATGGCCTGTTCCCCATCATTAAAGGATTTTACGGAAATATCATCGGACATATTGGCCAAGATTTTCTTGGTCACGTAGATATAGACTTCGTCATCATCCACTAAAAGGATACTGGGGTTTCTCATTTATTATTATGAATTGTTGAATTTAATTTTGAATGTGGTACCAACACCGACCTCACTGTCTACGGTAATGGAGGCATCCATGGCCTCCAATTGGGATTTTACTGTAAAAAGCCCCATTCCCTTACCGGAAACATCGCGATGGAACCGCTTATACAATTTAAAAAGATTGTCGCCGTGCCGCTCTAGGTCAATGCCAAGACCGTTATCTTTCACATAAAGAACTTTCTTTCCGTCTTCCCAAGCGGTTTCAAATATGATATGGGATTTTACATCGGGCCGTCGGAATTTGAGGGCGTTGGATAACAGATTGTGCAAAATGCTCCTCATATAGAATCTGTTGCATTTCAAGGCATGCCATTCATCAAAATGATATTCGATGGTAAAGTTTTGTTGTTCCTCATCGAGTAGTCGTTCCACAAAATCCTTTTCTACGTCCTTCAGCTTTAAAAGGAGGTTGACGTTCTCCAGCTCTAGCTCCCTTTGGTTCAAAATGGACACATAGGTTTGCACATCATCCGTCAGGGTCTGAATGTTGGACGAAATGGTTTCCAGTTTTGGGAACAGTTCCTCAAACGTTTTCTGGTCAGGGGATTTGCTCAAGAGGTCTACAATAATGTTCATACTGCTCACTGGAGCCTTCAGGTTGTGCGCCACTACATAGTTAAAATCTTCCAGTTGCTTATTGCGAACCCTTAGTTGCTCATTGGAGCGTTCCACCAGCTTGTTGGATTCATGGAGCTTGGCCTTACTGGCCAAAAGTTCTTTGTTTTTTCTTTTGAGCTGGGCAACAAAGTTTCGTTTTTCCTTTTGGGTGTGGGCATAGCCAAAACCAATTAAGCCGATGACACCCAATGTGAGTACGTTAAAAAGAATCAAGTTTTTACGGATGGTATCCAATCTGCTCCTTATGTAGGTGGGCGGAATTTCTTGGACAATGGCCCAATCGTTATCGGAAACAATTTCCGCCATGCCCGCATAGCGGTTCATGCCCACATCCCTTTCATATCCTGTTCGCACATTTTGATAGGTCCATAGACTTCCGTTTTCCATAAAAAAGGTATCCTTCTTAAAAATGAGGTTTTTTAGCTCCAATCTTTTTTGGATGGAGGAGTCCTTTGGGGTCATCTTATTTTGATGCGCAAGGGTATTAAAGTCAAGATTGGAGGTAATGATACGGCCATCGGTATCCAGCAAGAAAAAGTTATCCTCAGTAATTCGTGATTTCATAAAACTGAAAATGTTGTCCATGTTAAAATTGACCACGGCCAATCCTACCTGCACATCATTGCCATCAAAAATTTGGGTCACCCCTCGCAACACCGGTCTGTGGGGAACCTCAATCACACCATTTTCCTTATTCAGTTCAATGGGGCTCACATAGACTTGGCCTCTCTCAAGGTCCAGTCCTCTTTTAAAATAGTCCCTATCGATTTTGTTTTGCGGTTGTTTTGGGGCCATGCTGTCTCGGGCTATTCTTTCAAACCGTAACACCTCCTCCCCATGCAAGTCGATAAACCGCAATTGGTCATAAATGGGGTAACCCTGCATAATTCGGATATAGTTGTTGATGAAGGTAGCATCAAGGGGGTTGGTTTTTGAAAAGGCCTCAGGAAAGTTGATATCCGACCAAAAGGAGGTTATACTGATCAAATTGATGCTTTGATCGATCAGGTGATAGCTTTTATTGAGAATGTTCCGCTGCTGTATGATTCCCATACCTTGTATGAGACTTTGCTTTTGTTCATAACCCCAATACAAAGAGAAGATGAGAAGTGGAATGTAGAGCGCAATGGCTGTTTTTAGTATATTTCTCCACATAAAGTGCTATTTTGAATCATGTCCATCAAAGTCGGTACACGGGCATCGTTGTAAACCTTTTAATTACTTTTTTGTAGGAGAAATACAGATGAAGTTATGAATATTTTTCATAAAAAATAAATCCTATCGATTAGATGTGTTAAAAAGGTGGATATTGTAATCTATTCTAGGGTATACGGTTGCAATTATGTCGAAAATCTAGGTTTCCACAAATGATTTATGGAGCGGGGGCATAGACGAATCACTTATAGGTTTTGATAAAAAGAATAGACTGCTTATCACCAAAAGTGCTATCTATTTTAATACTATTATCCATTAAAAAACAGATAGGTCTCTAATGCACCATTCACGCATTAGGGCGTCATATCCCCAAAGATGCTTATATTGAACTTTCGAATCTTTTTTTGATCCCCTTCGACCCAAATAATGGGCATAACAAGCATTTTGGTTTACCGACAGCTTGGAGATGTTAAGGTACAAGGTGGGGTGGTCGTCAAAATTTTCTTGAGGATGAAATATACCGCCGTAAGCCTTTATCGGAAAATGATGGACTGTGCCCTGAAAGAGGGGGTGGCTATGGCCTATCTCAATGCATTCAAAACACCTTATAAGGATTTGGAAGCGGTTAAAGCGGTTCCAGCAGAGGAATTCTTTGAACTCCACGAACGTTTGGATGATACCCTTGGACCCGGTTTTTCCATAAGGGTAGGGCAGCAAATGAAAATCGAAGACTACGGGGTTTTGGGACTTTCGTGGCGCACTTGTTCCTATGTTGGAGAAATCTTTGAGCGCTCGGAGAGGTATTTTAAGATGCTGTCCAACACCTATGTTTTTAAGGTGGAGAAGGGAAATCCCTTTTCTGTCATCCATTTATTGAGGGAACCCCACCGCAAGGGATTGGAGTTGTCCAACGAAGCCACACTTTCGGCAACGGTTGTCGTGCTTCGGGCCATGTCGGAGTCCAACATCTCTCCGACCGAAGTTTGTTTTAAACATAGTGCCCCTTCGGATATCAGTAGCTACGAAAAGGCGTTCAATTGTCCCATTCACTTCAATCAACCCCAGTATTCCATCTCCTACACTACAGCAGATTTGACAATGCGAACGGCAAAGGCCGATGTAAGCATCAACCGTTTTTTGGTGGAGCGTGTGGAGGAAGAAACGAAAGGGTTGGAAGTCAGTGCCAATAGAATCGCAAGCGATTGTAGAAGTTTGATAGCGGATGCCTTACCCAGCGGAATCCCGAGCATTCATCATATTGCTGGTCTTATGGGAATGGGCGATAGGACCTTGGCCCGTCGACTTGCGGAAAACGGGGTATCCTTTAGGGATTTAATTCAAAAAGCACAGCAGAGTATTGCGATAGACCTATTAAAAAACACCTCACGAAGTATTGCCGAAATCGCCTTTGAAACTGGTTTTTCCGAGCAGAGTGCATTTAATCGTGCCTTTAAAAGATGGACTGACCAAACACCTGTAGAATTCCGTAACCAACAGTAAAACAGCTAGTTTGGCCTAAAATGTCAAAAGATTGGCAAAAAGGGTCAAGCATGGCAGACCTAATCATCCCAATTTTACACCAGAAATCAAAAACAGGTGTATCATGGATGTTTCTATCAAAACAATTTCTCTATTTGCTTCGGTTGTATTGACAGGATTGTCAGCTGGCCTAATTTATGCCTGGTCGGTATCGGTAATTCCCGGAATCCAAAAAGTATCGGACTTGTCTTATCTAGAGACCATGCAATCCATCAACAGGGCCATACTCAACCCCTTATTTTTCATTGTTTTCTTTGGAAGTATTGTCGCTTTGGGAGTTGCGGCCAGTTACCAATTTCAAACGGATAAGTTGGCCTTTGGCCTGCTGTTGGCGTCATCCTTACTATATCTTTTGGGTACCATCGCAGTTACCGTTATGGGGAATGTCCCTTTGAACAACGAGTTGGAGGCCATGGACCTCTCCGCACTTGATTTGGAAAGAATGAAATCGTTTAGGGACTATTACGAAACCAAATGGAATTGGTTTCATACCATTCGTACCCTTTGTGCTTTAGTTTCCTTTTTGATATCACTGATCACGGTATTTACGCAAATCAAATAATAATCATCAAAAAACGAACAGTCATGAAACATGTAAGAGCTATTGGGATAGGTATTTTTATCTGGATTATCGGGGTGAGCCTTTATACCTTTTCCTTTTATATCCCGATTTTGGAGAACCCTGAGCTACAAGCCAATATATTTCTGTCCATAGGCGTAGTACCGTTGGTTTGGTTCGGGTCAAAATTATACTACAGGAAAAATAACACCACCAAAGGTTACTGGTTAGGGCTTGTTTTCTTTTCGATTGCAGCGGTTTTGGATGCATTGGTCACAGTGCCCCTGTTCATTGAGCCCTATGGAGGAAGTTATTACAGTTTTTTCACCGCCATTGGCTTTTGGCTTATCGGAATGGAGTTTGTCATCACGGCAACTTGCTATTGGTACGTCGAGGTATATGGAAAAAAGGAAACGGTCAATTCCTGATCATACCAATCATTTTTTGAAGTAGAACTAACATTAAAACTAAAAATAACAGTCATGAAAACAGAGAACATCTTAGTTATTGGCGGAACCGGAAAAACGGGCCGCCGTGTTGTGGAAAATGTAATTCAAGCAGGACACAATGTACGTATTGTGGGTAGAAATACTTCTCCTGCTTTTGATTGGGAAAATCCCGAGACTTATGATGCGGCATTAAAAGATACGGATAGAGCGTATATCGTGTATTATCCAGATTTGGCTGTACCAGGTTCAAGAGAAGCTATAACAACATTGACTGAAAAAGCGTTGCAAGCAGGCTTGGAAAAAGTGGTCTTGCTATCAGGTAAAGGAGAAACCGAGGCCGAGGCTTGCGAGGACATTGTCGCAAACTCAGGGTTAAACTACACCTTGGTTCGAGCCTCATGGTTCAATCAAAACTTTAGTGAAGGTGCTTTTTTGGAGTTTGTATTGAACGGTCAAGTGGCCCTTCCAATGCCAGAGGCGGAGATTCCCTTTGTAGATGCCGACGACATCGCCGATGTAGTGGCCAAAGTGTTAGTGGATGATTGCTTCAACGGCGAGACCATTACCGTGACCGGACCCCGAAAAATGACCTTTGGAGAAGTGGTGGCTGCCATGGCCGCAGGGATTGGAAAAGATATACAATTTCACCCCATCACCATTGAGGAGTTTAAAGCGGGAATGAAACAGGCTGGATTGCCCGACTCCTATGTTTGGCTCTTCGGATACCTGTTCCAAGAAGTATTGGGCAATCCGGACAATCAAGAAATATCCCATGATGTTGAAAAGGTTTTGGGACGGCCTGCCACTGATTTTAATACCTATGTGGAAAAAACCGTGGCCACGGGGATTTGGAACCAAGACCTTTCACATACCGTTTAAGTGACGGTAATGTTTAAAATGGCAACTCGACATAACCGTTGGAATTCATCACGCACGTACCAAACTTGTTTGGTACGTGCTAAACACAAATTTATGACCAAAGAGGAACGAATTGCAATGATTAAAGTTAGCTGGGAGCTTCACAATCAAATAGAAACGGCCTATTTACAGCATCCTGCCCAAAAAAATGATGAAGCCTGGTTGGAAAAACAGCGTTTGCTTTTGGCCGATATGGCCCTTCATCTTTTACAAACCTCTATAAACCCCGAAGAGATTAAGTTGGATCGATTACGGGACAACTTGCATGCGATTTTGACTATTTCAGATCAGTTTTTGCCTGAGGTTGGTTTGAAAAGGATGACGGATCATTTGTACTGAGAGCTTTCGTTGGTCATAAAATCCTGCAATTCTATTCCCGACCGTTTTAGATTGGCTAGGTATTTAGTAGATTTGGAGTTCAACCAAACTATTCAACTGACTCATGAGCTTAAAGCAACGTTCTTTTTCTTTTCTTTTTTCATTTTTACTGAGTTGTGCCCTTTTTGCACAGGATTTTGAAGCCTTGCAATACCGTACCATTGGACCTTCCCGAGGAGGCCGTGTAACTACGGTAACTGGAACTCCTCTGCAACCGGGAACCTTTTATTTCGGGGCCTCTGGTGCTGGGGTATGGAAAACCGAGGACTATGGCACCTCTTGGCATAATGTTTCTGATGGCTTTTTTAAAACACCTTCCATCGGTGCCATTGAAATCGCTGCCAATGACCCCAACATTGTCTACGTCGGAACGGGTTCTGACGGTATACGAAGTAACATCATTGCCGGTAAGGGAGTGTACAAATCCATAGATGCCGGCAAAACATGGGAGCACATCGGCCTAGAGAATGCAGGCCAGATCGGTGCCGTGGAAATAGACCCCACCAATAGCAATATAGTCTGGGTGGCGGCTATTGGAAACGCCTTTAAACCCAACGAAGAACGAGGTATTTTTAAAACCACCGATGGCGGAAAAACCTGGGAAAAGGTATTGTATGTTTCCGAGGAAACGGGCTTTGCCGACTTGGAATTATTGCCAGGCAATCCCAATGTAGTGTACGCAGCCGCATGGAAAGCGCGAAGGACCCCATGGACCATAGATTCTGGGGGTAAAAACAGCGAAGGCGGTATCTATAAATCCGTGAACGGAGGAAAAGATTGGGTGAAATTGGAAGACGGACTCCCAAAAGGTTTGATCGGTAAAATTGATTTGGCCGTGTCCCCAGTGGATTCCAGTATCCTTTACGCCGTTGTAGAAGCCCCGGGAGATGACCGAGGATTGTACAAATCGGTGGATCAAGGAAAATCCTTTGTCCATGTTTCGGATGATGAACGTTTGGTCAACCGACCATTTTACTATACCAATATTGAGTTGGACCCCACCAATCCCGATATTGTGTATTCCAATGCCAACCCATTGATCAAATCCGTGGATGGGGGCAAGACTTGGACACGCATGAGTGTCCCCCACGGAGATAACCACGATATATGGTTGAACCCAGATAATCCCGATTTGTTGATCCAATGTAACGATGGCGGAGCCAACGTATCACACAATGGCGGAAAAACGTGGTCCACACAATACAACCAACCTACCGCGGAGATCTATCAAGTAGCAGTGGACGACCAATATCCCTATTGGGTCTATGGCGCACAGCAGGACAATACCACCTTGGCCATTCCCAGCATGGCTCCTTCGGCAACTTCTCCAATAAATGGACCGGTGATGTTGGATGTAGGGGGATGCGAAACCGGACCGGTGATCCCCATGCCGGGCAACCACTACATCGTTTACAACAATTGTAAGGGACGCTTTAGCGTATACAGCAAGAAAACAGGACAAAGCCGTGAATATTCCATTGGAGCATCCAACATTTACGGACACAATCCAAAGGATTTAAAATACAGATTTCAGCGGGTGGCACCCATCCATGTGTCCCCTTACGACCCCGAAACCGTTTACATGGGGTCCCAATTTTTGCACAAAACCAGCAACGGTGGCCAAAATTGGGAAATTATCTCCCCAGACCTTACGGCTAACGAACCCGATAAGCAAGTAATCTCTGGTAATCCCATTACCCGCGACATTACAGGGGAGGAATACTACAGCACCCTATATTCCATCAGGGAATCGAAAATCAGCAAGGGCTTGATTTGGACCGGCTCCAACGATGGGGTCATCTTCGTGACCAAGGACGGTGGGAAAACATGGAAGAACGTCACACCCAAAAAAATGCCCAAAGGTGGCAGAGTGGAGTCCGTGGAACCTTCACAGTTTGATCCGGCCAAGGCCTACATCGCCGTGGACCGTCATTTATTGGGAGATGAAACACCCTATCTCTACAAAACCGATAACTATGGGGAAAGTTGGGAGCTCATCAGTACTGCTTCCAACGGAATTCCTTCCGATTACACCACAAGGGTTTTACGGGAAGACCCCGTGCGTGAAGGATTGCTCTACGCGGGAACTGAATACGGAATGTTTGTGTCTTTTGACGATGGCACTACGTGGAAAGAATTCCAGCAAAACCTGCCCGTCACCCCCATTACCGATATAACCCTATTCCGAGGGGATTTGGTATTGAGTACCATGGGCCGCGGTTTCTGGATCTTGGACAAAGTGACCACGCTTCAGGATGAAAAGATTACACAATTGGGCGATAGTCCTGTATTGTTTCAACCCGACGACACTTATCGCTATCAAACCCCATGGGGAGGTGATTTCCCAAATTACCCATCAACCAGTGTAATTATTGACTACTACTTGCCCTCTGATGTCAAGGACGGGGTGAGCCTGCAAATTTTGGATGCCCAAGGCAAAGAGGTAGCCACCATTGTCAGCGACTCCACCCAGTTGAAATCCACTTCGGAGAAAGTGGAGGATATGAGCCTGAGCATGACCTTTGTATACATGGATGAAAAATTGGAAACCAAAAAGGGCATCAATCGTTTTGAGTGGAACTTGGAACAAAAAGGGGCTTGGGCGAAGAACAAAAGAAGACGTTACCGAAATGGCCCCATGGCCTTGCCGGGCAAGTACACGGCCAAGTTGACCGTTGGTAACCAATCTTTCGAAAAACAGTTTGAGATTTTGATGGATCCGAAATTGGAGGGCGATGGCATTACCATGGCCGATTTGCAGGCCCAGCAGGCCCTTCAGTTAAAGGTGATAGATTTATTGTCGGAGGCTCGAATGCTTCAAGATAAGGTAGAGGAAAAGATAAAGGAACTTGAAAAAGCAAATGCAGGCGAAAGTCAACTTCAGCCATACAAAGATATTTTAAAGGAACTCAAAAATGATGAGGGCGCCTATCCCGAGGTAGTAATGGTGGCCCAAATCTCCTATTTATATTACATTTTAAGTAGTGGCGACAAAGTACCCGGACAAGAAGAAAAGGACCGATACCAAGAATTGTTGACCCAGTTCAACGCACTTAAGGCAAAAGCCAATTTATAATTTGGACCTTCTTTAAAAGCAAAACATCACTCTGAAGCCCTGCCGAAAGACAGGGCTTCATCATTTTGTGATGTACTTCAATGCAATTCTTCACAGTAAAACCCTTGGTTTTTCAGGAGAGAAGTAATCGTAGGAGCATGAAGGCTTTGTGTTTCCACCCGAAGAATTTTGTCGCAATCCTCCAAGTCGAAGTTCCAACATCCATTGGTGTTGACCAATTTGTTCAACCAAGGACGTAGCTTTTTTACTTCATCTTTTTGATGAACTGAGGTTTTGAATACGAGTATAGTCTTCATGGCTTCAATTTAATCGCGATCGTAAAAAAACGGTGGCTCAATCCCCAAGGAACGCAGGTAAACATACCCCTGGCCTCGGTGGTGCACCTCGTTGTCAATAAAATAAAGGATAGAGGATTGCACAGAACCTTCGTATTGGCCAAAAAGTTTCACGTGCTCCTGATAGCGAGCTTCCGAAATTTTTGCCCACAGCTTGTTGATGTCCTCGGTGTCTTGGTCCCATTTTGCCAAAAACTGGGCTTTGGTATTCCCAAAATCCCGATGCTCATCAAAATCTCCGACTTTACCGGAAACAATTTCGGTGAGTCCGGGAACCGCAATGGCGAAAAGCTCCTTCACCATCTCGGAAAAGGGCCTCATCCCACCAATGCTGTGGTTGAAAAAATCCTTTTCGGGGAAGGCCTCGATAACTTTGCGGGTAAGTCGCCTATGACCTTGATAATGTTCCAAAAACTGTGTGGGTGTAATTACTTGTGCCTCAGCTTGATTTTTAATGGTGTTTTCCATGACGTTTTGTTTTTTTAAAGGTTTATTGTTTCTGAATCCAAAAGTAAAAGGGGTGGGTGACAGCCATGTGTCAGCAGTAAAAAACAACATCAAAAAAAATCGTGTTGACAGTCCGTTGTCACTGGTCAACCCTAGTTTTATCAAATTATAAATGATTACATATGAGCTGGAAAAGAACTCCCATCCACGGATTGAAATCCTATCTTTGGGGTATAGCTCACACAATTATGGGAATGGACACCGTAAAACGTTTTGACCGAATAGTAGCCATTTTGGTACAGTTACAAAGTAAGCGTATTGTTAAGGCCCAAGAGCTTGCAGACCGTTTTGAGGTTAGTTTGCGGACCATTTACAGGGACATTAGAACGTTGGAAGCTTCGGGCGTACCCATTGCAAGTGAGGCAGGAGTAGGGTATTCCATTATGGAAGGCTACCGATTGCCCCCAGTGATGTTTACCCGTGAGGAAGCGGGAAGTTTTGTAGCAGCCGAAAAACTGATGCAAAAATTTACCGATAAATCCTTGGGGGCCTATTATGAATCTGCCATGTTCAAGCTCAAATCCGTATTGAGAGGCAAGGAGAAGGATTGGGTGGAAACTTTGGAGTCCCAAGTATCCATTGTTCCCGGTCAGGTGTTGTTCAATGCTGAGGTACCCGATGCCCTGGAAATTTTGTTCGAGAGCATTGCCGAACGCAAACAGGTATTCCTGCGGTACGAATCCCTTCGGGAAGAAGCACCCTCTGAACGCCGCATTGAGCCAGTGGGCCTTTTTCATGAAAACGGTTTTTGGTATATTCTGGGCTACTGCCATCTGCGGACTGATTATCGTCATTTTAGGACAGATAGAATCCATAAAATCAACAGAACATCTTTGGATTTTATCCTAGAACACGGTACTATGGACGAACATCGCCAGAAAACCGAAGCGGTGGAAAAAACCAAAGTGAAGATAATGGTGGATAAATCCGTTGCCAAGTATATTCGCGGACAGTGCAAATATTACGGGCTGATTTCCGAACACACCAACGGTGACGAAGTGGAAATGACCTTTATGACCACCGATTGCCATAACGGTTTTGCCCGTTGGTATCTGATGTTTGCCGACTATGCGACCATAGTGGAACCCCAAAAACTCAAAGATCGAGTGGGAGAAATATTGACCAATAGCCAAAAAAGATTGTTGACCTAAAAAAAGGAAATGGATTTATTTACGGAACAGATTGATCCATCCAAAAATTGGTTGCCCAAGGATGGGGTAGTGAACTATTTTGGCCCGATCATACCGTTGGAGCAAGCCGATGACTTTTTTAAAATCCTTGCGGATACCATTCCGTGGGAAGCGGATGTGGTGCATATGTTCGGCAAGCGCATCGTAACCAAGCGAAAAGTGGCTTGGTATGGCGATCAACCTTATAATTATACCTATTCCAACAGTACCAAAAAGGCGTTGCCATGGACTCCGGCACTAAGGGAACTCAAGGAAATGGCCGAAAACCTGACCAACGAAACCTATAATTCATGCCTGTTGAACCTGTATCACACAGGAGAAGAGGGGATGGGTTGGCATACGGACAATGAAAAGGAACTGAAAGAACAAGGGGCCATTGCCTCCTATAGTTTTGGGGCGGAACGCAAATTTGTATTTAAGCACAAAACCACCAAGGAAAAAGTGGAATTGCTGCTGGATCACGGAAGCCTGCTGGTGATGAAGGGCGCAACACAAACGCATTGGTTGCACCGCTTACCACCCACCAAAAAAGTGTTAGTCCCAAGAATCAATCTCACGTTTCGGACAATAACCTCTGTGTAGCATAAAAAAGGAACGTTTTAATCATTTGGTAACGGGAAAATGACGTGTATTTTCAATGGTCCATTTATCTTGCAGCACGGCTAATCGCAAATACAATGAAGCACATTCTTTTAATTCTTTTTTCAGTTGGGTTGATGTTCCACATGCAAGCACAGTCCATCGACGTGATTTCTTATAATATCCGTTACGATAATCCGGATGATGCACCCAATCATTGGGACAACCGAAAGGATTTTTTGATTTCCCAACTCAACTTTTACCAACCCGATGTATTCGGTATCCAAGAAGGGTTGATTCATCAGGTCAAAGAAATTGATAATGGTCTAAAAGAGTACGCCTATTTTGGGGTGGGTCGTGACCATGGGGATGAGCGTGGGGAGCACACCGCGGTTTTTTACAACACCACAACGGTGAAACTTATTGAACAATCCACCTTTTGGCTGTCTACCACCCCCGAAAAGCCATCCAAAGGCTGGGATGCTGCTTTGCCCCGAACCTGTACCTACGGTCTTTTTGAAAAAAGGGAGGATGGCACCCGTTTCATGGTTTTCAATACCCATTTTGATCATGTGGGTGCACAAGCTAGGGAAGAAAGTTCCAAATTGATTCTAGAAAAAGCCAAGGAGCTGAACACTGAGGATGATTCCGTGGTGATTATGGGAGATTTCAATCTGGAAAGTGATAGTAAAGGGGTTCAGGTAATCTTAACCGCAATGGCCGATGCCCACATTGCAGCAGGAACCAATGCTTTTGGTCCAAGGGGAACATTTAATGGGTTTAAATTTAATGAGCCTGTGGAGCGGAGAATTGACTACATTTTTGTTTCAGATGATTTTGAGGTGCTTAAAAGTGCCATTTTGAGCGATTCCAGGGATACCCGATATCCTTCCGATCACTTGCCTGTTTTTGCCCGATTGGCCTACTAAAAAATAAAGTTTGGCTTGTTGCATTTATCACGGTCAAAATACCAAATATGGCCGAGTTATTTATACTGGTTTTAAGTAAGGGCGAAAAACCAAAAAACAATGTTAATTTTAACAGGATGTTTAGGTTTCTCCACTCATTTTAGACAATAAATCTTTAACTTGAAGGACAATTAATCAACTCATATGGCTTCATTTACACTCAACATTAATGGAAAACAACAGGAGGTGGATGTAGATCCGTCTACACCCATGCTCTGGGTTTTAAGAGATCACCTCAATTTAGTGGGAACAAAATATGGATGTGGTATCGCACAATGCGGTGCTTGCACGATTCATTTGGATGGAACGGCAACAAGGGCTTGCATGCTCACAGTGTCTTCCGTAGGAAATTCGGAAATCACTACGATAGAAGGATTATCGGAAGAAGGCGATCATCCGGTCCAAAAAGCTTGGTTAGAGGTGGATGTGCCCCAATGTGGATATTGTCAGGCGGGTCAGATCATGACCGCTTCGGCGCTTTTGGAGAAAAACCCAAACCCGACCGACGAGGAAATCGAAATGGCCATGAACGGTAACATCTGCCGTTGTGGTACCTATACCAGAATCAAGAAAGCCGTCAAGCTAGCGGCCAAATCATAAATCCAAAAACAGTAATCATGACACTTGTAAAGACTAAAATAGGACGACGCGCCTTTATTCGGAATGCAGGACTGGCCAGTGGTGGACTCGTTATTGGGTTTAATTGGTTGGCTTCTTGTAAAATGACGCCCGAGCAGGTCAACAGCCTGCCCAAGGAGTGGTTCGAACTGAACGGCTTTTTAAAGGTGGGCGACAATGGTTTGGTAACCATTATGTCCCCAAACCCTGAAATAGGGCAAAACGTAAAAACATCCATGCCCATGATCGTGGCCGAAGAGCTCGATGTGGCCTGGAAAGACGTTATTGTGGAACAAGCACCCCTAAACACTGCTATCTTTACCCGGCAGTTGGCCGGAGGTAGCCAGTCCATCCGACAAGGGTGGGAAGGTTTGAGAATGGCCGGTGCTACTGCAAGATATATGTTGAAAGAGGCGGCAGCTCAGGCATGGAGCGTGCCAGCCAACGAAATCACCACTAAAGATGGAACCCTGACCCATGAAGCCAGCGGAAAATCGGCCGGATATGGTGAAATGGCCTCTGCTGCAACGAGCATTGAAGTGCCCGAAGAAGTGGAACTCAAGGACAACGATAGTTTTTCCATTATCGGTACTGATAAGAAAAACGTGGATGGTAAAGCCATTGTAACCGGTAAACCCTTGTTCGGATTGGATGTGTACAAGGAAGGTATGTTGACAGCTATGATCGTTCATCCCCCTGCGTTCGGAATGAAATACAAGGGAATGAACGCCGATGCCGTAAAAACAATGCCCGGAATCAAAGATGTTTTCCACTTTGAGGTCTATCCCGAAGGCATGGAAAAACAATGGTCCGATCAAGGAGGTATTCCAGAATTGGTGGCCATCGTAGGGAACAGCACTTGGGAATGCATGCAGGCAAAAAAAGCGCTCAATGTAGAGTGGGAGCAAGACTCTATGGCGGAAAGCACCTCCTATCACGAAGAGTCCCTGGCCCAACTGTTGGAAAAGCCCACAGAGACTCCTGCAAGAAAAGATGGTGATGTGGATGCGGCTTTCAAAAAGGCAGCAAAAATTGTGGAAAGTACCTATTCGGCACCGTACTTGGCCCACAATACCATGGAGCCGATGAACTTTTTTGCGCATGTTACCCCAGAAAAGGCTGAATTGTTAGGGCCAATACAGACCCCAGAATTTGCAGAAAAATCTTTGGCTGCCCGTTTGGGCATGCCCTTGGAAAAAATAGATATCATGATGACCCGAATGGGCGGTGGTTTTGGGCGTAGACTTTATGGCCCGTTCGTTATCGAGGCCGCCGTGATCTCCCAAAAAATGAATGCACCCATAAAATTGGTGTACACAAGGGAAGATGATATGACCCAAGGTACTTACAGACCTTCTTATAAGGTTAAGTATAGGGCCGGGTTGGACGAAAATGGCAATTTGATTGCTTGGCACGTTCGTGGAGCAGGAACCAACGATGATTTGGTTTTCGAAAATCGTTTCCCAGCAGGAGCTGTGGACAATTACCTGGCAGAAAAGCATAGCTTGTCCACCAATGTAACTACTGGAGCTTGGAGAGCACCACGATCCAACTTTATTGCAGGGGCCGAACAAGCCTTTATGGATGAAGTGGCCGAAGCTGCCGGAAAAGACCCATTGGAATTTAGATTGGAACTTTTTGATAGGGCCATCAACAACCCCGTGGGCGACCCTGAAAAGAACGATTACGATCCAGAACGATATGCAGGCGTCCTTAAGTTGGTCAAAGAAAAAGCCAATTGGGGTACCGATACGGGCAAAGCTCGTGGGGTAGCGGCCTATTATTGCCACAACTCCTACGTTGCACAAGTACTGGAGCTGGAAGATGGGGGCGATATGCCCAGAGTGGATAAAATCACCTGCGCTGTGGATTGCGGAATTGTAATCAATCCACTGGCAGCCAAAAACCAGATTGAAGGAGGTATGATCGATGGTATCGGTCACGCCACCTACAGTGCCCTGAGCTTTGAAAATGGTAGACCAGAGCAGTCCAATTTTGATACCTATCGACTCATTCGTCACTCCGAGGCGCCTAAGAATATTGAGGTACACTTTGTGGACAACGGTATCGACCCGACTGGGTTGGGAGAACCTTCCCTGCCCCCGGCAATCGGCGCATTGTCCAATGCACTGTACCAAGCAACGGGAAGACGCTTTTACAAGCAGCCATTCATTAACGACAAGCCACCATTGGTAGGTTAGGCAGTACCGTTCAACATATTTTTAAAAACCTAAACTGGTCAGTAGCGTTTTGTTACTGGCCAGTTTTGCTTTTCACGAATCGTTATTTTGATTTTTAAGACATAAAATATTGATAATCATTGGTTTGTGTTGATGAATTTTTTATGTAAAAAAACTTGCAGTATTGGATTTTTAGTTATGTTTGCCCCATAAATGAGTCCAGCCAAATTGGACGCATTGCCTATAAGCTTTGAAGACTTTTTTCATGTTCGGGCTTTTGGGGATAAGAAAGTCTACCCAACAAGCCGTCTTAAGAAGAAGACACCGGATACACGGGCTGACTTTCGAAAAACCACATGATATCAGCCGTGATATTTCACGGATTCCCTACTTTGTACCCTATACCGTATTTGAATTTCGTATTTGAGAAATGGTGATTTTTCTGGTTCTATATTTCTCACTATCTTTTATTCAACAACGAAATTTAAATGAAAACAAAGTACATCGATCTGATCGAGCAGACCTATGATTTCCCACAAGAGGAATTTCAATTGAACAACAACAGACTGGAGTTTCACGGTATTGATTTATTTGGATTGGTCCAAAAATATGGCAGCCCCTTAAAGTTTACCTATTTGCCCAAAATATCCGACAATATCCAAAGGGCAAAGGGTTGGTTCAATGCAGCCATCAAAAAGCATAAATATGCCGGTAAGTACCATTATTGCTACTGTACCAAAAGTTCCCATTTTGAGCATGTCCTCAACGAGGCCTTGAAAAACGACATCCATATTGAGACCTCGTCAGCCTTTGACATCAATATTGTACAGCACCTGAAGAAAGCTGGTAAAATTACCAAAGATACTTTTGTGATTTGTAATGGTTTTAAACGAGATCAATACATCAACAACATCGCTGGATTGATCAACAATGGTCATAGGAAGTGCATTCCCATTATCGATAATTACGAAGAGATCAACTTGTTGGGCGAAGCTATTGATGGCAAGTTCCAGATCGGGATTCGGATTGCATCCGAGGAAGAACCCAAGTTTGAGTTTTATACCTCAAGACTGGGTATTGGTTACAAGAATATTGTACCCTTCTTCAATCAGTCGATAAAACCAAATGAGCAAGTAGAGCTCAAAATGCTCCACTTCTTTATCAATACTGGAATTCGGGACACTGCCTATTATTGGAACGAGCTATTGAAGTGTTTGAAGGTGTACATCAACCTAAAGAAAGTATGCCCAACCTTGGACAGCCTTAATATAGGAGGTGGGTTCCCGATTAAAAATTCCCTGGCATTCGAGTATGATTATGAGTATATGGTAGACGAAATCATCCATCAAATTGGTCAGGCCTGTCAGGAGGCAGGAGTGGAGCCTCCCCATATTTTTACAGAATTCGGAAGCTTTACCGTGGGCGAAAGTGGTGGCACCATCTACGAAATCCTGTACCAAAAACAACAGAACGACCGCGAAAAGTGGAACATGATCAATTCCTCGTTCATTACCACCATGCCGGATTCTTGGGCCATAAGCAAAAGATTTATAATGCTGCCCATTAACCGTTGGAACGACGAGTACGAGCGTGTGCTTTTGGGCGGACTTACCTGCGACAGTGACGATTATTACAATTCGGAACAGCACATGAACGCCATTTATCTGCCCAAATATCGAAAGGATAGGCCGCTTTACATTGGTTTTTTCAATACAGGGGCCTATCAAGAAACGATCGGTGGATTTGGAGGATTGCAGCATTGTTTGATTCCTCATCCCAAACACGTTTTGATCCAACGGGATGAAGAGGGCAACCTAGAAACATCGGTTTTTGCCGAACAACAGACCGCTGGAGAGTTCCTGTCCATTTTGGGTTACGAAAGCAAGGATAAGACAGATGAATTGGTTGAAGCCGATGATGTGTCGGTATCTAGCAATAATTGAAAAAGAAATCAATAAAAAAATGAAAACAGAAAGAACATATGCCGGTATTCCAAAGGAATACGGTTCGGCCGAAAAGGCCAAAGTAGTATTGTTGCCCGTTCCCTACGATGGTACCAGTACTTGGGGCAAAGGTGCGGACAAAGGTCCGGAAGCCTTCTTGGAAGCCTCGGAGAATATGGAAATCTATGATATTGAAACGGATAGCGAAGTGTACAAACAGGGCATTTATCTAGCCGATACCTTGGATGGTTTTGATACACCCGATGCTATGGTGGAATCTGTTCACAAAACGGTGAAGGATTACATCAACCGCAACAAAATGGTAACCATGTTCGGTGGGGAACATTCCATTTCCATTGGAGCGATCAGGGCATTCAACGAGTGTTTTGAAGATCTTACCGTTTTACAAATCGATGCCCATGCCGACTTGCGAAAAGAATACGGTGGCACCAAATATAATCATGCCTGCGCGTTGTACGAAGCCAATGAGACCACCAATTTGGTACAGGTGGGGATTCGTAGCATGGACCATACCGAAACCTTGGTGATGGATAGGGACAACGTATTTTTTGCCCATGAAATGGTTTCCGATGATTTTTGGATGGATGCCGCCTTGGACTTGATGACGGACAACGTGTACATTACCTTCGATTTGGATGCCTTCGACCCATCCATACTGCCATCGACCGGAACACCGGAGCCTGGTGGGCTGTTTTGGTACGAGACCCTCGACTTTTTGCGCAGGGTTTTCAGTGAGAAGAATGTCGTAGGTTTTGACATCGTGGAACTATGCCCCAATGATGTGGACCGCTCGTCAGATTTCTTGGCAGCAAAGCTCTACTATAAAATGTTGAGCTATAAATTTTCAAACAATAACGAATTCATGGATGAAAGTTTTGAGGACGATGACGACTTCAAAAAATCCAAAAACAATTTAGAAGATTACGATGAGTAACAAAGGAGAAATTTCAAAATTCATACAAAAATACTTTTTGCACTTTAATTCGGCCGCCCTTGTGGATGCCGCAAAAGGGTACGAAGATCAACTGGAAAAAGGTTCCAAAATGCTGGTTTCCTTGGCGGGTGCCATGAGTACGGCAGAACTGGGAAAAATCTTTGCAGAGATCATCCGTACCGATAAAGTCCACATTGTCTCCTGTACCGGGGCCAATCTGGAGGAGGACTTGATGAACTTGGTGGCGCACTCCCACTACAAAAGAGTGCCCAATTATCGGGATTTGACCCCCCAACAAGAGTGGGATCTATTGGAAAATGGACTCAACCGTGTAACCGATACTTGTATTCCAGAGGAAGAGGCTTTTAGACGACTTCAGAAGCATATTTATGATATTTGGAAAGAGGCCGATGAAAAGGGAGAACGTTATTTTCCGCATGAATTTATGTATAAACTGCTGTTATCCGGGGTTTTGGAGCAGTACTACGAAATAGACATCAAGGATTCGTGGATGTATGCCGCAGCGAAAAAGAACCTGCCTATAGTGGTTCCAGGTTGGGAAGACAGTACCATGGGGAACATTTTCGCCAGCTATGTGATCAAAGGAGAATTAAAGGCCAGCACCGTCAAATCTGGTATCGAGTACATGACCTTTTTGGCCGATTGGTACCAGAAAAATTCGGAAAACGGGATAGGTTTCTTCCAAATTGGAGGCGGTATTGCAGGGGATTTCCCCATTTGCGTGGTGCCCATGTTATACCAAGATTTGGAACAGACCGATACCCCTTTCTGGAGCTATTTCTGCCAAATTAGTGACTCAACCACAAGTTATGGCTCATACTCTGGAGCTGTTCCCAACGAAAAGATTACCTGGGGCAAGCTGGATATCGACACCCCAAAATTTATTGTAGAATCCGATGCGACCATCGTGGCGCCTTTGATTTTCGCTTATTTACTAGACATGTAATCATGAGGAAAGGACAAACCCCCGCTTTAAAACGAGTGATCGTAGATTTTAAGAAATTGGACAAACACATGCTCAACCTTCTGGTGGAAAAATTTCCCGATGGTTACGATGATGATGATATCGTGACCTACAGGAACGCCAATAACGAGGTGGTGGAGTGTGTTGAAGTCCGTACCGAGGACACGGCTTATCTGGTCAAGGTGAGCAAACGATTGGTTATGGCCATGGAGGATTTTGATGATTCGGACAACGATTCCGAGGACGAATCCGATTTGAACACCGACGAACTGGAAGGTTCCGAGGAGGAATAGTTGCAACAATAACTTCATATTTTACCGAAATGGCATCAGAGGCATTGGCCCTGCATCTTGCCACCAGTATCAATATAACTGCGTGCAGGAAAGCCTTGGACAAAGAACTGATTGTAGGGGATAGGGACGAGCTTTTCTATTCCGATGCATCGCGTTACCTCTATATATTCAGGTATGGGGTGGTCTCGTTTTTTGGGTATTCAGAGCCCGAAATAGCCCAACTTTTAAAAGAAATTGAGCCCTATTGTGAAGAATGGCGTCCATCCGACATCAACGAAACCATGGAAATGGAGTTGGTGTCCGATCGGGAAAACGGAAGCATAGAAAATGAAAAGGTGCTGTTGCCAAAATCAAACATAGAAGGCATACGTTTGGCCTTGTTACATTTGTCGCAGTCCGTGGCATTGGATTATTATGCAGGTCTGTCCGAACAGGCCATGAAAGAGACCCGTGAGCACACCACCTATTTGGAGGAAAACGGAAAATTGGACATCGGCGGCAAAAAGCTAAAGCGGCATATTGCAAAAGTATTGAACATAAACAACCAGATTTCCGAAAACCTGTATATTTTTGATTCCCACGAAGTAGTTTGGGAAGATTTGGAACTGGACCGATTGGATAAGGGCCTCAAACAAATCTTTGACCTAAAGGAAAGATATAGGAACATAAAGGAACAAGGACATGTGATCAAGGAAAACCTGAGCCTGTTCATGAATATAATGGATCACAGGGAGAGCAGTAGGCTCGAGTGGATCATTATTATATTGATTTTGGTAGAGGTGATAGACTTGTTCATTATGCGATTAATCAGTTAAAAAAGACAGTATTTTGAGCGATATTAAAGTTTTGGGCAGCGAAGAATGGTGCCGTTTCGATGATTTGGGAATTCCGGCCATAAAAGCCAGAGTGGACTCTGGGGCAAAAACATCATCTATCCAAGCCAGTAAGATCAAAGTATTCAACAAAGGATTGGAAGAATGGGTTAGGTTTGAGGTCAATCCGGTTCAAGACAATAGAAGCATAGGAATTCTTTGCCAAGCCAAATTGGTCGATGTACGAAACGTAAAAAGCTCGGCCGGTATCGGTGAAGAACGACCGGTGATACGGACCAAAGTAAATATAGCAGGTAATGTGTTTGAAATAGATCTTACCTTGGCCAATCGGGATACCATGGAGTATCGGATGCTATTGGGCCGTGAAGCCATGAATGGAAGATATCTGGTAGACCCTTCCCAAAGTTTTCTTCAAGGGGATATTACGGATGATGAGTTAGAAGAGAAGTACAAGCCTTATACCACAGAAAAAAAGGGCTTGCGCATAGGGCTTTTGGCCAGTAATCCCAATTTGTACAGCAACAAGCGCATTATCGAGGCTGGCGAAATGAGAGGTCACAAAGTCGTCTTTTTGAATGTGGAGCATGTGTATATGAAGTTGGATGCGGCCACCCCCGAAATCAGATACCGCGGAGGGAACATTTTGGACAAGTTCGATGCCGTGATTCCCCGAATCAAACCTGCTGTCACCTTTTATGGCTGCGCCTTGCTGCGACAGTTTGATACCTTGGGCGTCTATTGTTTAAATTCAGCTGACTCTATTGGTAGATCTCGTGATAAACTATTTGCCTCACAATTGTTCTCCAAGAACGATATTCACATCCCAACGACCGGCTTTGCCAAATCCCCGATGGACACCAAGGACCTTATCCGTATGGTGAGCGGTGCCCCTTTGATCATAAAATTATTGGAGAGTACCCAGGGCAAAGGGGTAGTACTGGCAGAAACCAACAAGGCGGCAGAAAGTGTAATCAATGCCTTTAAGAGTGTACAGACCAACATCTTGGTACAGGAGTTTATCAAAGAGGCCAACGGACACGATATCCGTTGCTTTGTGGTGAATGGCAAGGTGGTGGCCTCCATGCAACGGACTGCGCAAAAAGGCGAGTTCCGTGCCAATATCCACCAAGGAGGAGCGGCTTCAAAGGTAAAAATCACTCCAGAAGAGCGTAAATTGGCCATCAAATCCGCCAAGGTCTTCAATTTGGATGTGGCCGGTGTAGACCTAATTCGTTCCAACAAAGGACCATTATTGTTGGAAGTAAACTCTTCTCCCGGTCTGGAAGGTATCGAAAATACCACCGGCAAGGATATTGCCAATGTAATGATCGAAACCATTGAGCGTAAACTGAAATACAAGCAATAATTTTGTTTTTTGATTAAATAGCTGGAATTCAACATTTTGCTATTTTTGTCATATTTTCCTACGCGAGGTCCAAAAAACGCATCGATCAATTCAAAAGGGGCATCCGTCAATTCAGAAGGGGCATCCGTAAATTCACCCACTAAAAATCCAACGGGCAGCACTATGTTTGTACCAGATAACGAAAGCTGCCAAGCTTGAGTTAAAACCTTAAATAGGATTGGGGTGATTTATAGGGTACTAAGTGTTCTTTACCTGACATCTTATTTGTTAACAAGGTTTACGTTGCTCCAAGGGGTTTTTTGAGGTTGAGCCCCTTGGTTGTAACGGTTTCTAAGATCAAATATATGTTCCCATAAATTTGACCTACTTTTTCGGAAAGGAGCCGGTCCATCCGGCTCCTTTTTATTTATGGGCTTTTTTTGCCCGAGAAAGGTCCTTCACCCAATTGTTTACATCTTTTAAAAAAACTGGAAAACCTGATGGTGTAAGTTTTTGGACAAAAAACCTACTTTTGTAAGGTAATTTATCAGGAGAAGATTTATGTCAGAACAAGTGGAAAGAATCAAAACATTGATTATCGGATCGGGTCCAGCAGGTTATACCGCTGCCATTTACGCCTCTAGGGCGGATTTAAAACCAGTTTTATATACGGGAATGGAGCCCGGTGGCCAGTTGACCACCACTACTGAAGTGGACAACTTCCCAGGGTACCCCGAAGGAGTGGATGGTCCCACCATGATGATGCAGTTGCAACAACAGGCCGAAAGGTTTGGAACGGACGTGCGCATAGGTATGGTAACCGCAGTGGAGTTGAGCGATGAAGTAGGAGGTATCCATAAAATTACCGTGGATGATAGCACACAGTTGGAGGCCGAAACTGTTATTATTTCAACCGGAGCATCCGCGAAATATTTGAATTTGCCCAGCGAGCAACGTTTAAGGGGCGGAGGTGTCTCTGCTTGTGCCGTTTGTGATGGCTTCTTTTATAAAGGACAAGAGGTCGCCATTGTTGGGGCAGGGGATACAGCCGCCGAAGAGGCATCCTATTTGGCCAATATCTGTACCAAAGTGACCATGCTCGTCCGTAAGGATTACATGCGTGCCTCCAAAGCCATGCAACATCGTGTGAACAGTTTGGATAATATTGAAATTCGATACAATACAGAGGTTGAGGAAGTATTGGGCGAACAGGTGGTAGAAGGCGTTCGTGTGGTGAACAACGAAACAGGGGAAAAGGAAGATATCCCTGTAACAGGACTGTTTATTGCAATCGGTCACAAACCGAACACGGATGTGTTCAAAGGACAATTGGATATGGATGATACGGGCTATATCATCACCCAGCCCAAATCCACCAAAACGAACAAACCTGGTGTTTTTGCCAGTGGCGATGCACAGGACAAAATCTACAGGCAGGCAGTTACCGCTGCGGGTACGGGCTGTATGGCGGCCTTGGATGCCGAACGCTATTTGGCAGCCGTGGAGAGCAAAGAGCTTCAGGCTTCGGAATAAATTGGAGTTTTCCTCAAAAAAACGCTGTCTAAAAGGCTTTTATATTTGAACATTGTCAGGTTGAGCGCAGTCGAAACCCAATGGTCGTGAATGATTATTAAGTTCTCGACTGCGCTCGAACTGACAGATAATTCGCTTTTTAGACAGCTTTTTTTGTGATTGTAATTTAATCAATCCGCTTGTAATTTTCGGAAAACGTTCGGTTACCCTCCGAATCAACCGTAATTTGGCTGAAGGAGTCCTCGTTTAAAATGAGTTCAAATGTAAAGTTTCTCATGGTATCCAAGGCCTTCATCATGTCGTCGTCCCCGTATTCGATAACCTCTATCAACGAGTTGTCCGTTACCTTGTAGGATCCGTAGCCAAACCTTCCGTTGGGTTCGTCCGGAACATATCGGGTCCACATAATTTTCTCCTTGGAATACATTTTAACCTGTCGGTAACCATCCGATTTTTCAATCGTATCTATGACGTATTCGCCGTCATAGTTGTAAAAACTCTCTAATTCCCACGTTCCTTCAATGCTAGGGCTGTTTGGATAAGGTCCTGTAAAGCTTACTGCCATCAAGAGAACCAGGATAAATGCGAAAAGTAAAACTGATTTTTTCATAGTGCCCTACCTTTTAAGTTCCTAAATGTGATATCTAAAAGGTAAGAATAAATTTTAACAATATTAAATTATACCCCATATAAATTATGTAAAGTGTATTTTTAAGTGTTTTTTGTTGATAAAATCATAATGATAATTCAGTTTTACTGAAGAATATAACAGGTAGGAAATTGGGTGGAGGCCATAGCACGTGTTTTAGGGCAACAAAGTGTCCAACGCAATCCAGAGTTGTTCTATATCTTTTTTGGTATGATAGGCAGATAGTACAATGCGGCTGACCAAAGGTCCGTTCGCATCCGGGTAGTTGAAATTGGTGAACAAAAATCCCTTTTGTTCCAATTGCAAAGCCAAGGCGGGGTTCTGGAATTCAAATGTGGGATGACCCGGTAAATGAACAAAGAAGCTCGGGTCTTTCAACTGGGAACGAAAATGATGATAGTTTTCCCCTAAAATACGTAAGCGTTCCGAATAAAGGTCCTTAGCTCCCAATAGCGTGGCCATAAAGGCTGGTGATGCAGGACTGGCACCACCAAAAAAGGGGGTAGATTCCAATGCTTGGATGTCCGTTGAATTCCCAAATACAGCTCCTGCCTGTATGCCCATGGCTTTTCCAAGTGAACAGCAGACCAATAGCTTTTGTGCCCCCAATGTTTGCAGCATCCCAAAACAACCGTTTCCATTACTCCCAACAAGACCGATACCGTGAGAGTCGTCCCCCACCAAAATCAGTTGTTCCAAGGGTAGTTGGCGTAATCCATCAAAGTTGGGGTACAGTTTACCGGAAAAGTCGATGGTATCAAAAAGGATAACAGGGGCCAAAGCGTTTTTGGATAATTTTTGGGAAACCAAGGTTTCCAATTCATCAAAACTTTGAGTTGTCATTACCCCATTAATGCGAAGCGCAGCGTGCGCATCGGGGGTTGCAATGACCGGATGCCCCTTTTTGATAAAATGATCAACGACCAATTGTGCAGCCAAATAGCCGCTGGACATACTCAAACAGCCTTCACTGCCTACCCAATGGGCCAAGTGGTCTTCCGTTTCTTTATAAATGTCCAATGCAATGTTCGCTTTGCGCGAAGCGCCGTAGTGCATGCCAAACTTGGATACATTTGTAAGGTAAAGCTCCTTGAAGGGAGCATAATTTTGAAGGCCCAAATAGGCCGTACCTCCAAAATAGAGGTAGGATTGTCCATCAATTAGGATTTCCCTATCCGGTATGCGCTGAACCGAATGTGCCATTAGAGCAATTCTATGCCGCTACCGGGCAGTTCTGGAAAAACGACTCGTCCACCTTCCAAAATGGTTACACCCGTGGCAATATCACTCTTAAGTAACATGGCTCCGTCCATATCCACATAGTCCAATTGCGGCAATAGTTGGGCGATGGCCGATATACCTACCGTGGACTCTGTCATGCAACCCACCATCAACTGTAGTCCAAGTTCTTTGCCTTTTTTGATCATGCGTCGCCCGGGCGTCAACCCACCACATTTGGTCAGTTTGATGTTGATGCCATGAAAATAGGGCCCACATCGCTCTACATCCTCCTCCACAATACAGCTTTCATCGGCAATTACGGGAAGCACCGACTTTTCTTTTACCAGTGCCATACCTTCCCAATCATCGGCCTTGAGGGGTTGTTCTAAAAATTCCACGCCCAATTCTTTCAATAATGGTGCATTTTTAATGGTTTCCTCCGCTGTCCATGCGGTATTGGCATCAATTCGGAAAATACTATCGGTGTGCTTGCGCAGTTCGCGCACTATGGCGACATCATTAGAAGTACCTAATTTGATTTTGTACAGGGGCCACGGTTTTTCTTGCAGTTTGGCTACCATTTTTTCGATGGTATCTATGCCAATCGTGTAATTGGTCATTGGATATTTGTCAACAGAGGTACTCCAAAGCTCATAAAGCGGTTTTCCCCGAAGCTTGCCGTACAGGTCGTTGGCGGCCAAATCCAAGGCGCAAAGGGTAAATTTATGGAGATGGAGTGATTCCAAAAACTCGTAAAACCTTTCCGGAGTGTCAAAATCATAGGCTTCAATTTGACCTCTAACGGCTTCAATTTCGGCCATCATCCCTTCAATGGTAATTTTGTAGTAATCGTTGGAGGTGGCTTCCCCATAGCCGGTTTTGCCGTTCAAGGAAAGTCCGACGATCAAGGTGTCCTGTTCGTCCCTTGATTCCCTTGAAATGGTAAAGGTATGGGCAAGTTGGAGCATGTATTTTTTAAGGACTATCTGCATCGTTGGTTTGTATTGCGTCTTGCTAAGATAGGACTTCACCCAAACATAATAAAGACAAAAGCCCACCGAAAACTCGGCGGGCCTTTGCATATTTAAAGGGAATTGGATTAATACTTGCTTACGCTTCCAGAGACGGATTTTTTGGTCTGTACGCTGGCATCACCGGTGTATCGAATATCCGCTCCGCTGCTGGCATCGGCCACTAGGGATTCTGAAACGTTTACCGAAATGTCGGAACCGCTACTGGCATCGGCACTGCACCTTTTTACCATAAGGTCCTGCGCCTTAATATCGGAACCACTGCTGGCATCCGCAAAAAGGGCATCTGCCTGACCTGATATTTTGATATCGGCGCCGCTGCTGGCATCGGCGGAAACTTCTCCGGCAACCAGCGCTACGTGCAAATCGGAACCGCTACTGGCATCCAGTTCAATATTCTGGGCCTTAACTACATTTTGTGCGATAAGGTCGGCTCCACTGGAACTCTCCAAAGCCGTTATTTCCGGTAAGGTTACGTAAACGTTTTTGGTGGCCCTGCCAATGTTTTCGATGGCATGGATTCGTAATCTTCCATCTTTGATGTCGGTTCCAATGAGGTCGATAATGTTCTCGTCGGCCTCCACGGTGATGTTGAATTCGGAACCTTGGGTAACAAATACGTCTATGCCCTCCGAGGCGGAAACTACGTCAAAGTCTTCTTTTATATCGCGGCTTTCTTCCACGATTTCACCGTTTCCGGTTTTTCCATTGCCAAAATTCACATCCATCATGCAGGAGGATGCAAAGAGGGATAGTAGTGCGGCGATTGCTAATCTTGCTAGTGTTGTCATGATTGTTGTTTTTTTTATGCTCAGCTTGACTGGGTATCTCTCAGCTTGACTGGGCATCTTGATTGATGTTGAGATTGATTTTAAAATTACTGAAACAAATTCAGTGTAAATGTCTGATTATGTGCTTTATTTTGGTATTTAAATCTACTGAATTGACGAAATAAGCGACTCAATTGTTACTTTTTTCGTTGGCCTTCACTTTTACGCCGTCTTCATTGATCTTCATTTCAAAGGAATCTTGGTCGTCCTTAATGTCGATATCGATACCGTCTTCGTTGATAATGATCTTGCCTTTGCCGTTTCTATCCTCTTCGTCTTCATCTTCAGGACAATCCAAGCACTGCAACTCTCCGTCATCATCCATCAACCAGTATTGGCCTGCAATACCACTACGGTAGTAGCCTTGGTCGTTATCGATTCCCCTGCCAATGTAGCGGCTGGTATTGGTGTCGAAATACACCGTTTTCCCTTCGGGAATATAAATGGTAACGGTCACCTCTTGATTTCTTGCCTTGTTGGCTGTATCCGTGGTCAAATACTTGTCCAGTAGGATTTCGTTGCCAGTAAGGCTATACCCGTAGGCGATGTTTTTGGCTCTGTCCCTCGCGGCCAAGGTGGAGTTTCCATCGGCATCTTTTCGAATGTTGATGCTGATGGAGTCACTTTCGGCCCTTCGTATTTTGATATCCACTTCGTCCGATATCAAAATCCGATTGTCATTGTCGTCATATCCAAAGGTCATTCGGCCAAAATGGATATCTTCCCGGTCGTATTCCCTAAAACCGTCCTTCATGGTGATCATCAAGGTGTCGGAGGGTATTTCGAAAGCCAGTTCTGTCCTTTCGTTGACACTTCCGGTATACGAGAACTCAGCAGCTTGCCGTATGCCGAACACAATCAAGGTACCCACGGAAATCAGCCATAGACCCAACAAGGCGAATTTGGCAATATTTCCGATGGATTTAAGGTTGTTTACCAAAATCTTCAAACCTAGATATAGAACGAAGAAGAACGGAATCCCAACGGCGAAAAACAACAGAATGGATACCAACCAAACCGGCGCGCCGGAGGTGTTCACGATTTCGTAAAAATCTACACCTGGTACATTTACGGCATCGAACATACCTACGGTAAACAGTCCGAAGAACAAGCCTACCAGAGTGGATGCCCCGATAATGATCAACAATATGCCTATGAACTTGCCAAATACCTTGAACAGGAACAGGATGATGTCCCCGATGGTATCGAAAAAGGTCTTGGAGCCGCTTTTGACCTTGTTGCCCACTTTTTCGTAGTCAACGTTTTTTACTTTGTCCGCAACATCATCAAACCCCTCTTTAACTTTGCGTTCTATATTGCTGATGTTGACGGGCTCCCCCCGCATATCCAATTTTTGGGAGGTAGTGGCGGCCTCGGGAACCAAAATCCATAAAAGGATATAGGCAATGAGTCCAAAACCACTGGTAAATACGGCCAATAGGATAAAGATGAGCCTTACCCAAAGGGCATCGATGCCCAAATAATGCTCCAAACCGGCACAGACACCACCAATGTATTTGTGGTCGATGTCCCGGTACAGTTTTTTGGCACGGGTTACGGGTTGTGCGTAGCTCTTTTTGGGTTCGTCCTCAAAAATGTCCTCGTCCACCATGTAATCTTCGGGCTGTCCCATCACATCGATTACCTGATCTACCTCTTTATTGGTGATCACTTGGCGTTCGTTCTCCATTTTCTCCAGAAAGAGTTCTGCGATTCTTGCCTCAATATCGGCAATGATCTCGTCGCTGCCCTTGGTACCGGAAAAGGAGCGCTTTATGGACTCCAGGTACCGTCTCAGCTTGTTATACGCATCATCGTCGATATGGAAGAGCGTATTTGCTAAATTTATATTTACTGTCTTGTTCATTTTTTGATTCTATTTTGTGTTGGTTACCAGATTGACTGCATTTCTAAGTTCATCCCAGGTCCCGTTGAGTTCGTTGAGGAACAACTGCCCTGTTTCGGTGAGCGCGTAATACTTGCGGGGAGGTCCCGATGTGGATTCTTCCCAACGGTAGTTGAGCAGTCCCGCGTTCTTTAGCCTTGTGAGCAAAGGGTATATGGTACCTTCCACTACTAACATCTTTGCGTCTTTCAAGGCTTCCAGAATTTCTGAGGCATACTTGTCGTCATCCTTTAAAATGGACAAGATGCAATACTCCAGAACCCCCTTACGCATTTGTGCTTTTGTGTTTTCTATGTTCATAATTTCATGGTTCTAAATTTATGCTGAACTGGGTTCGGCATCTGATTAACAGTTTTTCTTTGTTCTTCCAAACTTGATTTGGTTTGGTTTCGTTTCCACTCCATTCCCCTGAATTGGGCAGGGGAGTGGAAACGGTTCTTTGATTGATGATTTGATGATGTTTTTCGTTTTTTGATTGATGGTTAAACTCCGTTTTTCTTTGATTGCTGATGAATGTTTTGGAGGTGATGAAACTCCTATATTATTTGATGAATTTTATGGTAAATGGATATTTGAAATATTCCCCCTCGTTGGTTCGTATCGTGGCCAAGATGGTAAATACGATGTTCACCACAGCCAAGGCTACTTGTAAAAAACCGGATATGCCTACGGGCCAGATCAGTCTCCCAAACCTAAAATCGTCACTGTCGATATGAATGTTTAGGTTGTTAAGGTCGCTCAACCCGTGGAACCCGAAAAAGTTCCAATCGAACAAGTTTGGCCAAAACCCGATAAAAAACGGAATAGTGACCAAACCTGCCACGATGGAGTAAAGCAACATACTAATCTGAAAGTTGAGCGCCTGTTTGCCATTGTAATCGACAAACGCATGCTCTTTTTTGTTGGCGGTCCACAAGATCAGCGGAAGTATAAAATTCCCAAACGGGATAAAGTACTTCGAGAACATGGACGCGTGGATGATCGCGGATAAATTTCGTTCGTGTTTGGTGATAGTAGTTGCCATTTTTTGATTGATGTTTTTTGATTGTAAAGGGGTTAACCTATTAGCTTACGATGCAAATATATATCCAAAAGATGGTACTATGCAAAACAAAGTACTATAATTTAACATAAAATTAACAATAATAGATAACTTCTTTTTACCTATTTTTAGGCTGACTTAAACAACGTATATGACACTGACACCCAGTAAAATCAATATGTTTACTTTTATGAAGCTCCCTTCGGCATGGTGGTGCGGAGTGCGTCTCCAATATATTGATGAAAAAAAAGCAACGACCACGGTAAAGCATAAATGGATCAACCAAAATCCGTTTAAATCCATGTTTTGGGCCGTTCAAGGAATGGCCGCTGAACTAAGTACGGGTGCATTGGTGATGAACGAAATCCAAAAGAGTGGCAAAAAAGTATCCATGCTCGTAGCCAATAATAAAGCCACCTTTACCAAAAAAGCTACGGGACGCATCAATTTTACATGCGAGGATGGTGAACTGATTGCCGATGCCATTAAAAAGACCGTTGAAACGGGAGAGGGGCAAACCTGCTGGATGAAAGCCGTAGGGGTCAACCAAGATGGGGTAGCCGTGTCTACTTTTCATTTTGAGTGGACGGTGAAGGTGAAGGCGTAGCAGGGGTAAAGGGTGAATGCTTAAAGACCAAATTTTCATTAATGGTGAAAGGATATTTTATAGAATGTAACAAAATCACTAACAAATCAACAAATAAACAGAACAACAAGATACCCAGTCAAACTGAGAGATACTCAGTCAAGCTGAGTATAAAAAAACGATCAAAAAATGAACGCACACGAAATTGATTACCACATTTACGGCGAAGAAATGCAATATGTGGAAATAGAATTAGATCCCCAAGAAGCTGTTGTGGCCGAAGCGGGCAGTTTTATGATGATGGACCAAGACATTAAAATGGATACCATTTTTGGTGATGGGTCCAATCAAGATACCGGGGTTTTGGGCAAACTCTTTTCCGCGGGTAAACGCTTGCTTACTGGCGAAAGTCTGTTTATGACGGCTTTCCTCAATATCGGTCAGGGGAAAAAGAAGGTGAGTTTTGCCTCGCCCTATCCTGGAAAAATCGTGCCCATCGACCTATCCGAAAAAGGCGGGAAATTCATTTGCCAAAAAGATGCCTTCCTCTGCGCCGCCAAGGGCGTTTCGGTAGGGATTGAGTTCTCCAAACGTTTGGGACGTGGTTTCTTTGGTGGCGAAGGCTTTATTATGCAGAAACTGGAAGGTGATGGAATGGCGTTTGTACACGCCGGCGGTACTATGGCAAAAAAGACCTTGGCAGCAGGGGAGACCTTGCGTGTGGATACGGGCTGTATTGTTGGTTTTTCGCAGACCGTGGACTACGACATTGAATTTGTGGGCGGCATCCGAAATACGGTATTTGGTGGTGAAGGGCTCTTTTTTGCGACCCTTCGAGGCCCTGGAACCGTTTATGTTCAATCCTTACCATTTAGTAGATTAGCCAGCCGTGTATGGGCTGCTGCGCCAAGAGGCGGTGGAAAAGACAAAGGCGAAGGCAGCATCTTGGGTGGATTGGGTGATTTGCTCGATGGTGACAATCGGTTTTAATCTTTAGGAGACAGGAGACAGGAGACAGGAGACAGGAGACAGGAGACAGGAGACAGGAGACAGGAGACAGGATTCAGTTGGCAGTATGCAGTTGTTGGTTTTGTAGGATAGTGTGTCAGTTCGAGTGGTTTTTGGCGGTTTTTGCAAAAAAAGAGGCAAAAAATGTATCGAGAACCTTGTACAGTGGGGAGTCAAGAAATAGGAGCCAAGAAACAGGAATCAAGAACCAAGACCCAAGAGGGCAGTTTTTGAACTTGATGCTTGAACTTGGGTTTTCAAACAGATTTCTCCATCGTCACTACGTTCCTCATGTCGAAATGACCTCTTATCGTCACGCTGAACTTGTTTCAGCGTCTCATTAAAAATGGATTCCGCATCAGGTGCGGAATGACAACCTTGTTCAGTGGAGTATCAAGAAACAGGAGCCGAGAAATAGGAATTAAGAACCAAGACCCAAGAGGGCAGTTTTTGAACTTGATGCTTGAACTTGGGTTTTCAAACAGATTTCCCCATCGTCACTACGTTCCTCATGTCGAAATGACCGCTTACCGTCACGCTGAACTGGTTTCAGCGTCTCACTCAGATGGGATTCCGTGTCAAGCATGGAATGACATCCCGCCCAAAAGGATGAGATTCCGTGACAAGCACGTAATAATACTGAAACCTGCATTTGCCGCAGGCAGGCGAGTTCAGCACAAAGAAAACCACCGGAAACCCGAAGGCCGCCGGTGGTTAATTGTTTTCAAAAGTCTGTAGATACTCTAGACTAGGGGTTAGTTACATTCCAATTGTAAATCACCTCCCGTAAAGTTCCAGTTGTTATTTGCCAGTACTCCTAAAGCTTCGACAACCTCTGGACCACAAAGGTTTCGTGTGCCCATTCCAACTGTTAGCCCGCCAGGGCCTCCATTGGTGCTTACATAATTGGCCCAACCGATGATGGTAGTGTTTACACTTTCTACGCTCATCCCATTATCTCCATCGAAAAGACCTGTCAAATCGGGTTCGCTCACAAACTCCCAAGTCCCTAAGTTTTGGTCAAAGGCAGCTGCATCCCGTAACATATAGCTCATGTTGGTAACACTGCTCACATCCCAACCGCCAATATCTTGGTTAAACGCTGTTGCTCCATCAAACATATTGCTCATATTAGTAACACTGGTTACTGTCCAACCGGAGATATCTTGGTTAAATGAACTAGCTCCCCTGAACATTTCTGACATGTTGGTAACATCGTTTACTTCCCATCCTGAGATATCTTGGTTGAAATTTGTAGCGTCGTAGAACATGCTGGACATATCTGTCACATTGCTGGTATTCCAATTTCCTATATTACTATTGAATTTTTTCGTACCTGCTAGCATGAGTTGCATATTAGTTACTTGGGATAAATTGGGAACATCTGTAGCACTAAACCCTTCCAGATTTTGACAACCTGCAAATGAAGCTGCCATACTTTTCCATTGTCCTGTGCCCCATTGTACAACATCCAGTAATGAATCCCTTGAGTTTTGTAATTCATCATCAGGAGCCTTATACATCTGCAACGCAGGGAAAGTTCCCTTTATGGCTACCAAATAGTCACCTCCTTCCAGATAGTCGTGAGAAGGGTTTCCTTCTGTTAGATTTTCATCCCCAGAATCATCACCCCAGTTAATAACGTAGTCATATTCATAACCAGCACCGGTTCCAATGGTCAATATTTGTCCAGCGGATACGTTAAACTTAAGTATAAAAGAAGCCGGATCATCAAACAGGCTTTCGATCACATTGGTCACGGTCACGGTCACGGTAAATTCTACGGGGTCGTTGCTGCCGTCGCTCACAGCAAGCGTTAACGTATGTTCTGTAGTGGTCTCAAAATCGAGGTTCTTGCCCTCGGCCAAAGTAATTTCCCCGTTTTCGGCCACATGGAAGAGCTCGCTCTCGTCGGTCACGAGTTTAAAGGTCAATGCGTCCCCGTCGCCGTCGTTGGCTTCCACGGTGCCGATCACTTCGCCTTCGGCCACGTCCTCGGCCACTTCAAAGCTTTGGTCATCTGCTGTAGGGGCTTGATTCACGGGTTCGGCATCAGTCACGGTAAATTCTCCGCTAGTTACGGTTGTTCCGCCTACGCTTACGCTTACGGCGCCCGTGGTGGCCCCAGTGGGAACGGTAGCCTTCAGCTGGGTGGCCGTGGCAGCGGTAACCGTTGCCGTAGCGGTACCGATTTTTACGGTATTGCTCGCCACCGTTGTACTAAAGTTGGTACCGGTAATGGTGATTTCTGTGCCTACGGGCCCAGATTGGGGCGTAAAGTTGGCAATGGTAGGGGGTCCGGCAGGAGTTGGAGCGCTCGGTCCGTTGTCCTTACTACAGGACCACAATACGGTAATGGCCAAAAGCGACCATAACAATTTTTTGTAAATCATGATTAGAGTATTTAGAAATAAGGAGCAAGATGCGTTATTTTAAGTTCACAAATGGGTACGATCTGACGGATGCCCCTTCCGATCTGACGGATGGTGCTTCTGATCTGACGGATTTTTTTTGGAGGGTAGATTTTAGACGTAAGATTTGAGATTTTAGAAGTCGGAAGTCGGAAGTCGGAAGTCGGAAGTCGGAAGTCGGAAGTCGGAAGTCGGAAGTCGGAAGTCGGAAGTGACCTGTTTTGGGTTGCGAGTTCAGCGTGAGGATGTCAGTTCGAGTGTTTTTTGGCGGTTTTTGAAAAAAAGAGACAAAAAATGTATCGAGAACCTAGTTCAGTGAGGAACCAAGAACCAAGAGTCAAGACTCAGTAGAGAAAAGACCATAGAAAATAGACTTGGTTTGGTGGGCTATTGGAAGTCCGAAGTCCGAAGTCTGAAGTCGGGAGTCGGAAGTCGGAAGTCGGGAGTCGGAAGTCAGGATTCAGTTGGCAGTATGCAGTTGACACACATTTCACGAATTAGCACAAATAGTGTTCTTGGTCATTTCGAGCGCAGTCGAGAAATCTTTACAGGAAACAAGAGTCAAGACTCAGGAAAGAAAAGACCATAGAAAATAGACTTGGTTTGATGGGCTACCGGAAGTCCGAAGTCGGGAGTCCGGAGTCGGAAGTTGCGAGTTAGTGGCCAGTTGAAATTGAAGGTTTTGTAAAAAGTTTGTCAGTTCGAGTGTTTTTTGGCGGTTTTTGAAAAAAAGAGGCAAAAAATGTATCGAGAACCTTGTGCAGTGGGGTGTTAAGAACCAAGAGCCAAGAATCAGGAGGAAAAGATGATGGAAAATAGACTTGATGTGTTGGGCAGTTGGAAGTCCGAAGACCGAAATTGGGAGTTGCGTGTTTCGCATTGCGGGTTAGTAGGTAGTTGACACTAATTTCACGAATTAGCACGAATAGGGTTCTTTGTCATTTGAATTAACCCTTAGAAGTTCAACCTTAAACTTTGAACTTGAAACTTAAATTTGAGTTTGATTTTTTCCACTGGATTTCTCCATCGTCACTTCGTTCCTCATGTCGAAATGATGATAGAAACTGGACCAGTATTGGTAGGCAGTTTGCAGTGGGCAGTGAACACCAAACGTCCAAAACCCAAAACACCAAACTCTAAACCTTAAAACCACATAACCATACAAAATCCAATCATCCGTCAATCCAACATCCATTGTTACAAATCCCAAAAAAATCACTTCTTTTGTGCATATGGATTTTAACGACCTGTTCCACTTTCTGGAAGAACTGCAACAAAACAATAATAAGGAATGGATGGATGCCAACCGAAAATGGTATAAATCCCTCCGGAATGATTTCATTACTTGGTTGGATGATCTGGACATGACCATGGGGCAGTTCCATGATGACTACTACCCGACGCCCGGTAAAAAAGGCATCAACAGAATCAACAATAATTTGATGTTCCATCCAAACAAGCCGATATACAAAGACCATTTTGGGGCTGGACTGGACAAAGCGCCCAATTCTGCTGATTTTTATATCGAAATCGGCCTGAAACAGTGTTTGTTGGCTGGCGGTCGTTGGCGCCCCGATTCCAAAACCCTTCGGAGTATCCGTGATGCCATCGATTACAATGGCGAGGAATTGCAAAAGATTTTGGACAAACCTTCCTTCCAAAAAATGTTCGGTGGACTGTACGAAGATGAAAAACTGGTGTCATCACCAAAAGGTTTTTCCAACGATCACCCCCATATTGAATTGTTGCGCAACAAAACCTTCGCCGTGGAGTACAAACTATCCAAGGCCCAGGTGCTGAGCCCTGATTTTAAGGAAAGAATCATAGCTGTTTACAAAGAAATGCTTCCGTTCCGTCAATATTTGAACCAAGCGGTTACCGTTTAATCCAGCTCGTCGGAAGCCTCTATCAAACGAGACGATAAATCTGGCCGTTCCATATCTTCATCATAGGGAAACATGGGCCTAATGATTCTTTTATGACCCAACCGTTGAAGGTCTTGGTCCACGCCACCCGGGGTTAGGGCCATAACCCAATCGCCTCTCATATCATAAAGTTCGGGCACCAAGTACCCGATTTTGACCACGACGATGTCGGTTTCACTTGGATGCAGTCTCAAGTTTGTAAAGTCAGACTTTCTATGATAGGGTTTCCTTTTTTGGGTAACGATAATATGGGCATTGTCCACTTTTACCACCACCTCGGTTTCAGCATGCACATCTCCCTGGCGAATAGCCGTTACTTCGCCAGTTAATAACAGTGGCGGGGCATATCGGTCATCGATTTCGGCACCGACCGGTGCACTTACTTTTCCACCGACACCCACTTTAAGGGCCTCTTCCACAAGTTTTGGTCCAGGAATGGAGGCGTAAATCAATGACTTACCTTCGGAGGTGTGGAATTCCTCCCGTTTTAAGAGTTCCGTCAAGGTCCAAGTGACATCACCGGCACCGCCTGCGGTGGGGTTGTCACCCATATCGCTTAGGATAAACGGTTTTTTGCTGCTGGCCAAGGCCTGCTCCAACGCCTCTTCGTAGGGCTTTGTAGGAGCAACGAATTCGAACTCCTCGCGGACATCCCAAAAACTATTGGCCAGTTTTTCCGCTCCTTGGGTTACTTGCTCCTTGTCGTCTCCAGTTACCATCACTACAGCATGGTTTCGCGGTTCATCCGCCCACGCGTAGCCAATCCAAATGGCAGCATCTATAACACCTTCTTTTTGTTCCACTTCGGGCACTTGGGCATACAGGCTTTTTCCGGGTTCCACTCGGGTACTTGTTTTTTCGCCAGGCAATAAAATAGGAACTGGTACCCACGCCTTGTATTTGGGTTTGCCTTTTCCATTTTCCAGTCGGGACACCAAATTTTCCACAGCACGTTTCTTGGATTCGATGGCGTCCTCGTGTGGGGCCATCCGATAACATGTAATTAAATCGGTATGCTGTGCCAAGCGTTTGGACACATTTCCGTGCAAATCCATGGAGGTGGAAATCAATACATCGGTGCCCACTACTTCGCGAATTCTTTGGATGAGGTCGCCCTCCGGGTCGTCCAGTCCAACAACGCTCATGGCACCGTGAATATCAAAGAAATGCCCATCGTATGGCATGTTTTGTTCCAATAGGGTCAGGGTTTGACCTACCAAGGATTCATAAGCTTCTCGGGTCACCGTACCTCCGGGCAATGATTTTCCCACTAAAGTGGGAACCCATTCAGCTCGTTGCCTCAACGTGGAATCGGCATCCATAAATGGATAGCGACCAAAAATGGAGTCCCCTATTTTGGCATGGAAGGCTTCCTCGTGGGTGAGCGCGGGTGAAAAGGTGCTGGACTCAATGCCCAGTCCGGCTATGGCTATTCGGGGCAATTGTGGTTCCGTTTTCTTCTCACAGCCCATCAGTAAGGCAAAAAACAACAATAAAAGTAAAGGGTTACGCATGTTACTCGGTTTGGTTGGTTTTAGTTGTATCAAAGCATAAATATCGATATATCATTTATATTTAGAAAAACTTATTCATTTTGGCTAGCGATAGAATTAGAAACATAGAACGGGAATTGCTTTCGGACAACTGGTATTCCCTTGAAAAAATCACCTTTGAATATCTGCGCGACGATGGGGTCTGGGAAAAGCAGATTCGAGAGGCCTACGATCGCGGCAACGGAGCAGTAATTTTATTGTACAACGTGGAAAAAGAAACGGTGGTGCTTACCAAACAGTTTCGAATGCCCACCTATGTGAACGGCAATACTGATGGAATGATGATTGAAGCTTGTGCTGGAATTTTAGAAAAAGGCAATGCCGAAGAAACCATTAAAATGGAAGTAGAGGAGGAAACAGGCTATATGATTGATGATGTAAAGAAGGTCTTTGAGTCCTACATGTCGCCCGGATCGGTTACCGAAATCCTATATTTTTTTATTGGTGCTTACGAAGATGGGATGAAAGTTAGCGAAGGGGGTGGTGCCGATGATGAAACGGAAAACATTGAGGTCTTGGAGATGGGTTTTAATGAAGCCTTGGGTATGGTAAAATCTGGAGAGATTAGAGATGCCAAGACCATAATGTTGTTGCAATACGCCCAGATTGAGGGAATTTTTAATCAATAATGCTCGTAGAGGTCCTTTAGAATAGTATACATATTATCCCTGATGACTTGGGAAGGCACCTTAAAGTGATTGTTCATAAAACTGAAGATGAGCAATTTGCCGGATTTTGTTTTGAGATAGCCGCTCAAATTATAGTTGTTGCCCATAGAACCGGATTTCGCAAAAAGAAAAGGCTCCGTGGTAGGGTCTTCCCATTTTTCCACCGTATGATCGGGTCCCCACATGGGGAAAATAGCGAATAGGCGCTCCTCTGGAAGTTGATTGTGCATTTTTTGAAGGATGTGAACAAACGAACGTGGGGTAAACAGGTTGTAGCGAGAAAGCCCTGAACCATCCACCCAACGTGGCTGCTGCGCCAAATCTTTCAAATCGTTATCCAACATGTAGTCAATCGCTTTTTGGGTGCTCAGCGTGTCGGAAACCATAGCCGAAGCAGCCAACAGCAATTGTTCGGCCAAAAAATTATCACTGGCAAACAACATTCGCTTGTAAATGGAGTCGGTCTCCACTCCATAAATAACCTGTTTCTTCCCTTCGGGAAAATGATCGGACAGGGTGATTTTCCTTCCCAAAGCTGATTCCAACAGTTCCTTGGTTAAGGTATCACTGGTCATGAAGGGGATTTCCAATGTATCCTGTTCGGTTGGGGATATGTAAAATCGATTATGAAACTCTTCGCGATGTATCGTCGTGTCCTTCAGGGTGATATGATTTTTGAAATTAGCTGGGGAAACCTCCAACCCCTCGTTGTTGAAAACCGTGACCACGTTCCCATAAAGCGGCAAAGTCGATTTTTCCGGGGAAAAATAGGTGTCGTAGTCCTCCCAGGCCCAACCTGGACCATATCGATCCTCTTGATGGTTTTTCGTAAACAGGGCCAGATTTCCTTGTTTTTGGAGCCAACGGATGGCTGTGCTGTCCTTAAAAAAGGGGTGCAGCCAAGTGGGGTCGCCCGACCCCTCGAAAAAAACGGTGTCGTTCGCTACCACATATCGAAAGGAAGGGATGTTTTTGGGCAATAATTGCAGCCCAGTGTAAAAGGTCACAATCTTGGTATTGCTGGCAGGAGTGAAGTAGATATCACCGTTCACCGTATAAATTTCCTCACCGGTGTTGGCATCGACCACCACAAGTCCGCGCAGGGAATGCTGAAAGGAGGCGTGGTCCATTTGTTGGTTCAAAGTTCTTTTTAGGGAAGAACAGCCCGTAACCAAGAAAGCTAAGGTCAACGCTTTGAAAATCAAAAAAATGAGTGGTTTTCGGTTGGGTTTACGCATGGGAGGCCTTCATCGATTTTAACAACAAGATATTTATTTTTTAACTGGAAGTTAAGTTTTTTAAACGGCTTTTTTGCTAATTTAGAACACAACCTATTGACCCAATTTAATCAAATTATTATGCCTAGAGCTATGTTGGAATACACCAAAACTGTCCTGCAAAAGGTGAGTTTTGATGCTAAACTTTTTGCTAGGGAACTTCAAAAGGCAATTACGAGACTATTGCCCAATGAAGTGGAAGAGCTAAAAATCTGGTTGCAATTTTATATTGTGGACAAACCAGAATTGCGATCAACGTTATTACTATTAAAAACTTAAACACGAACCGAAGAGCCGCTGAAAAGCGGCTCTTTTAATTTTTGGCCAAAGGGCTGATGATCTTCACATCCTGAAAGGCAATGGCGCCCCGAACAATACTCGAAATGACTTCCCGGAGTGCATCCGTAATCTGTATTTTAAGCTCGCTCTTGTGGTAGATCATACTTATTTCCCTAGCGGGTACCGGATTTTTGAAGGTTTTTAGGTTCACCCTTTTTTCCTTGTCCAAATGCAGCGTGTTCAGATAGGGAAGCAGGGTCATGCCCATGCCCTCATCGGCCAAACTTACCAAAGTTTCAAAACTGCCGCTTTCTATCTTAAAATGTTCGCCACGTAGGTTCTGGGATGCCTTACAAAGGTTAATCACCCCTTCACGAAAACAATGGCCATCTTGGAGTAAAAGCACATCGCTTACGTCCAAGTGCTCGGTGGTCAACAATTCTTCGGAAGCCAAACGGTGGTTTTTGGGCACATAGCCCACAAAAGGCTCATAATAAAGGGGACGTTCCTTAATAAATTCAATTTCTAGGGGGGTAGCCGCAATCCCTGCATCCAAATGGCCGTCCAAGATGTTTTTGATCATGGTTTGGGTGGACTGCTCCTTGATAATAAGGTTGACCTTTGGATATTTTTTGATGAAAGCGTTCAAAAACATGGGGAGCAGGGTGGGCATTACCGTTGGAATGATGCCCAGGGTGTAGTCCCCACCGATGTAACCTTTGTCTTGATCTACGATGTCTTTGATGCGTTCTGCCTCTGCAACAATATTTTTGGCCTGTGCCACGATTTTTTTTCCGACTTCCGTAATGGTGATGGGCTTTTTGCTTCGGTCAAAAATGAGAACATCGAGTTCGTCCTCCAACTTTTGAACCTGCATGCTCAAGGTAGGCTGCGTCACAAAACTTTTCTCTGCGGCCAAGGTGAAATTCTTGTGCTCCGCTACGGCCAAGACATATTGTAGCTGGGTAATGGTCATCCAATAATAAGTTTAGGACATAAAAGTATGAAAAACCATCAGTCTAATCTATAGAAAATCAGGAATCGTGAATTACAGTGGTCCTAAAACAAAAGCCTGCACTATGGCAGGCCTTCGATTAATGTTTGGTTACTTTTATTAGAACCGGATATTGAGCTCCAAATTCTCATTGGCGACCTGGAATTGGGCGCTGTTGAAGTTCGGCGGACCCATCGTCATGTCGTTCCCGGACATTCCGTAGCTTTCTTTGGGCATTCCGTTTGGCTCATAATCCATGCGCTTGTTTCCGTTGGCATCGTGCAGGGCCATTATGGCATATGTACCAGGTGCAACATTGGTAAAGGTCATGGTCACTTTTCCATCTTCAATGTTGCTTTGCAGATTTTGTATTCCCGGACCTTTCATAAAAGTTTCGGCGGTATGCAGTCCCAAAAGTACTTGACCTTCATTGCTCTGTACATTGTCGATGGTTACGGTAATATCCACACCATTGTTGTCTTGCGCAATGGCGATCATACTTACCAAGAAAAAACTTAAAGCTAGTGTTACAGTTTTCATACGATTTGTTTTTGATGATTTGTATGCCCCAAAATTGCTACATGTGCTTGCCACATCAAATTCAAGTTGACTGAAATGTGGAATTTTTGGAGTGAACTGCAACGGAAAAATGGCATATCAATTCAGTTGTAAAAAACGACAACTGGGTATTTGGTTTTGGTTTGGCTGAAAACACCGAGGCATTTTTGTCCCATCAAACAAAACGAACAGTCATGAAAAATACCATTTATATCATCCTTATCCTATTTAGTTCTGGAACGGTGCTAGCGCAGCATACCATTTCAGGAAAGGTAACGGATAGCAAGAACAATCCAATCGAGGGGGCCAACATTTATTTGGAGGGTACCTATGATGGTGCCTCCTCCGACGCCCAAGGAAAATTCACCTTTGAAACCGCCGAAGAAGGAATGCAAACCTTGGTGGTTTCCATGTTATCCTACGAAACGCATTATGAGGCTGGTGACATCTCCTTTTTCACCGATATGGAAGTTAAGTTGTTGGAGTCCTTTAATTCGTTGGATGGGGTCACCTTGACCGCTGGCACCTTTGAAGCTGGAGACAACTCCAAGGCGTCGGTATTGAAACCTTTGGATATTGTGACCACCGCCGGAGCCGCTGGGGACTTTGTGGCCGCATTGCAGACCTTACCAGGAACCACAACGGTGAACGAGGACGGCCGCTTGTTCGTACGAGGAGGTACCGCCGATGAAACCCAAGTCTTTATCGATGGGCTCCGTGTTTTTCAACCCTTTAATGCCACTGCCAACAACACCCCGACCCGGGGTAGGTTTTCACCTTTTTTGTTCAAGGGTATCTCTTTTAGTACAGGGGGCTATTCCGCTGAGTATGGTCAGGCCCTCTCCAGTGTACTATTATTGAACACCACGGATGTTCCGGTTCAGGAGCAGACGGATATTTCCATTATGAGCGTAGGAGGTGGTATCGGACATACCAAAATATGGAACGAAGAACAATCGCTGAGCCTTAACATTAATTATATAAACCTTTCTCCTTATGAAGAATTGATTCCCTCTACCCAAGGTGTGCGATGGATAAGTCCTTATGAATCCATTTCCGGTGAGACTGTGTTTCGGAGCAAGGGCGAAAAAAGTATGTTCAAGCTTTACACTGGGTTTAACCATGCCAACTTGGATATAGAGCAAGAGGACATCAATTTTGATGACTTTGTGCGATTCCGGTTAAAGAACAACAATTTGTATTTCAATGGGTCGTACAAGTACTATTTTGAGAATGATTGGAGCCTGACCTCTGGAGCTTCCGTTGCTTGGGACACCAACGATATCGGCATTATGGAAGACCAGGTCGATACCAAGGAAACCTCCTCTCACCTGAAGTTGAAAGCTAGAAAAAACTTTAGCAATCGGTTCGATTTGAGTTTTGGGGCGGAGTATTTCCATACCGATTACGACGAAACTTTCGAGGATGCATCCAACAATCGGTTCGAGAATGGTTTTGTGGACGGTCTTTGGGCCGCTTTTGCGGAATCCGACATCTTTTTGTCCCATCAATTTGCGATGAAGTTGGGTGTTCGGGCCGAGCAGACGAGCCTATTGGATGAGTTTCAGTTATCCCCGAGGGCATCATTGGCCTACAAACCATGGGAAAATGGGCAGTTTTCCTTGGCTTACGGTGATTTCTATCAGCGACCGCTCACCGAGGTGGTGAAGTTTGATGCGGAAGTGGGCATGGAGAAGGCCACCCATTATATCTTGAACTATCAATATATCAACAATGGTAAAACTTTTAGGGCCGAAGCTTATTATAAGGATTATGATGGGTTGGTTCAATTCAATACTGAAATGCCACAGTTCAATTCCGTCTATACCAATGCAGGGGGTGGCTATGCGCAAGGAATCGACGTGTTTTGGAGAGATAGTAAGAGCATCAAAAACTTGGATTATTGGGCATCGTATTCCTATTTGGATACGGAAAGACAGTATAGGAACTTTCCGGAACAGGCCACTCCCAATTTTGCTCCCAAACACAACTTTTCGTTGGTTACCAAATATTGGGTAAACGATTTGAGGTCACAAATTGGTTTTTCATACGCCTATGCTACCGGTAGGCCTTATGACAACCCCAATACCGCTGATTTTATGGGGGAACGTACAAGGCCGTTCAATAATTTGAGCTTCAACTGGGCCTATTTAATCGACCAACAAAAAATACTCTACTTTTCGGTGAACAATGTATTGGGCACCAATAATATCAGTAACTATCAGTACGCCAATACACCTAATTCTGATGGGGTTTTTGATAGAAGGGCCATTACTCCGCCAGCGGACAGTTTTTTCTTCGTTGGGTTTTTCTGGACCATCAGTACCGATGGAAAAAGCAATCAACTGGATAATTTATAGGTCACTGCTGCATTTTCAAGTAATAGTCCACCGAATGTTTTCCCGAACCGTATACTGCAAAAAAGAGCGTGGTCAGCAGTACAATAATGGCCAGCATAAGGTTATTGGTGTCCATCTGGCCCAAAAAATTGGTAAGTATGGCCCCCAATAGGATAGGCAATTGTGCAATGGCCGCCCAACGTGTAAGCAATCCCACAACAATCAGCAATCCCCCCACAAAGTGGGCCGGAATTAAATAATGTAGAAAAATCATACCGCCCGGCCACTCCTGAAAAGGACTTGCGAGCCGTTCCATCTCTTGGTAATTGTTCATAAATTCGATGCCTTTTACGAAAAAGACAACGCCCAGCAAGACCCGAACAAGGTCGAGTAGGAGATAGGTATGGGCATTTGCCCATTTATTGAGCTTTTTAATGAGACCCATGGCGAAAAGTTTAAAGTGTCTTTATAAGGTACTCATTTTTAGTGATATATGACAGGAAAAACGATTAAACCTTTCTTTGGGCGAGGATTTGTACAACTTCCCCTGCTAAATGGGTAGGGTTCAGTTGATGTTTAGCTCCATTTGAATATCACTCCTGCTGTAAGGCGATGCAATTTGGGTCATTTCGCGAAAGCCCAGCTTTTTGTAAAGGGATAGGGCAGGGCCCAGTTTTCGGTTGCTTTCCAAAAACAGTTTTTTAGCTCCCAATTCCTTTGCTTTGGCGATGATATGTTCCTCTAACAGCTTTCCAATGCCCTTTCCCTGTGCTTTTGGGGATACTCCCATTTTGGAGAGCTCAAAATCGTAACCTTCATGGGGACAGGGAATCAGGGCACAGACGCCAACGGCCAAGCCCTCCCATAGTGCTACGGCGATATAACCTCCCTTGTCCAAAATATATTCTTTGGGATGGTTCAGTGCTCGCTTGTCCATCTCTTCCAACTCAAAATATTTCACGATCCATTCCTCGTTGAGTTGTCTAAATGCGTCTTGATAGGCATCCGAATAGGGGATTATGCTGACAATTGTGTTCATTTTGGGAGATTTCCAGAGGTTTTGTGCTCAAAAATAAATCTAATTAAAATCGCATTGATCCATTGAAACCCTATTTCTATGGATTCAAACACCTTATCCGTCAATTGGGTATGCCGTTCAACGAAAAAATTACCGGTTGGTCGAGAAAATATTTAGTTTTACATTATAATTTAGTGGTAAATTTCTTACAAGGTCCCAAATCTTGCAGATGAAAAACTTAAAAATAGATGCGCCTGTTCCCATCAGGCACCTTAACCTACAAATTCCAATCGGCTATGGAGATAAAACTACCCCAGTTTCCCCAAACTGCATTCCCGTTCCAAGTTGAACGCTACCTTTATGCGTTCTTGATCGTTCTTTTTCTTGGCCTTCCCATTCAGGCACAGGAAGAAAACAACCCCTATGTAAGTTACGATGTCCCGTTTCAAAACCTGTTGAAGTTTAATAGGTTTTTGATCAATCCTACGTTTTCATCGATTCGGGAGGATAAATCGTACATCAATTTTTTCCATCGAAGCCAGGGCGCTGATTTCGATAACAACCGCCAGAATTACTTTTTGAGTTATAGCGGTAGATTGAGCGATAGGGTTGGCCTAGGCTTTAGCCTTTACAACCAAAGAGAGGGCGTCATTTCCAATCTAGGTTTGATGGCCAACTATTCCCACGGTATCCAGCTAGGCGAGGAGAGTAGTTTAACTTTTGGGGTGAACATCCCTTATTATGTCAGTAGCTTTGATCCCAGTAGGGCCGTTGCCTTGGAGGACGACCCCGTACTCAATGAGGCAAGCGAAAGTTCCATTCTGTCCTTTCAGCCTGGACTAAATTTGAGCATAGGAAGTTTTGATTTTGGCGTCTTTGCCCAAAATCTGGTGGATTTCAATTTAAGGTCAGGTGAATCTTTGACCAACTTCAACCAGAAAACCTTTTCGGGTCATATTCAATACGTAAAAGAACTGGAAAATGGCAACGGGATTTTTGAAGATGCCCGTTTAATGCCTTTGGCACGTGTTCGGTTTGAGGGCGGTGAGGACGCGATTTTTGGAGGAGGTGTTATTTTTGATCTCCCCAAATTGGGATGGATACAAGGTGGATATGACCAATTTTATGGCGCTTCTGCCGGAACAGGCTTCAATTTGAACCAAAGATTGTCCTTTGGCTATAATTTTGAGAAGAGCCTAAACAACAGTATTGCCAATTTAGGGGTCACGCATGAAATTTCGATTGCCTATTCCTTTGTGCCCAATTTGTCCAAGAACACCTTTATGGTTTCCAACGAAGATGAGGAGAAAAAGTTGGAAAATACCACCGTGGCCGATGCTGGTGAAGAAACGAAGAAAACCGAAACGAACAGTAAGCTGGATGCAAAGACTACCTTGAGACCTACAAATCAAGAAGATAGAGCCTACTGGGAGGAGCGTATAGCCCAACTGCAGCAAGAGCAAGAGGATAGCTATGCCGTAATCGACGACTTACTCTACAAAATGGATTCCATGAAGCAGAGCAGGGAAGAGGATATGGAAAAACGCTTTGAAATGGTGATGCGATTGGTAAAACGCCACAACGGCGATGACATTCCCGATATCAAAGCCAAGGCACAAAAATTATATACGGTGGATAGCCAGCAATTGGACTCGGTGTACAATTCCATTGAAAACTCCATGAATACCGATTTGGCCCAGAACGCCAAAAAGGCTGGTACTGCCACTACACCTAAAGAAGAAGGGACTTTCCATGGAGGTGCCTTTAAACCAATTGAAAAATACATTAGTTTGGAAGGTGTGGGGCAAGGGCACTACATTGTGGCCAATGTCTTCAAGAACGAGACCTACCTTAAAAACTTTATGGAAGAATTAAAGCGCCAAGGGTTGGAGGCGCAATACTTCAAGAACCCCGAAAACGGACTCAACTACGTGTATTTGGCCAAATTTGAAGAGAATGAATTGGCCTATCAAGCCTATCAATCCAAAATGAAAGGAAAATACCAAGATGAAATATGGATCATGCACGTCGAAAATTCAAGATATGCCAATTGGGCAGACGCCATTTTCCAAGATATTGAATGAACCTTTACTCTTTGTTGTTTTGCATCAAAGACGCAACGCCCTGGCTCCCCGAGTCGGGGCGTTCCTTTAGCTCCGATATGATGGTTGCATGGTCCGCTGCGCGGGTCTGTGAAAGTTTGTAAGTGGCCTGAATGTCGGATATGCGTATCTCGAAACCGACCACACCTTTTACTTGGCGAAGCGTTTGTGGAGACATATCATCCAAGGAGATGGGATTTTTGGAGTTTTTCTCGTATTTGTCCACCAATCGATGCATCGAGGCCATGGTTTCTTTCTGGGTCAATACCCTTAGCGTACCATACACATGCACGGCAACGTAATTCCAAGTGGGCACCTCTTCTTCCTTGTACCACGAGGAGGACACATAGGCATGTGGACCGTTGAAAATACAAAGGACTTCACTTTCGTCCTTAAAATACTTCCATTGCGGGTTGGCTTTGGCTATATGCCCGACCAAAACATCGTTTCCATGCTCATCCTGCTCCAGTTCCAAGGGAATATGGGTGCCCCAAGGTTTGTTTTCCATGACATTGATGAGAATGCCAAAACTATTTTGTTTGATAAATTCCTTGACTTCTTCGCTATTGTGATTTTGGTAATGTGGTGGAATGTACATAGGGATGGATTCAATAATTGATGATAAGGCTAAATTATACATTAAACATGGTATGGATTACGGTTCATCCTTGAATCTTTACAGTTCGGTCAAACTTCTTTTGGAAGGCACCTTGGTCGATTCATCTTTGTGTCATCAATAATCAATCCTGGAACTCCTCCAGCATCAAAAAAGAACAGTCATGAAAAAACTATTGTTGGCCGCAGTATTTTTGGCCGTATCCTTCGCAAATGCCCAAGACCGATATTCCAAAGGAATGGAAAAGGCCTTTGCCTTGTGGGAAGACCAAAAAATGATGGAAGCCTCACATCTTTTTGAGCGCATCGCAACCGCGGAGCCCGATAGATGGTTACCCTATTATTATGTGTCGCAAATCAACACCTTGATTTCTTTTGGGGAAACGGACGAAGCCAAACTGAGCAACCAGTTGGAAAAGGCCAAGGAATTTTTGGATGTGGCCAAGGCCATATCGCCGAACAATCCGGAACTGTTGATTCAGGAAGCACTAATTAATACTGCTTGGATCGCTTTTGATGGTGCAACCTATGGGATGACCCTATCCCCAAAAAATGCCCAGCTGTACCAAAAAGCCTTGGAGATCGCCCCAAAAAACCCAAGGGTCATTCTTTCCAAAGCAGAATGGGACATGGGTTCGGCCCGTTATTTTGGCAAGGATACCACTCCCTATTGCAAGGATGTGGAAAGGGCCTTGGAACTTTTTGCTACCTTTAATTCCGAAACACCGTTTTACCCTACATGGGGAGAGGAAAGGGCCAAAGAAGTCCTGGAGAACTGTGGTAAATAGAAACGTATGAAACTCTTTGTCAGAGAACTTTTAAAAGCATTTTTAGTGGGGATCGCTATTTTTATAGTGTTCCTCATTATTTTCTTTATCAAGGGTTGGGAGCTCACCTACCAAGAGCTATGGGAAGAGTTTTGGGAAAGCATGATCTTTTCCACGATCATTTACATGCTGAATGCGGCTTCTTTTATTCTTTTGATGCGCAAGTACGATAAGGAGCTGTTTACCAAAAAGTATATCGCCTACGGTATTTTGGGTAACATAGTGGCCTCCATTGTTGGTATTGTGCTATCGAGGTTTGTGCTCATCGTACTGATCAATCAACGATCTTTTGCACAGTTCTTGGCAGAGGAACGATCTGAGTTCTATGTGAGTTCCTTTATTATTTCTATGGCCGTGGCACTTATGTTCTACGCAGCCTATTATTACAAATATTACAAGGAACGACAAGTAAAGGAGCAGAAAATTATTGCCGGTTCGGCATCGGCCCGATTTGATGCCCTTAAAAATCAATTAGATCCCCATTTTTTGTTCAACAGCCTGAACGTACTGACCAGTTTAATTGACGAAGACCCGCATCAGGCGCAGAATTTCACTACTTCACTCTCCAAGGTGTATCGCTATGTACTGGAGCAGAAGAACAAGGATTTGGTTACGGTGGATGAAGAGCTCAAGTTTGCCCGTACTTATGTACGCCTGCTGAAAATGCGATTTGAGGACAGTATCATTTTTGACATTCCCGACCAATGCTCTGTGCCCGAGGCCAAAATTGTGCCGCTCTCCTTGCAATTATTGTTGGAAAATGCGGTGAAGCACAATGTGGTGACCTCGTCCAGACCATTACATATCAAGGTGTATGAAGACAAGGGTATGTTGGTGGTCAGTAATAACCTTCAGGAAAAACAGGTAGTCAAGAAAAGCAGTGGAGTGGGATTGCAGAATATCAAGCAGCGCTACCGTATTTTAACGGACCGTGAAATGGTCATCAACAAAACCACCAAGGATTTTAGCGTATCGCTGCCCATACTCACCCAAAAGTACACGGTGATGGAAACGCAGGAGAACTATATTGAGGAAAAACGGTATGCAAAGGCCAGGGAGCGCGTTCAGGCCATCAAAGACTTTTATGGGAACCTCATGGCCTATTGCATTGTGATTCCTTTTCTGTGGTGGCTCAATTTGCGGACCACTGAGTTTCTTTGGGCCTTTTTCCCCACGATTGGATGGGGATTTGGGTTAACCGCCCATGGCATGGCCGCTTTTGGCTATAATCCCCTTTGGGGCAAGCGCTGGGAGGAGCGCAAGATCAAGGAATTGATGGATAAGGACGATTTTTAGAATTCTAAACTAGCCTGGAGGGCCCATGGTTTGAAACAAAATCTCCGGCCCTAACCTTTCACCCTTAACCCTTAACCCTTAACCTTCAACCTTCTTACCTACAACTCATCCCTATAAAATAACAGTTCGGGAATTCGTTTTTCCTTTTGCCAATCGCTATGCCGAATTTTGGTGTGTAATCAAATAAAAACGAACAGTCATGGAAAATTCAACAGAACTTAGATATGCCAAAGCCAAAGAAAGGGTGGAGTGTATCAAATCCTTTTATTACAATCTGACCGCTTACCTAATCGTGATCCCGTTGTTGGGATATCTCAATTACAGGACTACCACTTTCCCTTGGATCATTTTTCCTGCCGTAGGGTGGGGACTTGGACTGTTAGGTCACGGCATGTCCGCTTACGGATTCAATCCCCTTTTTGGCAAGGAATGGGAAGAACGTAAGATTCAGGAGTTTATGAACGACAAAGAATTTTAAGAATGAGTACTTTTAACTATAACATCACCCCTAATAGCAACATCATGGACACAACGAATAAAGAAAACAAATATATAAGGGCCCGTGAGCGCGTGGACGAGCTTAAAAGTTTCTATGGGAACTTGACTTCCTATGTTCTGGTCATATCCGGTTTGGCACTTATCAATTATTTTACCAACGGATTTGGCTATATGTGGTTTTTATGGGCCGCTTTTGGCTGGGGGATAGGTGTTCTTTTTCACGCCATAAAAACATTCGACCTGAACCCATTTTTTGGAAAACAATGGGAGAAGCGCAAGATCGAGGAGATTATGCGCAATGAAGAACAGAACGATAAATGGAAATAATCATGGAAAACTTTAACGCTGAAAAATACAATAGGGCCAAAAAAAGGGTCGACGAACTCAAGGGGTTTTATATCCACTTGGCCATTTATATCGTGATAAACACATTTATCTTGATCAACATCTTTCTAAGAACGGATGATTTTTGGAGATGGGAACATTTTATCACCTTGTTTGCGTGGGGCATTGGGTTGTTCTTCCATGCTTCCAAAACCTTTGAATTCAATCCCCTTTTGGGAAAAAACTGGGAAGAACGACAGATCAAAAAGTATATGGAAGAGGACAAGGAAGAAATGAAGAAATTTAAGCAAGGCCATGACAGATAGAAATTTTGCTCGGGAAGCTGCGGAGAAGCGTGTCAAGGAACTGAAGGGCTACTATCGCCATATCGCCATTTTTGTGGTCGTTAATGGTATATTGGTATTGCTTAAATGGGGAGTGCTCAACTCGTTTTTACCAGAAGCCTTCCCAAAAGAAGCCTACTTTTATGATTGGATCAATGCAAATATTTTGATTTGGGGAGCGATCTTGCTTGTACACACCATTATTGTGCTTCGTCACAAATTCTCATTTTTCAAAAAGTGGGAAGAGCGTCAGATACAAAAATATATCGATGAGGATAGGGACCATGTTGATAAGTACAAATAAGAATTTAACCATGGGAAGCTGACCTTTCCTATTTTAGATGAACCTGATTAACCATAAAAGCAACTACAAATAACCACCATGAATGTCCTGATCATTGAAGACGAAAAACCAGCGGCACGACGATTGTCCAGATTGCTTTCGGAGCTCGAAATTGAGGTGTCCACCATGCTGCATTCGGTTGAAGATTCCATTGCTTGGTTCCAAGACAACCCACATCCCGATCTCATCTTTTTGGACATTCAATTATCGGATGGACTTTCCTTTGAAATTTTTGATGAAATAGAGGTGAACAGTGCCATCATTTTTACCACGGCTTATGACGAATATGCACTGCAAGCATTCAAGCTGAATAGCATCGATTATTTGCTAAAACCGATTGATGAGGAAGAGCTGGGGAGTGCCGTAAAAAAGTACCGGAATTTTAAGCCCGAAAACCAAAAGATTCCCATCGATTTTAACGACATCAAAAACCTTTTGGTAAACCCCTTGGAGCGGGAATACAAAAAACGATTTACAGCTCGGGTGGGACAGCATTTAAAAATTATAAATGCCGATGATGTGGAATGTTTTTATAGTGAAAACAAGGGTACCTACGCCGCCACTTCGGACGGAAGAAATTATTTGCTCGACACTACATTGGAACAGTTGGAGGAGGAGTTGGAGCCCCAAACATTTTTCAGGGTGAGCCGTAAGTTTTATGTGAACATCAATCACATAGGCGACATCATTTCATACACCAATTCAAGGCTTCAAATTAAGATGAAACGGTTTGATGAACATGAAATCATCGTTAGTAGGGAACGGGTAAAGGATTTTAAGTTATGGTTGGAATAATCCAAATTAAGATTTTGGATTCCAATTGTTTAATGAAAATTAAAAAGGCACTATAAATTTTTCTTATAGTGGCTTTTTTGCTTAAAAAGGGCTAGTTGTCCTCCACTCGGTTGTCATCAAATGCGGAAGGGAGCAGTTTCGGAATCAATTTAATAAAAATGGGCAAAAGAATGGCTCCTCCGGGCAACATAAAAATGGCCAATGAGGGTATGCTCTTAAAAATATCCAACAACTGGTTCTGTACTTTTTTCTTTTCTTCGGCATTCAAATCCTTTACGGTGGATTTGGATAAAAGGGACACAAGTTCACGACTTTGGGCCAATTCTTTTTTGAGTCTTTTGCTGTTTCTCAAAATCAGTTTGCTCACATTTTTGGACATGCCATCATAGAATTGAACGGCCAAATTTTTGTTGCTCAAATAAGCAACTTTTTCCTTGTTCTGTTCAAAGAAATTTTCCACAAATCGAAGCTCGAAATCGACCTCTTTTTTCGACTTGCCAAGGTCCCTTCCCAAACCAAAAATGTAATCCGTTTCGGTATAGTCCAAAGCCTTATCTTCCCATATGGTCAAACAGGCCATATCCAAAAAATAATCCTTCTCGTTTTTGCTGAAATTTTGGTTCAATAGATCAGCATATTCCCCCTCAAATTTTGCTTTGTCCAGGTCCACATAAGTTAATGATGAACCCAACACCTGGATCAATCGCGCATCCGATTCGTGGGTCTGTTTGGAATTGAGTGCGTGGTAAACAATATTGATGGTGACGTACTCCAAAAGTTGGGCATGTTCCATCATATTCTTTTCACCTTTTAAGTAGACAATAAAGATTAAGATATCGACATAGAGCAACGAATTGGTCAAACTATTTCCCAGGGCCCTGCTAAAAGTATTGTCGCTCAAATAGATTCGTGAGTCAATCAGTTTTTCCAATTGTGATTCGGTCTTGGAACCGGTCAAAATTTTGTTCAAAAAGGAAATCCGACTAACGTTCAGGGATTGGTAATATTCAAAAACCTTGTTTACAAAGGCTTCAAAATCCGTTTTTCCTACCTCAAAAGTGTAGGTAAAATACAAAGCGGTCAACAAGTTGATCTTGGCAATCTCATCCTCACTTAGGGTATGCTCCACGGGAATAAAGGACGGAATGTTTAAGTGTACACCATAGATAAAACCATTTGCCTTGAGTTCCCGGTACAGGCTTTCAAAGTCGTCAAAGTAGGAAGACTCTTGATCTACGAGGTGACCAAACTTGTTGATCCATCCTGAGGCAGAAGGGTTCATGTAACTGAATTAAGAGGTCAAAGTAAAACAATTTCCATGACTTTGGTTTATGGTAAAGGAATGTCATCGCTAAAATTTAGTTAAGACAATTTTAACATTTCAAAACCAAACCACCCTTTACAAGGTTCCGTAGGTAGGGGTGAACGAAACTTAAAAAAACAAGTAACATGAAAAAAACAACGAAATACCTATTAGGATTTGGTGTATTGGTCATCGCGGCAACCATTTTGGTGTCTGCAGACCATATTGACGCACCTTCATCGGCAGGAACCAGTGCGGATATTGCCGATTTTTATGCTTTTGAACCCAGCGAAGGTTCTGACAACACCGTGTTTGTGGTGGATTTGCAATCCAATGTATTGCCCGACTTGGCTTACGGCACATTCGATGAGGATGTACTGACTGAAATCAATATTGATTTGGATGGGGACCTTGTGGAAGATCAGGTCATTCAGGCCATTGCACGCGATGGTAGAATGTATTTTTTCGGTCCCACGGCACCCTCTCAAACCGGATTGAACAGTGAAGTGTATACCGATGCCGCATTGGGAGACGTGGAAATTTCTTCGAACACTGCAATTGTAGAGACTACCTCAGATGGGGTTTCCCTTTTTGCAGGACCGAGACAAGACCCTTTCTTTTTCGACTTTTTCCAATTCAACGCAGTTATTTCTCCAGAATTGGATTCGGCCCCAGGTGGATTTTTACCTCCAGAAGAAGCCGCCGACACCTTCGATGGTGCCAATACCATGTCCATTGTAGTGGAAATCCCCAATAGTATGCTAGGGACACCAACGGCAACCAATGCACTGGGACTTTCCGTGTACAAAACATGGGTGACCACAAATAGAAAACAATAAGAAACTTTAAAACTGTATTATGAAACTAAGACAATCTTTATATGTAACGGCACTTTTGCTGAGCTTTGGCCTAGTTATCGGCTGTAATAATGATGACAATGGAACCTACATGGACGACGACATGATGATGGATGATGATATGATGATGGACGATGATGATATGATGGGCGTTGATTTTACCGGAACATTTGCGCAGGTGGACCACATTGGCCGTCCAGGAATCAATACCACCTTAAGTTTTGATATGGAAGGCGAACCAAGCGTAAAGGATGCCCACAACACTACGGTGCCTTCTGATATGACCGCAGCCTTCCAGGCTGGGTTTCAGGCGAGATTGGAGCAATACCACGATGTGTATGCCCTAAAATTAGGATTGGACCCCGCCGATGTGGACTACGAAAACAATATTTTGGGATTGGATGCGGCAACGTTGACCACCGTTTTATCGGCAGATGTTTTGGAGGTTGCTCCAGATTTGCCCACGACCTATTTTAATCCTGGAACAGACCTTGACAATGATGGCAACGTGTTGGTGCCGGACGGAGACGAGGTAGCCCTTACCGGTAGACACCCCAACGACGACATTATTGACGTTTCCTTGATCTTATTCTTTGGAGGAATGCAAGGTGACCGCTTTAGTGGACAAGATTTGGATGATGACGGTATGGCCGATTTGCCAAGACTGACATCGGACGGTGTTGGCCTAACAGCCAGTATATCGACTACTTTCCCCTATTTGGGAGCACCTGAATAATTGCTATGAAAAGGAAGGGGAGGGGAAAGTTCTTTCCTCTCCCTTTTTTAATAAAACAACAACAAGATGAAAGCAACAAAATTTTATACCATTTTTATGCTGATGCTACTGTTCTTGGTATCGTGTCAGCAAAAGGAAACTGAATTCAGAACCAACAGTCAGGATTATAATCAATTTTTGGCTTCGGAATCGGTAAAAACGACCTCCAAATATTTTGACCTTTGGGACAACAAAATCAAATCGGATAGCTTGCAATTGCTCAGTTTGGGGAATGTGGCAGGTGAATACAACCGATTTTTTAGTGGAACCGGTAATATTCAATATTTAAAGGATGCTGAACAATCCTTAAAAAAGGCAGTGGAAATTGCGGCCATTGGCAAAGCAGGATACCTAAGGGCGTTGGCCAGAAACTATATCTCACAGCACCGGTTTAGGGAAGCTTTGGATTTAGCCGAGAAGGCCCGGAAGTTTGGTAGTGGGGTAAAGGAGACCCAGAGCCTGCTATTTGACCTTCATATGGAATTGGGAAATTATGACCTTGCCAACCAATATTTGGATAGCATCCAGAACATGTCCGATTTTGGATACCTGATTAGAGTGGCCAAATGGAACGATCACAAAGGAGACCTGGATACCGCTATCAACTTTATGGAAAAGGCCATGGCTAAAGCAGAGTCTTCTAAAAACAAAGGATTACAGTTGTGGTCTTATACCAACTTGGCCGACTTCTACGGTCATGCTGGCAGAATTGAGGAGTCCTACAACCTTTATCTTCGGGCGTTGAATATCGATCCCCAAAATGCGTACGCAAAAAAGGGTATAGCATGGATTGTTTACTCACATGAAAGAAATGGTAAAGAAGCCCTTCGGATTTTAGATTCCATCATGCAAAAGAACCAATCCCCTGAATACTATTTACTGAAAGCTGAGATTGCCGACTTTATGGGGAACGACATGCTGCGGGTACAAGCGTTGGATGATTATTACAAGATAGTGGGAAATAATCCTCAATATGGCGATATGTACAATGCCTACAATGTAGATTTTTTGTTGGAGATGGATGTGGAGCAAAAAGCCTATAAACTTGCTCAGGAAGAGGTGAACAACAGGCCTACGCCAGAATCGTACGGATGGTTGGCCTACAGTTTGTTGCATCTTGGAGAAAACAAAAAAGCTCTTGAACTTATAGAAAAGCATGTAATGGGTGCCACTTTTGAGCCTGCCATCCTTCATCAAGCTGCTGAAATCTACAAAGCAAATGGTATGATGGAAAAAGTAAGAGAACTAAAACAGGAATTGATGGAAGCGGCATACGAGCTCGGTCCCATAAAAGAAGCCCAGATAGCCAGTCTTTAGTTTTCCCCTGTTAAGAGCAAGGTTGCAGATCGTTACGATCTCGGCTTGGTTGTTGTTTTTAGGTGCGCCACGGCATTTTGCCGTGGCGTTTTTTATTCTTCAGGAACCGATTGCTTGGTTTCAGCCACATCTTCATGCAGGATTTCGATGCCTTTTTGAATGACCAAGTTGGTCGGAATAGTGATTTGTTTTCCATCATCCGTCCGCATAAAAAGATAAAATCCGCTAATATCCTCCACCTTTCCAGTCCAATCAAAGTCTTTGTCCATTACGCGGATTCGGTCCCCTAACCGAAGTGGATGGTTAAAGAAAAGGATCACACTTGCCGTTAAATTGGATAGGATGGACCACTGGGCCACAAAACCAACGCCCAAAATGGCCAATACAGAAGAGATAAACACCGAAAAATCTTTCATGTTGACACCCCAAATCAACGAAATACCGATGAAGGCAAGCAGATAGAAAAGCAAATTGCTCAGGTAAAATATGATTTTCCTGCTGTTCATATCAATCGAACTAGATCTGCCAAACCTTCTAATGGCTCTTTTGCTCAAGGAATTGAGCAAAATCAGTATACTCAAAAGAATAATGGTGAACAAAATCTCCGTTTTGTAGGGCATCGCTTCAATCATGATGGTTCTTAGTAAATTTGGTTTAACTTATAGAGCTAAACTACAAATAAACCCATCATATCATAACTACCATGAACACAGATTTTGAAGAAAATTCATGGGTAATCAATTACTCACCGGACAATTACTATAACCGAAAGTTCTCCCTACAAGAGGATATGCAGCTTTCCAAGGGCGATAAATCCATTACTTGGGTGAACACCTATGGTTTGGAGTATATGGATGAATTTAGGCAGATGGTCAACGAAAATGGGCTGGATGATTTCCTGTTGCGCCTATTGCTGAACCAAAAGATGGGAAACAAGGTCATCGTTCTCGAAGACCAGTTGTTTATTGCTGCCCGAATCCTGAAAACCGAACACGATAGCATGGAGTCCGAACAGATGTATTTTGTGGTTTCCAAAGACTTTAATTGGTGCATCCAAGAAATGTGGGGCGACCATTTTGATTGGATACGTCAGCGAATCTTTGAGAACAAGGGCATCATTCGAAAAAAGAAGGCCGATTACCTTTTGTTCTTTATTTTGGAAACCCTGATTACCAATTACAAGGAAAAATACGAAGACATCGTGGTCATGGAAAATGCCTTGGAAGCCCTTGTAAAGCGGGAGCCCACTCCGGAGTTTATGTTCGAAGTGGAACAGAAAAAAGCATTGATCCAAGAGTTTAAAAAAGCTTCCCATGGTCTGCGGGACATCATCATCCGATTGGAAAGAGTGGAAATTAAAGGATTTCAAACCAAATACTTTAGTGAATTGCGGGAGCAAATCAATGGGTTGATCACCGATATTGATTCCGACATCATGGAACTGGAAAGCCAGATCAACCTATTTTTTAGCGTTCAGGGCCATCGACTGAACGAGGTGATGAAAACCCTGACCATATTTTCTGTGGTGTTTATTCCCTTAACTTTTTTGGCGGGCATTTATGGGATGAACTTTGAGTATATGCCCGAACTGCAATGGAAAAATGGTTATTTTATTCTTTTGGGCCTCATGTTTGTGGTCACCATCATTTCCATCATCATTTTCAAAAGAAAAAAATGGTTTTAATGTGTTGATTTCCAATATGCTTATCGCATGTTTCCATTAGGTTGTATATTTTCGGATGTTTTCCAATGATAAACATCATATTCTCCGAAAAGTCCGCACGGTAGTTTTGTTCCATCAATATAAAATAACACACGATGAGAAAAAAATTACTTGTAGCGGTAGTGGCCCTCTTGGGACTCTCCAATTTCGCAATGGCTCAGGATGCCCCAGCAGATAATGGTGGCACATGGCAGTTCAGGTTGAGGGGAATTGTAATTTCTCCAGATGAGAGTGCCGATATTGAAGCCATTGGTGGCGATGTTGATATTTCCACTGCCGTGGTTCCCGAGTTGGACATCACTTACTTGTTTAATGAAAACTGGTCCATGGAATTGATTTTGGGTACGGCCAAACACGATGTTAAAGCCGTGGAAACCGCTGCCGGGGAAATTGATTTGGGAAGTGTATGGTTATTGCCCCCTACGCTAACCGGTCAATACCACTTTACCGGAGGCAATTTTGTCCCTTACGTTGGAGCAGGGGTCAACCTCACCCTTTTTTATGGAGTTGATGAAGGACCTGTTGTGGACGACATTGAATACGATACGGCTGTTGGCTTTGCATTACAAAGCGGGTTTGATTATATGCTCAACGATAAATGGTTTTTGAATTTTGATGTTAAAAAGCTGTTCTTGAATACCACAGCAACCGTAAACGCAACCACCGCTTTGGGTGCCACCGTAGATGCAGATGTGGACATCAACCCATGGATCTTCGGATTTGGAGTGGGTATTAAACTTTAATATTCGATTGTTTTTTTAGGTAATCTAAGTTTTGAAGGTGGTTCAGGTAAAACTGGGCTGCCTTCTTTTTTTAGGCACCAACCGCCCCCAAGGTGTACAATTGCTCCAGTGTTGGGGTTTCACTTCCACCCTCGGGCTCCAAGGTGATACCGAAAGCTTCGGATTCGTTGGCGTTTTCCAAGGTGAAGAGTTTATTGTCCTGTGACGCAAAATCATCCAATAACCCGATACTGGTAGGAGTGAGTGGGTCCAACTTTAAGGACCACACTTGATAGGTAAATCCTTCAGGAGGTTCTGGAAGGCCTTGGGCGTCGATAATTACTTTCTGCTCTTCCTTGTTCCAATACGCTTTTGCATAGGAGGAAGGAGAGACGGTTTGCCCGCCAAGGGCGATTACGGAAACATCTTTATCCCTGATTTCCTGCAGCAGCATTTCCTTTGAAGTGATTTCCGCTTGGGTATCGGATAAGACATCTTCCAAGCTTTGCTTTTCTTGGTTGGTAAGCTCTATTTGGTTCTTCAGCTTGTTGTTTTCCGTGTATAACCAGAACAGACCTATGGCCAATAATACCGATGCTGCCCAGCCCAAATAGCTGCCCCAGGGAGTTCCGCTACTTTTGGAAGCTTCTGGTGCAAACGGAATAACATCGTTTATTTCTGCCTTTATCTTGGCAAAACCGTTCTCAGGCATTTTGGGCGAAGCGGCTTCCGTTAGCTCTAGAACAGTATTTTCGATTGCCTCGATTTCTTTTTGTATTTCAGGATACTGAAGGGCATAGTGCTGCACCTCAAGATTCTCTTCAGGTGACAAGGCTCCAGCTACGTAGAGTTCCAAAATTCCAGATGCTATGTATTCTTTCACATCCATGCTCATGCCATATTTTTTCTAATGCTCGAAATACAGCTTCTTATTCTTGTTTTTATCGTGCCAATTGGCGTATTCAGCTCTTTGGCGGCTTCTTTTTGGGTGTAGCCCTTAAAATAAAGCATATCGATCAGCAAAATACACTTTTCCTTCAATCCTTTTAGGAGAGACTGAAGTCCGATAGTGTCCATTTTACTGTTCAGATCTTCGCTGTTTTCAAAAATACCTACGAGAGAATCAACAGGAAGGTTCTTTTTTTGGTTTTTATGGCTTTTTGAACGCACTTCGTCGATGGCGGCATTCCTTGCGATGTTCAATATCCAGGTAAAAAACCGTCCCTTGGAAGCATCGTACTGGTCCGATTTTTCCCAGACCTTCACAAAAACATCCTGGCAGAGCTCTTGGGAGCGCTCCGCATCCTTCACGATCACATTAATGACACCACAGATATTTTCCGCATACATATGGTACAAGGTTTCAAAGGCAGCACTATCCTTTTTTTGAAATTGTTGTATGAGGTTGTCCAAGTTCATTGAAGTGGCTAAATATATAAAAAAAGAGCTGCGATTGGCAGCTCTTTCCATAAATCTTTATCCTATTAGAAATACTTATTGTTGGGTCAGCCATACCGAAGCATTAATGGCAACTTCGTCCCAGGTTTTGCTTACACCGTCGGCACCGGTATGCAATATTTTACAAGCTTCATTGAGTGAGGCCAATGCATTGAGCGCATCCCATTGTTTTAGGTCCATAACCCCAGTAAAATTGACATGGTTGTCTTCCGTGATTTCATATTCCATGGGTAGTTCGGCCGATACCCCGTTCATACTCAGGGTAACCGAACAGTTCTTGGCATCCTTTAGCGAGAATTTACCTGTTATGTTTTGGGTCTCCACCATTTTATTGAAAAAGAACTCGATGATTTTGGGATCCCTTATGTTGGTAGGATCATTGGTGAAAAGGCTGCTCACCGGAATGGTGAATTCAAGTCCATCGATGGTTTCCTTTGGAGTTTCTCCTGCGGTATAGGTGACCTCCACTTGTTGGAAGGTACCGCCAACGGGAACCTTGTCGGTGGTCTTGTAGGCCGTAAAACGTACGTCGGTGGAATCTTGCACGAGGCTATAGGTTGCTGTAGACGCCTTAGCTTCCGTTTTTTCCTCCTCTTTTTGGGCTTTTTTGCAGCTAAAGGCTGTTATGATTAGTAGGGCCAAGGCTGCAAGGTGTAGTTTTTTCATTTGAGTACATCTTTAATAGGCACTAAGTTAGCTGATAATTGAATTTGGGTCAATAGAAAAAGCCGTCCAATGAACGGCTTTTTTTCTTGTTTATGTATGCTCAGCTTACTGGATAATTCCTGTGCAAGCAATTCTTGCGCCAGCGGCACCAGAGGGCTGTGAGGTGTAGTCGTCCACCCCTTGGTGTACAATTACCGCTTTGCCCAAAATATCTTTGGTATCGTCACCACAACCAATGCACCATTCGTCGGTCATGAATTCAACGGTGCCATTACCATCGGCGTCGGCGGTAAAGTTGCCAATATCGCCTTTGTGATATCCATCTTCCGAGCCCCACTTGCCATGTTGCTCGTAGGTTGGGTTCCAATGTCCTCCAGTTGATGTTCCATCTGCGGATGAACAGTCTGCCTTTTCGTGCAAGTGGATGGCGTGCTCGCCTTCGTCCAACCCAAGAAAGGTGGCCCGCATAATCACTTGTCCTTCATCTTGCGTAAAAACCACTTCGCCACTTACGTTGCTGTCGCTTTTAGGCTCCATAGAGAAGGTGATGACCTCAGGATCCATTTTCTCCGCTACTTGTTCTACAGTTTCTTCCACTTCTTCGGTAGTCTCCTCCGCTTCTTTTTTTGCTTGTTTACAGCCAAATGCTGTTATTAATAGCAGCGCTAAGGCTGTTGTTTGTAATTTTTTCATTTAAAAATGATGTTTTTAAGATTAGCTAATAAGGTAGGCATTATTTACGCCTGTGTCAAGGATTACCTTCGGTATTTCTAAGGTTGCTTCTTTTTAAAAAGCCCTCTGAGGTCGGGATTGTAGAACACGGCAAACTGTAATCTGTCGAACACCGCATTGGCAAACTGATTTCTCAGGTATCCCAACTGTATGTTGCTATTTTCTGTGATATTCACTCCAAAAGCTGCGTATAGCCTGTTTTGGTCAAATAGATTATCCTGTAGGTTAATGAACAGTTCATCGTAAAAGTTGAGGAAAAACGTATCCGTTAGCGGAAGGGTAACCTGTATCCGATAGCGTGCCCTATGCTGGGTATCCGTAACATCCCCAAAGTCAAAAAAGCGCTGTTCCAAACGGTAACGATGTTCAAAGAGGAACTCCCACACTTTGTCCCTTAATATAAATTGCTGGAAAATCCGGTTTTCCCTGCTGTCCACTTCACCCATGATGTCCTCAAAAGAGGTGTCCGTTTGAATAAAGGCATAGCCGATGGTGGCCATGGCATCTGGGTTGATGTGATAATTGAGACCAGTTCGTAACAGCATTTGATTAAAATTATCCGTGGTTTCATAGTACCGAAATTGTGCTTCGTAATGTATACTGAAACGCTCTGCAATCTGATTGGTCCCAAAATACATGAACCAAGCTCCCAGTTCTTCTTCACCGGGAGTTTGGGCATGTAGGTTTGCACTCAATGCTCCTGTCAGGAACACCAAGGTCAAAAGTCTTTTGATCATAAATTCTCTTCTTTAATAGGAGTACTCTTTTCTTCTTTTAGGTACTCATCCAAAAATTCCAAAATTTTGCTGTACGCTTTGATTTGGTTTTCTTTTTTCACAAATCCGTGTCCTTCATCCTCAAAGAGCACGTATTCCACAGGCACGCCGTTTTGGCGGACGCCAGCTAGAATTTCATCCGATTCCGCTTGAAGCACCCTGGGATCCTGAGATCCTTGGAGCACAATCAGCGGTTTGGTGACCTTGCTGGTGTGGAATAGGGGAGAAATCTGCTTTAATCGCACAGAATCAGCACTGTAAGGATCTCCCAATTCCTTGTAAAGGGCATCCTTGAAAGATTCCCACCATGGTGGAATGCTTTTGAGGGTTCGAATCCAGTTGGTAACACCGAATAAATTTACCCCTACATCAAATTCCTCGGGCGTGTAGGTAAGGGCGGCCATCGTCATGTAACCTCCGTAGGAACCTCCAATGATTCCGATTTTATCACCGTCTATTTCTGGTTGTTGTGCCAACCAGTTCTTGCCCTCTACACAATCTTTCAAATCCTTGTCACCATGATTCAGGTCATCCATTTGATAGAATGTTTTACCATATCCCGAACTACCACGGTTGTTAACAGCCAAAATGGCGTATCCATGGTTGACCAAGTATTGAATAAAGGCACTAAAGTTTTGACGCGATTGTCCTCCTGGACCACCGTGTACCCAAACCAAAGCAGGAACAGGTGTTTCAGCGCTGGCTTGGTGCGGTTTGTAGTAGATGGCTGGAATTTCCAGTCCGTCAAAGGATTTATAGCGAACCACCTCGGCTTTGACCAAATCCTGTGCTTGAACCTCGGGATTCAAAACATCTGTCAATCGTTTTTGCTCCTTGGTCTCCAAATTGTACACATACAGATTGGAGGGAGTGTGTGAACCCCCGGCGTAGAATCGCATCATGCTTTCGTCATCCGAAAAACTTACGCTGGTAATCTCCATATTTTCCACCGCAGGTAAATCAATATTCTTCCCTGTGGCCACTTCCATCACTTCAATGGTATTTTTGGCATCTTCATTAATGTAGGTGACTTGATAGGTTCCCTGATCGGTAAAATAACTTCCCGAAATATCCCAATCCCGTTCCATGGCCTTCTCGTAGGAGGCATCGGCCAAGTTGTACTTCATCAAATAGGAAAACTCGCTTCCATCATCCGTGGTGTAATAAAATGCCATTCCATCCGGTGAAAAATCCTGTGGCGCATTTCCACTTTGGTTTTCATTGATTTGGGTCAGCTCCTTGGACTCTAGATTGTACAGGAACAAATCACTATCATTGGTATTGATGGATTTGCTCAAGGCGACATACTTTTCGTCCGGGGAGACTACGCCAACATCATAGCCATCGTTGTTTTCGTACACCAATTCAGAGGTCATACTTTCCAAATCCATTTTGTAGAGGTCCACAAAACGGTTGTCACGTTTGTTGGAACCGTAGAAAAATGCCGACTTGTCCTCGGACCATTGATAAAAGAGGGAACGCGCCCCTTCTTCCGGGGTTAGGTCTTTAAAGCTTCCATCCGTATCGCGAACGAAAATATGGTAGATTTCATTCCCATTATTATCCATTCGGAACAGCATCCGTTCATCTTTTGGAAAGTACGAGATGGCAAATACCGACGAACTGTCCGATTGGGTAACGGGCATCATTTCGCCACCCGAAGTTGGGATGGTGTACATGTTGTAGATACCTGAACGGTTACTGGAGACCAGTAATTTGGACTTGTCTGGTGAAAAGCTTCCACCAGCGATGGACTCGTTGTCCATCATCTGTGAAATGGTGTAGGTCTTCATCGTCTCGGCGACGGAAGGTTCCTTTTTCTCTTCTTTACATGCCCAAACACTTACAATAAGGGCAAAGGCCAATAATTTTTTCATGAATTCTTTAATTTAGGTTAAAGCGTTCTGTCTCCTTAAAGGGAGAAAGGTCCAATGATTCAATGGAAGTCCGGTACGATTTCCATTTGTCATTAAAGAAGGCATTGGTCTTGTCCAATGCAGCCTTTAGTTCTTCTTCGGCAAACCGAATCATTCTACGTTCGGTGGCCGTTATTCCAGATTTTCGGGTGCCCACATAATAGGAAGCATCGCCCAATCTGGTCATCACATTGGGTTCTGGGTCGTCGGTGATGCCTTGACGCTTGTCTTCTTTGCCCAAGTACAGCGCAACCACGGAGTCAATCTGTTTTACAATGGCCTCAGAGGCCTTGATTTGCTCCTTGAATTTATCTTCATCCAATTCCTTGAGCTCTTTTTTGAACTTGTTCGCCAAATCCTTGCTTTCCACCAATTGTTTTACAGCATCCGCAGCGGTTTGGGTATAACCTTCCAGTTTTTTGCTGGTTTCGTATACTTCATTGATGGCAGCAAGGCTTACGTCCAACCTTGGGTCGGTCCTCACCGTTACAGATGTGGAGTCGGTCGATTCGCCATACACCACTTTAACTTTGTAGGTACCGGGTTTTACTTCTACGCCTCCACGTTCTCTATCTCGCTTTCTGATGGTTCTGGATGGGCGGTCCGGGCCTTTTTCGTCCAAGTTCCAGTAAATCCTATGGAAACCGGCTTTCTCCGGAGTTTTGTATTTCAGGGTTCTGATGAGCCTATCGCCATCATAAAATTCAAAAAAGATGGAATCTTTTGTTTTTTCTTTTGACTTTTTGTCATCAGCGTTCTCCTCGTCTTTTTCTTTATCCTCTTTCCCTTCTTCCTTATCCTTCTTGCTCCCTTCTTTTAGGTAATAGGTAATCATCGCCCCGGATTCACGGTTTTCCCCATTAAAAATGGCATCCCCACCAAATCTTGAACCGGTAGGCTGTTGATAAGCAGCAAGGTAGGCATCTGGACTATCGAACAAACTGATGTCTTTTTGCAAGACTGAAGTATTACCTGCCAACTTTCGCAATGGACGGATATCGTCCAATACCCATGCAGCTCTACCAAAGGTCCCGATGACCAAATCCTGCTCTCTTGGATGAATCGCCAAATCCTTGGTGGATACTGTTGGGAAACCTTTGTTCCACTTTTTCCAGTTGCTCCCGGCATCCAAGGAAATATATAGCCCATCATCGGTTCCCAAGAACATCAAATTTGGGTTTTCAGGGTCTTCGATAATGGAAAGGGTATAACCTTTTACATCATTTTCATCAACGATACGGGTCCAGGTTTTTCCGTAATCTTTTGTTCTGTAGGCATAGGGCGTGTAGTTGAACCTTCTGTAATCGTTGGCTACCAAAAGTGCTTCTCCTTTGTTGTTTTGGGAAGCTTTTATCTGTGGAACCCAACTTCCAGCAGGTAATCCTTTGATGTTTTTGGTGACCTCGGTCCATGTTTCACCGCCATTGAGGGTGTAATGCACACGACCGTCATCGGTTCCTACCCAAAGCATATTTTGCTCTACAGGTGATGGTTCTATTACGATAATGGTACAATGGTTCTCCGCGCCTGTGGCATCCATGGTAAGGCCGCCACTTTCGCTCTGCTTCTGTTTTTCCTTGTCATTGGTTGTCAAATCGGGGGAAATTACTTCCCAGGTCAAACCTTTGTCCGTGGATTTGTGCACAAATTGACTTCCAAAGTAGACCGTGCTATTGTTGAATGGATCCTGACCAATGGCCGCATTCCAATTGAAGCGAAGTTTTGTGTCCGCATCCGGTGGGGTAGGGCGTACAATATAGCCATCACCAGTTTGCCAATCGTAACGGCTCACATACCCTTGTTGGCTCATTGCATAACCATATCGGCTATCATCTGGGTCGGGAACCACATCAAATCCATCACCAAAAGCGATTTCCTGCCAGTAGCTGTTACGAATGCCCTGCTGTCTCCACACATAAGCGGGCCCTCTCCAAGAACCGTTGTCCTGCATACCGCCATACACATTGTAAGGGTACTCGTTATCGGTACTGATATGATAGAACTGGGCGACGGGTAAATTGCCGATAAACCGCCAAGTTTTACCGCCATTTTTGGTGATATTGAGTCCTCCATCGTTACCGTCCAACATAAATTGTCCGTTTTCTGGGTGAATCCACCACGCATGATGGTCGGGGTGTACTCCGTTATCAACGCCATAGGCGGGCATTAATTGGCTAAAGTTTTTACCACCATCCTCTGAAACATTGATGTAGGTGAACACAGAATAGACCCTGTTCTCGTTTTGTGGATCTACATAGATTTCGGAGTAATAAAACGGACGGTTTCCGATATCTTCCTTATCGTTGATTTTTTCCCATTTAAAGCCTCCATCGGTGGATTTGTATAGTGCATTCTTCTTGGCTTCTACCAAGGCGTAAACAATATTGGGTTTGTTGCGAGCAATGGCCACACCGATTCTTCCCAAATCGCCTTTGGGAAGACCGTCTTCCGCCGTAATTTTTTTCCAAGTTTTTCCACCATCATGTGTCATGTGCAATCCACTTCCTACTCCTCCAGAGTTGAAGAACCATGGCTCTCGTTTGTGCTCCCACATGGCAGCGATGAGTTTATTGGGATTGGTAGGGTCCATGACCAGGTCGGCGACTCCGGTTTTATTGTTCACAAAAAGAACTTTCTCCCAGGTTTCACCGCCATCGGTAGTTTTGAAAACACCGCGTTCCGGATGTTCTCCCCATGGCGACCCAATGGCTCCTACGTAAACGGTGTTGGGGTCGGTGGGGTCGATAATCACTCTGTGGATGTGCCTGGTTTTTTCCAAGCCCATGGATTTCCAACTTTTTCCGCCATCCAAGGATTTATAGATGCCATAACCTCCGTTCAAACTGTTTCTAGGGTTACCTTCGCCTGTCCCCACCCAAATGACGGATGGATTGGATTGTTGGATGGCCACGGCACCGATGGAAGCAGTCACTTCATTATCAAAAACAGGCTCCCATTTGATACCACCAGAGGTAGATTTCCACAAACCGCCCGAAGCGGTTCCGACAAACATTACATCTGGATTGGAATGGACCACATCGATCGCAGTTACACGTCCGCTCATTCCGGCCGGACCTATGTTTCTTGGTTTCATGTCCTGAACCAAATCCATGCTGAATTCCTGTGCTGAAATACTGGTAGCAATCAGCAGCAATACAAAGAAGATTGATTTTTTCATTAGTTGGGTTTGTAGTTTTTCTGAGTTAATGTGACAGTATATGGGATTAAAATGGCTTTTGCACACGTCCCACAAAATTCTGCCGCCTAAAGATACCAAAAACACTTCCCTCATTTCTTAAAGGGATGTTAATGGAACTTGTATTTTGATGTTTGGAGTATTACTCGTTTTTATAAATTGAACCGTCTTTCATCACAAATTTTACCCGTCGCATTCTGGAAATATCCTGAACAGGGTTGCCTTCTACAGCAATGATGTCCGCCAGATATCCCTCCTGAATCATTCCCAATTCCTGAAAATGAAGAATCCGTGCGTTTACAGAGGTGGCTGATTGCAATGCCTGTAACGGCTTCATGCCATAATCTACCATGAGTTCCAGTTCCCGGTAATTTTCGCCATGGGTGAAAACACCCACATCTCCGCCGAATACGATTTCTACTCCAGACTCGAGGGCCAAAGCAAAGGATTTTTTCTTTTTGGCAATGCGTTCCGGGTCGGGCTCTTTTCCCTTCTGCCAACCTTTGTATTGTTCTATGGCATCACCGGCGGCCAAGGTTGGGCAAAGGGCTATTCCTTTTGTTTTCATCAGTTCAAAAATTTCTGCGGTGCCCCCATCTCCATGTTCTATGGTTTCTACGCCACCCATGATTGCCCTGCGCATCCCTTCGGGAGTGCTTGCGTGGGCGACCACATACCTACCTGCGGTAGTGGCTGTTGCTACCATGGCGTCGATTTCTTCTTGTAAAAAGGTAGGTTGTGAGGGCTCATCCTTCCCCCAGCGGTAATCGGCATATATTTTGATCAGATTGACACCGTTGCCCAGTTGGGTTCGAACTTCTTCCATTGCTCTATCCTTCCCGGTCACGGGAACAGCACCCAACGGCACTTGTACACCATCATGGAAGCCTTTTGGGCCGTAGGCTCCGGTTGCTACTATGGCAGGCCCGGCCATTAAAGTGCGTGGTCCTGGAACTAATCCTTCATCAATGCTTTTTTTGAGATAGATATCCGTATAGCCAGCACCTTCAGAGCCTAAGTCACGCATGGCGGTCACTCCTGCCAGCAACGTTTTCTTGGCATGAACTACGCCGCGAATCGCTCTTTCTACAGGTGATTCCTCTAGCACTTGGTCATTCCAGTCCGTTTCGTTATAAGGATGCAAGAGCAGGTGTGAATGACCTTCTATGAGGCCAGGCATCACCGTCTTTCCTTCAAGTTTGATTGTAATGTAGGCCCCTGCCTTTTCAAGTCTCTCCAAAGGCCCTGCGTAGGTAATTCGGTTTGAATCAACAGCGACCACCCAATCGGCATGAATTTCCTTCCCATCAAATACCCTATCGGGAATCAATAAGGTTTGGGCGTTAAGTTGATTCAAACAAAAGAATAGGGAGGTAAGGATAAAATATTTTTGACGCATATTGATATTGGTTGTTAGTCTATTTTAGATGTGTTCAGTAATTCTTGAAGCTCGCTTTTTGAAAATATTTTGGAACCTTTGATTACGGTATGTATGTTTTGGGTATGCTCGATATTTTCTAAGGGATTGGCCTCCAAAATGACCAAATCCGAAACTTTTCCTTCGGAAATACTGCCATAATCTGTGGTCTGATTCAGGAACTTGGCTCCATTAACCGCTGAGGTACGAAGGGCATTCAAGGGAGAGATTCCATTGGCTACCATGGTTTGTAGCTCTTGGTGAAGGGATATGCCTGGGTAGGTATAGGAATTGTAGGCACCACTATCCGATCCTGCCAATAGCTGAACCCCGGCCGAGTCTAGAGATTTGACCAGTTTCCCGAAAAAGCGGTCCAATTCCTTTCGGTCTTCTCTTGCTTCCTCGGATGCACGAAGAGCTGATTGAATACGGCCTTCGTAGGTTTTGATGATACCCTGGCCCATGTAACTGAGGTATTCATCATTGCTGTGGTCCAGTTCATCCAAATAACTCAAAGTTTTGCCAATGTGGAGTGTGGGAACAACAAAAACATCATTTTTCTTTAACCTATTGAAGGTAGCTTGAGCTGTGCTGTCCGAGTAGGCATCCATCAGTGCTGGCATGGCATCCCAAAAGCCCATTTCACCGTTTTTTAGCTTTTCCGTGACATCCGATTCATTGGAAGCACAGCCCTTCATAATATAATATAGGTGCTCAATACCGTCCATTCCTGCTGTGACAGTTTCTGCCAAGGTAACGGTGAACGGCATGTGTCCCGATACGGTAAACCCTCTCTTTTTGGCTTCCTTTATGGCATTTAGATAGTTCTCGGGAGAAATTCTGCTATCGTAGATTTTAACGAAATCAACGCCCAATGCCTCTAGAGAATCCAAAGCCCGAACCACATCATCCTCGTTTTCCACCTCCAGCGAGCCCGCCCAACTGGCATTGGGTCCATCAATTTTGGGACCGGCGGTAAAAATGGTAGGTCCGTTCAGCTCTCCATTAGCTATTTGCGCCTTCCAATTCATTACGGCATGCGTCAAATCCCCACCAGCATCACGTACCGTGGTGATTCCGTTGGCAATAAAAAGCTTTAAAAAGTTCTCGTTGTTTCCAATCAAGCTATCGCCCCCGCGCAAATGGATGTGATTGTCCCAAAATCCGGGCAATACATATTTTCCAGAAGCATCTATGGTAGTCCCGGCCTTGAATTCTTGAGTGGAATCCACCGCTTGCACGGCAGCTATTTTTCCGTCCACCAAGAAAATGTTTTGATTTTTGACCGTACCGGACTCCAAATGAATCACTTGGGCATTGGTTACGGCTACATCATAGGTTTGGACACTTTTTTCCTTACAGCTGGCGAGGATCAATACTAGGGGGAAAACGAATAGTCGAATCATATGTGGTTGATTTATGAATCCTTAAAGATACCTGATTTTATTTCGTCGCTTTTTGTGTTTCTCGGCTTTTTTGGTGACTTTTAGCAAAAACCAAAGTTTGAAGGCGACAAAACCGAGTTGGTTCTATTTGATTTTATTGATTCTCTCGGGTGAAGCCATTTTTATCCTTCCCTTTGTGTTGCCCCGTGTGTTTAGGCCCACAGTGCTGGATGTTTTGGAGTTGGACAATGTGGAGTTGGGACTTTGCTTTTCGGTGTATGGGCTGGTAGCCATGGTTTCCTATGTTTTTGGAGGTCTGTTGGCCGACAAGTACCAACCCAGAAAGTTGATAGCAGTTGCCTTATGGATGACAGCATTGGGCGGATTTTTGTTTGCCCAATATCCTGCGCTATGGGTGCTTCAGGTGTTGTACGGTTGGTGGGGATTTACCACCATATTTTTGTTTTGGGCACCCATGATCAAGGCGACCCGTATTTGGGGTGGAGCCAATTCCCAAGGTAGGGCCTTTGGTTTTTTGGACGGGGGACGTGGTCTAACCGGCGCTTTGTTCAGTTTGCTGGGAGTTTTGGTCTTTTCATTTTTTTTGACGAAACCACCTGATTTGGCCGACTTGCCCGACCGAAAAGCAGCGTTCACCTATGTCCTGTACACAGTGTCCATCATCATCATTTTAGTGGGTCTTTTGGTATGGTTTTTCATGAAGGCAGGAGATGAAGAAAAGGAGATGATTCTTGAGCGGATTTCATGGAAAGATATCAAACAAGTCCTAAAACTGCCATCGGTATGGCTGTTGATGGTCATCATCCTTTGCGGTTATGTGGGCTACAAGATTACAGATATCATATCACAGTATGCAGAAGAGGTGATGCTGTACAATCAAGTGGAAGCGGCCAAAGTGGGAACGTTATTGCAATTTTTAAGACCAGCTACGGGCATTCTATTTGGGCTGATAGCAGATAGATTAAAGATCACATGGTTGTTGGTCGTTGGATTTTTATTTGCGCTGATTGGTGGATTGCTATTTGCCAGCGGAATCATAGCCCCATCTACCACTACCTTATTTTTTATCTCCGTGTTGGTGATTGCCGTTGGCGTGTATGCGATACGGGCCTTATATTTTGGGGTCATGCAAGTGGGGAAAATCCCATTGACCCTTACAGGTACTGCTGTTGGATTGATTTCTTTGATAGGGTACACCCCAGATGTTTTTGCCGGACCAGCTTATGGGATGTTGTTGGATGCCCACCCTAGTGAAGAATTGGGACATCAACATGTGTTTTGGATGTTGAGTGCGTTCGCCTTTGTTGGCGGAGTGGCTGCCTTCATCTACCACCAAAAATACGGGAAGTCAAGCTAAACGAATGGTAACGAAAAGGCTCTTCAAATTCGTTACAGAATCACACGGTATCGAGTAATTCGTTTATTTTTACAATTTGAGACAATAGAAGGTAGTTTTCAGCAAAATTGTATTTATATTGCCATTCTATCGGCATTTTGCTGATAAACAAACTAAACTTTAAGATTTTACAACAATTAGTTATGCACATGAAAAATTACATCTTAGGGGCACTTTGTCTCCTTTTTGTATTGGTTGGCTGTGAAAACAAACGTCAGGGTCCGCCAAAACTATTGGTTTTTTCAAAGACGATGGGCTTTAAGCATGCCTCCATTCCTGCTGGAATCGCCGCTTTGGAAAAACTGGGACAGGAAAACAACTTTGTGATTGATACGACCACCAATGGGGACATGTTTACCGACGAAAACTTGGCACAATATTCGGCCATCGTGTTTTTGAGCACCACGGGTAACGTTTTGGATGCCGCCCAAGAGGCTTCTTTTGAAAGATATATTCAATCAGGTGGAGGTTTTGTAGGAATCCATGCCGCTACAGACACCGAATACGATTGGGGATGGTACAATAAACTGGTCGGGGCACAGTTCCTGAGCCACCCTGCTGGAACCCCGGAAGCCGATTTCATCATTAAGGACAAAAGTCATCCGGCCACATCTTTTTTTACGGATTCCATTTGGCATAGAACCGATGAACTTTACAATTTCAAAAATTTCAATGAGGATGTAAATGTTCTTGTGACGGTCGATGAATCGACTTACGAGGGTGGCGAGAATGGCGATTATCATCCCATGGCCTGGTACCACGAATTTGATGGCGGACGGGCCTTTTACACGGCTGCCGGGCATACCGATGAAAGTTATACCGAAGAATTGTTCCTGAAGCATGTGCTGGGAGGAATCAATTATGTGATCGGGAAGAATTTGGAACTGGATTATGCCAAAGCCAAATCGCAGGTGCCGCCGGAGGCCAACCGTTTCAGTAAAGTGACACTTTCCACAGGGCAATTTTATGAGCCTACGGAAATGACGGTGTTTTCAAATAACGATGTGTTGGTAGCCCAGCGTAGGGGAGAGATTATGCTTTACTCTGCAGAAACACAGGAGGTGACCCAAGTTGCCTTTTTGGATGTATACCACAAAACTCTGGAGACACCAGGGGTCAATGCAGAAGAAGGGATTATGGGACTACAAAAGGACCCGAACTACGCAGAAAATAACTGGATTTACGTATACTATGCACCTTCTGGCGATAAATGGGTGAACCGCTTATCACGTTTCAAGTACAAGGACGGTAATTTTGACACGGATTCCGAGCAAGTTATCCTTGAAGTGGACAGTCAACGTGAGATTTGCTGTCACACAGGAGGGTCCATTGCCTTTGGTCCTGAAGGATTGTTGTATTTGTCAACAGGAGACAACTCTACGCCATTTGATGACAAGGGCGCCAAATATGTGAATAGCGGATATGCGCCGTTGAACGACATACCCGGCAAGGAAAATTTTGATGCAAGAAGATCATCTGCCAATACCAACGACCTTCGGGGTAAAATTCTTCGAATCAAGGTAAACGAGGATGGTAGTTATGACATCCCTGAAGGAAACCTATTTCCTGTGGGCACTGAAAAAACCAGACCTGAAATTTATACTATGGGTCATAGAAACCCTTACAGGATTTCCGTGGATATGAAAAGAGGATATGTCTATTGGGGCGATGTTGGACCAGATGCACGGGTAGATAGTTTGGAAACAAGAGGTCCAAGGGGGTATGACGAAATGAATCAGGCTCGGGAGGCGGGTAATTATGGCTGGCCCATGTTTATTGGTGATAATTTTGCCTATAGCAAATACAATTACGAAACGGGGGAGACCGAAAGAAAGTTTGACCCCGAGAAACCTATCAACGATTCCAAAAACAACACAGGTCTGAGGGAATTGCCACCGGCCAAACCGGCTTACGTGTACTATCATTATGGTGAAATCCAAGATTTTCCTCAGGTAGGTTCCGGTAGCCGTAACGCCATGGCGGGACCAACCTATTGGTCCGATATGTATCCCAACGGAGGAGGCTTGCCCGCTTATTACGATGGAAAAGTGATCATTTACGATTGGATGCGCGGTTGGATGATGGCCGTTCACCTTTTCGAAGATGGTACCTTCAACAAAATGGAACCGTTTGCGAAAGATATTGAGCTCCATAATCTCATCGATATGGAAATGAGTCCAGACGGACGCGTTTACTTGTTGGAATATGGAAGTGGTTGGTTCTCTGCCAATCCGGATAGTGGCTTGAGCTATATTGAATACAATGGCGGCAACCGTGCTCCGGTAATCGATAGTTTTATCGTAGACAAGGATGCTGGTTCTCTACCCCTCACAGTTACCGCTACGGTAGATGCTTATGATCGAGAGGGAGACAGTATGACCTATGTTTGGGATTTGGGCGATGGCACTACGCAGGAAACCAATGAACCCACGGTGACCTATGCCTACAAGCAAGCTGGGTCCTATAAAATGAATGTAACCGTTAAGGATGTTGCGGGAGAGGCTGTATCCAGTTTGGATAAGACCATTATTGCAGGGAATGAGCGCCCTGTGGTCAATATTGATTTACAGCAGGCCAATTCTTCTTTCTACATTCCTGGTCAACCCATTAACTATAAAGTTACCGTGACCGATGCCGATAGTGAGGTTGATGAGGACAATGTGTATGTCTCTGTGGAATATCGTTCTGGGATGGATGAGGTAAACATGAACTTGGGACACCAACAGGTATCTGGGGCGGTAATGGGTAAAGCATTGACCCAGAGTTTGGATTGTAAATCGTGCCACAAGGAAAAAGAAGCATCCATAGGGCCAAGTTATTATGACGTTTCAGAAAAATATAAGGGAAATCGTCGTATTACCAACTATTTGATGGCCAAAATCATTGCTGGTGGTTCTGGTGTTTGGGGCGAAGTGGTGATGCCCGCTCACCCCAATGTAACACAATTGGAAGCTAGACAGATAGCCCAGTATATTCAGTCTTTGGCAGGTGGTGACAACAAACAACCTTCGTTGCCAATGGCAGGTAAGATTACCCCAGAAGCCAAAGAAAATGGAGAGGTATTCTTGTTGACTGCCAGTTATACCGATGAAGGGACAGGTGACGCATTGCCGTTGACAGGTTCAGAAACGATAGTATTGGCCAGTAATAGTGTGTCCTTCCCCGAAGGAACGCCAACAGAAGGCATGCAGGCCATGAGCTTTGGCGGTATGCAATTGCAGTTGCTAAATGCCGCCGAAGGATGGTTGAAAATGGAGAATACCGATTTGTCGGGAGTTTCCAGAGTAATGGCCATGGTAGGATGGCAAGAGCCACCAAGCATACCCTATACCATGGAATTGAGGGCAGGAGCCCCAGATGGCAAGGTATTGGGCACGGGAAGCTTGAATCCTTCAGGACTTGGAGGGCAGGGGACCGCAGTGGTCATCCCGATTGAAAAGACGGATGGCGTGCAACCCGAACTGTACCTGACCTATAAAGCTGGAGGTGAATCCTTCAGTCCATTCGCCATTACACAGCTACAGTTTAATTAAAGCGTAAATAACCAACCAACCATAAAAAGGGGCCAGCAGTTTTTGCTGGCCCTTTTTTCGTTTTATGGATGTTGTTCGGATTTTGACTTACAGTTGTTCTGTTTCGATATAAAAATTCCTGTCGATTTTGAGTTGAGTTCCATTGATGGATTCCGTTTTCCATTGAGCCGAAGGAAACAACCATTTTTCCATATCTCCTTCCCAAACCCTAATGGGCATATCAAAACCTTCCACAATGTCAACATATCGATACGTAATGGAACCGTTTTCCAATTTGTATTCCAATTTTGGAATCATTGTGGTGCGTAAGTACTGATCAAAGAAGGCAGATAAGTCTTTTTCTGTCTTGTCGCTCAAATACTGTTCTATCTGCTCCGAAGTAACGGTCTGATGGTAAAAATCCTTGTTGATATTCCTCAAAATCTGTCGCCACTTCTCATCATCCTCCACTAACTGCCGAAGGGTGTGCAGCATGTTGGCCCCTTTATAGTACATATCCCCCGAACCACTTTTGTTCACGCCATAAGGACCGATAATGGGGCGGTCGTTTTGGATATTGGCCCGAGTGCCGATGACATATTCTTCTGCCGCCTTGGTGCCGAAGTGGTAATCCAAATAGAGGTTTTCCGAATAGGCCGTAAAGCCTTCGTGTACCCACATATCGGCAATGTCTTTGTATGTGATATTGTTGGCGAACCATTCGTGCCCCGCTTCGTGGATGATGATAAAATCAAACTGCAATCCCCATCCTGTACCGGAAAGATCACGGCCCAAATACCCATTTTGATATTGATTCCCATAGGTGACGGAACTTTGGTGCTCCATGCCCAAATAAGGCACTTCTACCAGCTTAAAGCCGTCCTCGTAAAAGGGATAGGGGCCAAACCAATGTTCAAAGGCCTGCAACATCATTGGGGCTTGTACAAACTGTTTCTTGGCTTTCTCCAAGTTTTCGGGCAGGACATAATAATCCAAGGGCAAGTTGCCTTTTTCACCCTCATAGGTTTCTCCAAAGTGAACATAATTGCCAATGTTCACATTAACCCCATAATTGTTGATGGGATTTTTCACCACCCAATGGTAGGTGCTAAAATTGTTTTGCTCCTCAACACTTTCCAATTGCCCGTTGGACACATCCATGAGGTCCTTGGGAACGGTTACACTGATGCGCATACTGTCCACTTCGTCGTACATATGGTCTTTATTGGGCCACCAAACGCTGGCACCAAGACCTTGGCACGAAGTAGCCACAAAAGGATTGCCCTGCGCATCCTGTTTCCACGAAAAACCTCCATCCCATGGAGCGCGAACAGCCTCTCTTGGATATCCGGAATAGGTAATCTTCAATTCGTTGAAATCGCCGGGAACCTGTTTTTTCTTCAGTTGGATGAAATGCGCATTGCCTTCCGAAGTAAATTTCAGCTTTTTGCCATCCTGTGAAACCGAAATGATTTCCATGGGTGGTTGAAGGTCAATTTGAAGCGTTTGCTCCGCTTTAAGCACTTTATACCTCACCACATTATGGCCAGAAATAAACTTTTTTGATGGCTCCACTTTTACGTTGAGGTCGTAGTAGTTCAAGTCCCACCATGCCCGTTCGGGCGTGATACTACCACGAAGTGTATCCTGTTTGGTGAAATTTTGCGCGGATAAAATACCCAGTCCAAAAAAGAAAACGATATAACATGTATGCTTCATATGGATTAAAATAAACTGGATTCCTTTGAAAGGAGATTGCTTAGCTACCTAAATATCTTGTTAGGGAATACCACGGGGCTTTCATGGCCATCCTTGCCCACAGCGGCAACGCCAAAGAAGAAATTATCGATGACAATCCCTTCCAGGGTGTGTTCATTTACATCGCCTACGTACTTGTAATTATCCCAAGTGGGGGAGGTGGTATCCCTCCAATAAATTTTATAACCCACAGCGTTCTCCACCTTGCTCCAACGCAATTTGGCGCTTGGTTCAACAATTCCCCCGATTTCAACAGTTTCTGGAGCCGGTGGCGCCCAAGCAATGGAGGCCAGGTTGATAGCGTTCACAGCCGTTAGTTTTTTGGCATATTCAAAATTCACATGCTCCAAAACATCACCGTAAGCAATACCGTCTTCCACCCGAATATCTTGGTGCTGTTGGGTGTAGTTTTCATGGGCCTCCATAATTCGGATACCAGCATAGCCAAGATCATTAAAAGGTCTGTGGTGTCCCCCTCTTCCAAATCTATCCAGTCGATAGATCATCATAGGGTTCATTTCGGGCATGTAGGTTTTGGTGGTTTTGTACACGTAACGTGCCAATTGGCGGGAGATGCCATCCACTTCACCCCCATAAAAACGTCTTGCCCGACGCTCTTGCTCCGTTTCGGTAGGCGGAACTGGTTCCGAAAAGATTCGGAAATCCCTATTGCTAACTACGCCATCGACTCCGGTAATGTTGCCGATCATATCGTTGTTCAGGATGCCCACAATGTCCCATCCTTGTTCCTTGGCGTATTCGGCCAAGCCTTTACCACCATAAAGTCCTTGTTCCTCGCCAGAGAGTCCCACATAAATGATGCTACTTTCAAATTTATATTTGGATAAAACCCTTGAGGCTTCAATAGTCCCGGCCATACCGCTGGCGTTATCGTTGGCTCCGGGGGAATCCGAGGTGAAGTTGGTCGGGTCGCTCACACGGGAATCAATATCACCGCTCATAATGATAAATCGGTTAGGAAACTTGGTTCCCCTCTGAATGGCAACTACGTTAACCACTTCAACATCCTTTACGATTCGGGCGTTATCGCCTTTTGGGATAAGGTTTTTTTGATAAAACACTTCCAAACAATCATTGCAATCGCCTGAAATCTTTTCAAATTCTGATTTGATCCATCTTCGGGCGGCTCCGATACCGCGGGTTGTTGAAACAGTATCACTCAAAGTATGTCTTGTTCCAAAATTGACCAGCGTAGTCACATCACTTTCAATGCGTTCAGCCGAGACTGCATTGATGATGTCGTAAATTCGGGTATCGGTTTGGGAAAAACCAATAGACCCAATGGTCAACATAAGGAGCGTAAGTGTATTCTTCATTTTCATGAGGTTTAGTTAGTTTTATGGATTATTTCATTATTGAATAAAGGTAACTTTGACAATTTCGCCATTTTCAACTTCATAAATGGCAATCGCCTCGATAATTCTTCCGTTGACAGTTACCGATTCGTGATCGATTACTTTGTTTCCGATAACGATTCTATTCTGAATTTCACAGTGTAAATCGGGTGTGTTGTCAAAGAATGTGCTGTATTGCTGTGTTAATTTGGATTTGCCTTTCGAGTTAAGGGAGTTTGGAAAACTATAGAGTTCAATGCCTTCAGCATAGGTGTCGGCAAAAGCATCGATATCACGGTTGTTGTAGGCGTCCAATTGCTCTTGAACAATGGTTTCTGCATCGGTCAAGGGTCCATCGGGAAAGACAAACGTCATCGAAGCGATACGCCCGTTCTCCACTTTATAAATGGCCACTTGATGGCCTTCCCTGCCATCGACCATGGTCTTTTCCTCATCAATTATAGTGTTTCCGAGAACGATACGATTCATGACTTCCACGCTCGATTGTTTCACGTTTTTGAAGAAGCGTTCATAGTTCGCACGCATGTTGTCCGTGCCTTGGTACATTTTTTCGTTGGGAAAGCGCTGCACTTCCACATTTTCGGTGTAGCAGGACACAAATGCATCCAAGTTTCTGCTGTTAAAGGCCTCCACCTGTTTTTGGATAATTTTTGCTGGGGAATCCTCCGCAACAAACGCGAGCCGTTTGCCATTGGGACTTATCACTATACGACTGATGTTGTTGATTTCTTCCAATTCGAAGGACATTACAGTCTCCCAATCGGCATCATCAGCGTCCACATCCAATGTCAACAGTCTTTTGCCGGCCCCGGTCAGTATCGTTTGTCCGTTCAACCAACAAATATCCTCTTGCTGTCCAAAGGTGTCCGCTATTTTTTTAGTATCACCAGTTGCGGGGTCTAGAGATCGTATTTCCCAATTGGCGTTCTTTTTACTGATAAAGCTGACTAAATCACTACCCGGTATTCGGTGCAAGGATCGCCCCACGTTTTGAAAAACGGTCGTATGGGTGCCTTGTTCTAGGTCGATGACCACCAAATCCATTCGGTTTTGCACCAAAACCGTTGTGACCAACACTTCCTTATCAAACCAAACATGGTAACCGATTTTTAATTCGGAAAGCGGTTCGGAGGTGCTATTTTTGAGGTCATACTCATACAGCCGTTGCAGTCCGTCCACATCCAGCCGAATGGCGGAAATGGCCCTTTTTCCAGGAATACGAAGAGGAGAATATTCGCTGCCCGTTGTGGTATAGGTCAACCATGAAGAGGTACTGCCTTCGCTCACATTGAATTGAAGCACATCCGTTTGACCTTCGCGTGTGGAGGCAAAAAGGACGTGGTCATCATCCCAAAAAGAGGGTTGGTTGTCATAACCCGGATTATTGGAAATGTTTTTCGGATTGCTCAAAATAGGCTTTCCGTTGCTCATATCGAGGTCAAACAAATAGACCTCTGTCTCCATTTGCGACCATCCATGGATGGAACACAGGAAGCAAAAAAGCACTAATGCTCTCATCATGGTCGTGTAAATCGTTTTAAAAGTTCCCTTACCTTTTTGGTGCTCTCCACATGGTACTTGGCCTGGGTTTTCTTCAGTCCCACTTTTACCGTAATGGCAGAATCGGGTAGTTCTTGGAACATGAATTCATCGGTCCAGTCATCCCCAATGGCAAAGACAAAATCGTAGTCGTCCTCGCTCAACATTCGGGTGGCGGCCCGACCTTTGTTCACATTGCTGCTTTTGATTTCCATGACCTTGTTCCCGTTCAAAACGCTAATATCGTCATTGCCGATCAAACTTCGCAATACCGTATTGAGTTCCGTTGCCCGCTTGGTGCCAAAATCAGGGTCGGTGTTTCGATAATGCCAGGCCAATGAATAGTTTTTCTCTTCAATAAAGGAGCCCGGTGTACGGTCCACGAAGGATTCCAACACTGGACGTATTTTTTTCATCCACTCGCCCTTTACCTGTTCCAGCATTTTAAATTCTTCCCCATTTCTGGAAATCCACACCCCATGCTCCACAATCATGTTGTAGTTTTTGGGCAAAAACCAGCGGCCAAAAGTTTGCTTGTCCCGTCCGCTGATCAAAAATACCGTAGTGTTTTCCTGCTGATTCAAGGCATCCAACAGTTCATACAGTTCATCGTCGGGGGAAGCTTGCTGTGGGTCCTTGTGAAAATCTGCGAGGGTGCCGTCGTAATCCAAGAACAGCAATCGCTTTTTTGATTTGGCGTAGGCCTCTTCTATGGATATCAATATTTCGGATGACATTTTTTCGGAAATAAAAGCTTTTCCCAAGTCGCGATTCTCTTTTAGTGCATTCATAAATTCATTGGCCCATACTTCCACATTGTAACGTTCCAAACGTTTTTGGAGAAAGGTGTTTCGGGCAATCTGCTCGTCCAAGGGCATGTTGAAGGCCTGCTTTAGCGTATCCGCTTGTTGTTCAAAATTATTCGGGTTGATGAGGAGGGCTTCGTTCATTTCGTAGGCGGAGCCGGCCATTTCACTCAAGATCAACACCCCGGATTTATCCGTTCGGGTGGCAATATATTCCTTGGCCACCAAGTTCATCCCATCCCGAAGCGGGGTAAGCCAGGCAATGTCACTAGAAGTGTACAGATCGATCAAACTTTCAAAAGGAAGGGAACGGTAAAAATACCAAATGGGTGTCCAGTTCACCGTGGAGAGTTCTCCGTTGATGCGACCTACCAGCTCATCCACCTCTCTTTTCAACAATTGATATTGCGGTACGTTGGAGCGGGACGGTACGGCCAAAATAATCAACCGGACCTTTTCTTTGTACTCCGGATACTTTTGAAGGAAATACTCAAAGGCATTGATACGCTTGGCGATTCCCTTACTATAATCCAAGCGGTCTATGGAGAGGATCAATTTGGTGTCCGGTGCCGATGCTTTGTGGTTATCCAAACGCAACTGCAGATCGCTTCGCTCTTCCATGCTTTTGGAATCGTGAAGAACAGCAGCGTCCCTAAACTTTTTGTAATCGATGCCCATGGGGAAGGAGTCCACTTTGATCACCCTGTTTTCCAGATAAATCTCATTGAAGCTCACATCCAAACCAATAAGTCTGCGAACGGAACTTAAAAAGTGTCTTTCGTAATCGTAGGTATGGAATCCAATGAGATCGGACCCCAATAAACCTTCCAGAATTTCTTCACGCCAAGGCAAGGTCCGGAAAATCTCAAAGGATGGGAAGGGAATGTGCAAAAAGAAGCCAATGGTGGTGTTGGGCCGTTTTTCGCGGACCATCTGCGGGACCAGCATCAATTGGTAATCGTGCACCCAAATGGTGTCGTCTTCGTCCGAATTTTCGATAATGGCGTCGGCGAATTTTTGGTTTACGGCCTTGTAGGTATCCCAAAAGTTGAGTTCAAACTCCGAATACTTCAAAAAATAATGGAACAACGGCCAAATGGTCCGGTTGCTGAATCCATAGTAAAACCCGTCTATTTCATCTGAGTTGAGCTTTACCTTGGCGCAACCATGTTCCTTTAGGGCCTCATCAATTTCATCTTCCAGCTCTTCCGGTGTTTCCTCGTCGGTAAGGCCGGACCAACCGATCCAGAGACTTTCCCCTCCGCTGTGTACGGATTTCATTCCCGTGGCCAATCCTCCGACGCTCGGAATTGCGGTAAGGCTTCCATTGCTAATTTGTAATTGAACGGGTAGTCGATTTGAGATTATGATAGTTTTGGCCATGAATCGGTGATTTTTGACGTATTTTAATTTTTTCTTTCTTTAAAAATCGGGAAATTCGAGCGCAAAACCAATTCATTCGAACCCTTTTGAGAATTTTTGAGCTATGGACAACTTGAATTACGGAATTATAGGAAATTGCAGAAGCGCGGCATTGATTTCCAAAGAAGGCTCCATAGACTGGTGCTGTTTGCCGCAGTTTGACTCCACTTCGATATTTGCCAAGCTGTTGGATGAACAAAAAGGCGGCAGTTTTGAGGTGCATCCCAAAGGGGATTATTCCGTGGAACAGGAGTATTACCGGAACACTGCCATTCTCATTACGCGTTTTACCGAGGGGGACAATGTTTTTGAGGTGCACGACTTTATGCCGCGCCACCACAAAATGAACGGAAAGTACAAGGCGCAGCCCGAGATTATACGTTATATCAAACATGTGTCGGGGTCTCCAAAATTTGCGGTCAACTACGACCCCAAGTTGGAATACGGACTGGGAGAGACCAAGCATTATGTGAAGGAGGACTTTATCGCCAGTCTTACCCATAAATTGAAGTACGATACGCTTTTTCTCTATACATCTTTTGATAAAGAAGCTGTTTTGGCCGGTGAGGAAATTGTGTTGCAGGAGGATGGTTACTTTTTGATATGCTACAACGAAAAAATCATTAAGCCTACCACCGATACCATGGGATTGGAACTGGAACGGACCAAGGTGTATTGGTTAGATTGGGCCGCAAAAACTCCCGATTATCAAAAGTTCAAGGATGAAATCATCCGTAGTGCCATTACACTAAAAATGCTGACTTACGACAAAACAGGGGCGGTTTTGGCAGCAGCCACCACTTCCTTGCCCGAGACCATTGGTGAGGTAAGGAATTGGGACTATCGCTTTTGTTGGATTCGGGATGCCTCCATGGTCATTAAAGTGGTTTCGGAGCTGGGACACAAAAATTCTGCCAAGCGTTATCTGCAATTTATCATTGATTTGATGCCCGACAAGGACGAAAAACTTCAGATCATGTATGGCATCAACAAGGAAAAAACCTTAACGGAACGGACACTGGCCCATTTTGATGGGTATAAAGGCTCCAAACCCGTCCGTATTGGAAATGCAGCTTATAAACAGCGTCAAAATGATATTTATGGCATTTTGATGGATGTGATCTACGAACAGTTGCGCAATTTCAGTAACGATATTGAAAATGTAGAGGAGCTTTGGAGCATTACCAAAGGTATTGTTTGGATCGTGGGTAAACACTGGGAGGAGCCAGATAAAGGTATTTGGGAATTCCGAGGTGAGGACAAACACTTCACTTTTTCCAAAGTATTGTGCTGGGTGGCGCTGGACAGGGCCATAAAGGTGGCTCAAATGTTCGGCAAGACCCGAAAATTGGAACGATGGGTAGCCCTTGAACAGAAAATCAAGAAAGACATTCACGATAACGCCTGGAACAGTGACATCAATGCTTTTGTGCAAAGCTATGGTTCCCGACACTTGGATGCCTCGGTGCTTTTAATGGAGCCCTACGGGTTTATTCATGCCAAGGACCCAAAGTACGTAAACACCGTTAAGGCAATCGAAGAGGGATTGAGCAACGACGGTTTGCTGTACCGATACAAGAACGAGGATGACTTTGGATTGCCTTCGTCCTCTTTTACCATTTGTACCTTTTGGTTCATCAACGCCCTGTTCAAAATAGGGGAAGAGGAGAAGGCCTTGGAACACTTTGAACGTTTGTTGGGCTACAGTAATCATTTGGGACTCTTTAGTGAGGATATCGATTTTAAGACGAAACGTTTGTTGGGCAATTTCCCGCAAGCATATTCACACTTGGCGTTGATTGAATGTGCAATCAACTTTTCCACCAAACAGAAGGACGAAAAAATATTGGAATCCATAGGGTAGGTTAGAGGAGTATTTGAACCATGCTAGGGGATACCTGAACAATGGATTTTAAAAAAGAGGCCGTCTAAAAAGCATAATATTTCAACCTCATCAGGTTGAGCGCAGTCGAAACCCATTGATTGTCAATGGACTTTAAGTTCTCGACTGCGCTCGAACTGACAGATAATAGCTTTTTTGGACAGCCTCTTTTAAGTTGTTCAAAAGACGACCTATTTACTTTCCAAGAAGTCTTCAAAAGTCATCAAGGATACAGCCTGCTTTTTAAGGTATTTATCTTTCAACTTGGCAAAATCCGTTTTAGCGGTATTGAACCGTTCTGCTATCACTTCCAAATTTTTAAGCTCCGCAGCGGAGGGCTTGTCATAGTTTGAGGCGACCTTGCTATACAGATCGGCCATTCGTTCCCGTAATTGTGGTTCAGCTGCCCCAACATAATTATCGCCAGTGGTAATGACCAAGGTTTCTTTGAGACTATTTAATTTCTCTACCGTTTTTTTGTCTCCAGCAGTGTTTGCATTTTCCATGATTTCGTCCAATTCATAGACCAAATAGGCAAGCTCTTGGGTCATATCGTATAATCTCATGGTGGTTGCTTCCTTGAGTTCACGGTCTTTTTCCGTTAAGGGCGAGTTCTTGTCATACACAAGATTAAAGGTGTGCTCAAAAGTTTCCTTTCCCTTGGTAATTACTGCCTTGTAGGTGCCCGCGGGTACCTTTGGCGCCGTAAACCCACCAAAACTAAAGGTTTTTCCTTTGGCGACTTTAGGTACTTTTCGAGTGTAGTTCCAATTGACCACGTTAATGCCTTTTGATTTACCTGGACCTAATTCGGCAATCTGGTTACCCTCCATGTCTTCAATCACCATGGTCATCTTGCCAAAGGTATGCCTCTTGTTCAGATAGTATTTAATTTGGACATCCTTGGTTTTGTTGCTCCCAACAAATTGGGTTTCAGTTCCAAAATTTCCACTGAAAGAACTGGTTTCGCTGATTTCGGTATCAGGTGTCTCAAAAAAATGCAGGGTCTTTCCCAACACTTCGTTATTGATACTGCGAAGAGGGGATATGTCATCCAAAATAATTATTCCTCTACCGTGTGTGCCCATGACCAAATCGTTGGTCTTTTTATGTAGTTCGATAAAGTGAACGGCTACTGCGGGCATATTGTTGGTGAATTTTTTCCAATTCTTTCCACCATCCATAGTGATGTACAGTCCAAATTCAGTTCCTAGAAACAATAGGTCTGGATTTTCGTAGTCTTCCTGAATGTTTCTGGCGAAACCAACCACATCATCAGAAATTATGCTCGTCCATGTTTTACCAAAGTCCGTGGTTTTAAAGGCATAGGGCGTCATATCGTTCATGGTGTGACCATCGAAAACGGCATAGGCGGTACCTTTGTCAAAAACACTGGCTTCAATATGATAGCACCATGTGTTTTTTGGTAGACCGGGAATGTTGGCCACGGTATTCGTCCATGTTTTGCCACCATCTTGGGTCACTTGAACATTCCCATCATCCGTACCCACCCAAATGACGTTTTCATCCAATGTGGATTCGGCAATGGTAAAAATGGTGGTATGATTTTCTGCCCCTGAATTATCCATGGAAAGTCCGCCGGAATCTTCTTGATTCTGCTTGGCGGGGTCGTTTGTGGTCAGGTCGGGCGAGATGATTTCCCAAGTATCTCCCATATCTTCCGATTTATGAAGGTATTGGCTGCCCATGTAGAAACGGTCTGGTTGATGTGCACTAATGGCCATTGGTGCATTCCAATTCCAGCGTAGTTTTTGGTCCTCGCTTACGGGAAGTGGTTGAATGGTCTTGGTCAATTGCCGTTCCGTGTCGATGCGCCACACATTTTCCGCTCCCTGCATTTCTGAATAAATGATGGGTTTCGTGGGATGCTTCAACACACGGAAACCATCCCCGGCACCTATGGAGTTCCAATCACGTGCCTCAACACCATTTGGAGAGGAGGAAGGTCCCCACCAAGAGCCATTATCCTGCAATCCTCCATATACATTGTAAGGTTCGGCATCGTCCACACTAACTTGATAAAACTGGGAAAGTGGAAGATTTTCCACAATTTCCATGGTCGTACCGCCATCCCAGGTACGATAAACACCTCCATCGGTTCCTACGTACATGATATCGGAATCTTTGATATGGAATACCATATCATGAATATCGGAGTGCATATTTCCTAGGTTTTTGAATGTTTTTCCACCATCTCTGGAAATGGAACCACTTAAACCGCCTTTCACAACTACATTCTCATTTTTTGGGTCGACGACAATCCTTGAGAAATAGAAGGGTCTTACTGTAATTCCAAAATCGTTGTTCAACTGTTCCCAAGAGGCACCGGCATCATTACTGCGGTACAGGCCTTTGCGCTCGTCCTTTTCTGCTTCGATGACCGTGTAAAGCACGTTGGGGTTTGAAGGTGCCACGGCAATGGCCAATCGGCCCAATTTTCCTGCTGGGAAGCCATTGTGGATTTTGTTCCAAGTCTTTCCTCCATCCGTAGATTTGTAGAGCGCACTTTTGTCGCCACCGGACTCAAAAGACCAGCCTGTTCTTCGGAATTCCCACATAGAAGCGTATAGGATGTCGGGATTTGTAGGGTCCATGGCCAAATCGGCACATCCTGTTTTTGGATCAACGTACAAAAGCTGTTCCCAAGTTGCTCCTCCATCGGAGGACTTGTACACACCACGTTCTTCACTATCGCCCCAAAGCGCTCCCAAAACCCCAACATAAATTTCTTGGGAGTTGTTTGGGTTTACAATGATATTGGCAATCCGTTCCGATTTTTCAAATCCTATTTTGTTCCAGTTGGCGCCACCATCCGTGCTTTTATAAAGTCCATCCCCAATGGATACACTATTTCTGGTCCATGTTTCCCCAGTACCTACATAGATGGTATTATCTGGGTCGTTGGGGTCCAGTGCCACTGCTCCAATCGATTGGCAGTAATCGTCAAAAATGGGATTGAAGGTTGTTCCACCATCACTGGATTTCCATACCCCACCGCCAGCGGTCCCGGCATACACAATGCGGCTATTGGTCGGGTGGGTTTCCATGTCGTTGATACGCCCGCTCATCAGCGCAGGCCCTATATGTCGTGCGGTCAAATCACCAAAAAGCGCTTTGCCGTCAATTTCCTCCAAGGTTTGGGAGTATCCCGCAGCCATAGATAGGACCGAAAGAACGGTCCAAACAAATTGTAGTTTTTTCATTCCATGTCAGTTTAAAAAAAAGACCCTAAAAAGATAGGGCCTTGGTATCGGATTTTATTTTTTTTCAGTCTCGCCCACTTCATCTGGGAAAGCAAATTCAGTATCTGCAATGGCAGGGTTGAGTTCGATGCTGTCAATGGTGATAGGCTGCGCTTGACCATCCTTTACGCCCTGTGTCATGGAAAATGGAAAGTACATGCCATTTACTTCTTGATAATCGCTCATGGTTACTTCGCTAACCTGTCCTTTAGCTGGTCCTGATTTAATTTCGGACTGCATTGCGATGGGTACAAGATTGTCTTTGTCAAAAAAGTAATACGAAACATCATCCTGTTGCGTACCATCAATGGTAATGGGTTCTTTGACCAATTTTATCTTGAAGGTCTCCGTTCCATCTATAGTTTCGGTGCCAAGAAGCTCAACGGTGTACCCTTTTTCTTTGTAGTCAATAAAGGAATCAGGAAAGTCGTTGGTGTTCAGTTTAAAATTGGAGGTTTCCTCGGCATCCGATTTTTCCGCTTTCATGGTCATAAAGTTATGGCTCCAGAGCGTTTCTCCATCAAATACTCCTTGTTTGATTTCCTTACCCTGAAAGGTGATTTTCGTCATTTGTCGACCATCTTTTAGATTATAGATTTCCAAAGGAATTTCCATACCGCCTTGGTTCACTTTGGCGGTCATTTTGATGCCCTCTAAATTTTTCCAATTGTCGAGTCCACCCGTGTTCTCAAAATAATTTTCGATGATTTCGTCCGCGGTTTGCGCCTGAAGCGGCATGGCCAGGGAAACAGCGATAAGTGTAATGGTTAATTTTAACGCTTTCATTTTTAAGTTTTTATGTTGTAATGATTAGTATTAAAAATAATGAAATTGTTACATCATTTTAGAAAAGATTTGATAGAAAATACAAGAGAGCACAAACATTTTTTCAGTTTGCGTTTCCGGAGACCCAAATACTGTTTTCAACGCACAAAGCACATGTCGAAATAGATACCTGAAATTAAGTTGCTGTAACCCCTGATGCAGTTGAAAATGAAGGGCAAATTATTCAGCAGTAATCATAAAAAAACGCCCCGACCGGGGCGTTTTCAAATCTTGGAGGGTTTATTCCCCATGATTATTGGAATTAGTCAAAGGTATACCCATTGTCAGCGGCCACTTTGTCCGCAATCTGCGTTCTAAGTTTTACCACATTGGGCTGGTTAGCGTACTTTGTGAATCTTTTAAGTCCCATTAACATCATACGTTGTTCATCACCTTCGGCAAAGGATACGATGGCTTCCTTGGCCTTTTGTTGGATGATGTCCACCGCCCTATACAAATACAGCTTGGACATGGCGATTTGGGTAGCTTGTGCCTCTTCGCCGAAGCGTTTTGCATTTTTCTCGGTTCTAAGTAGGGCTGATTCTGCCATGTAGATTTGAATCAAGATATCTGAAGCGGCCATCAACAACATTTGGTGTTTTTCCAAATCGGGTCCAAACTTTTGAACGGCACTACCGGCGACCATCAAGAATACTTTCTTCAATCGGGCAAGCAAGTCCTTTTCTTCGGACAACAATTCTGAAAAATCAGGTGTATCGAAGGATGGAATTCCCATCAACTCTTCGCCCACGGCAGTGGCTGGCCCTAAAAGGTCCACATGACCTTTCATGGCTTTTTTTACCAACATGCCTACGGAAAGCATACGGTTGATTTCGTTCGTACCTTCATAAATTCTAGAGATTCGAGCGTCTCTCCATGCCGATTCCATTGGAGTATCAGCGCTAAAGCCCATTCCTCCGAATACTTGGATGCCTTCATCCGTAGTATGTTGCACGTGCTCTGAAACGGCTACTTTCAAAATAGAGCATTCAATGGCGTATTCCTCTACACCTTTCAGTTCCGCCTCTTGATGGGAGTTACCGCTGGCTTCGCGAATGGCGATTCTATCCTCGATATTTTTGGCGGCACGGTAGCATGCAGCTTCATCCACATAAGCGTTGGTGGCCATATCGGCAATTTTTGCTTTTATGGCTCCAAAATTAATGATAGGTGTTTTGAACTGAACACGCTCATTGGCATATTTCGTAGCCTCGTTGATCACACGGCGTTGTGCTTCCAAACAAGCGGCAGCCAATTTGATACGACCTACATTTAAGGCGTTCATGGCGATTTTGAATCCATTGCCTCTCTCGGAAAGCATATTTTCTGCGGGTACTTTGGTCTCGTTGAAGAATACTTGTCGGGTAGAGGAGGAGTGGATACCTAATTTCTTTTCCTCATCCCCCAAGCTGATGCCATTGCTTGGATCGTTTTCAACAATAAAGCCTGTGATGTTCTTGTCATCTTCAATACGCGCAAATACAATGAACAGATTGCAGAAGCCTGCGTTGGAAATCCACATTTTTTGTCCTGTAATGCTGTAATACTTCCCATCTTCTGAAAGAACAGCTTTGGTTTTACCGGAGTTGGCATCCGAACCTGCTCCTGGTTCTGTTAAGCAATAGGCGCCAAACCACTCACCGCTAGCCAATTTGGGAACGTATTTTTGTTTTTGCTCCTCTGTTCCATAAAGGGTTATTGGCATAGTCCCGATTCCGGTGTGCGCTCCAAATGCTGTGCTGAATGACCCTGTGGCCCCAGAAATGTAGTCACACACCAACATGGTGGACACAAAGCCCATTCCCATACCACCATAGGATTCTGGTACGGCTACGCTCAGCAGACCTAGCTCACCTGCTTTTCGCATGCATTCTTCGGTGTAGTCGTAGTCTTTTTTCTCAAAACGCTCCCAGTGTGCCCATAGCTCTCGGTCTACGAACTCCTTGGTGCTTTCGCGCATCATCTTTTGCTCTTCATTGAGGTCTTCAAGGGTAAAAACGTCCTCACATTTGGTCTCCTTGACCAAAAATTGACCGCCCCTTAAAATTTCTTTGTTTATTGTTTCTGTGCTCATACTTTATAAGATTTAAGATTCAGGAGACAAGAATCAGGACTTACTTTAAACCATCTTGAAACCTTGAAATCATTTTCTGTAGTTGTTGAATTTTAGATTCTAAAAGTTCAAATTTTTCTTTTGAAATATAATTCTGACCCGATGCAACAATTAATTGCGTTTCCCACTCAAAACTAGAACCAAGGCTATTCTCAATATATTTGTTGAAATGCTTGTTTGTTGATTTACTGGTTCCCTCGGCTATATTTGAAGGAATAGAAACAGCGCAACGAATTAATTGTGAAGAAAGGTTGAATCTTTCCACATCGGGAAATTCATCAATGATTTTATAGGTTTCCTTCACCAGGTCCATTGCTTCTTGCCAGATTTTGAGTTTTTTGAAATTATGTCTTCCCATCATCTTGGTTCTTGTTTCTTGACTCCTGGTTCTCGCGATTAGTTCAAAAACTCAAATATTCCCGCCGCTCCTTGGCCAGTACCCACGCACATGGTTACCATACCATACTTTCCTTTCATGTCGCGTTTTCGCATCTCATCAAAAAGTTGAACGGATAATTTGGCTCCAGTACAACCAAGGGGGTGACCTAGTGCTATGGCTCCACCGTTGACGTTTACGATGTCTTGGTTGAGTCCCAACTCACGAATTACCGCTAAGGATTGTGAAGCGAAGGCTTCGTTCAATTCGATGAGGTCTATTTGGTCCTGTTTTAATCCAGCCTGTTTTAGGGCCTTTGGAATAGCTTTTACGGGGCCAATCCCCATAATTCTTGGTTCAACGCCTGCAGCAGCATAATTCACCAATCGGGCAACCGGTTCTAGATTCAGCTCTTTTACCATTTCCTCGCTCATCACCATTACAAAGGCCGCGCCATCGCTCATTTGGGATGAATTACCTGCCGTAACGCTTCCACCTTCGGCAAATACGGGTCTCAATTTGTTCAAGGTTGGGATGTTAGTCCCTTTCCTTGGGCCTTCATCTTTGTTGACCGTGTAGGTCTTTGTCTCTTTCTTTCCTGCCTCGTTCACAAAGGTGTGTTCCACCTCAATGGGCACGATTTGTTCTTGAAAACGGTTTTCCTCCTGTGCTTTTAGCGCTTTCATATGGGAGTTGAAGGCGAATTCGTCTTGGTCTTCACGGGAAACTTTGAATTGCTGGGCCACAGCTTCGGCTGTAAGTCCCATACCCCAGTAGTAATCCTCATGACCTGCTTTTGCGGTGGCATAATCCGGGGTAGGTTTGTAACCTCCCATGGGTATGTAGCTCATGCTTTCTGCACCGCCTGCGATAATGCAATCTGCCATTCCTGATTGTATTTTCGCCGTAGCAATGCCAATGGTCTCCAATCCAGATGCGCAATAGCGATTCACGGTCACCCCGGGGACATCCTCGATGTTCAATCCCATCAGGGAGATGAGCCGTCCCATGTTCAAACCTTGTTCGGCTTCGGGCATGGCATTTCCAACGATAACGTCATCAATACGTTTTTTGTCGAGCTGGGGCAACTCGTTCATCATGTACTCGATGGTCTCCGCGGCCAGTTCGTCAGGTCGCTTAAACCGGAACAATCCCTTTGGCGCTTTGCCCACGGCTGTTCTATATCCTTTTACTATGTATGCTGTTTTCATTTTTCTTTTTGATTTTTAGATTCAAGAACCAAGAGTCAGGATTTTAGGTCTTGGCTCTTTTGTCTTGATTCTTGTGTCTAATTTCTCAAGGGTTTCCCCGTTTTCAACATGTGCTGGATGCGTTCCAATGTTTTTCTTTCGGTACAAAGGGATAAAAAGGCTTCCCGTTCCAAATCCAAAAGATATTGTTCGCTTACCATTGTCGCTTCAGATAGGTCGCCTCCAGCCATGACGTAAGCCAATTTATCGGCAATCTTTTTGTCGTGTTCCGAAATGTAGTGTCCCGCTTCCATAGAGTCGGTACCTACCAAGAACATACCTAAAGCTTGTTTTCCAAGCACTTTGACATCCTTTCGCTTCACAGGTTTGGTGTAGCCTGCATCAGCCATGATTTTCGCATAGGCTTTTGCTGTTGCTATCTGACGGTCTTTATTGACCACAACTACGTCTTTTCCTTTTTGAAGGATACCTAAATCAAAGGCCTCGTAGGCCGAGGTAGATACTTTGGCCATACCGATGGTCAAGAAATACTCCTGAAGCACATTGAGCTCCACATCATTTTTTCGGAAAGTGTCCGATGCACGAAGCGCCATTTCTTTGGAACCGCCACCGCCTGGAATTACGCCCACGCCAAATTCCACTAATCCAATATAGGTTTCGGCCGCGGCCACCACCTTATCAGCATGAAGCGAAAGTTCGCAGCCTCCTCCCAAGCACATACCGTGGGGAGCAGCTACGGTTGGAATGGAACTGTAGCGCATGCGCATCATCGTATCTTGGAACATTTTGATGGCCATGTTGAGCTCATCGTATTCCTGTTCCACAGCCATCATAAAAATCATTCCGATGTTGGCGCCAACGGAGAAATTGGCCGCTTGGTTTCCAATGACCAAACCTGCAAAATCCTTTTCGGCAAGGTCTACGGCTTTGTTCAAACCGGCTAGTACGTCGCCACCGATGGTGTTCATTTTGGACTGGAATTCACAGTTTAAGATGCCATCACCCAAATCCTCGATAACCACACCGCTATTCTTAAAGACCTCCTTGGTTTTTCGGATGTTGTCCAAAATAATAAAGGCATCCTGACCTGGAACTTTCTCCATAGTCTTCTTAGGAATATCGTAGAAATAGGTGTCACCTTCTTTAACGGTGTAGAAGGAATCCATTCCCGCTGCTTTCATCTCCGCCACCCAAGGGGCTGCTTCCAGACCTTCAGCCTTGATAAATTCCAAACCTTTGTCGAGTCCCACAGCATCCCAAATTTGGAATGGCCCGTGTTCCCAACCAAAGCCGGCTTTCATGGCATCATCTATTTTGTATAATTCGTCCGTAATTTCTGGAATACGGTGGGTCACGTAAGCAAATAAAGCTCCAAAGCTCTTACGATAGAATTCTCCTGCCTTGTCCTTACCATCAACCAATACAGGAAAACGGTCAATGACCTTATCAATGGTCTTGGTGAGTTCCAAGGTTGCAAATTTTGCACTCTTTTTGGAACGGTAATCCATGGTATCCAAATCCAAGGTCAGGATTTCACTCTTGCCATCGTCTCCTTTTACCTTTTTGTAGAATCCTTGTCCTGATTTACTGCCCAACCATTGGTTGTCCATCATGGTTTGGATAAAATCGGGCAGTTGGAACAGTTCATGACGTTCATCATCCTTGCAGTTTTCACTGATACCATTTGCTACGTGCACAAGAGTGTCGAGTCCAACCACATCTACCGTACGGAAGGTGGCGGATTTGGGTCGACCAATAACTGGACCTGTCAGCTTATCCACTTCCTCCACCGTCATGCCCATTTCCTTAACGGCATGGAACAGGCTTTGAATGCTAAAAATTCCAATTCGGTTACCGATAAAAGCTGGGGTGTCCTTGGCGACCACTGAGGTTTTGCCCAAGAATTGTTCCCCATACCCGTTTAAAAACTCTAATACATCTGCAGATGTTTTTGGTCCAGGTATGATTTCGAAAAGTTTAAGGTAACGCGCGGGGTTGAAAAAGTGGGTGCCGCAGAAGTGTTTTTGGAAATCCTCGCTTCTCCCTTCGCTCATGAATCGGATTGGGATTCCCGAAGTGTTCGAAGTGATCAAGGTACCTGGGGTACGGTGCTTATCTAAGGTTTCGAATACCTGTTTTTTAATGTCCAACCGTTCCACGACCACCTCGATAATCCAATCTACATCCGCTACTTTGGAAATATCGTCTTCCAAATTTCCAGTAGTGATACGGTCTGCAAATTTTTTATGGTAAATAGGGGAGGGTTTGGATTTGAGGGCGGAAGCCAAGGAATCGTTTACCAATCGATTACGGACCACCTTATCTTCCAGGGTAAGTCCTTTGGCCTTTTCTTGGTCGTTGAGTTCACGGGGAACAATATCCAAGAGCAATACCTCGACCCCGATGTTCGCAAAATGGCACGCTATGCCACTTCCCATAATTCCGGAACCGATTACGGCAACTTTGTTTATATGCCTTTTCATGTGCGCGTTTGAAATTTAATTATTAGTTGTTTTTAGATAGATTTTCTTGTCTGAAATAAGTTTATTAATGGTTTCTATGATTTTAAAGAAACCCGATAGGTCCTCTTGCGAGGTATGTTCTTTGACAACCTTGTTAAAACGTAGTACCACTTCTTTGGACTCTTCCCTTTTTTCAAGTCCCAGCGGGGTCAAGTAAATTAGGACTCCACGTCCGTCGTTAGGGTTACGTTTTCGTTGTATGTATCCTTTCTCTTCAATATTTTTCAATATCCTGGACAAACTGGTCGCTTCCATCCCCATTTTTGGCCCCAAGGTAGTACTGGGCGTCCCACCTTTAGGATCAATGCTCAACAGCGTAAAGCCTATGGCCATGGTGAGCCCATAGTTTTTGGCCTCTTCGTTGTACATTTTACTGACAGCTTGCCAAGTAGCCCTAAGGGCGTGATCAATGGTCAAATCTTTCATGGAACTGGTTTGGTGTTCTCAAATATATAAAAATTTATTATGCATGCATAATAAATTTAGGTTAAGTGCAGGAGAATTTTTAGTCAATTATTGACTGAGATGGCTCATTCGTCAGATCAAAAGGGTCATTGATCAGATCGTGGGGTAAAAAATGGAATGAATGTGTGATATTGTCCACATATCTATTCACCTAAATTTTACTTATGAATACCAAGAATTTATTTTACACAATTATTTTGATTGGATTGCTGTGGTCTTGCGGCAAAGAAGAAAGTCCAGAACCGGCAAAGAACAATGCTCCTGTAATTGAGGCACAGACCTTTACTGTCAATGAGGATATTTCGGATGCTGTAACTATAGGAAGTGTTAAGGCTACCGATGCAGACCAAGATGAATTGACATTTAGCATCAGCGCCAATGACAACGATTTATTCGAAATCACCAATTCAGGTAGTTTGAGTTTGGCTTCGGGGAAATCGTTAGACTTTTCGGTTAAAGCACAGCATCAAATCGTTGTTTCCGTGAGTGATGGGGAAGATGAGATAAAAGGAAACATCACTGTAAAAGTTACTGAGGTCGAGCCCGTAAACCAGTCGCCTCAATTGGAAGATTTAAGTTTTGAAGCTTCTGAAGATATTTCGGATACCGTGATAATCGGGGTAGTAGAAGCTTCGGACCCCGAAGGAGATACTTTGACCTATGCTATCCAGCAAAATTCAGGAGAACTTTTTGAGATTGATGAGAATACGGGCGAACTAAGTTTGGTAGAGGGTCAAAATCTTGATTTTGAGCTTTCACAAGAACACACCATCACAATATCGGTATCGGATGGTACCACCACCACCGAAGCTACCATTACGATTATGGTAGGAAATATTGCAGACTCTTTATCAGAGGATAGTACTTCTTTTGTTACCAAATGGAAAACAGAAGTAGCTAACGAAGAGATTATTGTGGGAACCAATGATGAACTTGATCTTACCTACGACTATACCATAGATTGGGGGGATGGAACCATTGAGGATTTAACAGAAGGTAACCCCACTCATACCTATAGCAATCCAGGAACTTATACAGTTGCCATAAATGGCCAGTTTCCTACAATTCGGATTGACAAGGATTTTTTCGATTTTGAACCTATTACTACATTGATTTCAATTGAACAATGGGGGAATATAGAATGGCAAAACTTGGAATCTGCATTTCAAAATTGCAAGAATATGGAATACAATGCCACGGACGCTCCGGATTTATCCCAAATAACCTCACTTTGGAATATGTTTAGAGCAACAACCATAATTTCAGAATTGAATTTGAATAACTGGGATGTTAGCACTATAACAAATATGTCAGGATTATTTTTCTTTTCAGAATTTAATGCTCTGGATGTGAGTCAGTGGAATGTTATAAATGTTGTGAATATGGCAGCTATGTTCTCATCGTCAACATTTAATGGAGACCTTAGTGATTGGAAGGTTGGCAATGTTGAAAATATGGGCAGTATGTTTTCATATTCACCATTTAATGGGGATATTGGTTCGTGGAATGTTAGCAATGTTACAAGTATGTCAGCTATGTTTTTCAATGCGACAGATTTTGATCAAAATATAAGTAACTGGCAAGTGAACAATGTAGCTGATATGAGTTCTATTTTTGAAAATGCTACTTCGTTTAATCAGGATTTAAGTCTGTGGAGTTTAAGTAGTCTAGAACCAGGTGGTTTAGGTTCTAGTTTGACATCTTCATTCGATAACTCTGGAATGTCACCAGAAAACCTAAGTTCAACATTGATAGGATTGGCCAACAACCCCAACACGGCATTAGGAATTGTTTGTGGCATTGAAGGACTTTCCATGTGTGATAGTAATGAAGCAGTTGAGGCTTATGCAAAATTAGCAGCAGACCTAGAGTGGCAATTCTCCAGTTATCCTGATTTGGTAAACTGCCAATAAAATTAGGTAAATCACCATAAAGAAAAACCAACGGATTTCCGTTGGTTTTTTTTATTTCTAATTTTTAAAGATCCTTATTTTAGTGTCCGTAGATATCATTGTAAAGTTCGAGGTACATTTCCTTGATAGGCTTCCGCTTGAGCTTCATGGTTGGGGTTAGGTGTCCGTCTTCCACGGTCCAAACATCGGGGGTGAGCCTAAATTGCTTTACCTTTTCCCATTTGGCAAACTCTTGGTTGGCCCAATCCACTTCTTCTTGGAAACGTTCAATCACCTTTTCATTTTTCACAATATCGTCATTGGAACCTAATTCCAGTTTATGCCGCTTGGCCCATTCCCTGACAAAGTCAAAATTAGGCTGGATAAGGGCAGCAGGCATTTTTTCGCCTTCGCCTACCACCATGATTTGCTCTATAAAACGGGATTGTTTAAATCGGTTTTCCAATAATTGTGGAGCTACATATTTACCGCCAGAAGTTTTGAACATCTCTTTTTTACGGTCTGTGATGCGCAAAAAGCCTTCGGTATCTATCTCACCGATATCCCCGGTATGGAAATACTCCCCGGTCATCACTTCGGCTGTTTTTTCAGGATCTTTGTAGTAGCCCATCATCACATTGGGCCCCTTGCATAGGATTTCACCGTCTTCGGCAATTTTCACTTCTACACCATCAATAATTTTTCCAACCGAGCCTATCTTCCAACCTTTGTTGCGCTGATCGTTCACGGCAATTACGGGGGATGTCTCGGTGAGTCCGTAGCCTTCCATGACGGGCATGTCAGCAGCAGCAAAAACCCTCGCTAGGCGAGCCTGAAGGGCTGCGCTTCCAGAAACCATTACCGATAAGTTGTCGCCCAAACCTTCTTTCCATTTGCTGAAAATAAGTTTGCGGGCCAGTCCTAATTTCTTTTCGTACCACCAACCATTGGCACCGTAAGGCTCAAATTTAAGCCCGGTTTCCACAGCCCAGAAAAACAATTTCTTTTTGATTCCGGTAAGTGCTGCCCCTTTTGCAATGATGGCATCGTATACCTTTTCCAAAAGTCGGGGCACTACGGTCATCACATCCGGTTTTACTTCTTTTACGTTGTCACTGATCTTATCCAGACCCTCGGCAAAGTGAATCTCAATACCGCAATATTGGTATAGGTAAAGAATCATTCGCTCAAAAATGTGGCAAACTGGCAAAAAGCTCAATGCGGTGCCCCCGGTTTCAAAAGGGACCCTCACTTCGCTCGATATTACATTGGATACAATATTGTTGTGGGAGAGCATTACGCCCTTGGGTCTACCCGTAGTTCCCGAAGTGTAGATCAAGGTGGCCAAATCTTCGGCCTTAACGGCTTTCTTTAATGCCTCCACTTCATCCTGATTGGAGGTATCACTCCCCATGTCAAGCACTTCTTTCCAATTTTTGCAATCCTTCAGTTCGTCAAAAGAAAAGACTTCCTTCAAATTTTTTGCCTTGGATTGGATGGACTTTACCTTTTCAAAAACCTCTTCGCAGGAGACAAAACATAACTTAGCCTCCGAATGGTTCAAAATGTACTCATAATCATCTTCGGAAATGGTGGGATAAATAGGTACGTTCTGTGCCCCGATTTGAAGAATGCCAATATCAATAATGTTCCATTCCGTTCGATTGGTCATGGAAATGATGGCAACCTTGTCGTTGGGTTTAATGCCCATCCGGAGCAAAGCGCGGCTGACCGCATTGGCCTTATCCACATATTCCTGTGTGGAGGTCGCTATCCATTTACCGTCACTTTTGGTGACCAATGATTTTGCTAAGGGATACTTCTCAAGTTGATAGTATGGGAAATCAAATAATCGGGTAACAGTTTGCATAGTAAGTTTGTGTAAAGCGTTTGCAAAATAGCAAATCAGACTTTAAGAATGAAACAGATTTAACAATTACCTAAGGTAAATTTTACCAATTTCCCAATTTATTGCCGAAAGCAACCCTGTGGATTTTTAATCTTCCAAGCTCTCTAGCCACACCCTAGCATTTACAAATGCTTGAAGCCAAGGTGAAACCACATCCGTTCTATCCTTTGGATAGTGTGCCCAATTCCACGGGAAGGTAGACCGTTCAATATGGGGCATGGTCACCAAGTGCCTACCTGTTTTGTCGCAAAGCATGGCCGTGTTGTAATCACTTCCGTTAGGATTCGCCGGGTAGCCCTCGTAGCCATATTTGGCCACAATATGATATTGATCCTCTGTATGTGGTAAGCTAAACTTGCCCTCACCGTGACTTATCCAGACACCCAAGGTAGTCCCCGCCAAATTGGACAGCATCACCGAATTGTTTTCTTGAATCTTGACAGAGGTGAAGTTGCTCTCGTGCTTGTGCGAATCATTGTAGGTCATTCTACCATGGGTTCCGTGTTCCGGGTTGATGAGGTCCAGCTCCATGAACAATTGGCAACCATTGCAGATTCCCACCGATAGCGTATCAGGTCTCGCAAAGAAATCTTTAAGGGCTTTGTTGGCCTTTTCATTGTATTTAAAGGCACCTGCCCATCCTTTGGCGCTTCCCAATACATCGGAGTTGGAGAAACCACCCACGGCACCGATAAACTGGATGTCTTCCAAAGTTTCACGGCCTGTGATCAGGTCGGTCATGTGCACATCCTTCACATCAAAACCGGCCAAGTACATGGCATTGGCCATTTCGCGCTCGGAATTGCTTCCTTTTTCCCGAAGGATGGCCGCTTTGGGTCGATGACTGAGCGTAGTCGAAGTCATCGGTAGCCTACCGTCAAAATCTTTTGGAAAAACATATTGGAGCGGCTGCTCTTTATAATTGTCGTAGCGATTTTTGGCCAAACCATTGGCGGTTTGTTTATTGTCCAACAGGTAGGAGGTTTTGAACCAAGTATCCCTCAAAGAAGCAATGTTCAGCCCAATTTCAACACCGTTGTTTTTGATGTTCAAGGTGCTTTCCGATGTTGGCGTACCGATTTTGGTAAATTCAATACCTTCAGCTTTCAATTCATTTTCCACCGAATCATCTTTCGCTTGGAACACCACGCCACTGTTTTCTGAGAACAGAAGTTTGATGATGTCAGATTCGCCCAAACTGGACAAATCCAAATCAGCACCCAAATCAGTATCTGCAAAGCAAAGTTCCAACAGGGTGGTAATCAAACCACCTGAGGCTACATCGTGACCAGCCAAAACCTGACCGTTTTTAATCAGCTTTTGCAAGGTGTTGAAAGCACTCTTAAAGTAGTTGGTATCCAGAACAGAAGGTGCTTCATCACCAATTCCGTTCAAAATTTGGGCGAACGATGAACCGCCTAATTTATGGTTATCCTTGGACAGGTTGATGTAATAAATGTCACCGCCATTCTTTTGCAGCACAGGCTCTACCACTTGGTTGATGTTGTCGCAATGGGCCGCAGCGGAGATGATGACCGTCCCCGGGGACAATACTTCCCCATCCTTATATTTTTGTTTCATGGAAAGTGAATCCTTTCCTGTGGGCACATTGATGCCCAAATCGATGGCAAATTGCGATAAGGATTCTACCGCGGCATACAAGCGGGCATCCTCACCTTCGTTTCTGCAGGGCCACATCCAGTTTGCGGATAGCGAAACAGATGTAAGACCATTCTGTAAAGGTGCCCAAACAATATTGGTCAAGGATTCCGCTACGCTGTTTCTGCTTCCTGCCACCGGGTCGATCAATGCAGAAATAGGGGAGTGACCAATACTGGTGGCAATACCTTCCTTTCCTTTAAAATCGAGTGCCATTACGCCGCAGTTGTTCAAGGGCAACTGCAATGGTCCCGCACATTGCTGCTTTGCAACGCGACCACCCACGCAACGGTCTACCTTGTTGGTCAACCAATCCTTGCAGGCTACGGCCTCCAATTGCAATACTTGCTCCAAATACTCATGGAAATGCTCCAAGGAGTAGGCCAGGGCCGGATATTTTTGTTGGGAGGTCTTGTCCGCCATGATGGTTTTTGGCGAACTCCCGAACATATCGGAAAGTTCTAAATTCATCGGGGTTTCGCCCGTGGTCCCTGAGGTAAATTTAAAGGTATGGTCGCCCGTAACCTCGCCTACATTGTACATGGGAGAACGCTCCCTGGCCGAAATTCGGTCCAAAAGGTCTAGGTCTTTCTCTCCGATGACCAAGCCCATTCGCTCTTGGGATTCATTGCCGATCAATTCCTTTTTGGAAAGGGTAGGGTCGCCCACAGGCAATTTATCGGTATCGATGGTGCCTCCTGTTTCCTCTACCAATTCGGATAGACAGTTCAAATGTCCGCCTGCACCATGATCGTGAATGGAAACGATGGGGTTATCGTGACTTTCAAACAAGCCTCGGACAGCGTTCGAAGCTCTTTTTTGCATTTCTGGGTTGGAGCGTTGCACGGCGTTCAATTCGATTGCGGAACTGAATTCTCCAGTATCTGCGCTGGATACGGCAGCACCGCCCATCCCGATGCGGTAGTTGTCCCCACCTAGAACGACTATTCTGTCTCCCTTGCTTGGGGTATCTTTTAAGGCTTGGTCGGTTTTTCCATAACCAATACCACCCGCCATCATGATCACTTTGTCGAAGCCCAACTTTCGGGGTGTCCTATCGAGCGCAGTCGAGATATCTTTCGACTCATCATGCTCAAACGTTAACACTGAACCTGCAATCAATGGTTGACCGAATTTGTTGCCAAAATCGGATGCCCCATTGGAAGCTTTGATTAAAATATCCATGGGGGTTTGGTACAGCCAATCCCGCTCTTTCATTCCCTTTTCCCATGGACGATTTTCTTCTAAACGGGAATAGGAAGTCATGTAAACCGCTGTTCCCGCCAAAGGCAATGATCCTTTTCCACCCGCTAAACGGTCCCTGATCTCCCCTCCAGAACCTGTTGCAGCACCATTAAAGGGCTCTACGGTAGTCGGGAAATTGTGGGTTTCGGCTTTTAGGGATAAAACGGAATCAAATTCCTTTTCTTCGTAAAAGTCAGGTTTGTCTGCACTTTTTGGTGCAAACTGAATAGCTTTAGGTCCTTTGATAAAGGCCACGTTGTCTTTGTAGGCCGAAACAATATCGTTGGGGTTGGCTTCTGATGTTTTTTTGATCAGCTTGAACAGGGATGAAGGTTTCTCAACCCCATCGATCACAAAAGTGCCATTGAAAATCTTGTGGCGGCAGTGCTCGGAATTTACCTGACTGAAGCCAAAGACTTCGGAATCCGTCAACTTGCGTCCTAATTTCTTCGCCAATCCTTCCAGATAGGCCACCTCTTCCTCGCTAAGCGCCAATCCTTCTTTTTCGTTGTACGCTGCAATATCATCAATCTCCATAATAGGCTCAGGAACGATGTTGATGGTGAAAATATCCTGGCCCAAACTGGCGTATTTTTGGGAGAGCATCGGGTCAAAATCGGTATAATCTGCTGAAACAGCCCGGAACTCCTCAATTCGGATAATCCCCGAGATGCCCATGTTTTGGGTGATTTCGGTAGCGTTGGTACTCCATGGCGTAACCATAGCGGCACGTGGGCCAACAAAAAAGGCGTCGAGTGACGCCGCTTCAATCTTAGGCTGGTTGCCAAACAACCAAGTCAGTTTGTTCGTGTCTTCCTGAGTGATTTCCTGAGCGGTTTGGACGGCAAAAACCTTGGTCGCCTTGTCCCCAAAAAAATGGATCATACAATCTTTGCGTTGAACGGTTTAAGAAAGTGCAAAAATACGATTTTACGGCGTAATTCGAGATACCAAAGGCGGGTTTTGTTAACGAACTGCTGTTGATAGCGCATCCGTCAGATCAAAAGGGGCATCCGTCAATTCATCGTCCCAAAAACCCATTGATTTTCATACGTTTGATTTTGGTTCAACGAAATTGACATGAAATCCATCAAAAAAACGAAGTTTTCGGACCGGTTCATAGCAGGCATTTTGCTATTGATTTTGGGAGGTATTCTTTTGATGCTTCTGGATGATGACCCCAACTGGGTGGTTTTTTTCAAACATTTGATCAAAAATATCCTTCGGAATGTATTCTGATAGTCCATCAGCAAGCAAAGATTAAAGTTGTTTCACTATCTTAGAAGCATTATAGCTAACTCAAAACCAACCTTATGAAAACGACCAACCTCCTATTGTGCGGGATACTTCTTTTCGCAGGCATAATCACTACCACAGCACAAAAAAAATACTCTAAAAGTCAGATTAAAAAGTTAAAGGCCGAAGTGGAAGCCCTTGTGGAAGCGAATCACAAGCAAACACAGGTCATGGTGGACAAAATTTTCAGTTTTGCGGAGCTTGGTTTCCAAGAAGAGGAAAGCTCCAAATACCTTACGGGCATCTTGGAAGAAAATGGTTTTACCATTGAACATTCCATTTCCAATATTCCCACGGCATGGTTTGCTACGTGGAGCAACGGCGAAGGCCCCGTGATTGCTTTGGGAAGTGACGTAGACTGTATCCCAAAAGCCTCACAGTATCCAGGTGTGGCCTATCATAAACCCATTGTGGAAGGTGCCCCAGGGCATGGTGAAGGCCATAATGCAGGGATTCCGTTGAATATCACCTCCGCTTTAGCGGTTAAGCAAGTAATGGAACGGGAAGGTATCGGGGGAACCTTGGTGGTTTGGCCCGGTATCGCCGAGGAATTGGTCGCAGCCAAGGCCTGGTATGTGCGTGATGGCCTTTTTGATGACATCGACATGTGCATTTTTACCCATGTGAGCAGCAATTTGAGCGTTTCATGGGGCCCTACACGTGGTACGGGCCTAATTTCTGTGGAATATTTGTTTGAAGGCGAAGCAGCACATTCGGCCGGAGCTCCATGGCGAGGTCGTAGCGCCCTTGATGCCGCGGAGTTGATGAATATTGGATGGAACTACAAAAGGGAGCATTTGCACCCGTTGAAGCGTTCCCATTCCATTTTTACGGATGCGGGCGACCAGCCCAATGTGGTACCTTCCAAAGCAGCCATTTGGTTCTATTTTAGGGACGTCACCTACGAAGGCATTATGGAAATGTATGCCGAAGCCAACGATATCGCCAAAGGTGCAGCCCTAATGACCGGGACAACCATGACCTCCCGCGTGTTGGGAACTGCGTGGCCAAGACATTTTAATAAGGTAATCGCCGAGACCATGTATGAGAACATCAAGCAGGTGGGGCTGCCCAATTGGTCCGAAGCTGACCAAAAACTGGCCAAGGCCGTTCAAACGGAAATGAAGTCCAAAAAAATCGAGGGCTTGCCCACTGAATTATCAGAAATTGGACTGCCTGTCTTGGAGCCCGTGAGTGGAGGTTCGGACGATATCGGGGATATATCTTGGAAAGTGCCTACGGTTACCATGCGTTTTCCGTCCAACATTCCCGGACTGCCGGGTCACCATTGGGCCAATGCCATTGCCATGGCGACCCCCATTGCACACAAAGGGGTAACTGCCGGTGCCAAAGCGGAGGCCATGACCGTGATGGACTTTCTCTTGAAACCGGAGTTGCTCACCCAAGCTTGGGACTATTTCAACAATGAACAGACCAAGGAAACCAAATACGAGCCCATGATTGCTGCGGATGATATGCCGCCCACCTATTTGAACAAGGATAAGCAGGATATGTTTAGGCCCGCTTTGGAGGAATTCTACTATGACGAAACCAAATACGATACCTATTTGGAGCAGTTGGGCGTGGAATACCCTACGGTGAAACAATAATAGAATCATCTGTCACATCGAGCGCAGTCGAGATGTTCAAAAGCGTTCTCGACTGCGCTCGAACTGACAAACTTGGTGTAAAGTGTTATGCTGAACTGGTTTCAGCATCTCATCAAAAAAGAAGATTACTGCCTGTCCGTTCAGCAGGCGGGCGCTGCAATGATAAATTCCAAAAACCAAATTCCATCCAAGGGTCATTTCGACATGAGCAACATGGTTGCGATTGAGAAATCTTATTTTCTAATTGGTTCTTGTAGATTTCTCACGCTCCCGTTTGGTCGGTTCAAATGTTTACGGAGGGAACCTATCGAGAACTTTTTTCAGCAATCCATTTCCGAGCAAAGTTTAAATCACTTCTCGATACAATTTTGACTTCGTCAAAACCACTCGAAGTGACGAACAGCGCCTAACCTGACATTCCGTACTAGATGCTTAACCTATGTTGTTCAGCCGTGCATCATGCCTTTTTCTTCAATAAAGCCATGTAAAACCCATCAAAACCGGTTTCTGAAGCATAGATGTTTTGCTCTTTCACAAACTCGAAATCCTTTCCATTTTCGGATTCCAAAAAGGATTTGACTTGTTCGGAATTTTCTTGGGGAAGAATGGAACAGGTGGCGTAGACCATCTGTCCGCCTTTTTTGACCATTTTGCTGTAATTCTGGAGGATATCCTGCTGCACGCCCATAATACGTTCCACAAATTCGGGTTCCAATTTCCATTTGGAGTCAGGGTTCCTTTTAATGACTCCCAATCCAGAACAGGGCGCATCCAGCAGCAATCGGTCTGCGCTGTTATGCAATTTTTTGATAACCTTATTGGAATCGATGACCCGGGTTTCCATATTGTGTACCCCATTGCGACGTGCTCTTTTCTTCAGTTTTTTCAATTTACTTTCATAAATATCCAAAGCGATTAATTGCCCTTTGTTCTGCATTTGGGCTGCCAAGTGAAGGGTTTTACCACCTGCTCCGGCGCAGGCATCTACCACCCGCTGGCCCGGTTCCACTTCCAAAAAGGGGGCAACCAGTTGGGAAGAAGCGTCTTGAACCTCAAACAATCCATCCTTGAAGGCTTGGGTAACGAACACATTTTGGCGCTCTACGAGTTTTAGGGCATCGGGATAACCTTCAATGAATTCAGTGGCAATATCCTCCTTGGCCAAGAAGCTCTTCAACTGTGGTTTGGGAACTTTTAGCGTATTGGTGCGGAGAATGACATCGGCTTGCTGATTTTGAGCCGCAATTTCTTTGGTCCATAACTCACTGCCCAGTGATTTTTCTCCCAATTCATCCATCCAATCCGGGACGGATTCCCTGAACTTTCGGATTTTGGACAATTCATCAAACCGACCTTTTATGCGACGCTCCGGTGTGCCTTCCAATTGTTTCCAATCCGGGATGCGGATCCCGCGAAGCACACACCAAACCCCGAACAAACGGAACAAATGCTCTCTGCTATACGGCTCATGCACTTCGGCGATTTCAGAGTACAGGCGTTTCCATCGAACGATTTCATAGGTGGTCTCTGCGATAAAGCCACGGTCGCGGGAGCCCCAGCGTTTATCGTAGCGCAATACTTTTTCAATCACCTTATCGGCATATTCCCCCTCATTAAAAATCATATGGAGGGCATCAATTACGGCAAATACCAAGTTTCTGTGTAAACGCATCATCTTAAATAAGGTTGCAAAGGTATGATTTCTGCGTACTTTTGAGGAAAATAAATACCATGAGAGCCATTCTTTCCCTTTTTGTTGCCTTACTTATTATTTCCTGCGCAGAAGAACGCAAGGAGCAACCGTTTCAATCGGTAACGGTAACTCCTGTTTTTGAGGATTCGGTGAGTATCAGGGCCATTACGTTTCTGGATGGAAGAACCTTGGCCTTTGCTGGCAGCAATGGAATATACGGCACGGTGGATGTCAATTCCAATAAGGTGCGAACCAATACGCAGTATTACGATTCCATCACCCCAAGTTTTAGGGCGGTTGGCGGTACGTCGGAAGATTTTTTTATGCTTTCCGTGGAAAGTCCGGCGTTGTTGTACAAAACAGGGGAACAGGGCAAAATGGAATTGGTGTATACCGAAGAGGGCGATGGTGTATTTTATGATAGCATGGCTTTTTGGAACGATTTGGAAGGCATTGCCGTGGGTGATAGTGTAGGTGGATGCCTTTCCATCATTATCACCAGGGACGGTGGTAAAACTTGGACCAAATTAAATTGTTCTGATTTGCCAGAAGGTGTTGATGGCGAAGGTGCCTTCGCTGCCAGCAACAGTAACATTGTGACGAAAGGCCACAAGGTTTGGATAGGAACCACGGCGGGAAGAGTGTATTTCTCCGGAGATAAGGGTATGACCTGGGAGATACAGCAAACCCCTATCGTTTCGGATGAATCAACCCAAGGTATCTATTCCATGGACTTTTTTGATGAACAAGTTGGATTTGCTATTGGAGGCGATTACACCCAACCTGAATCTAACATTGCCAATAAGATAAAGACCACGGATGGTGGGCAAACATGGCAGTTGATTGCTGATGGTGAAGAACCCGGCTACAAGAGTTGTGTACAGTTTGTGCCCAATTCCGAAGGTCAGGGCCTTGTGGCCATTGGGTTTACGGGAATTTCATATTCATCCAATGGGGGTGAAACGTGGCGGGAACTAAGCGAAGCCCCCTTTTTTACGCTACGCTTTCTTAACGATTCCACGGCTTATGCCGCAGGCAGCAAACGAATTGCGCGATTGGATTTTAAAAAATAGCAAACGCATTTTTATCCACCACCACGCCGCTTTCGGAATTCTTGAATCATTTGCCGCTTAAAGTCTTCTTCGGCCTTCACCAGTAGCAATACCTTTTTAGCGGGAATCACGGTTCTTAGTTTGGATAAAAATTCCTGATCTACCTTTTGTTTTTCAAATTGTAGTTCGAGCAATCTGTCCAACAATCGTTCAGAATCAGTGTTGGAAAGGTCCTGTGCCCGTGCGATATTGACCTCTAATTCCGCACGTTCTTTGCGTCGGATTTCTTCCAGGTTATCCTCGTGTTCGTTGTAAATGGGCCAAAATTGTTGGGCTTCTTCGCTGGTCAACCCCACCCGTTCCGTAATAAAGGCCACTTTTAGGGTTTTGATGCGATCTCGCACAGGCCCTTGGGCATGCATTAGAAAAGAGAAAAGCAATAGGGTGCAGCTTATGAGTGTTCGTTTTGTCATCATGGGGTCGCTTCTAAATTTAATTCTTCAATATCGTCCACATTTTCATCCAAATAATCCATAAGGATATCATCTTCCAAATCGTCGGTCAACACATCGTTGAGTTGAATATCCGTTACGGAAACCACTTCGGCTATTTCATAGGAACTCATGTCGAGGTCGGTCTGTTCAAAATAGGCCTCTATTTCTGCATTGGCCAGATCATCAAAACTGATGGGTTCGGTATTCGGATTCCAGTTGATGCCAAAAAACAGCACCAATAAGGCAGCAACGGCTGCGGCTCCGTAATAAAATTTACGGTTAGGCTTGAACGAAATCACTTTTGGCTCTTTCTCAAAGGACTTGGACAAAATAGTAGGGGTAAGCCCATCCAAATAGCCATCGGGAACAACAAAACCATCGGTTCTGGGAATACGGCTTTCCGCTTCTTTCACTTCTTCCTCGTGGATTCTATCCATCAAACGGTCGTTGAAGCTTTCGAAGTAGCCCTCGGGAGTTTGAAAATTATTTTTTTTATCCTTTTTCATATGTTGTTTTGACTGCTGAATGTGCCAAAGGTTTAATTTTCCTTAAGATACGTTTCTATTTTTTTAACCGCCAAATGGTAGGAGGTCTTCAATGCGCCCACAGAGGTCTCCAAGGCTTCCGAAATATCGGTATACTTCATTTCCTGAAAATACTTCATGGTAAACACCAATTTTTGCTTATCAGGTAAGGTGGAAAGCGCTTTTTGCAGTTTCAGCTGTATCTCATCACCTTCAAAATACACATCTGCCTGCAGGTTTTCCACCATTCTGTCCTTCAATTCTTGGTCGCTGATTCCCATTTTCTTTGATCGTTGCTTCAAAAATGTCAAGGATTCGTTGGTCGCAATGCGGTACATCCACGAATAGAGCTTGCTGTCGCCCTTAAATTGGTCGATATTCCGGTAGACCTTGATAAAAGTGTTCTGGAGTACATCGTCCGTATCGTCATGATTGAGTACAATCCTTCGGATATGCCAATACAAACGTTCTTTGTAAGTGTTTACCAACACCTCAAAGGCTTTTGCACGGCTGGCTTCCTGCTGGAGCTCTTGGACCAAAGTTTCCTCAGCGATCAATATTCTTATGTTTTGATGCTTAGACTAAGGTACAAGGAAAAGGTTTAATTCTTCAATGAACAATTTTCAATGAGCAATAAACAATCTGCAATGGTAAAGGGACAATGGATAAAGGATGAAGGTCGAAGATTCATGTGAGTCAAACCGGAAAAATCTAAAAACCCAATTACCAAGTCATCTATGAAGCAAATGATTGCATCTCTACCAGCTTTTTATAGCTTTTCGCGGATTTCATGAGCTCTTCGTGGGTGCCTTGTTCCACAATTTCGCCTTTGCTCATCACCACAATGGTATCCGCATTTTGTATGGTGGACAGTCGATGCGCAATAACAATCGAGGTTCGGTTTTGCATCATTTTTTCGAGGGCATCCTGCACCAAACGCTCACTTTCGGTATCCAAGGCCGACGTAGCTTCGTCCAAAATCATAATAGGTGGATTTTTGAGTACCGCACGTGCAATGGACAAGCGTTGTTTTTGACCACCGCTCAATTTGTTCCCGCTATCGCCAATATTGGTGTCGTAACCATTGGGCAGCTCCATGATAAAATCATGTGCATTGGCCACTTTTGCGGCTTCCATAATTTCGTCCATGGTAGCATTTTCCTTGCCCAAGGCGATATTGTTTTTTACCGAATCGTTAAAAAGGATGGAATCTTGGGTCACCAATCCCATTAAGCCGCGTAGGGATTTTTTGGTAATATTTTTAATGTTGGTACCATCAATTAAAATATCACCTTGGTTCACATCGTAAAAACGCGTTACCAAATTGGCCACGGTGCTTTTTCCGCTTCCGGATTGCCCAACCAGCGCAACGGTTTTGCCTTTATCCACCTTTAGGTTGAAGTTTTTGAGGACGTAATCATTCTCATATTTAAATCCAACTTCTTTTAATTCAATTCCACTAGTAAAGGATGATTTTTCTTCGGCTCCTTCCAAATCTTTGATGGGATTATCGGACTCAAGGATTTCCAGAACACGTTCTGCCGCGGCATTTCCTTTTTTGACCCCGTAGGAAGCTTTACTGATGGCCTTGGCCGGAGTTAAAATATTATAGGCTAGGCCCATGTAGGCAATAAATGAAGAAGCATCCAAAGTTTTATCCACCAATACCATTTTACCACCAAACCACAACAATACGCCAATGACCAAAATACCTAGAAATTCTCCGGTGGGTGAGGCAAGGTTTTGCCGATTCAACAACGAGTTGGAAAAATGAAAAAAGCGGGTAGTCGAATGTTTAAAGGTTTGATAAAATCGGGATTCTGAATTAAAGGCTTTGATGACGCGAAGTCCGCCCAAGGTCTCCTCCACAATGGATAGGAACTCACCCTGTTCCTTTTGTACACGGTCCGATTTTTTCTTTAAGGACTTTCCGATTCGGGATATGATCATTCCCGCTACGGGGATAAAAACAAAAACAAAAATGGTCAGTTTTGTGCTGATGCCGAACATCACCAAAATCGTGAAGAATATGGTGAGCGGTTCACGCACGATCAGCTCTAAAATGGACAAAAAGGAATGTTGTATCTCCAAAACGTCAGAAGTGATTCGTGCAATGACGTCCCCTTTGCGTTTTTCCGAAAAGAAGGAAATGGGCAGGTCCACAATTTTCTGGTACATTTTGTTTCGGATATCCTTTAGCACCCCATTCCGAAGAAAGGTGATGAAGTACATCGCCAAATAATTGAAAAGATTTTTCAGCAAAAACAAAGCAAGTACCAATCCAATGACCAACACCAATCCTTTCATCTCATCATCACCAGAATAGGCGGTAACCCGATAGTTGATATAATCCTGCAAATAATCCTTGAGCGAAGAAAAACCTTGATAAACGGGTTTGGTAAACACTTTCTGCTCTGGTTTGAACAGCACGTCCAACATGGGAATCAAGGCCGCAAAGGAGAGGGCACTGAAAAGTGCGTAAAGAATATTGAAAAAAATATTCAGGGCTCCGTATCTGCGGTATGGTGTCGCAAACCGAAGAATCTTTTTAAAGTAGTTCATTCACTTATAAATTCAGCTCTGAGAGGATACCATCTATTTTGGTTTCCAACTGCGAATTTACGGATTTATAATCTGCCGCCTTCTCCAATTTTGCATTTGTGCTGATGTAGAACTTCACTTTGGGTTCGGTTCCGCTGGGTCGGGCCGCAATTCGGGTGCCATCCTCCGTTTCGTAAATGAGCACGTTGGATTTGGGCAAGTGCAGGGTGTACTCTTCTCCTGTCTGTACATTTTTGACGATGGAGGTGTTATAATCCTCAATGTACAGCAGTTTGGAACCTTGCACGCTGTCCACGGGGTTTTCCTTGAAATCCTTTAGCATCTGTTTAATTTCTTCCGCACCGCTCATTCCTTTTTTGGTGAGGGAAATCAGTTTTTCCTTGTAGAATCCAAATTCCACGTAGGCATCTATCAAATCCTGATAAAAAGAGCTACCATTGGCTTTGGCATTGGCAGCGATTTCGCAGGCCAGTAGGGTAGAGGTTACGGCATCCTTATCGCGGACAAAGTCGCCCACCATGTACCCAAAACTTTCTTCGCCTCCGCCAATAAATTGGGAATTCGGGAAGTCCTTGATCATTTTACCGATCCATTTAAACCCAGTGAGCGCTGTTTTGAACTCCACTCCGTAGGCTTTTGCCATTTGCTGCATCATGGGTGTGGACACAATGGTCGTAGCGATGAACTCATTGCCCTTGAATCCTTTGGCCTTGTATTGGTCCAACAGAAACTTGGTCATGAGCACCATGGTCTGGTTCCCGTTCAGCAGTTCCATTTTCCCTTCGAGGTTACGCACGGCGATGCCCAAACGGTCACTGTCCGGGTCGGTGCCTACCACCATGTCGGCTCCGATTTCCTCGGCTTTGGCAATGGCCATGGAAAGGGCTTCCGGCTCTTCTGGGTTGGGTGATTCCACGGTTGGAAAATCACCATCGGGCTTTGCCTGTTCCTCGATAATGGTCACGTTTTTGTATCCTGCACGCTTCAATACCTCTGGAATGGCAGTGATGGAGGTGCCATGTAACGAGGTAAACACGATTTTGAAGTCATCTTTACCTTTGGCACCAAAGTTTCCATTCTTTACCGATGCTTCAAAAAAGGCTTCATCCACTTCTTCATCAATGTGGTGGATTAACTTTTCATTCTTATCAAATTTGATGTCCTCAAAGGAAAGGGAATTGATCTCTGCAATGATTTCCCCATCCTGAGGCGGCACAATCTGCCCACCATCGGCCCAATATACTTTGTATCCGTTGTATTCTGGAGGATTATGGGAGGCTGTAAGGACAATTCCAGCATGGCAACCCAAGTATTTTACAGCAAAGGATAGTTCGGGCGTGGTCCGCAGATCGGAAAATAGATGCACTCGGATGCCATTGGCCGAAAATACATCGGCCACGGTTTTGGCCAAGGATTGCGAATTGTGGCGGCAGTCGTAGGCAATTACCACTTTTAAATCATCATCGGTGTACGATTTTTTAAGGTAATTGCTCAATCCCTGCGTATTTTTTCCAAGCGTGTACTTGTTGATTCTATTGGTGCCAACGCCCATTACACCGCGCATACCACCCGTACCGAACTCCAAATCCTTATAAAAACGTTCCTTCAGTTCTTCGGGGTCGTTATCCATAAGGTGTTTGATTTCCTTTTTCGTGTCTTCGTCAAAAAAGTCGGTTAACCAAGATTGCGCTGTTGCTGTAATGGAATCCATAGTTGTTTATCGTTGTTTAGATTTCTAAAATACAAAGTTTAGAGGGTTTGGAAACACCTTAAAGGTTAATTTTATCCGAGATATTGTATCGCGTATCGTTTTTTCGGGACCGAACCATGATCTCGCCCAAGAAACCAGCCAAAAAAAGCTGCGTACCAATGATCATGGCCGTCAAAGCGATATAAAATTGGGGGCGTTGCGTAATCAAACGACCAGTGGGGTTCAAAAACAGCTTGTCGATACCCAGGTAGAGTGCAAATCCAAAGCCTACCACGAACATCAATACGCCCCAAGCCCCGAAGAGGTGCATAGGCCTACGGCCAAACTTGGATACAAACCAAATGGTGATCAAATCCAAAAAACCGTTGATGAAGCGTTCTGCACCAAATTTAGTGGAACCATATTTTCGGGCCTGGTGCTGCACTACCTTTTCAGTGATATCGGAAAATCCCGCATTCTTGGCCAAAACAGGAATATAGCGATGCATTTCGCCGGAAACCTCAATAGTTTTGACCACTTTGTGGTTGAAGGCTTTCAGTCCACAGTTAAAATCATGAAGCTTGACGCCGGATGTTTTCCGGGCGGCCCAGTTGAAGAGTTTGGAAGGTATGTTTTTGGTGATGACGGAATCGTACCGTTTCTTTTTCCATCCCGAGACCACGTGGTGCCCGTCTTGCGTAATCATGGCGTAGAGTCCGGGGATTTCTTCGGGATTATCCTGCAGATCAGCATCCATGGTAATCACCACATCACCTTCGGCTGCCTTAAAACCGGCGTGAAGGGCTTGCGATTTGCCGTAATTCTTTAAAAATTGGATGCCCTTGACATTTTCATTGCTTTGGGAAAGTTCGGAAATGGTCTCCCATGAACCGTCGCTACTACCATCATCAATAAAAATGATTTCGTAAGAAAAATGATTGGATTGCATCACTTGTACAATCCAATCATGTAGTTCTTTTAGCGATTCTTGCTCGTTAAGTAAGGGAATTACAATGGAAATCTGCATTGTTCGATTCTGGAATTCCCTTCAAAAGTAGCATTTTTTTGGATTAATATTCGGGTTGGGACTTTTTCAAGATGAGCCCACTGATCAGACCCAAGATCAATCCCAATACGGAGTTCATTATCAACAGTACGGGATATTGGATCCAAGCAAAGCTTTTTTGCATCTCCACGCCTTGTTCCCACTGTTCCTCGGTCATGTTGGGGTTGTTGGCCATTGCCTTTGGTTTGGCCATTTCCATAACCTTGTCCATAAAGTCGGGTTCAATGAAGTTGGTCAAAACAAATTGATAAATCAAAGAAATGATGGCGGCCACCAAGGCGACACCTACGCCCACCTTTAGGGCTTGGGAGATGGTCAAAAATCCGCCGTTGGCCTTTTTAAAGGCATTGACCGCAAAGAAAACAATCGCAGCGAGAATGACGATGGATATTACGATAACGGCCGTGCTCGTTTCGTAATGCATTTTTTGGGTGTACAGCATTACGCCGAATACCACAGAGATCAACCCGGACAAGAGTCCATAGTTGAGCGCAAATTTTCCAGTTTTAGCTTGTTGTTCTTCCATTGTTTAAAAATTAGTGTTGCTTACAGAGGTTAGTTATCGAATGCTTACATTTGTTACAGATAAATTTACTTTTATTTTTTTAGTGATTTTAAGTTGGAGGTGTCAAAGAAATCATTAAATTTGCACCCTGAAAATTCTGAGATTAAGCATTTAAGACGATGAGAAAAGGTATACACCCAGAAAACTATAGATTGGTTGCTTTTAAGGACATGTCCAACGACGATGTGTTCATTACAAAGTCCACTGCTGAAGCGAAAGAGACCATCACTGTGGATGGTGTTGAATACCCTTTGGTAAAATTGGAAATTTCAAGAACATCACATCCTTACTACACTGGTAAGACCAAATTGGTGGATACCGCTGGTAGGATCGATAAGTTCAAGAACAAGTACAAGAAATTCAAGAAAGAAGAGAAGGAGGCCGAGTAGGTCGCACCTTTCATCGAAATATAGGAACGCCCTCGATACTTTCGGGGGCGTTTTTTATTTTTGATATATAAAGCTGAACCATGAACTATATCCTATCCGACGGTTACCACCGCGAAGACCTTTTCCCGTTTACGTTTACACGTCCCGTCGCAGGCATTCGGGTGGGTATCCTCACCATTCACGAGAAGTGGGAAAAATGGCTGAACGCTTCGGTAAGCTTTCAAACGGAGGAATACCTTTCCCAGAAGTTTCCTTTGACCACCGCAAACGAAAATATGGTAATCAACGGGAGCTATTTACCAAACGCAAAATTGGTGGAGGCCATTGGTAACTTGAACATGGGCGAAGCTTTGATAGGGGACGAGGGCTATATCGCCTATGTTACCGAGAACTTGGAAACGGGCTTTGAAGAATCGGCCTATACGGCCATTCCTTTTGAGGAGGAGGTACTGACCATTAAAAATACCTGGGACATTTTTTCCAAGAATGCCGAAGCACTTCAAGCGGATTTTGATTTGGTGACCCAAGGAAAGAAAAGTCAACCGATACCCGACACCAACCAGGTCAAGAGTCCAGAAAATATTTTTATCGAGGAAGGCGCTACGGTGGACTTTTGTATTCTGAATGCCTCCACAGGGCCCATCTATATTGGTAAAAACGCCTTGATGATGGAAGGCTGTACCGTTCGCGGTGGACTGGCACTGTGCGAGGGAGCCATTTTAAAAATGGGCGCCAAAATTTATGGAGCCGTCACCGCAGGACCGGGCTGCAAATTGGGGGGAGAAGTGAACAATGCGGTCCTTTTTGCGAATTCCAACAAGGGACACGATGGGTTTTTGGGCAATTCCGTTTTGGGAGAGTGGTGCAATATCGGGGCGGACACCAATACGTCCAACCTAAAGAACAATTATGCGCCTGTACGACTTTGGAACTACAAAACAGGAGGTTTTGCCAAAACCGGCTTGCAGTTTTGTGGACTGATGATGGGCGACCACAGCAAGTGTGGCATCAATGTGATGTTCAACACAGGAACCGTGGTAGGGGTGAGCGCCAATATTTTTGGCAGTGGCTTCCCCAGAAACTTTATTCCCAGCTTCAGTTGGGGTGGTGCCACGGCAGGCTATACTACGTTTAAGACAAACAAGGCCTTTGAGGTAGCCGAAGCCATGATGAAGCGCCGCAATATGGAATTTGACGAGACCGAAGCCCAAATTTTACAACACGTCTTCGAGTTGACGCAGCAGTGGCGGAATTTTTAATTTCTATTCCAACTTCCCGATCAATCCCCAACCGTTGGCCTTGTCGATGACGACGCACTGTAGCATATTGCTACCTTTTTTAAGATGCAACGGTATTTTGTTGGCTCCGAGGCCCAAATGCCCCTGAAATTGATTGTTTTTGGACCGAAAGGCATTGTTTCCGTAAAAAATAGGTGCTCCATTCAAATATAGGATGATCTTATCGCTATAATCGAACGAAAACCATTGGGTGAGTACTTGGTTGGTGCTAATGGTGGTAGATGCTACAGTATACACCTCTGGGTTGCCCTCAAAATTGCCCGAACTGGGTTTGGGTACATATTTGGAAATAGGCAATAGGCCCGAAGTTTCCGTTCGTACCCTTTGGGTAGGCATTTGCACAAAACTGGCGGGGTCGATGTTCCCTTCCTCGTATAGTTTGGCCTCGGTGAGTTCCCATTCGGTGATTATCCCTACGGGAGGGGTGCGGATAGGGTAAGGCTCCTTGGCACCGGCCTCGCCTGTGGGGGTAACCTTGATATTGGCAAACCGGTTTCCGAACAAGGCCCAAATACCAACGGCACCGGAGAGGTTACCGGATTTAAGATGTTCCACTTGCAGCGCTTGTTCACCATTCACAAAAACAGTGGCAGCAAGGTCCTGCACCTCAATGCGCAACTGGTTCCACCCTTCGGTAAGAAAGGCGACCTGTGCCTGATGTTCGGGGTAAAGCTGCCAATTGCTCTCTCCATGGTAGGTAGGCGTGTACTGCACGGCATCCACCTGTCGGGATTTATGCATTCGCATATAGATTTCCTCAAAGTTTTGCTGCTGTTTGCGGAACAGAAAGCCGGCAAAGCTGCGTTTTTGGTTGGCGTACACCTCCAGTTCCAGCACGCCGTTGGAGAAGTCGAGGTTATTGGCAAAGGCCTTACCGTTCAGTAGTAGGGTAGGACGACCGTCAAAGGTTTCGAAGGTAAGCTCACTGCCCGGTTCGGCGGTCCAAGCGCTAGGTTGTAGGGGAATGTTTTGTGTGGTTTGGCCGTGGAGCAAGTGGGCAGCTACCAGCATACCCACCCAAAGGGTGTTGCGTAAAAGTGTCATCTGTTCGCTTTTTGATATGCTATTGGTCGGAGGAGTTTGGGAATCCTGACGTAGGGGAAATAAAATGGTGGATAATAGAGGTGATTTTATAAGGTCTAGCAGTGTTATTGGTGTTTAAAAGTCTCAGAATTAATTCATTAAAAATTTTAGGGGTTAGAGAGATTGGATAAAAAATACTACTAATTTAAAACTTGTGAAAAACTAATTTTCAATAGTCTTATCAACACAACCCATTGCCTTCAAGTGGGTTGGGTGCGTTTTATGGGAAAGGGGAATGTATTTGTTCTAGCCATTCAACTCCGCCAACAAGTCTTGGAGGTCGAGGCGTCTGGTGTACATTTGTATGCTTCCATCGGGTTCTTGTGGCCAGTCCGCTCGGGGGCGGTCCCAATAGAGTTCCACACCATTGCCGTCGGGGTCGTCCAAGTACAGCGCTTCGGAGACACCATGGTCCGCCGCTCCGGTCAAAGGGTAGTCGGCCTCCCGTAAACGTTGTAAAATCTCTGCCAAGTCCTTGCGGGTAGGGTAAAGGATGGCCGTATGGAACAGCCCTGTGCTGTTGGGCGGTGGTGGTAGCCCGTTTTTGCTCTGCCAAGTGTTTAGGCCAATATGGTGGTGGTAGCCCCCCGCCGAAATAAAAGCAGCTTGGTCGCCTATGGTGGTTATGATCTCAAAACCCAAAAGCTTATGGTAAAAGTCCAAGGCGCGTTGTAGGTCCGCCACCTTTAGGTGCACATGTCCAATTCGGGTGTTTTTGGGCAATTGGTAGGGTTCCATAAAATTCGATTTAGATGATAAAAAGAGGCTGTACCAAAGGCGCTCAACCTGACAGATAAAAGCTTTTCAGACCGCCTCTTTCGTTGTTATTCGCTTACCTCAGCTTTGTCCGTAAAAGGGTGGGTGCGGTACTTGTTTATTGAATTGAGATGTTCAGATTTTTTCCTAGTCCAAGTTCTATCAATTTGTAATAGGTTGAAACTTGGATATCGCTCAAACCGCGCTCAATCCGTGATATGTAACTTTTTTTTGTCCCAGTCCTTTCCGCAAGCTCTTCTTGGGTCAGGTTAGCTTCTTTTCGTGCTTCCTTGAGCATTGCACCCAGTCGGAAAGCAAGAGCTTCCGCATCATATTTGTCGCGCTTTTCAGTTCCCTTTTTTCCGTATTTTTGAATAAGTATGTCTTCAAAATCAGTTACGTTTTCCATATTAGCCTATCCTATTTTTTATGTATTCTTTTTTCAATCGTTCGGCAAGTTTGATGTCCTTTCTTGGTGTCTTTTGGGTTTTCTTCACAAGACAATTGGTGAGCACGACTACGTTTCCATCATCGAAAAAGCAAAAAATCCGAATGCTCCTGAACGCGGTGATAACCCGAACTTCATATATACCATCACTGTTTTCCAGTGATTTGAAAAACTTTTTTGGGACTTGTTTTTCAAAATCGAACCAAGTCAAGAACAAATTCTATCTTTTCCTGTACCTTGGGTTCCTGCGATTTGTAAAAGTCCAAGAAGTAGTTTTTGTAGGCTATAATTCTCCTTACCACAACACAAAGTTAACTAATTAGTTTACAAGTAACAAATGGGATTTTGAGAATTGACCATCATTTTTGTGCTGTTGCCCACATTTAATTTGTGCTAGGTTTTATGGATCACATCAATGGATGACGAATTACCTATAGGAATAGAATTAAAAAACCAGTAGCGAAAACTACTGGTTTTTGATGTTATCGGACCTACGGATTTTATTCGCTTACCTCAGGTTTTTCCGTAAAGGGAGTAATGCCAAAGGCAGGGTATACTTCGGAGGGGTAGTAAAAGGTTCCTCCGCGCGATACCAATGATATGGTCTTTATCGCCTTGATATTGTCCACCGGGTTGCCGGGCACCAAAAAGAAATCGGCCCACTTTCCGGGTTCAATGCTGCCCAAGTTATCGTGTCCCAAGTACTGCGCCATATCGTAACTGGCGAGTTTGAGCACTTCAGCAGGAGTGTAACCTAGTTGTTCCGTGTACAATTCCAGTTCGCGGTGCAGGTTAAAGGCGCCTCCTAAATCGGTTCCCGCTACGATCAGAATCCCTTTGTCCTTCATCATTCTCAAGGTTTCCAAGATTTTATCATACGCTTCGCGATAGGCCTTGTCCTCCTCCTTGTCGGCAATTTGGGCCAGGGCCACTTTAAGGCTACGCTGCTCGTTCGGCGGCATATTGTCTACATAATCCAAGGCACCGGGCGTCACTTCTCCGTTTCGCGAGAGCATCAATCGCTCATGTATGGCCAAGGTAGGGTCCATCGCCGTTTTGTTGGCCACAAAAAGGTCCATGGTCTCTTGCACTTTGTCGCTGTTGAGGTCGAGTTCAGGAAAACGTTTCATGGCGGTGAGGCGTAACAGGGTGCGGGTGTCCTCTTCGGGTTCCAGCACCCAGCCGAGCATAGTCTGGTTAATGTGGGTCATTTCATCGTACCCAGCGCGAAGCATGGCATTGGCGTTGGAGAACGCGGGCACATGCCCTGTAACGAACAGCCCTTGGTCGTGCGCTTTTTTTACGATGGCCGGGGCCCAATCGCCGTTCATGCTGTTGTACAGTTTGATGCCGTAAAACCCAAGGCTATCGTAGGTATCCACAGCTGCTAGGGCTTCTTCTTGGGTTTCCACTAGAATACCATTGTTGCTACTGTACGGACTTTTTCCCTCGATAAATCCAAGTCGGGTCACACGGGGCCCTGCCAATACTCCAGAATTGATTTTTTCGATGAGGTTGCTGAGCACTTCGGTGTTATTCCCCATGTCCCGGAAAGAGGTTACCCCGGCCAAAACGTTTAGCAATGCACCGTTGTCGCCAGTATGGGCGTGCATTTCGTAGAGTCCTGGCACCAAAGTGCCACCGTTCCCTTGAATCACCACTTCGTTGTCGCCAGTAGCATCGGCTGCCTCGATGGCAGAAATCTTTTCACCTTCCACTACCACGGAAACGGGCTCGGTAAGGGATAGCGTTTTGGGGTCGAACACTTTTACATTGGCAATGCGCACTTTTTTGTCGTAGTTGTGGGCGTATTCCTTTTGCAGTTTTTCATAGCGCTCGGCGGAATAGTTTTCAGCCAATTGGCGCAGTTCTTTCTCTTCGGGCTCATAGCCATCACGAATCACAATGTAGCGGGGGGAGATAAAGGCAAAAAAGCGGTCACTATCATCCATGATAAAGTAGGAGGGGTTCATCTCCGCACCGGAGAGCGCATATGTTGTGAGAGGCAATTCCCCTTCGCCAGAGGCATGGGGCACGGTCAAATCCTCCATTTTGGTCAGCGTCAGGTTTCCCGCAGGCAAAACGGGCAGGGTGTTGTCCGGGGCGTCCATCAGCAAGCGCGCGGCCAAAACCGCGGAGTATGGGCTGCCAAATTGGTTTACGTAAAGCTGAGGCGTATCCACAGAAGTACTTCCAGAGCCTGTGGCATCGGTCCAGGAAGCTTCGCCTTTTGATTGGGTGAACTGCTCGTCCACGGCATTGCCAAAGGTGGTATTTCCTGTAACTTTCCAGCTTAGGGGATACCCTTCGGCGTTCAGCACAATGGTCTCTTTCATGGTCGGGCCACGGCCATTGTTCTTATAATCGTAATCGATTTGAATGGTGTCGCCAATGGTATTGGCTTTCATATAGCCGACCTTGGTCTCGCTTATGATTACGGAATAGTTTTCCCCACCTTGGTAGTCGGCCAAGGAGGAAGTGGGTTCTGTTTTGCAGGAATAGCCCGCCATTAGGACAAGGCCGATCAGGAATAATCGAAGTTTCATAGAGTTGGTTTAAAATTGGTATAAGATAACCATTTTAAACCAACGCTTAAGCATGAAAAGCGACCAAACCGATTATAGCTTTTCAACCAAGGTGGAGTCGTTATGCTTTTGAAATTGAACGAGCTCCGAATTGTAATCAATTTTAATCTTAAAATGCTTAAGTAAGGACCCACCAATGGCACCTTTTACGACTTTGTCCATGGATTGGGCCATCATTTCGGACCAAACACGGTCCGGTCTTCGGGAAAACTGCACGGGGCCTACTTCGTACCCTGCGACCTTTACCGAAGGAACTTCAATGATTCCTTGGTTTCCATCTGATTCGGGATAATACTTCCAGTCCGGATGATCAGTTCTCCATTGGTCGAAAATACTGGCTGCGATAAAGGACCCGGCCAAGGTGTTTTTTTCGGTGTTGAAGTACTCTTTTCCCTTGTCGGACAACACGAAACTGGCCCCGGTGTCGAAAAGGACATCGATTTTTGCGCCATCGATTTCTATGCTCATGCTAGGATGCCCATACACGGCAACTCCATGGCTATTTTTCTTGAATCCTAACGGCAGCACATTGGGTTTGATGCTATCCGCTGATTTTATAGGGGTGTTGACCCATACTTCTTGTTTGGGATAGTCAAACGTCCATGCGTTCCCCATAAAAAATCCTTGTCCCAAAAAAGCATCCAACCTGGGCATTTTATCGATTTTTTGCTGAAGTGCCTCATTTAGACTGGGTATTACCAGATAGGGTTCTTTTACCATTGAAAATGGTTTTCTCAAGATAAAGTTGGGTGTGGTGGTAGGTTCGGGAAATTCTTTGTTGCCCAAAAGGTTGGGTAAAAGCACATAATCTATGGGCATCAAACCTTTAACCAATCCTTTTTTTACCATTGGAGCGATTTCTGGATGATCTTTAAGCGAAGGCATTAACATACTTATGCCGCCCCCAGTATCGCAATATGCCAAAAGGGTATCCTTGGATGGCAAAGGCAATTTGACCATAAATCGGGCACCGTCCAAAAACGTAGAGGGCAATTTAAACGGTTTTTGATTCGTGGTTTTTAAACCTATTTCTTGCGATTCTTCGAAATTGCGGTCCAGTTTTCGGATTATAAAAAACTGACTGGCGATGAGAATGATGATTGCCCCAATGGAAATCAACACATACTTAATGATTTTTTTCATTCTTACGATAACGGTTTTAAAAGTGTAACGGGGTTATGCGCGACCAGTGGGGCTACTGGAATTTGTCAATCTGACGCTAATTTAGGGAAAACTTTGTTCTTTTTTTGTTTTTAAAAGTATTAACAATCGCTGTGAACCAAAGACGGCTTGCGATAACTCCCAACAAATCACTATCTTTGCGCCCCTAAAATACTAGGCAGGTATATGAACAAAAAGGTCGCATTCTATACACTGGGCTGCAAGCTCAATTTCTCTGAAACCTCAACCATAGCAAGGGGTTTTGAAAAGGAGGAGTTTGAGCGTGTAGACTTTTCGGAAGAAGCGGATGTGTATGTAATCAATACCTGTTCGGTCACGGAAAATGCCGATAAGCGATTCAAGACCATTGTAAAGCAGGCCCAAAAAGCCAATCCTGACGCTTTTGTAGCGGCAGTAGGTTGCTATGCGCAGCTGAAACCGGAGGAATTGGCCGCAGTGGATGGGGTGGATTTGGTGTTGGGTGCTACGGAAAAGTTCAAAATCACCGATTACCTGAACGACCTTACCAAAAATGATAGGGGAGAGGTACACTCCTGTGAAATCGAGGATGCCGACTTTTATGTGGGCAGTTATGCCATCGGAGATCGTACCCGTGCCTTTTTGAAGGTCCAAGATGGTTGTGATTACAAGTGTACCTATTGTACCATTCCTTTGGCGCGAGGGATTTCACGAAGTGACACCTTGCAGAACGTACTGAAAAATGCCAAGGAAATTGCTTCACAGGACATTAAGGAGATTGTGCTGACAGGGGTGAATATCGGTGACTACGGGAAAGGTGAGTTTGGCAATAAAAAGCACGAGCATACCTTTTTGGATTTGGTGAAAGCTTTGGATACCATCGATGGGATTCACCGTCTCCGAATTTCTTCCATTGAACCCAATTTGCTCAAAAACGAGACCATCGATTTTGTAGCGCAAAGCAATTCCTTTGTGCCCCATTTTCATGTGCCCTTGCAGAGCGGGAGCGATGATATCTTAAAAAAAATGCGACGTCGATACTTGTCCAATCTGTATGTGGATAGGGTAAAGCGCATCAAATCAACAATGCCACATGCCTGTATTGGCGTAGATGTGATTGTTGGCTTTCCCGGGGAAACGGACGAGCACTTTTTGGAAACCTATCACTTTTTGAATGAATTGGACATATCTTATCTGCATGTGTTCACTTACTCGGAAAGGGACAATACCGTGGCTGCCGAAATGGAAGATGTGGTCCCCAAAAAGGTACGCAACAAGCGTAGCAAAATGTTACGGGGATTATCGGCCAAAAAGCGCAGGGCCTTTTACGAGAGTCAACTGGGAAGCATTCGTACCGTGCTGTTCGAAGGGGAGAACAAAAAAGGCTATATTCATGGGTTTACCGAGAACTATGTTAAGGTAAAGGCTCCATGGGACCCTTCTTTGGTGAATACTTTGCACCAAGTGGAGCTAACCGATATCGATGCGGACGGACTGGTGCGTTTTGAGTTTGTTTCCGATGCCATCACAGCATAAAAAAACCTCCCGGTAGAGGAGGTTTACATTTTTCCGAAGATGGTTAGATCAGATACGGATACCAACTGGCAGCATTTCCTTGTATTGCCTGTTTTTTCTCAAAAATCCAGCAATTTGGGGGCTTGTGGGAACAACTCTTAGGTTGTTCTCTTGAATTTCGTTCAAAACCGCTTTGATGAAATCCTCTTTAAAGCCCTCTTGTGTAATTTCTTCCGGAATAACCAGCTTGGTCAAAAATACTTTACGCTCTTGTGAAGAGTACTCAATTTTGGCTAAATGCCCATTGACCTTAGTTTCAAATTGACGCAAGAAACTATTGTCAGTGATTTCCATTGTTGTCATATAGTACTTGTTTTTTTAATGACTTGGCGGAACTACCCGAAAAAAGGCATTTCCATTCCCCCTGAATTATAAATATCTATTACATAAGCGGGGTTGGCTGCAAAAGGGATACAAAATTAGTCAAAATATTGTTAATTTCCTAGTCCTTATCGATATTTGGTGCCATATGTCCGATGATAAAATCCATATCTATCTCATGCCGGGAATGGCTGCCAACCCTTCCATTTTTGAAAATATCAAACTGCCAGACGACCAATTTGTAACGCATACCTTGGAATGGTTTGTACCCGAGAAAGGGATGAGCCTGAAGGATTATGCCGAAAAAATGTGTACACTGATCAAAGAGCCCGATCCTGTGCTGCTAGGTGTGTCCTTCGGCGGTATGCTGGTGCAGGAAATGGCCAAAATCATTCCTGTTCAAAAAATAATTGTGGTCTCATCTGTGAAGAGTAAGCACGAATTGCCCAAACGAATGCTTTTTGCCAAATACACCAAGGTTCACAAGCTGTTGCCCACGGGCCTGGTGAACAATGTGGAACTGTTGGCCAAATATGCCTTTGGCGAAACCGTGACCAAACGACTGCACCTTTACGAAAAATACCTCTCCATTCGGGATAAGTATTATATCGATTGGTCCATCGATCAAATCGTGAATTGGGACCAAGAAGTTCCACCTAATAACGTGGTCCACATTCAAGGGGAAAAGGATGCTGTTTTTCCCATGACCAACATCAAAGATTGTATTTCGGTTAAAAATGGCACCCACACCATGATCATTCATCGGGCCAAATGGTTTAATGAGCATCTCCCCACAATTATTTTGGAATAAATTCGTCTTTATAATAGTATCTTTACGTAACAATTTAAAAGGGAGGACATGAAATATCTTAAAAATATATTGGCATTTATCGGATTGATAGCTGTGGTAAGCACCTTGATTTTTGCCGTTCAGTCGAATGCAATGGAAGAACAACCCGTAAAAACGGTGACCCAACCTGAAACCACGGATAAGAATGTGGCGGATACCTACCAAATCAGCGCCATAGAAATACCAAAGGATTTGAATTTCGCAGGTGAGCCGGTTCCCCAAGACGACCCTGAGATCATGGAGCGTGTTGACCGTGAATTTTTGGTGAATACCTATTGGCAGTCGAACGCCCTCTTATTGATGAAGCGGGCCAACAAATACTTCCCGATCATCGAGCCCATTCTTAAAAAGAATGGCATTCCTGACGATTTCAAATACTTGGCCGTAGCCGAAAGCGGTCTTGAAAATGTGGTTTCCCCAGCCGGAGCCACCGGTTTTTGGCAGATCATGAAAGGAACTGGCCGCGAATATGGTTTGGAAGTGAACGATAACGTAGATGAGCGTTACCATATAGAAAAGGCAACCCAGGTAGCCTGCGATTATCTCAATAAATGGAAAGATCGTTTTGGTAGCTGGACGTTGACCGCCGCGGCTTACAATGCAGGCCCTGCAGGCATTCAAAAATACATGGACATTCAGCAAGTGGAGGATTACTACGATTTGTTATTGGGACAAGAGACCGGCCGTTATGTGTTCCGTATTTTGGCCATCAAGGAGATTTTATCCAATCGTGATAAGTATGGATTCCAGTTGGAAGAGGACGATATGTACACCAAAGTACCCACTTTTACCGTTGAAGTGGATACTGCGGTAACCAATTGGGCCGATTTCGCGGAGCTTTATGAAATCAACTACAAGGTTTTGAAGCGACATAACCCTTGGTTGCGCGAACCGCATTTGAACAATGCTTCCCGTAAAAAATATACTATCGAAATCCCGAACAAAGGGTATTATCGAGTAGGGAGTACTGGAAAGTAGTTTGGGCTTAGTATTTAAATAGAAAGTAGGGCGAGGGGAAATAGGTCTCTACCTTTGGCAGTAACGCTGGCGAAATATACCCCCAGTCAGAATATCCCGCATCCATGGCCTCTTGTGTGAGCATCTGAAGATGAACGTGGCAAAACCAGCCGCCGCTATCACTTTCTTCTCCTATGTGAGCAAACTTTTGACCGGCCTTTATTTTGTCCCCAACTCGGACCAAGTGTGGTGTTTTTAAGTGTCCATACAAGGAGTAAAAAACTACTCCATTCATCTCATGTTTTAGAATGATATAACCTCCGTAATTGCCCAGGGTAGTTTCTTTTCCAGTTTTGTATACTTCGGCTTCCAAAGGGGCAAACATGGGAGTGTTGTAGGGTACGATGATGTCCAGACCCAGATGATAATACCGTTGTTCCTCAATAATATTTGGGTACGACCGCAACAGACTTTTTCGTTCTTCCAAATACCTGCCAATGCCCCAGCTTTGAGATGCATCCTTTAATTCATCAAAAACCATTTGGTTGAACTGATGGAAATCCGTGAGCGGGTACTCTAGTGTTTTTGGGTTGTTGGATGAAAAATCAAAGATGTACGGCTTTCCTTTTAGGAAATCACCGAATAAGGGGTAGATATCGACCCCATTAAGGCAAAGTGGGTAATACATTGGTCAACTTTTCGTAAAAACAAACAAATGTAACCATAGAATGATTACAAAAGCCTTCTCTCCAAGACAACCATATGTTTGCATTGAATACCATCTTCAAAAATGGGTTCGGGGTAGTGGTCTACAAAGTAGTTTTTGATAATGTGCTGAATTTCAAATCCAGATTTTTGATAAAATGCAAGTTGACCAATACTGGAATTTCCCGTGCCTACTGTCAGTTTGTGATACCCTAATACCCTGCTTACATTTATCGCGTGTCCCAAAAGTGCTTTTCCATAACCCTTGCCTTGTAGTGAGGGCATTATTGCAATATTTTTAAGTTCAATGTTGGTAGCGTCCAATTCCAGCAGCACCATCACTCCAATAGTCTCTTTTCCTATCTTGGCCAGGTAACAGGTCCGGTTTTTAAGGTATGCTTCAATATGGGTTTTTGATGGGTCGGCCAGTTCCAACAATTCATAAGGGATTGGTTGGGCAGCTCCTAAAACTTCAATATGGATATTGGATGGGTTCAGCAAAAATAAAATTTAAAAAAAATAACCGTACCCCAAGTATAGTAAATAGTTGCTTTAAGCGATTGTTAAAATCAACGGATGCTCCTTTTTAATTGACGGATGACCTGTTTGAATGAACCAATGCGATTTTGTGTCCATAATCAAAGGGGACTTTCAAGTAGAAAGGGAAATTTTTTTGATGGTTGAAGGTTATGATTAAATCTTCTTCATCTGCTGCTGCATCATCTTGATCTGTTCCGTAAGCATGTTGTTTTTATCCAACTTCTTGGCTTCCTGCAACAAAGTGGTGGCCTCCCGTTTTCTGCGCTTTTGCATGGCAATGCCCGCCAAGCTCAATTTGGCCATGGCCACGTCATAGTCCATGGTCAACCCCAGCTTCAAGGCCTTTTTAAAGTACTTTTCGGCTTGTGTTAGGTTTTTTTGTGAGTAGATGATGCCGTGTAGATAGTTGTAGTAACCCTGTTGTTTTTTGATCAAGGCAGCTTGCGGGTTCTTAATCTTGGCCAACCATTGTTGTGTGCCCTCCAAGTCCTGCTTCCTCATTTTAAGAAAAGCCAAAAGAATGAACTCATTCCGGAAGTAGAGAAAAATGAATACGAGGGATAGCAAAATCAGTGCGATTCCGTTTCCAATATTACCCTCTATAAACTGGTAAACGGCATAAGCGATGATAAGGACGGCAATGACGAGCTTTATATTTTTATTGAACATACAGTCTGGTGATTTTTACCTTTAGTTAAGTGCCCGCAAAAGTACTAAAAACTAAATTAAATATTTTATGTTTGGACTTGCCAAAGTAAAAAGTCTTCGTATATTTGCGCCCAGAATTTTTAGGGGAGAAAGCTTCCCATCAACAAATCCATAAAACAGTTCGGAAATGAAAAGAACGTATCAACCATCCAAAAGGAAGAGAAGAAACAAGCATGGTTTTAGGGAGCGCATGGCGACTGCCAATGGTAGAAAAGTTCTTGCGAGAAGAAGAGCCAAAGGAAGAAAGAGATTAACTGTTTCCTCTGAGCCAAGACATAAAAAATAATGATAGTATTTATTATTTAAATTAAAGGTGTTACTTGTCTAGGTAACACCTTTTTTTTGACATATAAGCAGATAACCGAGAAACCCCTATAGAAAATGCCCAAAAGAAAAGATTTAAATTCCATTTTGATTATTGGTTCTGGTCCTATCATCATCGGCCAGGCATGTGAGTTCGACTATTCTGGTTCCCAGGCCCTTCGTTCCCTTCGGGAAGATGGAATCGAAACCATTTTGATCAATAGCAATCCCGCTACCATCATGACCGACCCGGCCATGGCGGACCACGTGTACCTAAAACCGTTGACCACAAAATCCATCATAGAAATACTAAAAAAACACCCAAATATTGATGCGGTATTGCCAACCATGGGCGGGCAAACTGCATTGAACCTTTGTATCGAAGCCGATGAAAAGGGAATTTGGGAAGATTTTGGCGTGGAAATTATAGGGGTGGATATTGATGCCATCAACATTACCGAAGACCGTGAAAAGTTTAGGGAGTTGATGTTGAAAATTGGAATTGGAATGCCGCCACAGGCGTCCGCAACATCTTTCCTAAAAGGGAAAGAGATTGCCCAGGAATTCGGTTTTCCTTTGGTAATCCGGGCTTCTTTTACGTTGGGAGGCGCAGGGGCCGGTATCGTTTATGATCCAGAGCATTTTGATGATATGTTGAGCCACGGCTTGGAGGTATCACCGATTCACGAAGTGATGATCGATAAGGCTTTGATGGGCTGGAAAGAATATGAGCTGGAGCTGCTACGCGACAAGAACGACAATGTGGTCATTATCTGTACCATCGAAAATATGGACCCCATGGGTATCCATACCGGGGATTCCATCACCGTGGCGCCTGCTATGACCTTGTCCGACAGAACATTCCAGCGCATGCGGGATATGGCCATCCACATGATGCGAAGTATAGGGGACTTCGCAGGAGGATGTAACGTACAGTTTGCGGTAAGTCCGGACGAAAAAGAGGACATTATCGCCATCGAGATCAACCCGAGGGTTTCCCGATCTTCCGCTTTGGCTTCCAAGGCAACGGGGTACCCGATTGCAAAAATTGCGGCCAAACTGGCGATAGGGTATACGCTGGACGAATTGGACAACCAAATCACACAGTCCACTTCGGCCTTGTTCGAGCCGACATTGGATTACGTAATCGTAAAAATACCACGTTGGAACTTCGATAAGTTCGAAGGTTCCGACAGGACTTTGGGGCTTCAGATGAAATCCGTAGGAGAGGTGATGGGTATCGGACGCTCTTTCCAAGAGGCCCTTCACAAAGCTACCCAGTCCCTCGAAATCAAACGAAACGGTCTGGGTGCCGATGGCAAAGGCTACAAGGATTATGAAACCATCATCGAGAAATTGCGCGTGCCCAGTTGGGACAGGGTATTTGTTATCTATGATGCCATTCAACTTGGAATACCCTTAAAACGCATCCACGAAATCACCAAAATAGATATGTGGTTCCTTAAACAATATGAGGAACTTCACTTCTTGGAGATGGAAATATCAAAATATACCATAGAAAGCTTGCCAAAAGCACTATTGTTGGAAGCGAAACAAAAAGGTTTTGCGGACAGACAGATTGCCCACATGTTGGATTGTTGGGAGAGCGAAGTGCATAGCAAACGAATGGATTTGAACATCAACCGTGTGTATAAATTAGTGGATACCTGTGCCGCTGAGTTCAAGGCGGTTACACCGTACTACTATTCCACGTTTGAGGAAGAAATCGAAACGCCAAGCGGAGAGCGCTACGTGGCCAACGACAGCGAGGTGACCGATAAGAAAAAGGTTGTGGTGCTCGGTTCTGGGCCTAATCGAATTGGACAAGGTATCGAGTTCGATTACTGCTGTGTGCACGGTGTTTTGGCCGCTGCCGAATGCGGTTACGAGACCATTATGATCAACTGTAACCCAGAAACTGTCTCCACGGACTTTGATACGGCGGATAAATTATACTTTGAACCTGTATTCTGGGAACATATTTACGATATCATCCTTCATGAAAAACCAGAGGGTGTCATTGTGCAGTTGGGCGGACAGACCGCGCTGAAGCTTGCGGAGAAACTGGACAAGTACGGTATCAACATCATCGGAACAAGTTTCCAATCGCTGGATTTGGCGGAGGATAGGGGAAGTTTCTCCACTTTGCTGAAAGATAACGGCATTCCTTACCCAAAATTCGGCGTTGCCGAAACAGCCGACGAAGCTTTGGACTTGGCGGAAGAATTGAAATTTCCGTTGTTGGTGCGACCATCCTACGTATTGGGAGGTCAGGGGATGAAAATTGTAATTAACAAAGAAGAGCTGGAAGCCCATGTGGTGGACTTGTTGCGCAAAATACCGAACAATAAATTGCTTTTGGACCACTACTTGGATGGTGCCATTGAAGCTGAGGCAGATGCCATCTGTGATGGTGAGGATGTTTACATCATTGGGATTATGGAGCACATTGAGCCCTGTGGAATCCACTCGGGCGACTCCAATGCTACCTTGCCTCCCTTCAATTTGGGTGAGTTTGTGTTGCAGCAGATAAAGGATCATACCAAAAAGATTGCTTTGGCACTCAATACGGTGGGCTTGATCAACATTCAGTTCGCTGTGAAGGACGATATTGTGTACATTATCGAGGCCAACCCAAGGGCATCGCGTACAGTTCCCTTTATTGCGAAGGCCTACAAAGAGCCTTACGTGAATTATGCCACCAAGGTGATGTTGGGCGAGAAGAAAGTGAAGGACTTTACCTTTAACCCGCAGTTGGAAGGTTATGCCATTAAACAGCCGGTATTCTCTTTTAACAAGTTCCCTAACGTAAACAAGAATCTGGGACCTGAAATGAAGAGTACAGGAGAAAGCATTCTGTTCATTGATAGTTTAAAGGATGATGAGTTTTACAATTTGTACGCAAGAAGAAAAATGTATCTGAGCAAGTAAACCATCTCTTTGTCCATACAGACCTTTAAAGCGGTTAGCTAGTCTATCAATCGAAAAGATTCGGCAATCGTTTTAAAGGTTTTTTTATGTTCTTTTTTTCTTTCCTTCAAAGTCCATCCCATCACCATATACACCTTTTCCCCACCATTAATAAAGGTCAAGAAATAGGAAATCTCGTTGTCCATCCCATTCACCTTGGCATCGAGCTCCACGGATTCTGCGTTCAGGCCATGAATCAATCGTGATGTATTGGCGGATTTATGGATGATTTGGGTGGTACGCGATAAAATTTGTAGCCGGGCATCCCTGTAATTTTGTATGACAGAGAGCGAATCATCATATTGTCCCAAATCGCGATAAACCTCTTCAAAATCAGCTTTTGGCTCATCAATCACCAAAAGATATGCTTCCTTGATGAGGCTTTGGAACTGCAAAGAGGCTTCTTCATTCAATCCTGTGGTTCCCGTCATAAAATTGGGGACATCAATGTTATAATTTCCATTTATGGAATATGTATGAAAGGTGTCCGTACCAAAGGTGTCCACTTCTTTTTTGTTCTTGGAATCCTTGCACGAAACCAAGAAGAGAACTAGTGCAATTACGGGAACAAGGTGACGGTAACGCATATGGAAGCCTTTGCTTTTCAGGTACAACGAAGATAGAGTTTTAATGCTTTTGTGCCAATTTGGGTAATTTTTGACAAGTCAATTTTATATTTATTTGATTTTTCAGCAGTCTTTAGGAATTTTTCATCAAAAAAAATCACCAATAAATCGATTTTAACCATAATTAACAACAACCATTTGTTCGGGAAGTTCAGGTAACATAGCTTTGCTCCTCGAAATGAAAAAGGCATTCATAAAATATTTGTTTCCACTTGTTGTCCTATTAGTAAGTGGATTCGTCAATTTATACGCAGATTCGCAAGAGAATATCCCTGCGGAGGATGCCTGCTATCTTCAGACTTTAGAAAACCAACATTCCTCTGAAACACTTCACTCCCTTGAACTGGGATTGGAAAAAAGGTACTGCACCGAAATAGATGTTGAGGAACAGGAAGAACGCGAAGAAGAAGTAGCTTCCCATGGTTTTTCTATAAAATATGGCAAGTCCTTTGCCGCTTATGAGTTTGCCGCCTCTTGGGGCCAACTCTTTTTGGAATCCAACACCAACTATGGGTTATCTAGACCCAAGTCAGCTTCATCCATAAAGAAGCATGTGAGGTTCCAAGTATTCCGAATTTAGAATTCACAGCCGGCAAGGCCTTACTTGTGCTTTGCAACCAGCAACCCTTTGGGTAAAAATCAATAACCAAGGGTAGGTCCCTTTATGTGGATTCGGACTTCCCTTGACCTTTTCAAAACATTTTTTAAACCAGTAAAACTATGAGGAGATTTTCTATCTTCATCGGCTTGTTTGTAGTGTTGTGCTATGCGAGCTGCGAATCCAAAAAACACGAAAACAAGGAAGAGACCAAGTATCTCGTATCAAGTCCAATCCAAATGGACACGTCTATCACCAAGGATTATGTCTGCCAAATCCATTCCGTTCGCCATATTGAACTTAGGGCTTTGGAAAAAGGGTATTTACAACATATTTATGTGGACGAAGGGCAACATGTAAAAAAGGGACAACAAATGTTCCACATTATGCCCAATGTGTACCAAGCCGACCTACAAAAGGCTAAAGCGGAAGCCGAAGTCGCTGAAATTGAATATAAAAACACCAAATTACTGGCAGACGGGAACGTTGTTTCGGCCAATGAGCTGGCCATGGCCAAAGCAGAATTGGATAGGGCCAAAGCAGAGGTTAGTCTGGCGGAAACCCATTTGGGCTTTACAGACATCCGCGCCCCTTTCGATGGCATAATGGACCATCTCGAAGTTAGGGAGGGAAGTCTTTTGGATGAAGGAGAGCTGCTGACCAAACTCTCTGACAACTCCAAAATGTGGGTCTATTTCAATGTGCCCGAAGCAGAGTATTTGGATTACATAACCACTACCAAAAAGAATGAAAAGCAGGAAGTGGAGCTTTTGATGGCCAACAATAAAAAGTTCAATCAGTCCGGGGTAGTGGAAACCATAGAAGGGGAATTCAACCACGAAACCGGAAATATTGCTTTTAGGGCCACTTTCCCCAATCCTTATGGGATTTTGAGACATGGAGAAACAGGGAGTATTTTAATGAAGGTTCCCTTAAAGGAAGCTATGCTGATTCCCCAAAAGGCCACTTTTGAAGTATTGGACAAAAAATTTGTCTTTGTGATCGATGAAAACGATACCGTTCAGCAAAGGGAAATCGAAATCGGTGCTGAATTGCCTCATCTTTTTGTTGTTGAAAAGGGACTCTCCTTGAACGATAAGGTACTCTTGGAAGGTATCCGAATGGTTCGGAACGGGGAAAAGATTCATTACGAATTCGAAAAGCCCGAATCCGTATTGTCACACCTAGAGTTGTATGCTGAGTAACAATCCCATAATCATAAGCAATGTTTAAAAAATTTATACACAGGCCAGTATTGGCCATTGTGATTTCGGTCATAATCGTGTTTACGGGACTGTTGGCCATAAAACAACTGCCTATTTCGCAGTTCCCACAAATCGCCCCCACCACGGTCAATATATTTATTGCCTATCCGGGTTCTAGCGCCGATGTTCTTGTAAAATCAACCCTTATTCCCCTAGAAACGTCCATTAACGGAGTACAGGGTATGCGGTACATCGCTTCCGATGCCACAAGTGCGGGTGAGGGAACGCTTAGGGTGATTTTTGAACCGGGAACCGACCCTAATCAAGCTGTGGTTCGGGTAAAGACACGGGTAGACCAAGTAATGCCGTTGCTGCCGGAGTTGGTGCAGCGTGAAGGGGTGATCATTACCCCTGTACAGCCCAGTATGCTGATGTATGTGAATTTGTACAGTGACGCCAAGAACAATGATGAAAAGTTCCTGTACAATTATGCATATACCAAAATTATTCCCGAAATACAGCGAATCAATGGTATCGCCAGTGCCCAAATTCTGGGTAGCCGCAAGTTTGCCATGCGCGTTTGGTTGAAACCTGAAAGAATGCGGGCATATGACGTTTCCGCCGAAGAAATCCTGAAAGCGATGGAAGAGCAAAGTATTCTGGCTCGGCCGGGTCGATTAGGACGAAGTTCGGGGAAACGGGCACAGTCACTTGAGTATGTATTGGTATATCAAGACCGATACAATGAGCCTGAACAGTACAAAGACATCATTATTAAAGCCAATGATGAGGGTGAGATGCTGAAACTTGGTGATGTTGCCGATGTAGAACTCGGAAGTGAGTTCTTTGATATTTATTCCAACTTGGATGGCGATCCATCCGCTTCCATAGTGCTAAAACAGACCTTTGGTAGTAATGGTAATGATGTTATCGATGCCGTAAAGGAAAAGCTCGTGGAGCTTGAGGAGGAAATGCCCCCAGGAATCGATTATAAGATAAGCTATGATGTGTCCAATTTCTTGGATGCTTCTATAGAACAAGTGCTACATACCCTACGAGATGCATTTATCCTTGTTGCAGTGGTGGTATTCCTGTTCTTGGGCGATTGGCGTTCGACTTTGATTCCAATCATTGCGGTACCGGTATCACTCATTGGAGCTTTCTTTGTAATGCAGCTCTTCGGACTGTCCATTAACCTGATTACCCTATTTGCCCTGGTGTTGGCCATCGGTATTGTGGTGGATGATGCCATTGTGGTGGTAGAGGCCGTCCATATGAAGATGGAAAAGGAAAATTTGACAGCCTACAAAGCATCTTATGAGGTGTTGGGAGAAATTGGGGGAGCCATTATTGCCATTACCATGGTAATGGTGTCCGTATTCATTCCCATTTCCTTTATGACGGGCCCAGTTGGGGTATTCTATCGACAGTTTTCCATCACCATGGCCGGTTCCATAATAATTTCAGCATTGGTGGCACTTACCCTTACACCGGTATTATGTGCCATGATGTTGAAGAACAACCATGGAAAGCCGAGAAGAAAATCACCCATAAACCGATTTATTGATTGGTTCAATCGCAAGTTTGAAAAACTCACAGGAAGATATATCGGTGTATTGAGCAAGATTGTGAATAGAAGGGTAGTCACATTTGGTGTGTTGATCGTTTTCTGTGCCGGAATATTCTTTACCAATCAGACACTTCCTGCAGGATTCATTCCCAATGAGGACCAAGGAATGATCTATGCGATCATCCAGACGCCTCCCGGTGCCACCTTGGAACGGACCAACGATGTGGCTAGAAAGCTCCAGGCCATTTGCGAGGAAACCGAAGGTGTGGAATCTGTTTCATCTTTGGCGGGATATGAAATCATGACCGAAGGGCGGGGCTCCAACGCTGGTACCTGTCTCATCAACTTAAAGCCATGGTCACAGCGGGAGCATTCCGTTCATGAGATCATGGAAGAATTGGAGGAGGAAACCAAAGACCTAGGAGCGGTCATCGAATACTTTGAACCGCCGGCCGTACCCGGTTTTGGTTCATCAGGTGGTTTTGCCATGCGTTTGTTGGACAAGACCGATGGTACAGATTATCATGAGTTTGAAAGAATCAACAATGATTTTATGGATGCCTTGCGTGAACGCAAAGAACTCGCTGGTTTGTTTACGTTCTATGCTGCCAATTATCCGCAGTACGAGTTAAAAATCAATAATAAAGCGGCGATGCAAAAAGGAGTTTCCATAGGAAAGGCCATGGAAAACCTGAACATTCTTATTGGTAGTACCTACGAGCAAGGGTTTATCCGTTTTGGGCGATTCTTTAAGGTGTATACCCAAGCTGCTCCTGAATATCGTAGTATGCCATCCGATTTGGAAAAACTCTTTGTCAAGAACGAAGAAGGGGAAATGGTGCCCTATTCTGCGTTTATGAGCATGGAAAAAAGATTGGGTCCCAACGAGATTACCCGATATAATCTATACAACTCGGCTGCCATTCGAGGTTTGCCAGCTTCAGGTTTTACAAGTGGCGACGCCATAAAGGCCATAGAGGAGGTTGCAGAACAAACCCTGCCAAGGGGCTACGACATTGCCTGGGAAGGGCTTAGCTACGATGAAGCGCAGCGCGGAAATGAATCACTCTATATCTTTATAGTGGTACTCATCTTCGTGTACTTGGTGCTCGCCGCGCAATATGAGAGCTTCTTGCTGCCCTTGGCGGTGATTTTATCACTTCCAGTTGGTATTTTCGGCTCTTTTTTCCTTTTGAAGGCCATGGGGCTCGCCAACGATGTGTATGCCCAGATTGGAATTATCATGCTGGTGGGGCTGCTGGGTAAAAATGCTGTTTTGATTGTAGAGTTTGCCGTTCAAAAACGTCGCGAAGGTTCCGGCATTCGGGATGCGGCCATAGAAGGAGCCAGACAACGTTTCCGACCTATTTTGATGACATCCTTTGCCTTTATCGCAGGCTTGATTCCATTGGTAATAGCCACAGGTGCCGGTGCCATTGGAAATAAGACCATTGGCGGTTCGGCGATGGGGGGCATGATTGTAGGAACCATTTTCGGGGTCCTATTGATTCCTGGTCTGTATTACGTATTTGCAAAAATGGCTGATGGAAAAAGTTTAATCAAGGATCAGCATGACGAACCGATGTCGGAGGAGTTTTTCCATCGAAATGACACGGTGTTCAAATTGAAGGCCCGCCTGCGCTTGATGAATCAACGTTTGAAAAAAATGACGACTGCAAAAAATGGAAACAAGAATAAAAAAGGCAATCAGGATGAATCATAGAAAAACACTTTTAATTGGAATGATAGGAATGATTGTCCTTTATTCCTGTGTGCCCACAAGAGAAATCAGGGATGAGGACGTAGCAGTCCCAAAAAACTATCAAAACCAATCAACCGATACCTTAAATACTGGTTTGGTGGAATGGAAGGAGTTTTTTAAAGACCCCAATCTCATTGCCTTGATCGATACTGCCTTGGTCAAAAACCAAGAGTTGAACATTATGTTGCAACGAGTGGATATGGCCCAAAATAGGATTCAAGCCAAAAAAGGGGAGTATTTACCCTTTGTGAACATCCAGGCGGGAGCTGAGGTCGACAAAGTAGGTGAGTACACCCGAAATGGCGCCGTTGAAAAAAACCTAGAGGTAAAGGAAGGCGAAGAGTTCCCCGAACCCCTGACCAATTATGGGGTCGGGGCGTTCGCTACATGGGAGCTCGATGTATGGAAGAAGTTGCGTAATGAGAAGAAGGCCGCCGTATACGAATACCTTTCCAGCGTAGAGGGCAAAAACTTTATGGTGACCAACTTGGTCGCGGAAATTGCCGATTCATATTATGAATTAATGGCATTGGACAACCAAATGGTCATGATAGACCAAAACCTGGAGATACAGCAGAATGCCCTTCGTATGGTGAAATTGCAAAAGCAAGCCGCCCGTGCTACCGAGTTGGCAGTGAAGCGCTTCCAAGCTGAGGTAATGAAAAACCAAAGTCATAAGTATGAAATCCAACAGCAGATCGTGGAAGTGGAGAACCGATTGAACTTTTTGATCGGACGTACCCCTCAACATATCAATAGGGCCTCCGATAGTTTTATTGATGCACCTATCGATACCATGTATGCCGGAATACCATCGCAATTGTTGCAAAATCGTCCCGATATCCGTAAAGCCGAATATGAACTGGCAGCCGCCAAATTGGACACCAAGGCGGCCAAGGCCAATTTTTATCCGCAGTTTACGATAAAGGCAGGTCTAGGGCTGGAAGCCTTTGATACGAAATACCTGACCACTACTCCGGAATCCGTTCTATATTCGGCCATTGGTGATATGGTAGCGCCTTTGATCAACAGAAATGCAATAAAGGCTCAGTACAAAAGTGCGACCGACCGACAGTTGCAAGCTGTTTTTGAATATGAAAAGGCCATTTTGAATGCCTATATCGAGGTGGCCAACCAGTTGTCCAATATCGATAATTTAAAAAAGAGCTTTGAATTAAAGGATGGTCAAGTACAGGCCCTAACGGAATCCATAGACCTCTCTACACGATTGTTCCAATCCGCAAGGGTGGAATACATTGAAGTGCTTTTGGCACAGCGTGAGGCTTTGGAATCCCGAATGGAATTGGTTGAGACCAAAAGAGACCAGTTGTTGGCCCAGGTAAATATGTACCGCGCCTTGGGCGGCGGCTGGAATTAAGTGTCCCAAATCGATAGTTTCACCTACTGCCTTGGCTATTGATTTACCCAAAAGGAAGCCCGGTTTACATTTGTAAATCGGGCTTCTGGTTTTTATCGAAGTTAGATTGATAGTTGCTAGGTTCCCTGGGATAAAACCATGCTTTCACATTGCCTTTTTATGAGGCAAATACAGTTTTTATGTCGTACTAAGTCTTATTCCCTTTTGCCATTTTTCCACACTTCGCCAATGTTTTGAAGATTTGCGAGGTCTTCCAAAGGGCTGTCGTTCAATACAACAAAAGTGGCTTTGCTGCCCACAGACAATTCGCCTATGGGCAAATTGAACGCTTTCGCGGCGTTTCCGGTTGCGGTTTTAAGTATTTCGGTGTTTGATAGCCCCGCCATTTGGTACAGGTCTAACTCCATAAAATAGTCTTTGCCAAAGTCCATTTGCCCCTCTTGCGCATCCGTGCCAGCTACTAGTAAAATGTTGTTTTCGTGGTATTTTTTTATGATGGCTGCCCTTTCCGCTGCGTTCAGGAGGTTGGCGTTGACCCACTCAATCATAAATGGGGGAAGACCATCCATGGATTTTAGGGATATTCCGCCAGTGGGGACAATAAAGGCACCGCTTTGTTGTATAGTTTGATAGTAGGAGTCATCAATCGGCAATTCATCCTTAAAGTCTACCATATGTACAAAACCATCGGGTTTAAATGGGGCTATTTCCATCATTTCTTCTACCGTAGTGGCATGGACAACCACTTTATACCCCTTTTCATGTGCATAGTCAATGATTTCCTTGATTTGTGGGTAATCCAATGTTGGTTGCGCGGGATTGCCCATAAAACTGCGGTTTTCATGAATCACCTTGATATAATCGACCCCATTTTGAATACGGTTGTCGACCCACATTTTAATGGACACGGAATCGTTTATGGTTTCCATACCGGGACTGAACTGTGTAGGATGGCCATTGGGAACCGTGGCGGCATTCCCAGCGCCATATAAGGAAGAAAAACCAACGGAATCACGGGTCATTTCTTTCCAGTCGCTCTCCCTGTCTTCGAGTCCCGTATGCATATTGAGCAGAGTCAGTATGCCATGTTCATACCCTTGCTGTAAATGCTCCAGTTCGGAGGCGTGAACATGGGCGTTGACCAAACCTGGAACAATAAATTTACCGGCTCCATTTATAATGGAATCACCCGATATTATTTCGGAGGTAATCGCAGCAATGGTGTCATTGTTGATACCAATGTGTACCCTGCCCATATCCTTGTGACCATCGAATAAATGGACATTTTCAAAAACCATATCATACGTTACGGGTTGGGAACAGCTGCCCATAATGGCAAACAGCAATAGTAATAGGAGTTTTTTCATTTTCGGTGCTTTTTGTAATTGTTGTCGGTCATTATTTTAGGGCTTGGGCATCTTAGATGCAGAACCTCTTTTGGAAAAAATATGGTCTTTTTTATTTATTCGAACGTGAACCTTACTCTACCATGGTCGAATCCGGAGCTTGACTGGGCATGGGAAGCTCGGTAACGGGTGCGTCCCAGAGCACTTTCCATTCCCCTTCCATTTTTTCCCAGAGCACCAAATAGTTGCCTTTGTCTTCCATTGCGGGAATGGGTGAGGTTTCATTGGGTGTAAATGTTAAGCTGTATTTGCCGTATTCTGTCGCCAAATGGCCACTGGCCTTCACTTCTTGTGTATTGAGGTCCAACTGCCATTTTCCGAACTGGATATTTTGTTTCCACGCTGCTTTATAGTTCTCAATCCCTACAATTGCGGGTTGATTGGGCATAAATTGAATGCAATTATCTGCAAAGTGCACGGCAGCGGAATCAATCATGCCCGAAGCGTAAAATCCCTGGATTTTTTCATTTTTTGCTTCAATGATTTTTTGGATTTGGGCAGAAAATGCCTCCCCTGATATAGGTTTAGCTGTGGTTTGCTCACAACTAGCAGCAAACAGAACTAACAGCAATGCTGAAAGAATACATACGAATTGATTTTTCATAATGATATAGTTAATGGGTTAATAAATACACTGTTTTGTGCGGGGGAACTATATCAAATATGTTTTAAAAATTACTCCACGACCAACGATGATGCAAGTTCCCTGTGCAACTGCCATTCACCGCTTTTATTTTTTTTCATAATAACCAAAAATGTATCCTCCATTTCGTGTACCGTTCCATTTTCATCTGTATAGTATACGGAGCTTACACCGAAATCGTAAGCCATGGTATCAGATAAAATTACAGTTTCCTTAGGATTCATTTTTATGCTGTCGTACCGAAACTTGTTTCCGTGCTTTTCTCTCAATTTTCTATAGGCAATCCAATCCTCGCTGCCCGGGCCTACCGAGATCATATCCTCTGTGGTAAACTTGCCCAGATCGCCATAGCGTTTTTCCTTGACGGTTTGCTCGAAGGATTTTCGCACCTCTTCAATCTTGGCCAATTCGGCCGCAACATCAATTGTATCGGTGTCAACGGGCTCCGCTACCGCCTTATCCTGTTTTTCTCCACAGGACAGGAAGGTCACTGTTACAAGAATAAATACTAGTATTTTCATGGTCGGTTGATTTTTTCCCTATCCTTATATTGGGAATACGAATGGATAGGGTGTATAATTTCCTAAAAATAAGGAAATTATCCATTGTTGGAACATACCTCTGAAAAAGTAGTGCAATTAATAGGTTGTGGTCATGTTTTGATCCACACAGATAATGAAATCAGCCAAATTTTCATTTTCCTCTTCTAGTTTGTGGACGTTTTCCTGTGTTACGGTGGAAATGGTTCCGTAGTCCAAATCAGGTCGTTGCAATTGCAAATACCAAAGAATGCCTTCATAATCGTTGGAATGGTAGGCCCCGTTGTAGTGCAAAAACAGGGAGCCTTCCTTATAATTTTGAAGGATAAAGTGGGCCATCGTGGCATCTTTTATGGCTTGTGCCATCACCAAGGTGGGACTGCCATGGTCGCCCATCATTTCTAGAATGTTTTTGTATCCGGGCAGCTCAGGGTCATAGGCAATGGGCAAAGGTGCAATCCATTCCTTTTCTTGGGCTGGGAGGGAATCCAAGGCTTCAAAACCACCTCTGTATACCATGCTGGCGTAGCGTCTGGGCACATTGGAAGCCACAAACACCAAACTACTGTCCCTGGCAAAGTCCACCAATGGGGCATAATCCGTTTTATGGTTGTTCCAGAGTCTTGCGGTGGAGTCCAGTGCTTTATAATCGATTTTTCCCGACAGGTAATCGTTGAGTTCATCCTGATTATCGGCCTCGATCATTTCGGCACCCAAAATAAGTTGGCGTTTGGAATGCAGGTCTGCCGTAAGCTCATATTGCAACCAATGCGCAATGGGATTGTTGTGCAGCTCCCCGAAGAGCACCATATCCTTATCCTCAAGGGTTTTGAGCATTTTTTTATAGGAGACCTTTTTCCCTTTCGCGTTGTAAATAACATAGGGTGCTTTTTGAGCGGATATGGTCAAAAAGGATAGGGCAAAGACAAATAACAGGTGTTTTTTCTTCATTTTTGTTTTAAAGTCTTTTATTTTTCAAACTGACACCTCTTTTTTAAGTTAGTCGATATTTATATTTCAAAAGCTGTCAATTCGAGTGAAATTCCGAAGGAATTTTTTATCGAGAATCAGCTTTTTGACTTGAAATTCTGGTTCTCGATACGATTTTTCTAAAGAAAAATCACTCGAACTGACAAATTTCATCCCAAAAGAGTAGTGCTTAGGTTATTGATAACCCAAATGCCCTGAGAACATAAAGCATCCCAAGTACTATAAATACAATCAGCCCAAACACAATGTTGATATCATATGATAACAACCAATAATCGTAATTTTTCTCTTTTCGATTTCTTTTGATAAGCAATATTAACCAGATTACTGATGCGACTATCATTACGACCCCGATAATCAAATCAGTGAAATCTATCATTAACTACCTTATAAACAGCGACGTCGTATAATCCTCTTCACAAACAACTATATAGTTCTTTATTTCTCCCACTCCGTATGAAAAATACCTTCACGATCTAAGCGCTCGTAGGTGTGAGAGCCAAAATAATCGCGTTGCGCCTGAATCAAATTTAATGGCAAACGACTGCTGGTGTAGGCATCAAAATAAGTGAGTGCGTTGGACAATCCTGGTAACGGAATGCCGTTGGCTGCTCCATAACTGACCAATTCCCTTGCGGCATCTACCGTACTTTGTACTTTTTCCACAAAAGAAGGGGAGAGCAGGAGGTTTTGTAAATCTTTATCGGCTTGATAGGCTTCGGTAATATCGGCCAACAAGGCTGCCCGGATAATACAGCCCGCGCGCCATATTTTGGCAATTTCGCCCAGCTCCAGTTCGTAACCGTATTCCTTGGAGGCATCGGCCAACTGATGCATGCCTTGCGCATAGGTAATGATAAAGGCAAAGTACAGTGCCTGTTCCGCTTTTGCGGTAAAATCAGCCTTATCCACCCCTTTAGGGGTAGGACGGTCATACAATTCGTCCGCTTTGATGCGTTCGTCTTTCAATGCGGATATTTCCCGCATGCTCACCGCAATATCGATAGTGGGTACCGGGATGCCCAAATCCATGGCATTTTGGGAGGTCCATTTTCCGGTTCCCTTTTGCTTGGCCTTGTCCAAGATCATATCCACAAGATCATTATCGGTCAACTCGTCCTTTTGGGCAAAGATTTCCGATGTGATTTCCACCAAGAAGGATTGTAATCGTCCTTCGTTCCATTCAGCATAGGTCTTATGAAGTTCATCGTTGGTGAGTCCGCCCGCTTTTTTGAGCAAGTCGTAGATTTCGGAGGTCAACTGCATCAATCCGTATTCGATGCCATTGTGCACCATTTTCACATAATTTCCTGCAGATTTTGGTCCCAAATACGCCACACAGGGTTCCCCGTTGTATTTGGCGGAGACCGCCTCAAAAAATGGTTTTACGTGCTGATAGGCTTCTTTGGAACCACCGGGCATGATGCTCGGTCCTTTTCGGGCTCCTTCGGCACCTCCGGAAACCCCGGCCCCAAAAAAGTTAATACCATTTTCCTTTAAATAAGCTTCCCTACGGTCGGTATCGGTATAAAAGGAGTTTCCTCCATCGATAATAATATCTCCTTTGTCCAAGTGGGGCAACAACCCTTCAATAACACTATCCACAACTTTTCCCGCGGGCACCAACAGCATGATTTTCCTTGGGGTTGACAACCACTTTACAAAGGTCCCGACATCCGAAGTGGCATTTACCTTGGTAGGGTCACCACCTTCTTTGATCAATGCGCTCACTTTTTCCTCATCCAGATCGTTGCCAAATGCAGTGAAGCCGTTATCGGCCACATTCAAAATAAAATTACGTCCCATTACCCCAAGGCCCACAAGGCCAAAATCATACGTGTCTGTCATTTTGGTATTTCTTCTTTTTTTGATGTTAAGACAACCCAAAGGTTGTGGTTTCTTCAATTAAGAACCTAAAATAAACCTTATATTCGTCATGCTCAAAAATAATGACACCTTTTGCATGGAGCGGTGTTGAAGGAGCACAATCTGCCAGAAACCAAAGAACACTATGAAAAAGACCGATAATCAAATGCTCGTAATTTTTGGGGCTTCGGGTGATTTGACCGCTAGAAAGCTGATACCTTCCCTGTTCAACCTCTACATGGCCAAGCAACTCCCGGAAAACTTTGTGGTGCTTGGTGTGAGCCGAAGTGACCTATCGGACGAGGCATTTCGTGACCGTGTGGTCTATGAAAGCAAATACTTGGCTGCGAAAATCGAAAACCTGGACAAAGACAAGGTAAAAGGTTTTGCGGACAAGCTGTTTTATGAAGATCTGGGCAAGAGTTACGATACGGATTACGGTGCGCTCCGCAAACGGGTGGAGGCACTCAAGGAAAAGTACAATACTTCGGGCAATATTATTTATTATTTGTCCACACCGCCCACACTTTACGAAACCATTTCCCACAACCTTTCCGATGCGGGCATGAACACGCAGAACAATGGTTGGAAACGCTTGATTGTGGAGAAGCCCTTTGGTTATAGTTTGGAGACGGCACAGAAACTCAACAAAGGACTTCACAAATATTTTAAAGAGCACCAGATTTACCGAATCGACCATTATTTGGGGAAGGAAACGGTACAAAACTTACTGGTGACCCGTTTTTCCAACAGTATTTTTGAGCCTTTGTGGAACCGAAATTATATCCAACGGGTGGAAATCACCAATGCCGAAAGTGTTGGCGTAGAAAAACGTGGTGGCTACTATGATAAATCAGGTGCCCTTCGGGATATGTTCCAAAACCATTTGTTGCAGATTGTTTCCTTGGTGGTGATGGAGCCTCCCATTGGTGCGGATGCCGAAGAAATCAGGAATGAAAAAGTAAAGGCATTGAAATCGCTCCGTATCATGACAGACGAAAAGGAGCTTTTTGAAAATACCATTCGGGCCCAATACGTGGCTTCCAAAGTGGATGGAAACGATGTAAAGGGCTACCGTGAAGAAGAAGGGGTGGACCCCAATTCCACTACGGAAACCTATGCCGCCATTAAATTTTATGTGGACAACTGGCGCTGGCACGGTGTGCCTTTTTATGTGAGGACCGCCAAACGTATGCCTACCAAGGTGACGGAGATTGTCATTCACTTTAAAAAGCCGCACCATCAAATATTTAAGGGGTCCGAAATGCAAGAGATGGACAATAAATTGATAATCCGAATCCAACCTGATGAGGGGATTCTTATCAAGTTTGGTGTGAAGGTTCCGGGACAAGGATTTAAGGTAGAGCGCGCCAATTTGGATTTTTACTACGCCAATTTGGCTGAAACTTACGTGATGGAAGCCTATGAACGCTTGTTGTTGGATGCCATGCAAGGGGATGCTACGCTCTATGCCCGCGCCGATGAGGTGGAGGCGGCATGGGAATTTGTGGACCCTATTTTGAATTATTGGAGCAGTGGAAAGGATGTTCGCATGTACGGCTATGCTGCTGGTGCCTGGGGACCTGAAAATGCGGATGATTTGATCGAAGATGATGGATATTGGCGTAATCCCAGCGAAAACTTGGCCGATGACCCCGGTTATTGCGTAATCTGCTAGATACGATTATCAACAAGCAATAGACAATGAACAATTTTCTGTTCGAGATGTCATCCTGATCGTAGTCGAAGGAAAAGTCGAGAACCAAAAATTAATTCAAAATGGATTTAAAGATATATAAAGACAAACAAAAGGTAGCCGAACAGTTTTCCAGCTATTTTGTAAATCAAGTGAAAGACAAGGGCACATTTCATGTAGCCCTTTCGGGCGGGAGCACCCCAAAAATAGTTTTTGATGTACTGGCCGAAAATTTTTCGGATAAGGTAGATTGGAAGAAAGTACATTTTTATTGGGGTGATGAACGTTGTGTGCCTCCTTCCGATGATGAGAGCAACTATAAAATGACAGTGGAGCACCTGTTTTCCAAAATTGAGGTGCCCAAGGAGAACATTCACCGGATATTGGGAGAAAATGACCCCAAGGGCGAAGCATTGCGCTATGCCAATCTGCTCGAAATCAATTTGGATAGGGTGGAAGGTGTACCCCAATTCGATTTGGTCATTTTAGGAATGGGAGACGACGGGCATACGGCCTCCATTTTCCCACATGAAATTGAACTTTGGGATGCCGATGACCATTGCGTAGTGGCCACGCACCCTGATTCGGGGCAAAAACGGGTGTCCATCAACGGAAAAGTGATCAATACTGCCAAAGAGGTCGCTTTTTTGGTCACAGGGGCATCAAAATCTGAGAAAGTGAAGGCGGTGGTGGAGAAAACCGAAGGTTCGGAAGCGTATCCGGCGTCTTTGGTGCATCCAGCATCGGGGAATTTAGTATGGTTTTTGGATGAGGAGGCTGCCGCAGAGCTCAATCAAAATCCATCTTAACGTTTTCGCCCTGTAAAAACTCCAAGTACTCGTTTACCTTAAAATTGTTGGATTCATATTTACTATCGCGCTGAAAGGCCGATTGTTTACGTTCCTTGCTCCGCGCAAAACGGCGAATGTCCTGTTTGGTCTTGAGGATCAATCCGGGAACTGTTTTGTTTTTTCCGTCCTTTCCCTTGGCTACCATGGTGAAATAGGAAGAATTACAATGTTTGACCATTCCTGTGGTCACATTTTCCGATTCTACACGAACCCCGACCACCATCGAAGTTTTACCCGTATAGTTGATGGATGCCTTTAAAGTAACCAGTTCGCCCACATCAATTGGGTTCAAAAAATCCACACGATTCACGGAGGCCGTAACGCAATAGCTTTGCGAATGTTTGGATGCACAGGCGAACGCTATTTGGTCCATGAGATTGAGAATGTGTCCGCCATGCACTTTACCGCCAAAATTGGAGTGGGAGGGCAGCATAAGTTCCGTGATGGAAACCCTGCTTTCTCGGGATGATTTGAATTTTTTCATGTGTTGATGGGGTTAGGGGTGTGTCATCTAGTTCCTGAAAATCGGTGACTTCTCCGATTTTACCTCTGTGATAAAATATTTAGTATCGCCCAGCCAGAAAAAGGTAGCGTAGCGTTCCTTGTACGTGACTTTGATGTACTGTCCTTGGTACTCCTTCATTTTTTCAATAATCTCTTTTTCGCCATCTTCCACGGAAAACGAAAATACATTGGTACCCGATAACCCCTGACTGATTTGCCCTTCCCAGGTTTTCACCATGACGCCCTTTCTGCTGAACTTTATCAATTCTCCGGAACGATAGCCTTCACTGTATGGCACGTAATACACAAAAGCAAAATAGCCCACGACACCAATTACAATAGCAGCTATAAGAATGGTTATAATTTTTTTCATGGTCAGTGTTTATGGTGTTTTATTGATCTAACTCTTCAAAATCGTCATCATGGGCCCTTTTTAAAATAGGTTCGGGAAGGGATTTTTTGGCCTTGGCCCCCATTTTTTTCAATTTTTCTATGGTAGTCACGATATTGCCGCGTCCTTCAACCAATTTGTTCATGGCGCCGCGATATTCACTTTTCGCCTCATCCATCTTCTTCCCGACTTTGGTCAAATCGCTTACAAACCCTTCAAATTTGTCGTAAAGTGCACCTGCTTGTCGTGCAATCTCAATGGCATTGCGTTGTTGCTTTTCATTGCTCCACATCGAATCTATCGTTCGCAACGTAGCCAATAAGGTTGATGGGGTAACGATAACAATATTTTGTTCAAACGCTTTGTTGTACAGGGAGTTGTCTTCGTTGATGGCAATGGCGAAAGCAGGTTCTATGGGCACGAACATCAACACAAAATCGGGGCTCTCCATTTCGTAAAGGTCTTCATACTTTTTGGAGGAGAGCTGTTCCACGTGCCTTCTCAAAGAGTTGATATGGTCTTTCAAGAATTTGGGTCTGTCTTCTTCTTCCGCGTTGGTGTATCGCTCGTAATCTGTTAATGAAACCTTGGAATCCACCACCATTTTTTTGCCATCAGGTAGGTGGATAATAACGTCGGGCATTACCCGAGTGCCATCCTCTCGTTGGAAGCTTTGCTGAACGCTGTATTCACGATCTTTTTCCAATCCAGATTTTTCCAGAACCCGTTCCAACACCAATTCGCCCCAGTTCCCTTGCATTTTGCTATCGCCTTTCAGGGCTTTGGTCAAGTTTTCCGCCTCTTGAGTGATTTTTAGATTTTGTTGTTGCAGGCTTTCCAACTGTTGTTTCAGCGAAGAGTTGATGCTGATATTTTCCTTTTGTGACTTTTCTACTTTTTCCTCGAACTCCTTAATTTTTTTATTGAGGGGAGTCAGGATGTTTTCAATATTCTCTTTGTTGCTTTTGGTAAATTTTTCGCTTTTCTCGTCGAGAATCTTGTTGGCCAGGTTTTCAAACTCCTTGGTGAATTTCTCTTGGAGCTTTTCCAGTTCCTGTTTTTGTTCCAGCAACTTATCCTCAAGATTTTTTGATTTAGATTCTTCTCGGGCCAAAGCAATCTCCAATTCGGACTTTTTCTGTTGTAGCTCTTTCAATTCACCTTTCAAGGATGTCTCCAGTTCTTTAGATTTGATTTCCCTGTCCATCCACACACTTTCTGTGGATTTGGTTTTCAGTTTTTGAACATACATCCCTGCAACAAGACCAATGGCCAATGCTAAAATGCCAACAATTACATAGATCAATTCTGTACTCATGAAAAATTTTATGAACGATAAAGATAACGGATTCCATTTGATGCCGAAATGTAAAATGTACTTACTTGTTCACTTTAAACGAACCCGTTTTAGCATCAAACTGTACCATTTCCGAAGGAAACAATCGATCAAAGTGTTTTTGCTCGATAAGTTCGCACGGGTCTCCGAAAGGATGCTCTTTTCCGTCCAAAATCAGGATTCGGTCACATAGCTGTATAGCCAGGTCGATTTCGTGGGTGGTAAACAGAATGGTTTTTTGACGTTCATGTGCCAATCGTTGCAGCATTTTTAAGATTTGTACCTTGTGATATAGATCCAAATGCGTAGTAGGCTCATCCAACAAGATTAAAGAAGTGTCCTGTGCCATAGCTCTTGCCACCAATACTCGTTGTAGTTGACCATCACTAAGTTCGTGGCATTTACTGTTCCGAAGTTCGTTCAACAAAAAAGCATCCAAACTCGCCTCTATCTGTTGTTTGTCGGTTTTTGTCAAGGTGCCCAACCAGTTGGTGTAGGGTTGTCTTCCCAAAGCGATCAATTCCTGTACGGTAAGGTTTTTGGAAGCGGGTGGTTCCGTCAGTACCACGCTAAGTGTCTTGGATAGGGCGGTGGAGCCATATTTTTCCAAGGATTGGCCATTCAACGAAATAGCTCCACCAAGTTTGGGTTGAAACCTCCCCAAGGTGCGTAGCAATGTTGATTTTCCGATGCCATTGATGCCGACAACTCCACATAACATTCCAGCTTCCAAATCGAAATTGATGTTGTTGGCCACACTTTTGTTGCCGTACCCGATGGACAGGTTGGTAATGGACAGTATGTTTTTCTCCGTTTTTACCATCAGAACATCATTTTACGTTTGCGTACCAAAAGCCAAATCACCACAGGCGCCCCCACCAAGGAGGTAATCGCATTAATGGGCAAAACACTGGCGGAATTGGGCAATTGTGCCAAGGTATCGCACAACAACATCAAAATGGCACCATACAGCATTACGGCAGGAATCAACACTTTGTGTTCCATGGTATCAAAGATTTGACGGGTAAGATGCGGCACGGCCAAGCCCACAAAAGCAATGGGTCCGGCAAAGGCCGTAATACCACCCGCCAATAGTCCCGTGGCAATGATGATGATCAACCGGGATTTGTTGAGTGATACGCCCAGACTTTGTGCGTAATGCTCGCCCAAGAGAAAGGCATTCAACGATTTTATGGAGGAGATGCTCAACAGAACACCTAAAAGTACAATGCCTCCCAACAGCAACAGCTGATTCATGGACAGATTTCCCACGCTCCCAAACGACCAAAATATGAAGCGTTGCAAGTTTTCAGCGCTTGAGAAATAGGCCAATACGCTTACAATGGCCGAGGTAATGCTTCCGAACATCAGTCCGATGATCAGTAAGGCCATGGTGTCCTTTACGCGCTGTGCCACAATCATGACCACCAAAAGCACCAAAAAGCTGCCAACACTGGCTGCAATGGCCAAGGAAACATCGCTCAAAAACCCGAAAGCGGTGTAGCCTGCCAGGAGGGAAGTGCCCATCAACAATAAAGCTGCACCCAAACTGGCCCCAGAACTGATGCCCAAGACAAATGGGCCAGCCAACGGATTTCTAAACAGGGTCTGCATCAAAAGTCCACTCAACGATAGACCTGCACCGACCAAGATGGAGGTAAAGGCCTTGGGTACCCGATACTCCCAAACAATGTACTCCCAAGAAACAATCTCGGGTGTTTTTCCCCACAAAAGGGAAACCACATCTAAAAACGGAATGCTCACCGAACCCGAACTAATGTTCAATAGCAGAGCGCATAGGAGTGCCAATGCCAAAAGCACGAAAGAAATCCGATATGTCCGCGAGGCTAGCATTTAGGGCAAGGGTTTGATGAATTGGAGTTGATGCTCCGGCAATAACGCTGGATGCAATATTTTGATAAGGTCTTTGAGCACGATATCCGGGTGTTGCGGAGCGGTTTCATAGAAGATGAGTCCGCCCTTTTCTCCTTTGTCAATGGCGTTGGAATAGACCTTTTTGTTTTTAAAGGCGTCAAACTCCACATGATGGGTGTTGGCTTGGGCCAATTCATCGTAGGTAGTCTGTGCCGAGGGATTGAACCAGAACTCTGCATTCTGTGCTTTGGCCAATACGGTTTCCAAGCTCAGACCGATGCTTCCTGTTTCAGCAGTGTTGGCCCACAAATAATCGGCGTTCGCATCCTCCAGAAATTGGGCCATCCAACTTTTTCCACCTGCTACGTACCAGACATCTTTGTATAATCCACCTGTTAATACCGTGGGTTTTGAGGTCGCTTTTTGTGCAAGTTCCTTAGCATTACGGTAGGAAGCTTCAATTTCTGTAAAAATGCTATCTCCCAAGGTTTCCTTTTGAAAGAAGGGCGCAAAAAACTTGACCCATTCGGCTTTGCCCAACGGACTTTGCTCCACCCAATCCCCATTATATACCACTGGGATGCCTGCCCGTCGCATGATGTCGTAAGCATTGTTATCCTCATTGATGCTAAAACCAACAATGAGTTCGGGATTTAGTTCGAGCACCATTTCGGTATTAAGCCTGTCGTTCATTCCCAAATCCTTGATGGCTCCTTGGGCAATGCGCTCCCTTGCCGCTGGGGACGAGATATAATCGGTGTTTGGAAAGCCCACAACAGCGTTTAGCTCCCCAAGCTGGATGATTGGTTCCATATGCGTTGTGGAAGTAAGTACTATGTTTTCAACAGGCGTCCCAATAATAGCATCGTAGGCATCACGAGGGAAGGTCATACTGGCAAGTTTTTGCTTCGGGACCAAAGCATAGGTGAAACTTTTTGCCCCAGGCCATGCAGCGGTAACTTCAATAAGAGTGATGTCCCCCTCTTTTGTAACGGTAAAACCTTTGGCGTAGCTTATGGACGATGGTACTGTTTCATTGTGATGGATCTCCGCTTTTTTTTCCTGTTTGCAGCCCATCAACACAAACAAAACGAATCCTAGGATTGGAATTGACCACTGTTTTTTTGCCATGGGTCAAAAGTAAGATTATTTAAGTTTTGCAGAAAAAGATTAAACGGAATGACTAGCTTTGGGCTTGAATTTTGGTTCGCACGGATGTTTCCGTGGGATTAAAAGGGAATCCGGTGCAAAACCGGAGCTGTTCCCGCAACTGTAAGCTGTGCCGAATCGGCACTGATGTTTTTGAGCATCAGTACGTAGTAGGTGATTGTCTCAACTTCAAAACCACTGCCCGACCGGGTGGGAAGGTAGAGGACAATACGCAAGCCAGGAGACCTGCCAAATTCAAACAAACAATGTTAAACTTTCGGGATAAAAGTTTACGTATGCATCACATACTATTCTCCCGTTTATTCAATTAAACGAAATGAAAAAAAATCATTTATGGTTGATTACCGCCTTATTGGCGGGTAAGGGGGTCTTTGCGCAAAATGTACCGCAAGATTCACTTAAACTGCAGCAACTGGACGAGGTTGTTGTCAGCGATTCAAAATTTGAGCTGAAACGAGAAAACTCTGGTAAAACGGTGATCAAGATTACCACAGAGGAACTGCAACGGAACCAAGGTAGGACCGTTGCCGAAATCATCAACACCAAAAGCGGTATCGAAATTGCGGGAAGCCGCGGTAGGGATGGCGCCGTACTGGGGACGTTCGCCCGCGGTGGACGGGGTCGCCAAGTGCTGATCGTAATCGATGGGGTTCGGGTATCGGACCCTTCCACCTTTTCGGCAGAGTATGACCTTCGCTTGCTTTCTCCCAACACTATTGAGTCCATCGAAATTATTAAAGGGGCGGCCAGCACGCTTTATGGTACCAACGCCGCAACCGCCGTGATCAACATCACAACAAAGAAAAGTTCCGAGAGAGAGGTCGCTGGTGCTTTTGAGACCAGTATCGGAACCAATCAAACTGCTGATGACCAGAGTTACGACTTGGGAAGCATCCAAAATTCGGCCAACGTAAACGGTACGTTGGGCAAGTTGAATTACGGGGTCGATTTTTCCAATCGATACAGAAGTGGAATGTCGGCAGCAGTCACACCACAGAACGAAGAGGACATTTTTTCCCACTTCAGCACCAACGTGCGGTTGGGGTATCGGTTTTCGGAACAATTTGAGCTTCAGGTATATGGAAACCAGACCAAATTTAAAAATGAATATGATGCCAGCATGATGGATGCCCCAAATTTGGGCGAGAACGAACAACAAAGGGTAGGGCTATCCTCGGAATATACCTATGGCAAAGGTTCGGTACATTTGAATGCGGCGTATTCGGATTATGAGTCCGAGGCCAACGACACCTTTGGTGAGAGCATTACGGAGGGTAATAACTGGGTGTTCGACTTGTACCATAAATATGTGTTCGGGGAGCAATTTCATACCATAATAGGTGTAAACTACATCAAGGATGAAGCTATCTTCACGGAGGAAGTTGATTTCACCATTGTGGACCCTTATGCCAATGTGGTCTATGTTTCAGATTTTGGCCTGAATGTGAATGCAGGGGCGAGACTGAACAATCATTCGGAATACGGGAACCATTTTGTGTACAACGTAAATCCTTCTTTTGTTTTTGATGCTGAAAAGGGATATGTGAAACTATTGGGCTCCTATGCCACCTCTTACATCACACCTAATTTGACCCAATTGTTCGGTGCCTTTGGGGGAAATCCTGATTTGGAACCCGAAGAAAACACCACCATTGAAGGGGGCGTGGAGTTGAAAGTGGATAACACTTTTAGGGTTAGCACCCTTTATTTTGATAGGAATGAAACCAACGCGATTGGTTTCGATGCCAATTTTACGAACATCAATGTAGCGGACGAAATCGATGCCAATGGGGTAGAGGTAGAAGCCTCTTGGTTGCCATGGAGCGATTTTCGGGTAAATGCCAATTACACCTTTACGGAGCGAAAAGGGGACAATGCCATCCGTATTCCCAAACATAAGGCGAACCTATCGTTTTGGTACCAGTTCTCGGAAAGTACCAATACATCGTTGGATTATGCTTATACGGGCGAACGTTTTGATACAGATTTTAATATGTTTACCGACATCGCCTTGGAACCATTTTCCCTGTTGAACTTTGCCATCCGGCATGAGTTGATCAAAAATAAATTGAACGTATTCCTAAATGCGGATAATTTATTGAACGAGGATTATAGGGAACTGCTTGGGTTTACCACTAGGGGACGAAATTTTAGATTGGGTTTTAGTCTCAATCTTTAAAAAAGAAAAGCGGCCATCTGGCCGCTTTTTTTATTTGTTCAATTGCAAAGGTTTTTCCAAATACATATGGTCCCTTACAGGTGTATGGATCCTTGAAGTGGTAAAGGCGTCTGCAGGCATTTCCACTGTAAAGTCCATTTTGGTGACACCTGGGGCAATCTCTTCCAGCGCACGCGCCAACAACGGCTCGGATACTTCTCCCAAAGTTCCAAGATTGGTCAAATCTTCACTGATGGCAATATCAGGTACCAGACCACTGGTGTAATCGGAAAAGCCATCTGCATTTTCGTTTCTGCCTACCAAGGGCTGTAATCCCCAACTATTTTGAGGATTGATATTGCCTTCACGGTCACTGTTGTAAACAAAGGAGTTGCCCGGGTCGTCCACCAAAGTAATGGAAAATTCATTTTTCCCACTGGTAGTTTCGCCGATATGGATGACATCAATGTAAGGAGCAAGACCATTCATCACCAATTCGCTGGCCGAGGCCGAACTTTCGGTAGCAATGACAAAAACCCTACTCAAATTGAGCGTGTTTATGGGGCTGCTTCCTGTGGAGTTGGCGAAGTAGTCGGTTAGAAAGTCGTCAGATAATTGCGCCTGTATCTTGTTGTTCCAACGTTGTTTGATGTACACATCGCTGGTATTGGTGCCATAAATCATACTGGCCAAAAGGCGGGAAGTGTTCACAGAGCCTCCTGGATTGTAACGTACGTCCAATACCAATTCCGTAGCACCTTCCGCCTTAAAGGTGGCAAAGGCATCGTTTAAGTCCTCATTAAAACTGCTCAAAAAGCGGTTGTACATCAAATAGGCCACTTTGGTTCCGTTCACATCCAAGGTTTTGGCCACGAGGATGGGGTCTTCCACTTGGTTTTGAACCTTTGTCAAGGTTACCTCTTTTGCACTGTCCGATATTGTGTTGTCGGTTATGGTAGCCATCCCAAGGGTGTAGGTACTGTTGTCTCCGAACAACAGCTCTCTGTAATTACCCGTCGTCAATTGTACGCCATCCACACGGGTAAAGAATTCGCCACGGGATATATTTTTGGTCGATGCATCAGAATCGGGCCAAATATATTGTACAAAACCAAAAACGTTACCTGTGTCACCGATAAGCCCTAATCCAAATTCCACTCCATTACTTTGAGAGATGCCGGAAAGGCTACTCACCAACTCTTCGTAATTTTCATTCTCAAAGCTAAAACGGTCTTCACCAAAAAGTAATGTATCATAAAAGAACCCTTCAGGGTCAGTAAACGACTCTAAGTAAGCCGTGTACTCCGCATCGGTAGCAAATCGGTCGTCGGCGAGGTCGGCAACATCGCCCTGCCAAAAATACCAGAGGTTCATGGCTTGCCACATAAAATCTTGTGCAATTACATTGGCACTTGGGTTGGGATTCGGGGTAGGTCCGTTTTGGATGCCATCATCATCGTTACTACAGGATAAAACAAACAGGGATAGCCCCAAAAACAGGAAGAAACACTTTTTCATAATTCAATTTTTAGTGAATTTACTCAAATTTTGTTCCAAATGTATCAGATGTAAAGGTTGATTTGAGTAAAGTTACATAGTCGACTTTACAATATTCCCCTGCAAAATAGGCTTATGGAGGCATATTTCAAATTTTTTGTAACAAATTTCGATATGTGTCGTCGTGATAGTGTAGGTCGATAAGAAAGACACAAAAACAACGAAGACAACCAAATGAAACAAACAGAATTTTTAAATGTGGTTTTACCTTTTCAGGATAAACTGTACAGGCTCGCAAAGCGGCTGTTGGTTTCCCGGGAAGAAGCAGAAGATGCCACTCAGGAAATTTTGTTGAAGCTATGGTCAAAGAACGAGTCCATGTCAGAGTACAAAAATGTAGAGGCCTTTGCCATGACAATGACCAAAAACTTTTGTTTGGACCGCTTAAAGTCCAAACAAGCAGGGAACCTAAAACTGGTCCACAGCAATTACAGCGATGACAACACCTCCCTACAAAAACAATTGGAGGCCGAAGACAGTGTAAGTTGGATGGAACGGATCATGGAAGAACTGCCAGAACAACAAAAAATGATATTGCAGCTACGGGATGTAGAGCAATATGAGTTCGACGAGATATGCGAGCTCTTGGACATGAAACCCACCGCAGTGCGCGTAGCGCTGTCGAGGGCAAGAAAAACAGTACGGGAAGAATTAATAAAAAAACACAACTATGGAATTGGGTAACATAGAGAAAATATTGGAGAAGTACTTCGAGGCCACTGCCACAGTGGACGAAGAAAGAACACTTAGGACGTATTTTGCACAAGATGAGGTTGCACCCCACTTGGAACAATACAAACCCATGTTCAACTACTTTTCCATGGCCAAGGAAGAAAAGTACACCAAGCAGGTACCATTAAAACCTAGAGTAAACTATTACAAGTGGCTATCCGTAGCAGCGGCCGTAGTTCTCGCCTTTGGCATTTATTTTGGCAATCAGTACCAAGAAACAAAACGCTTGGAACAGCAAAAGGCGGAGTACGCCTATCAGGAAACCAAAAAAGCTTTTGAGCTCCTCGCAGAAAACTTTAGCCGGGGAACAGAAAAAGTGGCCTACCTGAACGAGTTTGAAGAAGCAAAACAAAAAATTTACAGTAACAATTAAAAAACGTAACAAAATGAAAAAGTATATTTTAATCGCAGTAATGACCGTGTTGCCTTTGGCAGGATTTTCACAATCCCTGTTTGACAAGTTCGAGGATTTGGACGAGGTAACCTCGGTAGTGGTGAACAAAAGCATGTTCAACCTATTGGCTAAAATTGACGTGGAAGTAGACGACCCCGAAGCCCAGGACTTTATGGATATTGCCAGCAGCCTGAAAAGCCTAAAAGTATTTACTACCGAGAACAAGAAAATCGGTGACGACATGAAGGCTTCCGTGGATAGCTACCTGTCCAGTTCAAAGATGGAAGAATTGATGCGGGTAAAGGACAAAGAGGCCAACGTGAAGTTCTACATTAAGGAAGGTAAGGATGCGGATCATGTGAGCGAACTGCTGATGTTCGTAACCGGAATGAAGAACGTAGAGGCCGATGGCCGAAAGTTCGAGACCGTAATTCTATCCCTAACAGGTGATATTGACCTGAACAAGATCAGTTCTTTGACCAAAAAGATGAACTTGCCCGAAGAATTGAACGAAGCAAGTAAAAAGAACTAAATAAACCTATCGGTTGACAGTAATCGGGTGCGACTTGTAACAAAACACAAGAAACAACAACTCATTACTGTCAACCAATTTTAAGGTATTCTATCAATCAAAAAATGAAACAGATGAAACATATTGTAAAAACACTAGTATTGGCCGGAGCAGTGCTTCTGGCTTCCTGTGCTTCGCAGCCTAGCCTGCAAGAATATTACGTGGACAATTCGGAGAACCCCAACTTTTTGTCCATTGACGTACCCGCAAGCATCCTAAAATTGAACGAGGAGGATTTGAACCCGACCCAAAAAGAGGCCATCGAATCCTTGCGCAAATTCAACCTGCTAGCCTTCAAAAAGAATGCGGACAACGCAGCAGAATATGAAATCGAGAAGAAAAAAGTACGTGAAATCCTTAAAGGAGACGACTTTGTGGAGCTGATGAAAATCAATTCCAAATACGGCAAGGGCGTCATTAAATATTTGGGGGACGAAGATGCCATTGACGAAGTGATCATTTACGGCGACAGCGAAGATAAGGGCTTTGCCCTGGTGCGTGTACTGGGCAAGGATATGAACCCCGCCCACATTATCCAATTAATGCAGGCCATTCAAAAATCCGACTACAAAGGTGAAGGGCTTGGCGAAATCGGGGACTTTTTGAAAGGCTAAGACCAATCATCATAATCCATGTAATCAGGGCGACTTTTTTCGCCCTTTTTTTATGTTCAACGAAACTCCATTCCCTAAACTGTGACTTGGTTTAGTATCTTAGTGTCTCATAACAAGCACACTAACAAAAATTCAACCTCATGGAAAAAGCACAGGAATGGTTCGATTACGGTATTGAACTTAGTAAGGAATTCGGTCCCAAATTGCTCACGGCCCTCATCATCTATATTGTGGGGATGTGGGTGGTCAAGAAAATCATCAAAGGGACCCGCAAGGTAATGTCCAAAAGCAAGTACGATGAATCCCTCCAAAAGTTTTTGTTGAACCTGTTCTCTTGGGCACTCAAAATATTCTTGATCATTATTGTGATTTCCCGTTTGGGTGTCGACGTCACTACCTTTGCCGCAGTTATCGCCGCTGCTGGTTTGGCGGTAGGTCTGGCCTTACAGGGCTCCCTCTCCAATTTTGCAGGAGGGGTGCTCATCATGATTTTTAAGCCGTACAAAATCGGCGACTTGATCGAGGCCCAAGGTGTTTTGGGCAAGGTAAAGGGCATTGAAATATTTACCACTAAGTTGGTAACGCCCCAAAGCAGATTGGCCATTGTGCCCAATGGTGCCATGGCCAATGGGAACATCATTAATTACACCGCCGAAGGGAAAGTTCGGGTAGATACGGTGATCGGGGTCGGTTATGGGGAGGATATCAAAAAAACTAAGGAGGTGTTACTGCAGGTCCTGACCTCCAACCCCAAAGTGTTGAAAGACCCGGCTCCCTCCGTGAATGTGTTGGAGTTGGCAGATAGCTCCGTGAATTTTGCTGTACGGCCCTTTTGCGAGCCAGATGATTACTGGGACGTGTACTTTGACACCTATGAAAAAAGTAAATTGGCCTTGGATGAAGCTGGCATTGAAATCCCATATCCACATAGAGTCAACATCGAGAAAAAGGAGTAGAACGTTTTTCCTTTTAGGTATGGGCTGAGCCATCATTTTTTTTGGATGGGCCTCTGCTAATTAGAAAACTACACCCCGGTATAATTTGCTGGGGTGATCTGTTTCAACTCCGCCTTAATCGCATCCGACACTTCCAAGGTTTCAATGAAATCTGCAATGGATTTCTGGTTGATCTTGGCATTGGTACGTGTCAAACCTTTCAGCGCTTCGTATGGATTGGGATAGCCTTCCCTGCGCAAGATGGTCTGAATGGCTTCGGAAACAACGGCCCAGTTATCCTCCAAATCCTCTTCAAATTTAGTAAGGTTCAACACCAATTTGTTCAAACCCTTTAAAGTGGATTGGAATCCGACCAAGGTATGTGCAAAAGGAACGCCCACATTCCGTAAAACGGTACTGTCCGTTAGGTCGCGCTGCAATCGGGAAATGGGCAATTTGGCGGACAAATGCTCAAAAACCGCATTGGCCAAGCCTAAATTTCCTTCGGAATTCTCAAAATCGATAGGGTTTACCTTGTGCGGCATGGCAGAAGAGCCAACCTCACCTTTTTTGATTTTCTGCTTGAAGTAATCCATCGAGATGTAGGTCCACATATCGCGGTCCAAGTCAATCAAAATGGTATTGATGCGCTTTAGGCAATCGAACAAAGCGGCCATGTGGTCGTAATGCTCAATTTGGGTAGTAGGGAAGGAGTGGTGCAAACCTAATTTCTCCTGCACAAACTGCTTTCCAAAAGCCCTCCAATCGTTGTTTGGGTAGGCTACTTTATGGGCGTTGTAATTTCCCGTTGCTCCGCCAAACTTTGCGGCACTAGGAATGTCGTTCAATAGGTTGAACTGCTCCTTGAACCGTTCTACAAACACCTCGATTTCCTTGCCCAAACGGGTAGGGGAGGCCGGTTGCCCATGGGTACGGGCCAACATGGGGATGTTTTCCCATTCCTTCGCCAATTCCTTCAATTTTTCAAATACTTCCAGATAGGCAGGCACATACACATCGTTCATCGCCTCTTTGATGGATAACGGAATGGCTGTATTGTTAATATCTTGAGATGTCAATCCAAAATGGATGAACTCCTTGTATTTTTGAAGGTTGAGTCCATCAAACTTTTGTTTGATGAAATATTCCACCGCCTTTACATCGTGATTGGTCGTTTTTTCTATGTCCTTGATGACTTGTGCATCTTCCGTGGAAAATTCCTGATAAATTTTTTGGAGCTCGGTGAACAGCCCTTTGTCAAAATCGGCCAATTGGGGCAAAGGAATCTCGCAAAGCGCTATAAAGTATTCAATTTCAACAAGAACCCTGTATTTAATCAGGGCTTCCTCCGAAAAATAGTCCTTTAGGGCCTTGGTCTTGTTTCGATACCTACCATCAATAGGTGAAATGGCATTTAGTTGGGTGAGCGACATGTTCCAGAAAATTTTGAAAGCCCCAAAGATACTTAAAGTCTACAGTTTAGACGCCCAATCGGGCCAACTTATCCAGAGTTTTTTTGGCCCTGTTTCGGTAACCACTGGTCCCAGTAGGGTAATTGTCCTCCAAAACCTGCTTCAATTCTGGGTGGACCCAATCAAATTTAAAGCCTAGGTAATACAGGCTGCTCATGGCGAACACCTTGGGCGCAATATTCATGGGTCCGATGAGCCAATCAAAACAGGCGGTCATTATTTTTTCTAACTGATTATTGGTGACTGTTTTTAAAAAAGTAGGGTCTTTTTTCTTAAAGTAGGCTTCGCATACCATTTCGCAAACGTGGGCGATGGGCCGAATACAGGATTCTGATTGTAGTTGCGAAAGCCTATTGGTAAAGGTTTCCATAAAGGGCAGTAGATAATGAAGCTGTTTTCGCATTAAGTGGTCAAACGTCCAGCTTGCATTAAAGGTACCTTCTTTATCTTCTTGTAAAACGTATTGAAAAAGCACTTCTGCCAGTTCTGGTTCTTTCTCCAATTGCCCAACCAATATATCGATTTGCGTTTTGGAAATCCTACTGGCAAAAAGAGAGGTATGCAGCTGTTTCTCGGTCATGAAAATTCAATATATTTACCAAAATCCTTATCCAATGAAAATAGCAAAAAAAATCGCAATAGCCCTTTTGGTAGTGCTTGTTGGGATGCAATTTTACCGTCCGGAAAAAAATGTGGCAGTAGGTGACTATGTAGCTGCTTTTGAAACCGAGACCAATCCTTCGCCAGAGGTAAAGGCCATTTTGAATACTGCTTGTTACGATTGCCATAGTGCCAACACGGAATATCCTTGGTACAACAACATCGCTCCTGTTTCCTATTGGTTGGCAGACCATATCGAAGATGGGAAGAAACACTTGAACTTTTCTGATTGGCAGAATTACGATACCAAGAAGAAAGACCATAAATTGGAAGAGCTTATCGAAGAGGTGAAAGAAGGAGAAATGCCCTTAAAAGAGTACACGTGGACCCACGGGGATGCCAAGCTTTCCCAAGAACAGATAAGCACCCTGGTGGCTTGGGCCGATGGTGTTAGGGCCAATTATTAAGAAGTTCCTCCACTAAATTGGGAACGCCTTGTACCGCGGTTTTGGGAATCACTGTTAGTTGTTCAAAATCCGAAGAGCGGATGTTGGGTCGCGGGTCGATGAAATAAATTGGCGTTCGGTTGGGGGCATAATGAATCAAACTGGCGGCGGGATATACCTGCATGGAGGTACCGACGACAATCAATATTTCCGCTTGTTGGGTGATTTGGGCCGCAATTTCCAGCATGGGGACCAGTTCACCAAACCAAACAATATGTGGCCGCAATTGATGCCCGCTTGGGTCGGTATCGCCCAAAACGAGGTCCTTTTGCCAATCCAAAACATGGCTTTCATCCACGGTGCTACGCACTTTGAATAATTCCCCGTGCAAATGAATCACATGCGAACTGCCTGCCTTTTCATGCAGATTATCCACATTTTGGGTCACAATGCTTACGTCAAACGCTTGCTCCAGCTTGGCCAAGGCTCGGTGTCCAGCGTTTGGTGACACCTCCAATAGTTGTCTTCTGCGCTGGTTGTAAAATTCCAGCACCAATTCAGGGTTTCGGGCAAACCCTTGGGGCGAGGCAACTTCCATTACATCATGACCTTCCCAAAGTCCGTTTTCGTCCCTAAAGGTTTTCAACCCGCTTTCGGCACTCATCCCTGCTCCCGTGAGCACTACTATTTTTGGTTTGGACATATAGGCTTCAATTAATTTTGAAAAGCTGATGAGAAGTGATCACAGTAGTTTTTCGATATGCTTTTCCAAATCCTTGGGTATGGTGGTTGGACCGAATCGCTTTTTAGGAACCCCGTTCTTGTTGATCAAGAATTTGGTGAAGTTCCATTTGATCTTGCTGCCAAAAATACCACCGCCCAGTTTGGACTTTAAAAACTTAAATAGGGGATGTGCACTGCTTCCATTGACCTTAATTTTTTCGAACATAGGAAAACTAACGCCATAATTTACTTGGCAAAACTCCTGTATTTCTTCGGAGGTGCCACTTTCTTGGTTGCCAAATTGGTTGCAGGGAAAACCCAGAACCACCAACCCCTTATCCTTGTACTTTTGGTACAATTTTTCCAAGCCTTTGTATTGTGGGGTCAATCCGCATGCACTTGCAGTGTTCACTACCAGAATGGTCTTGCCTTTGAATTCCTCCATGGAGATTTTTTCTCCGTTCAAACCATTGGCCTCAAAATCATAAAAAGATGCATTCATATTAATCTTTTGATTTGTTCATCAAGTGTTTTAATGCTCCTGTGGACCACAAGGCCCAAAGAATCAATACGGGTTGAAAGAACAACCGGATGAATCTTTTTCGGTCCGTGTCCAATCCAAAGGCATCTATGCCATTTGTGTATTGTGAAATATTTCCCGGAAAGATAAGCACATAAAAAATAGCCAATACAATCCCCACTTTAATTTGATGCTTCCAAAGAAATATCATGGCCAACCCAAGGCCAATTTCCACAACGCCCGAAGCAACAACCACAAAATCCATGAATTCGGGACTACTGGGCAACCATCGAGGGACTTGGGCCTGAAATTCTTCCCGTTGAAAGGTAAGGTGTCCGATGCCGGCAAGCACCATCAATCCTCCCAAAATAATCCGCATTGTTTTTTGAAGTACGCTAGTTTTCATCTGTTGCTAAAATTGAACCTTGTTTGATAAAAGATAGGGAGTTTTCAGCAAAAAGAAAACCCGTGGTACAGTAAGGCTCAATTACATGGTCAAAGTTACTAAGGTATAGCTCCACCATCAAGCAATAACATATAGAAAAAATGCACTACGAGTCAAAAAAGCCATTTTTTCCTATCTTGGTTTTATGATCGATCATGATTTGCTGACATACTTGGAGACCTATCTTACCGAGGAACGAAAACAGCGATTTTTGGACGTGCTCCAAAAACGAACGAAGCATATTACCGTAGCGGTAGAAGATGTTTATCAATTGCACAATACCAGTGCCATTCTTCGTAGTTGTGATGTGTTCGGGGTACAGGAGCTTCATGTCATCGAACATCGATTTGGTAAGCGATTGGACAAGAATATTGCGGTGGGTGCCGAACAATGGGTGGATGTTCACCGGTATGGGACCACGGCAGATTGCGTTGCCAAACTAAAAAGCGAAGGATATCAAATTATTGCCACAACACCCCACAACGATTCCAGTCTGCTGCCCGATTTTTTTCCTTATGAAAAATCGGCTTTATTTTTTGGTACCGAAAAGGAAGGTCTTTCCAAAACAGTAATGCAGCAGGCCGATGGTTTCCTCAAAATCCCCATGGTCGGTTTTTCAGAGAGCCTTAATGTTTCGGTCTCCGCAGCCATTATCATTCAGCAATTGGCACAAAAAGTCAGGGATTCGGATGTTGACTGGCGTTTGACGGAAGCGGAAATACTGGAAAAACGCTTGGACTGGACCAAAAAATCCATCAAGCATGTAAAAGGGATCATCAAAAGATACGTATCCGAGTAATTTTTTTTGTATTTTTAATTGACAACCAATGAATTACAAACATGATCGTACTTTATATTCTTATGGCCATATTGGCCTTGATTCTTCTGTTGGCAGCCATTGCCCCAAAAAGGTATGATGTTTCCCGATCTATCGAAATCAATCGACCCAAAAGCGTTGTTTTTGATTATCTCCAATTATTGAAAAATCAAGATGAATGGTCCCCATGGGGCAAGCGCGACCCGAACATGACAAAGAATTTTACGGGTACCGATGGCGAAGTGGGTGCTGTAAGTAGTTGGAAAGGCAATAAGGATGTTGGGGAAGGGGAGCAGGAACTTACGCGAATTGTGGACGGCGAGCGCATCGAATCGGAACTTCGGTTTCTAAAGCCCTTTAAATCCACTTCCAATGCCTATATGGAGACCAAAGCGGTGGATACCGATACAACCAAGGTGATTTGGGGCTTCTCGGGCAAAAATAAGTTTCCCATGAGTATTATGATGCTTTTTATGAGCATGGACAAGGCCATCGGGAAGGATTTTGAAGAGGGGTTGGCAAGTTTAAAACAGATTTTAGAAAACAATTAAGTTATGGATTTTAATATGGTGGGCTGGTTCGAAATCCCCGTAGTGGATATGGACCGGGCCAAAACGTTTTATGAAGCGGTTTTTCAAGTGAAGATAGAACTACAGGATTTTGGTGGCACCAAAATGGGGTGGTTTCCTTCGGATATGGACAAACCGGGAGCTGCGGGCTCACTAATTCAAAACAAGGATTGGTACAAACCGAGCGATAGCCAAGGGGTATTGGTGTATTTCAACAGCTTGGATGTACAAAACGAATTGGACCGTATCGAGTCCAATGGAGGAAAAATTGTGCAGTCGAAGACCCAGATCAGCCCTGAAATCGGCTTCATGGCCGTTTTTTTGGATACGGAGGGCAATCGGATCGCTTTGCACTCCAGACAGTAATGGAATTACTCGACCAATTCCAATAGGGCAATGTCATACGCATTGTCCAAGACCACCTTTCCATTGGCCACGGTGACCTCTGTTTCGGAATAGGTATCGTACAGCACGGTGCCATCTCCAAAAAAGCCTTTTACCCATAGCGATTTTTTACCTTTAGGTAAATCCAACCCTACTACCACTTTGTCCCTATAGTCTCCGTTAACATAGGTTCTGGAGAATACGTAGGGCGATTTGGCCAGACGCTTATGTTTTCCAGCACCAATAGCCGGATGGTTGGCTCTGAACTGTCCCAGTTTTTGCCAATGTTTGTGTATGTTTTGTATTTCGGGAAGGCTATCCAAATCTTCCCAATTCATGAACGAGCGCAACGTGGCATCACCTTCGGTCCCTTCTATGATCAAACTACGGGAGGTTTCGTCCCCATAATATACTTGTGAGGCACCGGGCGTCAACAGCAAAATATTGGCCGCACGATAGGGTTTTTTTCGCTCCTTGTCATAAGGTGCGCCATCATCGTGGGAAGTAAGATAGTTCAGTACGCTTTTGTCCTTTAATTTGGTCTGGAGCAGTTTATTGTATTTTGAAAAAATGGCCTCATAGCTTTTATCTGCGTCGTTTTTCAGCTCAAAATTGATAAGGCTCTTGAATCCATAGTCAAAGAAATCTACTTTTTTATCGCCAAAATCAAAATCGCGTCCGCCAGAAATACCGTAGTTGTAGACTTCGCCCACCATGTAAAATGGATTCTCGTCCAAAACTTGGTCTTGGTGTTTTTTCTTCCACATTTCAAAGGCATAAGTTGCTTCCGTATATAGGTCGGACCAAGCATTTTCGTTGACGTGTTTTACGGTATCCACACGGAAACCATCCACCCCTAAATCATTGATATAATCCGTAAGCCATTTGATGATGTAGTAACGGGGTGCCCTTGGGTAGCCCGTACGTTCAAAAAAGAGTTGCAGTTCGTCCAGTTCCTTGCTCAATCGCCCTTCCTGTTTCCATTTGGCCAAAAGGGCATCAGGCAGTTCCACTGCTTCGTCAGACTCGGTCAGAATATCCGGTAGGTTCTCCACCAAAGTACAGGCCGTTGTATTTTCGTAGGTGGTGAACTCGCATTTGGGACCGGTGCGTACCCAATCATCGGGCCATACGGGGTCTTTTTCCGTGACTGGGCCAGTATGGTTCAGCACCACATCCAATAAAATACGGATACCCTTGCTGTGGGCTGTTTTTACCAACTCTTCCAAATCCTTTTTAGTGCCAAAATTGGGGTCTATCGCTGTCCAATCCTTTGCCCAATAGCCGTGGTAACCATAGGTTTTTCCAGTGCCTTCGTCGGTTGCGCCATGGATTTGCTCCACTATAGGGGTAAACCAAATGGCATTTATGCCCAAATCGGTGAAATAGCCTTCCTTGATTTTTTGGGTGATACCTTGAATGTCCCCACCCTCAAAACCGCGTAATACGCCAGTTTCCTTAGTCCTGTCAAAATTGATGTCGTTATCCGGATTGCCGTTGTTGAAGCGATCGGTGAGCAAAAAGTAAACATTGGCGCCTTCCCATACAAAAGGCACTTCTTTTTTAGGGCTTTCCTGTTCAACTACCTGTGTTACGACTTCAGGTTCCTTTTTAACTTTCTTGCAGCCAATAAATAAGGGAATAGAAAACAAAACAACAAGCAGTTTTTTCATGGATTGGGATTTTGTCTAAAACTATAAAATGCGAGCGTAATAAGAAAATTTATTTGCTGTGCACTTGGACTTGCCCAATCGGTTATGGATGAATGGATTATTGGTTTCGGTTCAAAACACGATACTCCTCATAGCAACTGGAAATGGCATCCAGAATTTGAAGGTCGTTCGCTGTTTTTATAAAGGATTTGGAATAGTTGCAATTGTTCAGGATGTCTTCAATGTCCACTTTTTCGAGTTGCAACAGTTCGGTCAATGTCTCCCTATCAAATTTGGAGGCCAAAAGATCCCTGATGTTGTCATCTTCCTTGATTTGACGCAATTTACGCATCTGACGGGGCTTTTTGCCGAAAAGGTTCCGCAATAGGTCTGCCGGGTTCAATATGGCCCCCAACACCTTGGTTACGGCACTGGGGCTTTTGTTTCCGGCCTCGTAGCTGGCATTTAGTCCTGATATGCTGTATTGATAGGCATTGTTCACGGGCAGGTTCTTCACGTCTATTTCCAAATATCCTGTGAGTTGATAGGGCCTAACCACCACTTCCTCCAAGGCATAGGCCAATTCGGTAAGTGCGATTTCCGTATTGCCAAAGCGCAACATATCGTTGGTGACCCGTACTTTCTGTGTCTTAAACCCAAGATAGGAAAAATATAGCGTATCATTCACCGCGGCGGGAATGGTAAACTTTCCATCCGGATTGGTAATGGTACCCTTTACCTGGTTCAAGTTGACCACGTGAACGCTTTCCAAAGGAAATTCCGTTTGGGCATTGATCACCGTCGCGGTAAACTCTTGGATTTCTTGGGCTTCATTACCTTCGACCTGGGAAAAACCGAGCAGCGGAGTTAGGGACAATAGTATAAGTAGTACTCTTTTCATGCAATCTTTGGAATGATAAAAATACTAAACAAAGAAAAATAAACAGCAGCGACCTACCTTTTAATATAGAATTAACTAATAAAAGCCCTGTCTTTTTTTGCTGCCCTTTTTACCATATCCTCCTTTTTTACCGCCTTTAAAAGACTTGTTGCCACCTTTGCGATGACCACCACCGCCACCTTTTCGGCCACGACGTTTTTTACCGCCTTTTCCTCCACCACCGCTTCCAGGATTTTTGGAAACTTCAACATTGATAAAACGCCCATCTACCTTAAAATCGGTAAAGGTTTGAAGGATGAACTCCGTAAGTTGGGCATCCGTGTTAAAGAAAGAGAAGGAATCCTTGGTGTCTACGTTATAAACATCTTCCTTTTCAAGGTTCAAGGTGTCACGAAGGAAATCTTTTAAGGACATCCAATCGTATCCGTCCCGCTCCCCAATATTGATAAAGTAGCGTACAGAACCTTCCGTTGGGATTTCACCTTTGGTACTTCCTGTATCTTTTCCAGCATCTTGACTGTTGAGGTCCTTGGTTTTGCTATAGTAGTTGTAGAATTGGGTAAACTCTACGGAAAATATTTTCTTGATAAGGTCTTCACGGTCAATGCCATCCAATACATCGTTGATGGCGGGCAAATAACTTTCAATTTCCTTGTTGATTTGGGTTTCCTTGATCCTGTTGGCCAAATGGTACAGCTGTATTTCGCAGATTTCGATACCATCAGGAATCTTTTTGGCTACGAAATCTTGCTGGATCTTTTTCTCGATGGCCTTGATCTTACGAAGCTCGGAGCGTGTAATGATGACCATGGAAATACCTGATTTTCCCGCACGGCCCGTACGTCCGCTTCGGTGGGTATAGGTTTCGATCTCGTCTGGCAACTGGTAGTTGATGACGTGGGTTACATCATCCACATCGATTCCACGGGCGGCAACATCCGTAGCTACCAACATTTGCACCTGCTTTTTACGGAAGGAGTTCATCACCAAATCCCGTTGGTTTTGGCTTAGGTCTCCATGCAAAGCCCCGGCGTTGTAACCATCTTCGATCAATTTTTCGGCAACTCGTTGGGTATCGCGTTTGGTACGGCAAAAAACCACGGAGAAAATTCCCGGATTGGCATCGGCCAAACGCTTAAGTGCTGCGTAACGGTCGCGCCCGCCAACCACATAATACTCGTGCTGTACAGTAGAGGCACCTGCATTTTTGGAACCAACAGTGATTTCAACAGGCTTGTGCATAAACTTTTTAGCAATCGTGGCCACTTCTTTGGGCATGGTCGCCGAGAACAGCCAAGTAAGCTTTTCCTGCGGGGTATTCGATAGAATGTCCTTAATGTCCTCATAAAAGCCCATGTTCAACATTTCATCGGCTTCATCCAATACACAGTAATCAATTTTGGAGATGTCCACCATATTTCGGCCGATCATATCCTTCATACGGCCGGGAGTGGCCACAACGATTTGCGCACCTCTCTTAATTTGTTTGGCCTGTTCCGTAATGCTCGCACCACCATAAATGGCGACCACATTCAGTCCTTTGATGTATTTGGAGTAGAGTTTGAGTTCGTTGGTGATCTGCAGGCACAGTTCCCGTGTAGGGGATAGGATCAACCCTTGTGTGGTCCTGCTTTCCGCTTGAATCTTTTGGATCATTGGAAATCCAAAAGCGGCGGTTTTACCTGTTCCTGTTTGGGCCAAGGCCACCAAATCGGTTTCCTGTCCCAATAAAACGGGGATTGATTTTTCTTGTACTTCAGAGGGGGATTCAAATCCAAGATCGGAAATAGCATCCAATAGGGGTTTGTCCAACCCCAAGGCTTCAAATTTTGTCATAGCGGTGTATATACCTTAAATCGCAAATATGTTGTGTTGCATCGAGCGATTTGTATATAACCCATTTGAGCCCATCGCAACACCTTGCCCATACCGGCGGCGTTAATAAAGCGGCAAAGGTACACTTATTTTGATCGGTGCAAGCTACTGTGCCTTCTTTTTTAGGAATTCCACCAATTTTTCAATGGCCCGTCCCCGATGACTTATGGCATTTTTAACGGCGGAAGGCAGTTCGCCAAAGGTGTTGTCGTATCCGTTGGGCTTAAAAATGGGGTCGTAGCCAAAACCGCCCTCTCCATGCATTTCCGTAGTAATTTGGCCTTCCACGATGCCCTCAAACGTATAACTCTCTCCATTAAGATTGAGATTGACCACCGTTTTAAAGTGTGCCGAGCGATCAGTAGCACTTTTCAGTTCGGATAGTAGTTTTTCCATATTGTCCGAAGCACTTTTCTGCCCACCGGCATATCTGGCGGAATACACACCGGGCGCTCCGTTCAGGGCATCGACCAATAAACCGGTGTCGTCGGAAAAACAGTGCAAACCAAAGGTTTGGGTCACATAATCGGCCTTTATTTTGGCGTTTTCCTCCAACGTATCACCCGTTTCGGGGATTTCCTCCACACAATTGATATCCTTTAACGATAAAATTTCAAAGGTGTCTGGCAGAAGTTGCTGTACTTCCTTCAACTTATGGTCATTATGGGTGGCAAAAACGAGTTTCAATATAAAAGGGTTCTGTGTGAGTTTCAAAAGTAGTAATTTCGGGTTTTAACTCATAGTTATGCAATTGAAAGTACCACCTGCGTTGGTGATGTTGATTTTTGGAGGCTTGATGTATGTTTTGGACCGTTTTTTGCCCGTCGGTGAATTCGATTTTTTCGGAAGACGATTTTTGATGCTGTTCTTGTTCGGTCTTGGGCTAGTGGTGATCCTAATTTCCGTGATTCAGTTTTTCATTAACAAGACCACGACGGACCCATTGCACTTGGATAAAAGCAGAAAGCTGGTCACCAATGGCATCTATAACTTTACACGGAACCCGATGTACTTGGGAATGCTGTTGTTCTTGTTGGCCTTTGGCCTAAAGCTGGGCAATGCCTTTAATACCTTGGTGGCAGCGGGCTTTGTTTCCTACTTGAACCATTTTCAGATAAAACCCGAGGAGGAAGCCCTCAAAAAACAGTTTGGCCAAGAATATACGATATATTGCAAGCTGACGCGGCGGTGGTTTTGATAAGTTTTAGGAGACAGGAGACAGGGTACAGTAAACAGGAGGCAGTTGACAGGAGATAAGTCTAAAAATCTAAGCATACAATCCTCCGTTTTTACTAGATCGATTCGTGAATATTAGTGCAATTCGTGTCATTATTGAAATTGCACTTGCACTTCTGCGTAATTTCTTTAGGGTTCTAACTTGCAAAAAAGTAGGATTTGGGTGCCATTTCGAACAAATCGCAGTGGATTTTTGATTTATCCGCAAATGTGTAAGGTTTTTGATCCGTTCCGATTATAAGGATGGAATTAATGTTTAATTTTACCCTTTAATTTTTTTCAAACGACCCCATGGTACACACTGGACGCAAATATGTGTTCGATTTTGATAGCACGCTTACCCGTGTTGAAGCATTGGATGTTTTGGCGGAAATGACCCTGCAAGGCAATCCAAAAAGGGACGAAATTGTATCGGAAATCCAAAAAATCACCAATTTGGGGATTGATGGAGACATTTCGTTCACCGAATCCCTGGAGCGAAGAATCCGTTTGCTCAGCGCGAACAAAGGCGACCTAGAGGATTTGGTAAAGGAACTCCGTCAAAAAATTTCCAAATCCATTGAGGCCAACAAGGAGTTTTTCCACGAGTATGCGGAAGATATTTATGTGATTTCCTGTGGTTTCAAGGAATTTATCGACCCCATTGTAGAGGAATACAATATCCCCTCCGAACGGGTTTTTGCCAATACCTTTACTTTTGATGCCGAAGGAAACATTACCGGTTTTGACGAAACCAATGTTTTGGCTTCCCATAATGGAAAAATTGAATGTTTAAAGAATCTGGATTTGGATGGCGAGGTCCAGGTCATTGGCGACGGCTACAGCGATTATGTGATGCGCGAGGCCGGAATTGCCCATAAATTTTTCGCCTACACTGAAAATGTGCATCGGGAAAAGGCGGCCAACAATGCCGACCACGTTGCACCGAACCTAGATGAATTTTTATTTGTGAACGATTTGCCAAGAAACTTATCATACCCCAAGAACAGAATCAAGATCCTTTTATTGGAAAATGTCCACCCTGCAGCCTTCGAGAACCTTTCGGAAGAAGGGTTCTCTGTGGAGTTGATCAAGACCAGCCTTTCCGAGGACGAACTCATTGAGCGAATCAAGGGAGTCCATGTGCTGGGCATCCGTTCCAAAACGCAGGTGACCCAAAAAGTGTTGGATGCTGCGGATAAACTTTTGGTTGTAGGTGCCTTTTGTATCGGAACCACCCAAATTGATTTGGAATACAGCAAAAAGAAAGGTGTAGTGGTCTTCAATGCACCGTACAGCAACACCCGTTCCGTGGTGGAATTGGCCGTAGGGCAGACCATTATGCTCATGCGAAGCATCTTTCCGCGCAGTACCGAAATCCACAATGGCGAATGGAACAAGACCGCCGCTGGTTCACAAGAAGTACGTGGAAAGAATTTGGGTATTGTAGGCTACGGAAACATCGGTAAGCAAATGTCCGTTTTGGCCGAAGCTATGGGGATGAAAGTTTACTATTATGATGTAAATGACCAATTGGCCTTGGGGAATGCCGTAAAATGCGACACTTTGGAGGATTTGTTGAATGTTTCCGATGTAGTGACCTTGCATGTGGACGATAACAAAGCCAACAAAAATTTCATTGGCGAGCGGGAAATCAACCAAATGAAGGATGGTGCCAAGCTCATCAACCTTTCTAGAGGTTTTGTGGTAGATATTGACGCTTTGACCAACGCTCTAAAAAGCGGCAAACTGGGTGGAGCGGCCATCGATGTGTACCCATCCGAGCCCAAAAGCAATGGAGCCTTTGATACTCCGTTGCAAGGACTGCCCAACGTGATTTTAACCCCCCATATTGGCGGAAGTACCGAAGAGGCGCAGCGCGACATAGCAGAGTTTGTGCCTAACAAGATCATGGATTACATCAATACGGGAAATACGGTAGATGCCGTGAACTTTCCCAATATCCGACTGCCAAAACAGAACAAATCACACCGCTTTTTGCACATTCACCGCAATGTACCGGGTATCATGGCCAAAATCAACGAGATATTGGCACAGTATGGTCTCAATATTTCAGGTCAGTACCTATCTACCGACAGCGAGGTGGGCTACGTGATTACTGATTTGGACAAGGAGTACGACAAAGACGTGATCAAAGCGCTCAAGAAAATCGAGAATACCATTAAGTTTAGGGTGCTTTATTAACAGAAGGAAGACCGCTGCGCTTCAAGAAACAGGAACAAGGACTGTTTTGGTCCTGGTTCTTGACTCTTGCCTCCAATTATCTCATTGATGATGATAAGGTTCGTTTCGTAAAATCGTGAACCCTCTATAGATTTGCTCTACGATGAACAAGCGCACCATTTGGTGGGAAAAGGTCATTTTGGAAAGGCTAATTTTACCCGAACTTTTGGCGTAAACGGCTTCACTGAACCCATAAGGTCCACCAATGGCCAGAACCAGATTTTTGATACCACTGTTCATCTTTTTTTGAAGGAACTGGGCAAAATCCACAGAGCTGTATTGCTTTCCTTTCTCGTCCAGCAGTACCAAAGCATCAGTAGGCTGTAGTTGCGCCAAGATCAATTCCCCTTCCTTTTCCTTTTGTTGGGCTTCCGAAAGGTTTTTCCGGTTTTTGATATCGGGAATGATTTCCATTTGAAACTTGATGTAATGCTTCAACCGTTTTTCGTAAATGGTTATAAGTGACTCAAGTTCAGCTTTATCTGTTTTGCCAATGGCCATTAAGGTAATCTGCATGCCCAAAAATAGATTTTTTCCAGTAAGAAACTCAAGTTTACAAAGAAAGACATCCACTTCAGGATTCCATTTTTTTTCAATCATCTAGAATCAACCCCAAACTCCTAACCCGCAACCCGCAACCCGTACCCCAAAACCCCATCCGTCAGATCAAAACCCCCATCCGTCAGATCGGAAGGGGCATCCGTCAGATCGTCGCCATAAAACCCGTGGAAAATGACGAGATTGGGACAGTTTAAGACAATCCTACCCAAAAATGAACAACAAGACCTACTTTTTGGCCCTGTGCAGCCTACTGCTGTTATGGAGCTGTGGCAAGGACGACGCACCCCCGCCACCAAAGAACAACCTGCCCAACATCGTGGCACAGACCTTTACCGTGGCGGAGAACATTCCGGATGCCCAGCTGATAGGTACCGTAAAGGCCACCGACGCCGACAAGGATGACGAACTCATCTTCTCCATGGCACAGAACGACAACGGACTTTTCGAGATCACCAAAGCAGGTGGCCTCAGCCTGGCAACAGGTAAAAGTTTGAACTACGAAGCCAAGGCCAAACATACCATCACCATAGCGGTGACCGATGGCAGCGATGAGGCCAAGGCCCAAATGACCATCAACGTGACCCAAGTGGACCCCGAAAACCTGCCGCCCACCATGGAGCCGCAGACCTTTACCGCTTCGGAGAACATACCGGACACGCAGCTGATTGGCACCGTAACGGCCAGCGACCCGGAAGAGGATGAACTCACCTTTAGCATACTGGAGGATACGGACCAACTGTTCGAGATCACCGCAGCAGGCGGACTTTCCTTGGCGGAGGGCAACACTTTGGACTTTGCAACCAAGCAAGAGCATACCTTGGAGGTACAGGTAAGCGACGGCAACAGCACGGTACAGGCGACCATGACCGTAAAGGTGGTCCAGACCGACCCAGAAAACCAGTCGCCCACTATGGAGGCACAATCTTTTGAAGCCAATGAGGACATCACCGATACCGATATCATTGGAACCGTAACGGCCACCGACCCCGAAGGGGACGCCCTTACCTTTAGCCTAGTGGAAGATTTGGACGGACTCTTTGAGATCACAGAAGCGGGCGAACTTTCCTTGGCAGAGGGCAAGAGCTTGGACTTTGAGACCCAGGAAGAACATACACTGACCATCAGCGCCAGTGATGGCAACGGATTTGCACAAGCAATTATCACCATTACTGTGGGCGAAGTGAACGAAGCCCCTTCAACAGCCGACCAAGCCTTTGAGGTGGCCGAGGATATTGCCGATACCGATATCATTGGAACCGCAGAAGCCACCGACCCCGAAGGAGACGCCCTTACCTTTATCCTAGTGGAAGATTTGGACGGACTTTTTGAGATTAGCGAAGCAGGCGAACTTTCGTTGGCACAGGGCAAGACTTTGGATTTTGAGACCCAAACCGAGCATGTGCTTACCATAGGTGTAAGCGATGGCACCAGTGAAACCGTAGAGTTGACTATAACGGTAACGGTTACCGATGTTGAAGAAGGTGTAAGCTTGTTCGATGACCCGGCATCCTTTATCACGAAATGGCAGGTAGAACCAGGGCAGAGCATTATTATTGGCACCAGTGATAATAAGTACTATGATTTTATCATTGATTGGGGAGATGATAGTGCTCAAGAGAATATTAGTGGTCAAGGACCAAACATAGCACATGAATACGGAGCCGGAGGTGAGTACACTGTGGCCATAAAAGGAATTTTTCCACATTTAATAATGTCCGCGGCGGATAAACCCAGTCAAGATGCGCTGGTAGATGTTATTCAGTGGGGTACAACAAAGTGGCAGTCTTTGCACAGTGCTTTTTATAATTGTACGAACTTAGTAGATTTCAGTGCAACAGACAAACCAGATTTGTCAGAGTGCCAAAGCCTAGGCGCAATGTTTCTTTCTGCGCTTAATTTTAATGGAAATATAGGTCACTGGGATGTAAGTAACATAAGCGATATGGGGTATATGTTTATGTATGCTTCCAGTTTCAACCAAGATATAGGAGGATGGGAAACTATGAATGTAACCAATCTTCGAAGTATGTTCTTTGGAGCCTCAAGTTTTAACCAAGATATTAATGGTTGGATTACGGAAAAAGTAACAAATATGGGATCCATGTTTAATGAAGCTACCGCCTTTAATCATAGTTTGAGCCTTTGGGATACAGGTAATGTATTCACTATGTCACGAATGTTTAAAAATGCAACTTCTTTTAATCAAGACATTGGAAATTGGGATACCAAGAAAGTAAATAATATGCATGAAATGTTCATGAATGCTTCCTCCTTCGACCAAAACTTAGGCGGATGGGATATTAGCAGTATCACCGATATGACAGGAATGTTCAACAATTCCGGCATGTCCTACACCAACGCTAATGCCACTTTGGTGGGTTGGGCCAATTTTGTACAGGAAAACGATAATCAAGGACCTTATGAAATCCCATTAGGCATGCAGGGTGTTATCCTTTGCGGAATGGGAGGAGATTATGCGCTAAACACTCTATTTAATAGTTTCCTTTGGAACATTACAGGTTTTGATATGCAGTTTGATCTCTGTCCATAAAAAAATAACTTTTGATAATTCTGAAGCCACTAGAAAACCTGCTCTCGTTTTCTGGTGGCTTGCCCCAAACTGGTTTCTGGGGCTTTTTACCCTGAACTCGTTTCAGGGTCTTTTTTTGCCCTAAACGAAAACGCCATCTTTTAAATGACATAAACCATTAAACCCGCAACCCGCAACCCGCAACCCGAAACCCGCAACCCAAAACCTCATCCACCACTGGCATTATTTTCGGTATAACTCCACAACATAATTGTAGACCAAGAAGGATGTTTTTACTATTTTCGTGAAAACCCCATTTGGATGATTTCCGAAGCACAATTTCAACACGAACTGGATCTGATCATTGCCAACGCCGTACGGGAAGATGTTGGTGATGGCGACCACAGTTCCTTGGCCTGTATTCCCGCATCCGCGCAGGGAAAGGCAAAACTGTTGGTCAAGGATGAAGGCATTATTGCAGGTGTGGCCTTTGCCCAACAGGTCTTTCACTACGTGGACCCACAACTTAAGATGGAGATCTTGATGGAGGATGGTTCCTCCGTCAAATACGGGGATGTGGTATTTTATGTGGAAGGCTGTTCGCAAAGTATTTTAAAGGCCGAGCGTTTAGTGCTCAATGCCATGCAGCGCATGAGTGCCATTGCCACCAAGACCCAGGATTTTGTCTCCCTTTTGGATGGTACGGATACCAAAATTTTAGACACCCGAAAAACCACGCCCGGCATCCGCGCATTGGAAAAATGGGCCGTAACCATTGGAGGAGGGGAGAACCATCGGTTTGCCCTTTACGATATGATCATGCTCAAGGACAACCATATCGATTTTGCCGGGGGTATCACCAAGGCCATCCAAAAAACAAAGGATTATCTGAAGGAGCAGGGGAAGGAATTAAAGATTATCGTGGAGGCCCGGAATTTGGATGAGGTAGACGAAATCCTGCAATCTGATGGCGTCTATCGCATTCTCTTGGACAATTTTGACTACGATGGTACCCGCGAAGCGGTCAAACGGATAGGGGAGAAGTGCCTTACGGAATCTTCCGGTGGAATCACCGAGGAAACAATCAGGACCTATGCCGAATGTGGTGTCAACTATATTTCTTCAGGAGCGCTTACCCATTCCGTTTACAATATGGACCTAAGCTTAAAAGCCGTTTAAATGTCAGCAGCCATCGAAGAGCAGTTGGAAAAGATACCCGTCATCAATTGGATGGTCCGGATATTGAAAAAGATAAAGCTCAAAGCTTTTGAAGGACTCTCTTTGTATGACTTGATCGAAATGTATTTGGTGGGCATTGTTAAAGGAACACTGTCCTCCCGGGCTAGTTCCATTGCGTTCAGCCTGTTTTTGGCCCTGTTCCCATTGCTTATTTTCTTATTGACACTGATTCCGTTCATCATACCCTACGTGAGTGTGGGCAATGAGAATTTTGATGCCCAATTTTTGGATTTTCTGGAGTCCTTTCTCCCTTCCGCAACCAGTGATTATTTTGGGGAAATCTATCAGCAGATCAAGGACCAAAAGCAAGGTGGGTTGTTGTCTTCTGCCTTTATTTTGTCCATTTTTCTAGTGGCCAACGGCGTAAATGCCATTTTTGGGGGTTTTGAGAACTCCTATCATGTCGAACTGACCCGTAACTTTTTCCGTCAGTATGCCTATGCGCTCATGGTGGGGCTCATTCTTTCCATTTTATTGATTGTGGGAGCCGTTGCCTTCGTCTATTTTGAATTTTATATCGTTGAATACACCAGTGAATATTTGGGCAAAACCTTGGGGTACGATGTGGAAAAAGGCGATACGGTAGGCATTCAGATAGCCAAAGTCCTGTTCTTTTTGTTTTTGTCCTACATCACCACGGCCATACTGTACTATTTTGGAACCGCCGAAGGGCGTAAGGCACGATTCTTCTCCGCTGGTGCCTTGATGACCACCCTCTTGTTCTTGCTCACCTCTTATCTTTTTGGTATTTACGTGGACGAGTTTGCCCGTTACAATGAACTTTATGGCGCTTTGGGAGGATTATTGATCCTAATGGTGTTTATTTGGTTAAATTCAAACATTTTATTGTTGGGCTTTGAGCTCAATGCAACCTTAAATTCCCTTAAAAAAAGGCATGAAAAACAGAAGAATGATGTATAAATGGGTTTTCGCCCTATGTTTTCTGATGGGTCAAATCACCTTTGCCCAGACCGTTTTTGGCAAGTGGAAAACCATTGACGACCGTGATGGTACCGAAAAAGCAATCATCGAAATATACAAGGACGGTGGCTTGTTGCATGCCAAGGTGGTGAAGATTTTGCAGGAAGGAAAAAAAGGTGCGGTATGTACCAAATGTGAGGGAGAACGAAAAAATAAGCCTATCCTCGGCATGAAGATCATGGAGGATTTTGAGGAAAAGAAAGATGGGATCTACAAAGGCGACAAACTCTTCGATCCCGAACAGGCCATGACCTTTAGGGGGAGGGTATGGTTGGATGAGGACAATGCCAATCGATTAAAAGTACGTGGTTATTTGGCCTTTTTGTACCGAACCCAAACATGGCACCGGGTGATAGAGAACTAGATATGGATTATTTTTTGGAGGTTGTTTTGCCCATTCCCCTGGAGAAACTCTTCACGTATAAAATTTCAAAGGCTGAAGCGGATTTTTTACAGGAGGGCATGCGCGTGGCCGTTCCCTTCGGGAAATCCAAGATTTATACGGCTTTGGCCTACCGCATCCACCAAAATGCCCCGGAAGCCTACGAACCCAAGGAGATTTATCAGATTTTGGACGAACACCCAGTGGTTACACCAGTGCAACTCAGGCATTGGGAGTGGGTGGCGAAGTACTACATGTGCACCTTGGGGGAGGTGATTCGGACTGCGTTGCCCAGTGCCTTTATGTTGGAAAGCGAAACTCTGATTCTGCCCAATAAAAATGCCGAAGTGGATGAGCAGGAACTCAACGATGATGAGTTTTTGGTATATGAGGCACTGCAGCATCAAACCGCATTAAAAATAGCTGAGGTCAGTGATATTGTGGACAAAAAGCACGTGTTAAAGCTCATCAATACCTTGGTGCATAAAGGCGTGGTGGTTCAAAAAGAGGAATTGTACGAGCAATACAAGCCTAAATTGGTCCGCTACGTAAAGCTTTCGGAACAGTATGATGATGAAGGGCAGTTGGCGGAATTGTTAAATGAGCTTACTAGAGCCCCTAAGCAGAGCCAAGTTGTACTTTCCTTGTTCCAACTAAAGGCGAAAAGCTCCAAACCCATACCCGTTGCCGAACTCGAAAAAGAAAGCAGGGCCTCACGGGCCGTGATCAAGGCACTTGTGGATAAAGGTATTTTGGAAGAGTACCACATCCGAAAAGATCGGATTGATTTTGATGAGCGTTCCGATGCTTCCGAACAGGTCCATTTAAACGAGTATCAACAACAGGCGTTGGAGGATATCCATCAAGGTTTTCAAGAGGATAAACCAGTTTTATTGCACGGGGTCACCTCCTCTGGAAAGACCGAGGTGTACGTCAAATTGATCCAGAAATGCTTGGAAGAGGGCAAACAGTCCTTGTATCTGCTGCCCGAAATTGCTCTGACCTCCCAATTGATCAATAGGTTGCGACATTATTTTGGACATCAAGTATCCGTTTATCATTCCAAATACAGCATTCACGAAAGGGTAGAGGTGTGGAAAAATGTGCTGAAGAATGCCGAGAAAGCCCAGATTGTCATTGGTGCACGTTCGTCACTGTTCCTTCCGTTTACCCAATTGGGGTTGGTGGTGGTGGATGAGGAACACGAAACCTCTTTTAAACAATTCGACCCAGCACCACGTTACCACGCACGGGATGCGGCCGTGGTTTTGGCTTCCATGCACAAGGCCCACATTGTTCTGGGTTCCGCTACGCCAAGCATTGAGAGTATGTACAATGCCAAGACCAAGAAATATGGCTATGCTTCCATTGCCCATCGGTTTGGTGAGGTGCTGATGCCAGAAATCAATTTGGTGGATATCAAGGAAGCGACCCGTAAACGGCGCATGAAAGGACATTTTTCCGAAATTTTGATCAAGGCGATGACCGAAGCCTTGGAGGAGGGGGAGCAAATCATACTTTTTCAGAACCGAAGGGGTTTTGCCCCAGTGGTGGAATGTACCACCTGCGGACATGTGGCCCAATGCCCAAATTGCGATGTCAGTTTAACTTACCACCAAAACAGAAACCAATTGCGCTGTCATTATTGCGGGTATCACATGGCGTTGCAGCAGGCGTGTTTGGCTTGTGGGAGTCCTACTCTGGACAACAAAGGTTTTGGTACGGAACAGATTCAGCAGGAATTGGGACAGTTGTTCCCTGATGTTTCGGTTGGGCGGATGGATTTGGACACTACCCGAGGAAAATATGCCTATGAGAAAATCATTTCATCTTTTGAAAACCAGGAAATGGACATTTTGGTCGGCACCCAAATGGTAACCAAGGGGCTGGATTTTAGAAATGTGAGCCTGGTGGGCATCATGAATGCAGATTCCATGCTCAATTTCCCCGATTACAGGGCGCATGAACGCAGTTTTCAAATGCTCACACAGGTAGCCGGTAGGGCAGGGCGTACCCAAAAACGGGGCAAGGTCCTCATTCAAACGTACAATCCGTACCATCAAATATTGCAACAGGTGACTACGAACAGCTACGATAGCATGTTCAAGGAGCAATTCTATGAAAGGGAGCAGTTTAAATATCCCCCTTTGGTGCGGTTGATCAAAATCACCTTAAAGGATAAAGATTTCAATAAATTGAACGAGGCAGCGGACTGGATGGCGGGGTCGTTGCGGAATGTGCTCGGCACGAATATTCTTGGCCCTGAATACCCACCGGTATCCCGAATCCGAAGGGACTATCTCAAAAATATATTGATCAAGGTGCCGAGGAAACAGCCCATGGCCCAAACAAAAAATAGCATTAAAAGAATCGAAAAATCCTTTAATGCTATTTCTAAGTATAAAAGTGTACGATTGGTCTACAATGTGGACCACATCTAATTATACATTGGACAGCGCTTCGGCTAGTTCTGTTTTCTTGTTTCTACTCAAAGGAATCTGTCTGCCCCCTACTTCAACATTTTTGCTGTTGAATTTCTCAATCTTCTACAGATTCACAATATAAGATTTATGGATACGTAGAAATTTTTCGGCAGGCAATTGCTTTTCAAAAGATTTCATGGTGGATAGGATTACGATATTGGCTTCGTCGGTCACCAATTTGATGTAATCTCCCAATGCTTCTATCCATTTAATGTCGTTTAGGATAACCTTACGTTTTTTAAGGTTACTCTTTACAAAGATGTGCTCTTCGTCCTCATCAACACGGTTCATTTGCTCGTATTTGGCAACAGCTCTTTTTACGGAGGCTTCAAAACGGGCCAGGGTAATGGGTTTGTGAAGGTAATCGGTCACATCGTAATCAAATGCCTTTAGGGCATAATCAGGTTTTCCTGTGATAAGGATGACCTGTGGTGGGTTCTCTAAGGCCTCTAAAAGGTCAAAACCGCTGATGATTGGCATTTCAACATCTAAAAAGATAAGGTCGATTTCATGGTTCTTAAGGCCATTTTTGGCTTCAATGGCATTGCTGTACTCAGCAACCAAGGCGAGGTGTGGATGATTGTTGACCAACTTTGCAACGGCCATGCGCTGCATCGAGGAATCGTCTACAATTATACTTTTTAATTTCATAGAATGGGGTGATTTGTAGGGTTTTAAATCATGGGCAAATTACATAAAAAAGCCGCTTACGGGCAACAAAAGATGTAAACATGGTCTATTTTGTTGTGTAAATTGCCATAAGTGTTATTTAGGTTTATTGGGTTTTTCACTGTTGATAACTCTGTTACTTTAACGAAGTTTTTTTACTTTTCTTGCAGGGCGAAGGAATTATTATTAATTTTGCGCTCCTTTAAAAATATATTATAATGAACCATTACGAAACTGTTTTCATTTTGAATCCCGTTCTGTCTGAGACCCAGATAGAGGAAACAGTCAAGAAATTTGAGGATTTCTTGATTAAGAATGGTGCCAAAATGGTCTCCAAGGAAGATTGGGGACTTAAAAAGTTGGCCTATCCCATTCAGCACAAGAAAAGTGGATTTTACCACTTGTTCGAATTCCAAGCTCCAGGTGAGGCCATCGGTCCTTATGAGCTTGAATTCAGAAGAGACGAGCGCATCATGCGTTTTTTGACCGTTAAATTGGACAAGCATGCAATTGCTTGGGCGGAAAAAAGAAGAAACAAACTAAAAGCAAAGGCATAGGGTATGGCATCTATCGAGCAACAAGCAAAATCGAAAAAAGACGGGGAAATCAGATATTTGACCCCGCTGAACATTGAGACCAGCAAGCAGAAGAAGTATTGTAGGTTCAAGAAATCAGGTATCAAGTATATCGATTACAAAGATCCGGATTTCTTGATGAAGTTGGTAAACGAACAAGGAAAATTACTTCCTAGAAGACTTACCGGTACTTCCTTGAAATACCAAAGAAAAGTGGCACAGGCCGTTAAGCGTGCCCGTCACCTAGCCTTAATGCCGTACGTTGGCGATATGTTGAAATAAAAAACACCAGAGAATGGAACTTATTCTAAAAGAAGATGTACAGGATTTGGGATTTAAGGATGATATCGTTACCGTAAAGAACGGTTACGGCAGAAACTTCCTAATCCCTCAAGGGTTGGCCGATTTGGCCACTCCATCTGCCAAAAAAGTTTTGGCCGAGAACCTTAAGCAAAGAGCACACAAGGAGAAAAAAGTCATTGACGAGGCCCAAAAAGTGGCGGACGCCTTGAAACAATTGGAAATCCGCATTACTGCCAAGGCAGGTGCCGGTGATAAATTGTTCGGTTCGGTGACCAACATCGACCTTGCTGCTGCCCTTGACAAAGAAGGACACCAGATTGATAGAAAATTCATCAACATTAAAGGTGGAGCTATCAAAAGAACTGGTCCTTACGAGGCTATTATTAGATTGCACAGGGAAGTTGTAGTAGAATTCCCTTTTGAAGTGGTTGCGGAAGCTAAGTAATCCACACCATATCATATACAAAAAAGCCCTTTGTTTTCTCAAAGGGCTTTTTTTTTATGATGTTATTATTAAATAATCTTAGGGCTTTTGTTCCATAGCGGCCCGTAGTCTACCCTGTAGATCGGCATCCGTTTGTAGGGCCATCGCTATTTTTTCGTAGCGTTCCATGGTTAAACCTTCCTTGCTGATGATTTCTTGGATTTGTTTCATGAAACCCGTTTGCATTTGCTGAATTTTACCCATCACCTCACCAAAGCGCTGTTTCTCCTCATCACTTGCTTCTACCGTTTGTTCTGCGGAAGCTGAGGCTTGGTACATTTCATTGAAGCGATTTGGGTCGAAACCGCTCTCCTTTACGGTTGCCATAACCTGTTGTTGGGCCTCCATGTTCACCTTTTGGATATCTTGGAATGCAGCGGCGATTTTATCCAGTTCCGCATCGCTTACCTCTACTTGTTCTTGTGCCGTAATTTGTGAAAAGGCAGTGGCGCCCATAACGGCCACACCCACCACAAACGTTTTCATTGATTTCAAAAATGTCATGTTATCTTCTTTTTATTACATGTGAATCTCCGAAACTACAATAATTAAAAGGGCTTGCCAAACCTCTTAGGTTAAGGTAAACTTAAAGAACTCCCTTGCAAACTGCTTTTTTGACTGTATTCTTCGGGCAAAAACAGGGTGGTTCTGCCTAGCCTTTTATATTTTTGCCGCATGAAGTACAGAAGATTGACCAAGGAGCAATTGGAAGAGCTCCACCCCGAATTCATCAACTTTTTGGCGACACAATCCATTACGGCAGAAGAGTGGGATACCCTTAAAAGGGAAAAGCCCGATGTGGCCGAAGAGGAAATCGATGTGTTTAGCGATCTGATTTGGGAAGGTGTACTAAACAAGGTGGAATATCTGGAAAATGTTTCCGAGCGGCACATGCATCTCTTTCATTTGACGGAAAAGGAGATGAAATTGCTTTCCGTTAAAATCCTGAACCCTGAAATCGATTTGAGGACCGAAGTAGGCTTTGGTTGGTTCAAACGGAACTATCAATCGGATTTTGTGGAATACCTGTCCGCTTCCAAGGCCTATGGTGAGGACAAAAATGCCGATAAATTTGAACTTATCAAACAAGGGGCCGTTATCACCAAAGGGGAGCTGTACCAGTGGTTTGAGCAGATTATGGAGTAGTTGTAAACAATAAAAAAGAGCCGATTAAGGCTCTTTTTAAGAATAAAAACTAATTTGACGACTACTTCTTGGTTCGACTGCCTCTTTCTGAATAGTAGGAAGCACCTTCGGGCAATTCAGGCAAACTCAAATCGATTTTACCGGCGTTGGCAACATTGGTCATCATTAAGTTGTCAATTACACCTAAATCCAATCCATCGGATAAGCCATCCCCGTCTTTAAAGTATATAAACATTAGAACATTATCACCAGCAGCTGCCGTAAAGCGAATTTTGACCGCATCGGTCATAACACCAGAGATACCTTGTATTGGATATCCATTGAGTCCCCAACCTAAATAGTCTGAACCTTCTTGCGAAGAACTCAAGGCATCAAATTCAATCAGACTGGTCGCTTCACTTGTGAAATAAAAATATATTTCAGCATACTCATCATTAGAAATACTCTCACTAATCAAAGCATAGTTCTCATAGAAAGTTTCATTACTATAAATTGATTGAGCACCAACAGACCAGTTTGCAAAGTCATTATCACTTTGAACAAAACCTGATGGTAAGCTGAGTTCGTACCCTTCAAAATCTGTAAAGTAGAAACTTGTAATGGGGCCTTGTTCGCCTTGAGGTCCCTGCTCTCCCTGTGGTCCTTGTTCCCCCTGTTCACCTTGCGGTCCTTGCTCGCCTTGCGCCCCTTGTTCCCCTTGAGGTCCTTGTTCCCCCTGAGTGCCTTGTTCTCCTTGCGGTCCTTGTGCACCTTGGGGTCCTTGTTCACCTTTCGGTCCTTGTACTCCTTGTTCGCCGTCCTCGCCCGAACAGGAAACCAACGCAAGGTTAATGGCCAAGCCGAGCATTACGATCGTTTTTAATTTCATTTGATAAGATTTAAAGTTTCTCAAACATACTTCGCTGGGCTCGATTTCTTTTAACGATCTGACGGATGCCCCTTCTGATCTGACGGATGCCCCTTTTGATCTGACGGATGCTATTTTTCGATTGATGGATGACCCATGGGATTGATGCATTTCAATAAAAAAGAGCCGATGAAGGCTCTTTTAAAGAACAAAAACTAATTTGACCACTCCTACTTCTTGGTTCGTTTGCCTCTCTCTGTATAATAAGAAGCACCCTCGGGCAACTCGGGCAAACTCAAATTGATTTTACCGGCGCTTGCAATATTGGTTATAAGTAGGTTGTCAATAATTCCATAATCAAATCCTGCCGTTATGTTGTTGTCTTTATCATACGTAAAAATCAGGGTGTTTTCACCGGCAGGAGCGGTAAAGCGTATTTTTACCGCCTCTGTCATAACCCCAGAAATACCTTCCAATACCTCACCATTAAGAGACCATTTTAAAAAATCGTGATCTTTCTCCGAAGAGGCGAGGGCATCAAATTCAATCAGTGAGGTTCCTTCGGAGGTAAAGGAAATCGACACTTCGCTAAATTGACCTTCTCCTACGCTTCCGCTTCTGAACACAGTATTTGGATTATCGGTGCCAACAACATTGCTATACAATGATCGCGAACCCAAAAACCAATCAGAGTTGTCAGCATCGCTTTGGACAAACTCGGAGGGAACTATATCATTCAGCCCTTCGAAATCTTGAAAATAGAATAGTGAAGAAGATCATGATTCTCCAGGTACACCCTACTCACCTTGAGGTCCCTGCTCTCCCTGTGGTCCTTGTTCCCCTTGAGGGCCTTGTTCTCCAGGAACACCTTGCTCACCCTGTGGTCCCTGTTCCCCAGGTAATCCTTGCAGACCCTGTTCACCGTCTTCACCTGAACAGGAAACCAACGCCAAATTGATGAACAATCCCAATGCTAATAATATTTTTTTCATAGATTAATATTTAAAAGTTTGTCAAACATAATTCGGTGGGCGTATTTTTTTTTAACGATCTGACGGATGCCCCCCCCTGATCTGACGGATGCCCCTTTTGATCTGACGGATGCAGTTTTTCGGTTGGTGGATGACCCATAGGATTGATGTATATTTGCACGAGAATCTAAGATCATATGGCAAAAAAACCATCCATACCTAAAGGAACCCGAGATTTTTCACCCGCCGAGGTGGCCAAGCGTAACTATATCATCCAAACCATTAAAAAGCATTTTGAAACCTTTGGTTTTCAACCCATCGAGACCCCGTCTTTTGAGAATTCGGAGACGCTTATGGGAAAATATGGGGACGAAGGCGACCGCTTGATCTTTAAAATCCTGAATTCGGGCGATTTTCTCGCCAAGGTGGACGATGTGACCTACAGTTCCAAAGATTCCACTTCCTTAACGCCAAAAATTTCCGAAAAAGCCCTACGCTACGACCTTACCGTGCCATTCGCCCGTTACGTAGTGATGCACCAAAACGAAATCGATTTTCCGTTCAAACGATATCAAATTCAGCCGGTATGGCGTGCTGACCGACCCCAAAAGGGCCGTTTCCGTGAGTTTTACCAATGCGATGCCGATGTGGTCGGGGCAAATTCGTTATTACAGGAAGTGGAGTTTGTACAGCTCTACGATGCTGTTTTCACGGATTTGGGACTGAAAGGGGCAACCATCAAAATCAACAACCGTAAAATTCTATCCGGAATCGCTGAGGTGATTGGCGCACAACAGTTGCTGGTCGATTTTACCGTGGCCTTGGACAAGTTGGACAAGATAGGAGAGGAGAAGGTAAAAGCCGAGATGATGGAAAAAGGTATCTCCGAAGCTGCCATTGCCAAGGCACAACCCTTGTTCGAGATGACGGGAACGACCTCCGAGCAGCTGGAACAACTCAGAACCATCCTAGCGGACTCCGAAGTGGGTATCTTGGGGGTTTCCGAATTGGAAGAAATCATTGCTACGGTTGATATGCTAGGTCTGCAATCGGCGACGCTTCAATTGGACGTGACCCTTGCCCGCGGACTCAACTACTATACCGGAGCCATTTTTGAGGTGGCTGCGCCAGAAGGTGTCCAAATGGGCTCTATTGGTGGTGGTGGTCGCTATGATGACCTTACGGGTATTTTTGGACTGAAAGATGTGAGCGGTGTGGGGATTTCCTTCGGATTGGACCGTATTTATTTGGTTTTGGAAGAATTAAACCTGTTCCCTGACAGTTTGGATACATCATTGGACGTACTTTGCCTCAACTTTGGAGACAAAGAGGGGAGAGCGGCCCTAAAATTGGTATCAGGACTTCGCAAACACGGGCTCCGGGCTGATTTGTACCCTACGGACACCAAAGTGCAAAAGCAATTCAAATATGCGGATAAAAGGGGAGTGCCTTATACCATTCTTTTAGGTGATCAAGAACTGACCGATGGCAAGTTTGTGGTCAAAAATATGAAGACTGGAGACCAAAAATCGTTTGCGTTGGATAGTGTCGAAGCTTTTGTGGAGCAGCTCAGGTCCGAGCTTTAATAGCCTTGATAATCTTTTTGTAATAGGTAGGGCCGTGCGGCACATATTTACCGGTATTGGCCAAGCCCCAGGTTTCTTCGGCGAATCTGAAAAGCGGAATCAAATCCAGTGCTTCCACTTCGCTTTCCTGTTTGGTTAGATTTTTGAAAGGCGTTTCAAGCTTACACAAAAAGATATGATGGAGTTCCGCATCGATAAAATCCTCTGCAATCTTATGGATGGCCTTAAAAGTACCAATGGCTTCCAAATCCTCTTCCGTAATTTGATAGCCTACTTCTTCCTCGACCTCACGTATTGCCGCAGTAACGATTGGCTCTCCAGATGCCACATGCCCTGCTACCGAAACGTCCCAAAGCAAAGGATGGGTAGCCTTATTTTTGCCACGTTGTTGTATCAGAACCCGACCGTCTTCGGTATACAACCAAATATGGACCGTAGGGTGCAACAATCCCTTGCGGTGTGCTTCCGATTTTAAACAGGATTTGCCCGTTGGTTTTCCCTCGTCGTCCAATATGTCCACATACTCGTCCATGGTACATAAAGATAAAAAAAAGTCACCCCGAAGCTGCTTCGAGATGACTTAATTTAATAGGTTCCATTAAGAAACTGGCTCAGTTAATCAAAATAACTAAAGGTTTCCCCTTCCTTAATGTTCAATAAAGTTTCATAAATCAACCGGATCACATTCTCCACATCATCCTTATGAACTGTTTCTACCGTGGTGTGCATATAGCGCAACGGCAACGAAATCAAAGCCGAGGCCACGCCACCATTGCTATAAGCAAAGGCATCGGTATCGGTTCCCGTGTATCTGGAAGATGCATTGCGCTGGAACGGAATCTTATGGGCTTCCGCAGTCTCCAAAATACGCTCGCGCAATTTGTTCTGTACCGCAGGGGCATAAGCTATTACCGGACCATCGCCGATTTTGGTCTCGCCTTCCGTCTTTTTATCGATCATTGGGGTGGTGGTATCGTGGCACACATCCGTTACAATGGCCACATTCGGTTTAATGGTCTGTGTGATCATTTCCGCACCACGAAGCCCAATCTCTTCTTGTACCGAATTGGTGATGTACAGGCCAAAGGGAAGCTCTTTTTTATTCTCTTTGAGCAAGCGGGCCACCTCTGCAATCATGTATCCGCCCATACGGTTGTCCAAGGCCCTACAAACAAACTTGTCCTTGTTCAAAATTTCGAACTGGTCAGGGTAAGTGATGACGCATCCTACGTGAACGCCCATTTCCTCGACCTCTTTCTTGTCCTTTGCACCAATATCAATGAAGATGTTGTCCAGCTTTGGCGGTTCCTCTTTCTCCTTATTTCTGGTATGGATGGCGGGCCATCCGAAAACTCCTTTTACAATACCATTTTTGGTATGGATGTTCACCCATTTGGATGGAGCGATCTGGTGGTCGCTTCCCCCGTTTCGGATCACATAGAGCAACCCTTCGTCAGTGATATAGTTGACATACCACGAAATTTCATCGGAGTGGCCTTCGATGACAACTCTATATTTGGCATTTGGATTGATAACACCCACCGCCGTGCCGTAAGTGTCGGTAATAAACTCATCCACATAGGGCCTCACATAGTCCATCCAAATTTTTTGTCCGGCGAGCTCATAGCCCGTGGGTGAGGCGTTGTTCAAATATCTTTCTAAAAATTCAAGCGATTTTTCGTTGATGATTTTCTCTTTTGCCATGTATCTGATTTAGTACACAAACATACTAATATTCACTTTTATTTAATAGCCAAATCATACCTTTATCCTTACTTTTGGCAGGACTATAGAGAAAGAATTGTGATGTTACGTAACACTCTTCTGCTTGTATTTTTGGCGATTGCCGCCATTGGGTTTGCCCAGGAACCGCAAAAGGATTCGCTGGTTTACCCGCGGGATTCCGTTGCCCAAGATTCCATCGAGGACTATTATGTGAGGTTTGAGGGAGATTCTATTTTGATGAGCTCCATTGAACTGGACGAAGTCTATCTTTTCGGACAATTGGACTTTGCCAGTCAGGAAGATAAACTCCGGTATTACATTCTACGAAGAAAAACCTTGAAGGTGTATCCCTACGCCAAATTGGCTGCAGAGCGCTTAGTGGAACTGAACGATAGTCTTGAGCTCATCAAAAAAAGAAGGCACCAAAGGCGATATACCCGAAAGGTGCAAAAATATATTGAGGGGGAATTTTCTGAAGAATTGAAAAAGTTGACCCGAACCGAAGGACAGATTTTGGTCAAATTGATCCATAGGCAAACGGGTACCACCGCTTTTGATTTGGTGAAGGACCTCCGCAGTGGGTGGCGGGCATTTTGGTACAATACCACAGCCAGCCTGTTCAAGATAAGCTTAAAGGAGGAGTTTAAGCCCGAAGAGGTGCATGAGGACTATTTGATAGAGGACATTTTACAGCGTGCCTTTGCTGCCAGTCGCTTGGAGCGTCAAAAATCGGTATTGGACTACGATTATGCCCAACTGACCAATAAGTGGAAAAATACGCCTCAAAAGACGAACGACTAATCCTTGGTCTTTTCTCCAAAAACGGCGTCCATAACAATCTTTACGGAGCGAAAGCCTAAATAAATGGCCAATATAGCGCACGCAATGCCCAGGATGAGTACGGGCCAATAAAACGGGTGTCCCTCATTTTTAAACGCTTGGTAGATAAGAAACGGTCCCATAAACATGGCTACGACCGTAAACCCAAATGATTTGATACCTTTTACCAGAAGTTCCTTGTTCGTGTGCCTCATGGGACCAAAGTAGGAATATTAGCTTATATTTAGTGGGTATTGCACTAAAAATCAACCATGGAAATGCTAGTTCTTGGGGTAGTGGTCCTTTTTATCATTGTGGCCACCGTAAAATTTAAGATGCACCCCATCTTTTCGTTGACCATTGCAGCAGTGGCTTCTGGTTTTTTACTGGGCCTTGCCCCACAACACATCATGACCACCATGGCGGAAGGTTTCGGCAACACGCTTTCGGGCATAGGTCTGGTCATCGCTTTTGGAACGGTCATCGGAATTTATTTAGAAAAGACGGGAAGCACCCAAGTCTTGGCCAATAGTATTTTAAAGGTAATCGGATTAAAACGCTCCCCTTTGGCCATCAATCTGGCTGGATTTGTTATTTCCATCCCTGTATATTGTGATTCAGGATACATCATACTTTCTTCCTTGAACAAGGCCATCAGCAAAAAAACGGGTATACCTGCTCTAGTGTTTGCCATTGCCTTGGCCACGGGCTTGTATTCCGCCCATGTGTTTGTGCCTCCGACCCCTGGACCGTTGGCAGCAGCCGCTATTTTGGAGGCTGATTTGGGCATGGTGCTCATTTTTGGACTTTTGGTGGCCATACCTGTATCGATATCAGGTTATTTTTGGGCGCGGTTTATCGGGAAATCGCTACAGGAAGAGGAGCGTACCGAAGATACAGGGCACAAGGAAGAAGTGTTGTCCACCGTAAAGCCCTATCAGGCTTTTTTGCCTTTATTGGTGCCGATTATCTTGATAGCCATGAAATCCATCGTGGATTATCCAACCCACCCTTTGGGTGAAGGATGGTTGTTCCAAATGTTCAACTTTTTGGGCAGTCCCGTAATTGCTTTGTTGATTGGTGTCTTTTTCGCTTTTGCATTGGGCAGAAAGGTACCACAAGAAGATAAAAAAGGCTGGGTTCCCGAAGCGTTCATGCAAGCGGGTGCCATTGTGTTGATCACAGGGGCAGGAGGGGCTTTTGGAGCCATTCTGCGAACCATGGATATTGCTTCTATCATCAATTTGGAGTCCAGCACAGGCGTTGGTGGACTTTTGATAGCTTTCGTTATCGCTGCGGTGCTCAAAACGGCCCAAGGTTCTTCAACGGTAGCGATTATTACCACTTCAGCCATTATTGCACCCTTGTTGGAAACTTTTGGTTTGATTTCGATTACGGACAAGGCTTTGGCCGTTTTGGCCGTTGGTGCGGGCGCCATGACCGTTTCACACATCAATGATAGCTATTTTTGGGTGGTTTCCCAATTTTCCCATATGAAAGTAAAGACAGCGCTTAAAGGTCACACCCTTGGTACCTTGGTTCAGGGTACAATTGGACTTTTGGTGATTCTATTCCTTTATGCCGTAGTATAGAGATGAATTATGGGATGGTAAGGGTTGCGGTGTATTCCTGCACCATTGCAAAATAGCCGAGGGCGTAATCATTGGGTCGTTCTACATTATCAAATAGATTGATGTTGTCCAATCCCGTAATATCAAATACATTACCTCGAACGGTTGCCACGGGTGTTTGGAATACCCCACCATTGTTTTCCGTCTGCTCCAGTACCAAATCCATATAATTATAGAATTCTTCCGTAGCCCCTAGTATACTAACTGTAACCGTTTCTCCAGCGGTGATTTCATCATCATAGAAATAGGAAAATGAGAATTGTTGTCCCTGAAAGAATTCATCTTCCACCACCAAAAACTCACTGTTCATAAAATCAAAGAGGTAAAAGTTATCCTCATCCCCATTATCGGTAAAGGTGACGATGATTTCGGTCTCTTCTTCATCCAAAAAAGTATCCGTGCCTTGTTCCAGATTATCAATAGGAACGGTAGGGGCATATTCGGTTTGGGCATAATACCTTTTCCCTTGATGTGTGATCTGAAGGATAAAAACAACCCCAGGCTCTACAAAGGCGGTGCGTATTTGGTCTTGCTCTAGGTTTGGCACATAGATTCCACTGCCCAAATCTTTTTCAACAAGGGTAGAGAATGAAATATCCTCAAAAAGTCCACCACTCGTGGGTTTTCCATAGTAAATCAGCACGCTTTCGGCTTGTGTGGGCTGGTTCTCCTCGAAGAAATTGCTACTCTCCCTTAGTTTGATCTTTACATCTACCAAATCCTGACTTTTATCCACTCGGACAAGACCATCCACGATCAGCCGTGTTTCAACTTCAGGTAAGTCCACATCAATCGTGTCCTCACAAGAAAAAAACAGGATGGCACATAACAGTATGGTAATCGCTTGTTTCATGGTTGATGTAAAAAAAACGGCAGCAGCTTGTTCAGGAAATTTGATTACCCTCTTCCTTAAGGGTTTTTTAGTTGTACTTAGGGAAAAATTACCCTGGCATCATTAGCTAATCCGTAATCGTTAGTTCCCTGGAGAACTCTTGAACTACGCCAAAATAGCCCAATGCATAATCGTTTGGGCGTTCAACATTGTCCAAAATAGTGATATTGTCCAATCCCGTAATATCAAATACATTACCTCGGACGGTTGCCACGGGTGTTTGGAATACCCCACCATTGTTTTCCGTCTGCTCCAGGACCAAATCCATATAATTATAGAATTCTTCCGTAGCCCCTAGTATACTAACTGTAACGGTTTCTCCAGCGGTGACTTCATCATCATAGAAATAGGAAAACGAGAATTGTTGTCCCTGAAAGAATTCATCTTCCACTACCAAAAATTCACTGTTCATAAAATCAAAGACATAAAAGTTGTCCTCATCCCCATTATCCGTAAAGCTGACGATGATTTCAGTCTCCTCCTCGTCAAAGAGGGTGTCGGTTCCCTGTTCCAGATTGTCTATGGGAACGGTGGGGGCATATTCGGTCTGTGCAAAGTACTTTCTTCCCTTATGCGTAACCTGCAACACAAACACTACTCCGGGTTCCGCAGCGGCTGTACGTATGCGCTGGTCCGTCATAAAAGTGGGGTCCGGCACGTATATCCCGGAGCCTGGGGTCTCCTCAGTAAGATTGCTGAAAGAGATGGTCTCAAAGTTACCATTGTCGAGCACACCATAATAAATGAGGGCACTCTCGACCTGGGCCGGAGGATTATCCTCAAAAAAATTGCTACTTTCCCGCATTTGGATGCGAACATCTATAAATTCCTGACTTTTGTCCACGCGCAAAAGCCCATCTACCACGAGTCTGGTTTCTACTTCGGGCAGATCTACCTCGATGACGTCTTCGCAAGATGCCATGGCCAAAACGATAACCATAAGAGCGATAAGTTTCTTCATCTCACTAGAATTTAAAGTTATAGGTTACTGAGGGTACAATACCAAAAATAGAGGTACGGACGGCTTCGTTACGTCCGGTATCTTCGTTTTCCCTAAAATTGATAGAGGCGGCGTTCATGCGATTGTAGGCGTTATAAATACTGAACACCCATTCCGATTGAAATTTCCTTCCTTTATTTTTTCTTGGAGTCAATATGGCCGATATATCCAAACGGTGATAGTCCGGTAACCGTTCCTTGTTCCGCAACCCATAATAAGGTACACTCACACCTTCAAACTCAAATTGGCCTATGGGATAATTGGTGGGCTGCCCGGTTTGATAGACAAAGTTGGCGTTGAAACTCCACTTATCGTTCAATTCAAAACTGCCGTAGAGGGAAAGGTCATGTGTTTTGTCAAAGGGGGTACTGTACCAATCGCCAAAATTGATTCCGGTTTCCAGGTTGGAACGTCCAGAGTCAAAATTGAGTGTACGACCTGGGGTTCGTTGTTCAGAGCGGGATAAGGTGTAAGCCAACCACCCCTTAAATTGGCCTTCGTTTTTTCGCAGCAATAATTCTAGGCCGTAAGCCCTGGCCTGTCCGTTGAGGATGACCTGTTCAATGGCATTATTGGCAATCAGATTGGCCCCATCAATATAATCTATCCGATTTTGAATGTCCTTGTAGAACACTTCGGTTTCCAAGGTGTAGGCCCCATTTTTTATGTTTCTAAAATAACCCATCGCGTATTGGTCCAGTAGTTGAGGCTCCACGAACGGTCCGCTGGGTGTCCACACATCCAAAGGGGTAGGGGAGCTGGTGTTGGACAACAAGTGAAGGTATTGTGCCAATCGTGTATAGCTTGCCTTGATGGAATTGTTTTCTTTAAAGGTGTAGGACATGGATACCCTGGGCTCCAAATTAAAAAATGACTTTAAGGTTCCGCTTCTTCCGGGGCTTATGGTGTCTATGGGTTTTGCTTCCCGATACGTAAGTGTAAAGGGGTCAAACTCGACAGGGTTGTTGTTTTGGTACACAAAGAACTCGTCCTGCCCAAAACGGTTGAACTGACTTGCCCTAAGCCCATATTGCATGCTTAGGTTTTCAGTTATTTGATGTTCAAGGTCTACATAGACTGCATTTTCGTTGGCGTATTTTTTGGTCAGCTGCTCTTCAACAATACCGGAATCGGGACTGTTGGGCACAATCTTCCCGGGATTGAACACGTAGTAGATGCTGTTGAGGCCATAATTCATCTGAAACTTATCATTTAGATAATGCTTCAGGTCATATTTTACATTGAAATTCTGAATCCCGGAATTCCACTCAAATCCAACGAAATCGAGTTCCAGACCGTAGTAATAATCAGAATAAATCAACGAAAGGTTGGAAAAAAGTTTATCGGAAAACAAGTGGTTCCATCTGAGGTTTCCAACGGCATTCCCGTAAATGTTCACGAAGCGTTCGCTCACGTTAAATAAGTCCCGCCCAAAATAACCCGAAAGGAAAACACTGTTGTTCTCATTGATTTTATGGTTGATTTTAGTGTTCAAATCGTAGAAGTAGGCCTTGCTGTTGACGTCGAACAGGGGCAGAAACAAGTGAGCGTAGGAGGCACGGCCACCGATCAAGAATGCGGTACGGTCTTTTTGAATGGGCCCCTCCACCAGCAACCTGCTGGCTACCGCTCCAATCCCACCGTTGACCTTAAATTCTTTGCTGTTCCCTTCTTTTTGAAAGATTTCCAACACCGAGGACACCCTTCCGCCGTAACGCGCCGGAATACCACCCTTGAAGAGTTTTACGTCCTTTATGGCGTCTGGATTGAATACGGAAAAGAATCCGAAGAGGTGTGAAGAATTGAAGATTATCGCCTCGTCCAACAAGATAAGATTTTGGTCTACGGCACCACCCCGAACATTGAATCCGGAGGAAGCCTCACCAGCGTTGGTGATTCCAGGGAGCAATACCAAGGATTTGATAACGTCGGCCTCACCCAACACCACGGGAACCTGTTTTATGGTATTGGAGGAAAGGGACGTAACGCTCATTTGTGGCTTTCGTATATCGAGTTTTTCCACATCATCTGTGACGACCACCTCGGCAAGTTCTTCTGCCTTTTCTTCCAGTTTAAAGTCCAATTTTTGGTTTTGGTTCAAATTGATGGTGCGCACTACCTCTTGAAAACCCAAATAGCTCACAATAACTTGGTACTCACCTTCGGGCAGGGTAATGGAATAAAAGCCGTATTCGTTGGTCGTGGTCCCTGTTCGTAGCTCGGAAATGGCCACGGTGACCCCGATAAGGGTTTCATTACTGGAAGCTTCGGAAATGGTACCGCTCAACGTGTAGCGTTCTTGGGCGTGTATCACAAAAAAATGCCCAAACAGGGCTAGCAACAACGCAAGATAATGTCTGGGCATTCGATTGTTTTTTTTAAAAGTACGTATTTATGGCAGAGTGAAAAAGGGAAAGCGGGAAACCATCCACATTTTAACATTTTGGTCCCAGAATAAAAATAGGCCGTCTAAAAAGCGTTCATATTTGAACTTTGTAAGGTTGAGCGCAGTCGAAACCCTTTGATTTTCAAAGTCTCTTAAGTTCTCGACTAAGCTCGAACTGACAGGCAAACTGCTTTTTGGACGGCCTAAAGAATTGTAGTTATGTTATTTTGCTTACCCGATCGAGCTCAAAATCTGGTTCAATGTTGCACTGGGACGCATGGCTTTGGATGCTTTTTCCGGGTTTGGAAGGTAATACCCTCCGATATTTACGGGCGACCCTTGAGCATCGATCAATTCTTGGGCGATTTTCTGCTCGTTGGTGGACATGGCTTCGTACACTTTAGAGAAGATGGCTTTCAATTCTTGGTCTTGTTCTTGCTTGGCCAATTGCTCTGCCCAATATAGGGCAAGGTAGAAATGGCTGCCCCGGGTATCCAGCTCATTCACTTTACGGGATGGCGATTTATCCTGATTCAAAAATTCTTCGGTGGCCTTGTCCAATGCTTCAGACAGTATCAGGGCTTTGCTGTTCTTGTTCTTTTCCCCGTAAAACTCCAATGAAACGGCCAACGCCAGAAATTCTCCCAAAGAATCCCATCGTAAGTGACCTTCTTCCAAAAATTGCTCTACGTGTTTTGGGGCAGAACCTCCAGCACCTGTTTCAAATAAACCACCTCCATTCATCAAAGGAACGATGGACAACATTTTGGCACTGGTTCCTACTTCGAGAATAGGGAAAAGGTCCGTTAGGTAATCCCGCAATACGTTACCGGAAACGGAAATTGTGTCCTTGCCATCTTTCATGCGCTTCAAGGTGAACTTGGTCGCCTCGATAGGGGATAGGATTCGAATATCCAATCCTTCCGTATCATGGTCTTTTAGGTATAGATTGACCTTTTTGATCAGTTCTGCGTCGTGGGCTCTTTCGGCATCCAACCAGAATACGGCGGGCGTATTGGTGGCCCTGGCACGGGAAACGGCCAGTTTTACCCAATCCTGGACTGGGGCATCCTTCACCTGGCACATTCTCCAAATATCGCCTTCTTCTACCTTGTGCTCAATTAAGGTTTTACCGTTGGCATCTACCACTTTTACGGTTCCAGCCGTCTCAATCTCAAACGTTTTGTCGTGCGAACCGTACTCTTCGGCTTTTTGGGCCATCAAACCTACATTGGGCACTGTTCCCATGGTAGTAGGGTCGAAGGCTCCGTGCTCCTTGCAGAAATCAATGGTCGCTTGGTAAACGCCAGAGTAACTGCTGTCAGGAATGATTGCCTTGGTATCTTGAAGTTCTCCATTTTTGTCCCACATTTTACCAGAATTTCTGATCATGGCGGGCATGGAAGCGTCAATAATGACATCGCTGGGAACATGAAGGTTGGTGATTCCCTTATCGGAATTCACCATGGCCAAATCGGGTCCATTGTCGATGCTGGCCTTGATGGCTGCTTCAATTTCTTTGTGCTGCTCTTCGGGCAGTTCCCCGATTTTGTCCAATAAGGTTTCCAATCCATTGTTTGGGTTGATGCCCAACTTTTGGAAGGTGTCGCCATAGGTCTTGAACAGTTCGGAGAAGTATACTTCCAAAGCATGACCAAAAATGATCGGGTCGGAAACCTTCATCATGGTCGCCTTAAAATGGAGTGATAACAATAGGTTCTTCTCTCTTGCATCGGCAATTTCCTTGGTCAAAAACTCAACCAATGCTTTTTTGCTCATAACGGTGGCATCGATGACCTCGCCTTTAAGAAGGGAAAGTTTATCCTTGAGCACCGTAGTGTTTCCGTTGGCATCCACTAACTCAATGCGAACATCTCCCGCGCTTTGCATCGTCAACGACTTTTCGTTGGACTTAAAGTCGCCGTGTGACATGGTAGCTACGTGGGTCTTGGAGTCGGAGGACCATTCGCCCATAGTGTGCGGATGTGCCTTGGCGTAATTTTTTACGGCTTTTGGTGCCCTACGGTCGGAGTTGCCTTCGCGCAGTACAGGGTTTACGGCACTTCCCTTTACTTTATCGTATTTGGCCTTAATGGCCTTTTCCTCATCTGTTTTGGGTTCGTCCGGATAGTCGGGCAGTGGGTAGCCTTTTTCTTGTAGTTCTTCGATGGCTTCCTTTAGCTGAGGAATGGAGGCACTGATATTCGGTAATTTGATGATATTGGACTCTGGTGTCTTGGCAAGTTCGCCCAAAATGGACAAATCGTCCGGAACTTGTTGCTCCTCGGTCAATAATTCTGGAAACATGGCTGCAATTCTACCGGCCAAAGAGATGTCCTTGGTCTCAACGGAAATGTCAGCAGTTTCGGTAAAGGATTTTACAATGGGTAAGAAGGATAGTGTTGCTAAGGCAGGTGCCTCATCTGTTTTGGTATAATAAAGTTTAGCCATTTATATGTATTTGTTTGAGCGGTTGCAAATATACGATTTATGGACGGTGAAGGAAGAATGGAAGTGATTAAAAGTGTGGGCTTTTGCTGCGAATTTGTTAAAAAACAAAAGCCATTTCCTTGTTTTTACCAAGGAGATGGCTTTCAGATAGGACTCAGGAAAAGTTTGGTGGTACCAAACTACAATCGTTTCGAATGCACCTTTGCCCTTTCGACGTTTGCTTTGCTATGCTCTTAATTTTTCAACTAATCTACATTCTGCAAAGTATGCTGTGGTTTCCTAAACTTTATCAAAACGGAAAATTGCTCTTCCGTTCGCACATAAAATTCTATTTCTCATTAGTATTTGCCAAAGCATATCCTAAATCGAAAATCCTTTTGTGATCAGTAGTGTTACTAATTCCAAGGATATCCACAGTTTTAAAGAACGTCAACTTTAAGTCGATATAATGATGATGGTATCATTATTATATCTGTTACTAAAGTAGTTTGACAAAGTGAAGAAAGCAAATTTTTAAAGCATTAAAAATCAACACGATATGAACCAATGTTATTAACAATTGTTCATAAAAAAAGCACCCGATTTCAGGTGCTTTTTCTTGTAATGTGGGATAAAAACTATCCCTTAACTTCTTTGATACGGGCCTTTTTACCGGTAAGACCTCTAAAGTAGAAGATTCTGGATCTACGTACTTTACCTTTTTTGTTTACTTCAATTCTTTGCAAAGCTGGCATGTTTACTGGGAAAATTCTTTCCACACCAACAGTACCGGACATTTTGCGAATGGTGAAGGTTTCGGTGGCACCGCTACCTCTTCGTTGAATCACCACACCCTTAAAGAACTGGGTACGTGTTTTTTCACCTTCCTTGATTTCGTAATAAACAGTGATGGTGTCACCAGCTGAAAATTTTGGAAATTCTTTTTTTGGAACAAATTCGTCTTCAACAAATTTTACTAAGGATTCCATTTTTGTCTTTTTAATTGTTTGGGTCAAGACCAACTTTCACGGATTTCGTCAGAGGTTGATTTTGAGATTGCAAAAGTAATGCAATATTTAGAAATAGCAAGCTGTTTTTTTGACTTTTCAGTCTTCCCCATTCTCCAATAGGTCGGGCCTTCTTTGGCGGGTGCGCTCAAGGGCTTGTTGTTCCCGCCATTTTTCGATTTTGGGGAAGTTGCCGCTCAACAATATCTTGGGTACTTCCATTCCTTTGTATTCTGCTGGACGGGTATACACGGGCGGTGCCAATAAATTATCCTGGAAGGTGTCTGTAAGGGCAGAGGTTTCATCGTTCAACACGCCCGGAAGCAAACGGATTACGGCATCGCACAAGATGGCTGCGGCCAATTCCCCTCCCGAAAGCACATAATCTCCAATGGAAATTTCACGGGTCACAAACATATCCCTTACCCGTTGGTCCACACCCTTGTAATGCCCACAAAGCACAATAATGTTCCCTTTCATGGAAATCTCATTGGCCATACCTTGGTTCAGGGTGTTTCCATCGGGGGTCATGTAGATCACTTCGTCATAATCCCGTTGTGCTTTGAGTTCGGAAATGCACTTATCAATAGGTTCCACCATCATGACCATACCGGCCCCGCCACCAAACTGGTAGTCGTCCACTTGTTTGTAATTTCCCGAAGCATAATCCCTCAAATTATGGAGATGCACCTCTACCAATCCTTTTTCAATGGCTCGCTTTAGGATAGAAGCTTCAAAAGGACTTTGCAAAAGTTCGGGAAGTACGGTAATGATGTCAATCCGCATGGATCTTGTTGATGAATGTTATTGTGCCGCAAAAGTAATCAAACGTATTGTAAAAAGAATCAAAAAGGAAAAGGCTGTTTAAAAGCGGTAATTTTTGAACTTTGTCAGGTTGAGCGCAGTCGAAACCTATCGATTATCAACGCATCTTGCGTTCTCGACTGCGCTCGAACTGACAGGTAAACCGTTTTTTGACAGCTTCTATCACCTATTTTTTCTGTTTGTTCAGCTCATCCTGCAATTGTCTGCTGATTTTCTGCTCGCGCTCCAAGGCCCGTCGCCTGTGATTCTGATATTCTTCCTCTAAGTCGGCAAGGGCAGATTTGGCCTGCTGCGTCAAGAAATTACTGTTCCTGAATCGGTAGATAAAGAACAGCAAAAGCAGCAGCAATCCAAAAATGATGGACCACAAAATAAAATTATAGGTTCCTTTGCTCACCATGGCTCCAAAAAACGAAATACTGTCCTTTTCTTCGGTAACCGCATTCAACTTGTTGGTGGTTTCCTGCAGCTTGGTATTCAAATCCTCTATTTCGGCATCGTTGGCCGTAATGGTAGCCGATAGATCCTTAATGGTCTTGTTGGCCGTTTCTATGGAATCAAAGATGTTGTTCTTTGTTTTATAGAGGTCGGATAGTTTAATCACTTCATACTGGATACCGTTTGCGCGATAGTTCCCCGACTTGCTTTCCAGTTCCTCAAATTGTCCCCGTAGCGTATTGTCGGACTCTTCTTCCTGTGCTTGGACGGACAGTGTGGAAATAAGTAAGGTCAAGGCGAATAAAATGCGTAAATGCTTCATGTTCAATTATGTTCTCGTGTTAAATTTAGATTAAGGGCGGGACGAAATTACGTCAATAAACCAAATTTAAAAAACTGAAAGCCGGTTCTTTGAACATTTCATACTTCCTTAATAGTAGGTATAACGCCTAACTTTGGAGATATATTTCGCCAATCGGATAACTTGATGGGAATATCCGTACTCATTGTCATACCATGTGTAAAGTACAATATTTTTCCCATCGGGCGACACAATGGTCGCCTTGCTGTCATAAATGGATGGCGCCGTGGTACCTACAATGTCCGATGATACCAGTTCGTTGCTCAACGCATATTTGATCTGTTCCACCAAATCCCCTTCGAGGGCGTATTTTTTTAGGATGGTATCCACACTTTCCTTCGAGGTCTTGTTTTTCACCTCTAGGTTAAGAATGGCCAAGGATCCATTGGGTACGGGAACCCGAATCGCATTGGATGTCAACTTTCCCTTTAGGGAAGGAAGCGCTTTGGCCACAGCGGTGCCCGCGCCAGTTTCCGTGATTACCATGTTGAGCGCGGCCGCGCGGCCCCTACGGTATTTGCTGTGCATATTGTCCACCAAATTTTGATCGTTGGTGTAGGCATGGATGGTTTCCAAATGCCCCTTTTTAATGCCCAAGGAATCCTCTATCACCTTGAGAATAGGTGTAATGGCATTGGTGGTACAGGAAGCGGCAGAGTATATGTTGGTTTTGTCGGGATCAAAATCTTTGTGATTTACCCCATGTACGATATTGGGCACCTCTTTTCCCGGAGCGGTGAGCAGCACCTTGCTCGCTCCTTTGGATTTTAAATGACGGGAAAGGGCCGTTTTGTCCCGAAATGCACCGGTATTGTCTATGATCAGGGCATTATTGATTCCGTGTTTGGTATAATCAATATCTTCGGGCTGGTTGGCATTGATTATTTTTACCGTTGTGCCGTTAATAATCAGCGCCTGTTTCTTGTCGTCCACATCCACGGTTCCGGTGAAGGGTCCGTGCACGGAGTCGGTTTTAAGGAGTGCCGCTCTTTTTTCGAGCATTTCCCTATTCAATTCGCCACGTACTACAATCGCACGCAAGCGCAACTGACTTCCCCGTCCCGTTTTGGCCATAAGTTCACGTGCCACTAAACGCCCGATACGTCCAAAACCATAAAGTACCACATCCTTTGGCTTAATGGCCTTGGAGGATTGCGCATCCTTCAGCTTATCGATTACAAAAGCCTTTACATTGAGGTGGGCATTTTGGCTGGAGTTGTACTCGTAGGTCAATTTGCCAATATCCAGCTTGGCAGGAGGGAGGTTAAGGTCGTTAATGGCCCTTAATATTTCTACAGAATCAAAAATGGACATCGGTTTTTGAACAAATTCACCGGCATATTCGTGCAGGTTGATGATGTCGCTTACATTTTTGTCAATAATCTGGTTTTTGAACAAGACCACTTCAATAGCCTTGTCGTACCACAGGTCGCTAATGATTTTGATGAATTCAGTGGTTGCTTTTCGCCTATCTGCTTGAAAGGCTAGTTCTTTTTCGTAGGAAGAAATGTCACTCATGGAAAATGGTTGCGGTTGTACTGTTTGTATATTTTCGGCAAAAATAGATATTTCAAACGTTTTCGTAAAAGCATTAGACATAAAAAAAGCGTCTTTTTAAAAAGACGCTTTTAAGTGTTTTATTGGCACTTTATTGAAGGATCATATGTTCCTTTTCACCGTTCTGGTTGATCATGGTGAAACTGGTGCGACCATATCGGGAAATCTCACCAAAATATTTTTTGGCATCCTCAATATCGTTGACCTTGTTTCCATCAACCTCTACAATGATTTTATCCTTTAAGTCATACCTTTCATAACCTTGTGGAACATCGGTAATCTTCACACCTTTGGACACCCCGAATTTTTTGATGTCTTCCTTGCTCAAGTTTTTTACCCTAAAGGCGGTAGCTGGAAGAATAACGCTGTTTTGTTTTTTCAGCGTCACATTTTTGACCAAACTCTTGCCATCTCGGTCCAAAGTGACCTGCACTACGTCCCCAGGCCTTTTGGCGGAAAGGTAACCGGTAAGTTCGGAGAACTTCTGGATTTCGATATTGTCTATCTTTTTGATGACGTCGCCTTCCATTAAACCGGCATCCTTGGCTCCGGATTCCTCTTCCACGCCGGCGATGTATACACCTTCGAGCTGGTCAAGACCCATTTCAATGGCAGCAGGTGAGTTCGTATTGGCGGCAGAAATACCCAAAAGCCCTTTTTGTACATTGCCAAACTCCATAATGTCCTCTACCACTTTCTTCGCGATATTGCTGGGCACCGCAAAGGCATAACCCACATACGAACCTGTTTGGGAGGTAATGGCCGTATTGATTCCGATAAGGTCTCCATTGGTGTTCACCAAGGCACCGCCACTGTTTCCGGGATTCACTGCAGCATCGGTCTGGATAAACGATTGGGTTCTTCTCGGTGACAACGACCTGGCTTTGGCACTAACGATCCCAGCGGTTACTGTTGACGTCAAATTAAAAGGATTGCCTACGGCAAGCACCCATTCCCCAATTTTGGTATTGTCAGAATCACCAAAAGCCAAGTAAGGGAGTGCATTCTCCGCATCTATTTTCAACAGGGCAATGTCGGAATCGGGGTCCGTTCCAATCACCTCGGCTTCGTAGGTTTTGTTGTTGTTCAAGGTGACTTCCAACTGGCTTGAGTTGGCGATCACATGATTGTTGGTGACAATGTATCCATCTGGTGAAATGATAACGCCCGAACCTGTTCCCACTTGTGGGGTTTGTTGGCGCTCATACCCATAAAAGAACTCTGCAATACTGGATGGGCCTCTGCTCAAGGTCATATTTTTAACGTGCACCACGGAATTGACCGTTTTCTCGGCAGCCAAGGTGAAATCAACTTCATTGATTCCCGCCCCTCTGGCCGAAGTATCCAAATTACTGGTCGTCACCAAAGGCGTTTCCTCCTCAGAGGTGACCCACTTGTAGCTTTCCTTCTCAAAAAACAATTTATAAGCTCCCAGGGTAATAGCTCCTGCGAATACAGATACTAGGAGTAAACTTGCTATTTTCTTCATAATTCAATAATTATTTAACATTTAGCTCAATCAAAATTAAAAGTTTTCAATTCTCGGTCAGGTTGGTTTAACGCTGTTTTAACTACAAAAAAAAGCTTAAAGAATCCCATATATTTGTTCCTTTGTAGCTGCTTATGGAACTATCCTTTTTTAAATACCAAGGAACAGGGAACGATTTTGTAATTATCGACAATCGTCAAACTATATTTCCCAAAAACAATACCAAGCTTGTGGCAGCGCTTTGCGACCGAAGATTTGGCATAGGTGCGGATGGTTTAATCCTGCTCGAAAATGACAATATGTCGGATTTTAAGATGGTCTATTATAACTCAGATGGCGCCGAAAGTAGTATGTGCGGTAACGGTGGTCGATGTTTGGTCGCTTTTGCCCATTATTTGGGTGTTATCGACAAAGAAACAACTTTTAATGCCGTGGATGGATTGCACTACGCAACCATCGAAGGGGATACCGTGAACTTAAAGATGATGGATGTGGACAAGATCCACGAAAAGCCCAACCATAGTTTTTTGGATACCGGTTCCCCGCACCATGTGCAATTGGTGACAGCGTTGGACAAGTTCGATGTACAAAAAGAGGGAAAAAAAATTCGCTATGGCATTTATGGTGAGTCCGGAAGCAATATCAACTTTGTGGAGCAAAAGGCGGATAATCTTTTTGATGTGCGAACTTATGAAAGGGGAGTGGAAGGCGAGACCTTTTCCTGTGGAACCGGTGTAACTGCGGTGGCCTTGGCCATGCACGAATCGGGTAAAACGGCTGCCAACGAGGTGCACATCCATACCATTGGAGGCGATTTGACCATTTCTTTTGAGAAAAAGGACGGCAAGTACAGCAATATTTTTTTAAAAGGACCTGCCATTCAGGTATTTAAAGGAACCATCGAATGCTCAATCTAAAAGGAAAACAAGTTTATCTGCGGGCGCTGGAACCCACCGACCTCGACTTTCTGTACCAACTAGAAAACGATACCTCGGTCTGGGAACTGAGCGGTACGTTAAAGCCGTATTCCAAAAAGGTATTGCAACTGTATTTGGACAATGCCCACAGGGATATTTACGAAGTAAAGCAGTTGCGCCTGTGCATCAGTAACCTGCAAGATCAGTGTATAGGATTGATCGATTTGTTCGATTTTGACCCCAAACATCGCCGTGCAGGTATCGGTATCATCATTGTGGAACCAGGGGACCGAAATAAAGGTGCCGGGGCGGAAGCCTTGTCGCTTTTGAGCGATTATGCCTTTTCCACGTTGGATGTACATCAACTGTATGCCAATATTTTGGAAGACAATGCAGCGAGTATCCATTTATTTGAGAAGATGGGGTTTGAGAAAATCGGGATCAAAAAAGAATGGATCAGGACCAGTCAGGGGTTCAAGAACGAAATAATGTATCAAAAGATCAACAGGAATGAATCTTAAAAAAGTACTTTGGGCCACGGCCATTCTTGGGTTGTTGATTTGTGGTTTTATCGCTTATCAAATTTATAATGCCATTTTCAGCCCCAACACCCAATTCAATAACGAAGAAGCGTATGTGTATATCGCTTCCGACGCTACCTTTCCCGAAGTCAAATCATCATTGGAGCCCTTGTTGAAGGATTTGTCCACCTTTGAAGCTGTTGCCAAGCGCAAAGGGTACACGGCGAACATTAAGGCGGGAAAGTATGCCATTCAAAAAGGGATGAACAACAACGAAATCATCAATACGCTGCGGAGCAGAAACCTTCCGGTGCAGGTATCGTTCAACAACCAAGAGTCACTCGCATCTTTGGCAGGAAGGATTGCCGAACAGATCGAGGCGGATAGCCTTTCCTTGCTCCAAACGCTTAACGACCCTGATTTTTTGGCATCGACCAAGTTTGATGAGGATACCAAACTAGCCATGTACATTCCCAATACTTATGAATTTTTCTGGAATACCGATGCAGAGCGTTTTAGGGACCGAATGAAAACCGAATACGACCGTTTTTGGAACGATGAGCGTATAGCAAAGGCAAAAAAACTGGGTCTAACCCCCAATGAGGTAACTTCCTTGGCTGCCATTGTGCAAAAGGAAACGGCCAAGGTGGATGAGCGACCAAGGGTGGCCGGGGTATATCTTAACAGAATACGAAGGGGAATGCTGCTTCAGGCCGACCCAACAGTGATTTATGCCATCAAAAAGGAAACGGGCAACTATGATACCATTATAAAACGAGTGCTGTTCCGCGATTTGGAAATGGATTCCCCATACAATACCTATAAATATGCAGGTATTCCTCCGGGGCCGATTACCATGCCGGATATCAGTTCCATTGATGCTGTTTTGAATCCAGAAAAGCACGATTATCTCTATTTTGTGGCCGACGTTTCCAACTTTGGATACCACTTATTTGCCAAAACTTTGGCGCAACACAACCGAAATAAGGTGCAATATACCCGATGGCTCAACCAACAAAAGGTAATGCGATAGTGCTCTTTACCGTTGATTTTCATCACTTTAACGGATTTTAGGGTCGATTTAAGAAATCTTTATGAGCTTTAGGGTACCCATTAACTTATCCCAACCTATCTTTGCCGGCCAAATTGATTTTTGATACGTATATAGTATTGAGATCACAAATATGAAAATTATGAAAAGATGGATAGGTTTTATTCTACATCTTGCCATGATCGTAGTTTTGACAAGTTTTGGTTCTTATTCTGTAATGAAGAAAGGGAACGTTGAAATTCCCGATTCATTGAAGGTAACGACCAATTTGGAATTTTTTGCACCGCAAGATTCCATCGCACTTCTTGACGAGGACGAGGTAACCCCTCCTTTTCTGGGTAAAGCTTTTAATGGCTTTAAGGAAGCACTCGCTTTTAAAGAGTCCCAGGGCAAATATCATAGCGTAAACACATTGGGTTATTTGGGGAAATACCAGTTTGGTAGCAGCACCCTGAATTTGATGGGAGTTTATGATATGGATGAGTTCTTGGGCAGTGCCGAGCTTCAGGAAAAGGCCTTTGCCGCCAATATTGCCCGTAACAAATGGATTTTGAGACGAGACATTAAACGCTTTAATGGAAAAACCATTGGAGGAATCAAGGTCACAGAGTCCGGGATTTTGGCAGCGGCCCATTTGGCCGGCGCAGGAAACGTCAAAAAATATCTACGATCGTATGGACAAAGCGATGTAACTGATGCTTACGGAAGTAGTATCTCGTATTATATGAAGAAATTCGCGGGCTACGATATTTCCAATATCAAGCAACAGAAAAACGCCAAAGTATAATTAGTAGAAAATAGCAACTAAAGGGCCTCGATATTCGGGGCCTTTTTTTATGCTTGAATGATGTAGATGGTAGGTCTTTTGTCCAGATCTAACTCTATTTCACTCCACTCATGCACACTCTTGGTAGCAATAAACTCCGTGGGCAAGGTGATATCCGCAGCAATGCACAACCGGGTCGATTTCTGCAAGGTTCGCAAAAGTTCCTTGAGCAACTTATTGTTTCGGTAAGGAGTTTCCATAAAAATCTGCGACTGTCCAAGGTCTCGGGACACGCGCTCCAAATTTTTCACCATTTTTTTACGCTCGGTATTATCGATGGGCAAATAGCCGTTGAAGGCAAAATTTTGTCCATTCATGCCACTGCTCATCATGGCCATTAAAATGGATGAGGGCCCAACCAATGGCACTACTTTGATGCGTCTTTCGTGGGCGATTCGAATGACATCTGCACCGGGGTCTGCTATGCCAGGACATCCTGCTTCGGAAATGATGCCCACATCAAATCCGTGAATGCAAGGATCTAGGAAGGAAGGAATCTCTTCGGGATTGGTGTACTTGTTCAAGGAATACAGTTGTAGGTCTGGTTGTGATTTACTAGGGCTTACACGCTTTATGAACCGTCGGGCCGTCTTTTCGTTTTCCACGATGTAGTGGTCAATCCGCTCAATGGTTCCCTTGACCGATATGGGCAATACCTCCAAAGGAGCATTGTCGCCCAAGGTAGTGGGAATCAAATAGACTTTGCCCATCACCAAACCTGGTTTTTCTGCTTCCATGGGTTTAATTTAGTTTTTTCGCAATTGCCTCACAAGCTTGATCCACCATTTGGTAGACATTTTCAAAGCCATCATCACCACCGTAGTAGGGGTCGGGTACTTCCTGAAGGTCCAAATCCACTTCGCTCAATAAGAGCTTTACCTTTTGGGCTTCTTGTGCATTGCTTGCGAGTTGGGCCACATCCGAAAAATTGCTTCGGTCCATCACATAAATGAGGTCGAATTCCAAAAAGTCCAATCGAGAAAACTTCCTACAGCGTTGATGGCTGATGTCCAAGCCATATTTTCGGGCAACGGCGATGGACCGTTTGTCAGGAGGATTGCCAATATGGTATCCAGCTGTTCCTGCAGAATCCACCAATACCTTGTCCGAATCCACCTTGGAACGCAAAATACCTTCAGCCAATGGTGACCTGCAAATATTTCCCAAGCAGACCATCAAGACTTTGGTTTTCATAAATTATGGGTGTAAAATGCTAGGAGAACTTTTTGTTCAAATCGTCGATATACTTTCTGAACTGTTTGTCGGTTTCAGCAAGATTATCCACTGTTTTGCAAGCGTGGAGCACGGTTGCGTGGTCACGGTTCCCGATTTGTGAGCCAATGCTGGCCAATGAGGCTTTCGTGAACTTTTTGGCGAAGAACATGGCCAACTGTCTTGCCTGTACAATGTGTCGCTTTCGGGTTTTGGACTGTAGGGTCTCCACATCCATTTCAAAATAATCGGAAACGACTTTTTGGATGTAGTCGATGGACACTTCGCGTTTGGTATTCTTTACGAATTTTTCCACCACTTGTTGTGCCAACTCCAAGGTAACCTCACGTTTATTGAAAGAGGATTGGGCAATCAGGGAAATGATTGCTCCCTCCAGCTCGCGGATATTCGTTTTGATGTTCTTGGCCACGTGGTCGATAATATCATCGGGCATTTCCACACCATCCCTGTACAATTTGTTCTTTAGGATGGATACACGGGTTTCGTAATCCGGGCTTTGCAATTCTGCGGATAATCCCCATTTGAAACGGGACAACAATCGCTGTTCGATGTCCTGCATGTCCACGGGCGCCTTATCCGATGTTAAAATGACCTGTTTGCCATTTTGGTGCAAGTGGTTGAAAATATGAAAGAACACATCTTGGGTCCCTGATTTACCGGATAGGAATTGTACATCATCGATGATGAGTACATCTATCAATTGGTAAAAGTGGATAAAATCGTTTCGGGTGTTCTTTTTTACGGACTCAATATATTGCTGGGTGAATTTCTCCGCCGAAATATAGAGTACGGTCTTTTCCGGATATTTGTCCTTGATTTCTACCCCGATGGCGTGCGCCAAGTGGGTCTTTCCCAAACCTACGCCACCAAAAACCAATAAAGGGTTAAAGGATGTCCCCCCGGGCTTATTCGCCACGGCCATTCCTGCCGACCGCGCCAAGCGGTTGGAATCCCCTTCAAGGAAATTATCAAAGTTGTAGTTCGGATTTAATTGGGATTCGATTTTTATGTTTCGGATTCCCGGGATCACAAATGGGTTTTTAAGCTCGGGACTTTTGGAGGTAATCGGTACGTCCAACTCTTGGGGTCCCACTGCGGTACGGTTGGAACTCGGAATCTGTTCCGTAAAAGGTTCCTTGTTGCCGTACTTGTTTTCCATTTTTATAACGTAGATAAGCTTTGCACTGGACCCCAGTTCTCTGGTCAGGGCCACCTTTAAAAGCTTTACATAATGTTCTTCGAGCCATTCGTAGAAAAACTTACTGGGAACCTGAATGCTGAGGGCCTTATCGGTCAGCTTCATCGGTTTAATGGGTTCAAACCATGTTTTGAATGCCTGCGGTTGGATATTATCTTGGATAAAAGCCAAACAGTTGTTCCATACGGAATTAGCAGTAGCACTCATAGAAGTTTTTCCTTGTTTTAATGGTTAGCTTTAATACTTAAGAGCAAGCATCTAAAGGGTTGCAAGATGCTCATTGGATGCGACAAATATGTGAACAATTCTTTTAAAAAAAAAATCAAATTGTCATTGAAAGTCTTGTTTTTTTTTCGCATGTTTCCCTCAGAATAAGCAAGCCTCTAAATATATAATTTTTCAGCTTAAAATGGGTCTAAATTCATATTCTTTTCGGGTTCGATACGCAGAAACCGACCAAATGGGGGTTGTTTATCATGGTAACTATGCCCAGTATTTTGAACTGGGTCGTGTAGAGTGGTTAAGGGCCATGGGAATCACTTACAAAAGCATGGAAGATAACGGTATTATGCTGCCCGTAATTTCCTTACATATCGACTACAAGAAATCTGCGGTATATGATGACCTACTAACGGTTCGAACCAAACTCACTTCCAAACCCTTGGTAAAAATTGCGTTCGACTACGAGCTAGTGAACGAGGCCGGGGAATTATTGGCCACCGCACATACGGTGCTTGCCTTTATGGACAAAAATACCGGCAGACCTATCAAATGTCCCGATTACATTCTTGAAAAGTTGGAGGATTGATTTTTTGGAGACAGGAGACAGGAGACAGGAGACAGGAGACAGGAGACAGGAATCTTTTTTCTTATATTTTTTAGCGAAGCGGTCTGGAATCGATCAAACTGTCATTTTTACATCTACCCCATGCATTTCATCGAAAAGTTGAAACGTTTCCTCCGATTCACTTAAGCGAACCGCGACCACAAGTTCACAATCCAGTTCCATTTTTTGGGATACCATATCCAAATCTTTCTGTTTGATGGTACGCATCACCAAATCCATCATTGGATACTCAAATTTTAAATGCAATTCTGCCTTAAGGGTCTTTTGTACAATTTGGGCACTTTCCAATGCCATTTGCGCAGCGGTTTTGTAGGCTTGTATCAACCCGCCGACCCCAAGCTTGGTGCCCCCAAAAATTCGGGTGACCGTAATTAAAACATTCGTGACGTCAAATGATTGTATTTGTCCGTAAATCGGCATCCCTGCCGAATTGTTGGGTTCACCATCATCATTGGCCCTGTACACCGGGTTGTCGGTGCCCAATTGCCAAGCATAACAAACATGATTGGCGGTGTGATGTTTTTTTCGGAGTTCCTCCACAATCGGTTTTACATCGTCTTCCGTAGCAATGGGATAAACCGCAGCATAGAATTTGCTCTTACGGTCCTTATATAAAATTTCGGGTGAAGGTTTAGTGACGGTGCGGTAAACATCTTCTTTTTTATCCATCAGAACAAAGCTACCAATATTATGCTCAAAATGGCCAAGGCCACGCCGCTCCAATTCTTGATGCTAAGCTTCTCCTTAAAAAGCAGAATCCCGAATAAGGTGGAGCACATCACAATCGCCACATTATTTAAGGTGAATATGGCCGCGCTGCTCAAAATATCCGCCCGAAGGGCGCGAATCAAAAAATAGATGGAAAAATAATTGGGTATGCCCAGCGCAATACCACCCACTATATTTTTAAGGTTGATTTTTAACGGGACCTTTATGGATTTAATACCGATAAAAATAAATCCCGTGAGCGCCGCAAAACCAAAGATCATGGAAGAGAAAACTGGAATCTCCTGGTCGGTCAAATGGATTTCCTCAAAATATTGGATGCTGGTATCGATGATTCCCGACCCCAAAAACACTAACAAAGGCGATAAAAGTGCCTTTCGGTCGATGCGGATATGCTTTTCCTTAATGGAAGCCAAATACACAGCGACTAGCGCAAGTGCAATCCCGATGATTTGAAGGGTGCTCAAGCGTTCCCCATAAAGCAGCATGCCCATCACTACGGGAATGGCCAACGACATTTTGGTGGCCACCGAGGCCACGGACACTCCTGAGACCTGTGCCGTGCGTGCCATCAAATTAAAAATCACAATAAAAAGGATACCTAATACTATGGGACCAATGAGCCAGGATTTGCTGCTCAGGTCGTTTATGCCAACGGGTCCCTCATATAAAAAAAAGCCTACGGTGCAGGCCACCACATAATTGGTGATGATGGCATACAGTGTCTGGATTTTATAAACATCGAACAATTTGAAGACCACAAAAATCAGGGTGGAGCTGAGTACGCTCAGAATCAGATATACCATTTACAATCTTGATTTTAGTTGTGTGATGTCCTCTTTGCCCACCTGCAAGTTCCAAACCTGGATGCCCAAATCTGCGGCGGAGGCTGTATTTTCAGCTACATCGTCCACAAAAAAGGTCTCATGGGCCAAGAGCCGGTTTTCTTGCAGTACAAAATCAAAGATTTCAGTGTCCGGTTTTCGCATCCCCATTTCATAGCTCAAATAAAACACATCAAATGCATTTTTAAACCTGTTGAACCGCTCCATTCCCATCTGCTCCTTTACATGTTCGATATGCAGGTCGTTGGTATTGCTCAACAAAATCATTTTATATTGATTTTCCCTTGCTAGTTGTTCAATAAACTCCAGTCGGTGTTCCGGAAAATCCAAAAGAATCGAATTCCATGCTTCGATAAGATAATCTCGATTCGCGTTGGGAAAATGCGAGGCGACCTCGTCCAAAAAATCCGAAGAGCCCAAAAACCCTTTCTCGTAGTCTTGGAACAAAACTTCCAGCGCTGGTGTAATCTCGGTGAACCCATGTTGCACCATGGCTTTTGCCGTTGCCGGTTTGTCCAGATTGATGAGCACATCGCCAAAATCGAGGATAATGTTTTTAATCATTTCGATAAATAGATAAGGTATCGGTCCATATTTTTTGTTGCTGCTGCAAAGTTCCTTGTAATCGGGGAGCTGGCAAACCCTTTTTAAAGTCAATAGTGCCTTTAAATATTCTGGCTTCGTCCCATAGATTGGCATCGATAAAGGTTTGCAGCATTTTTGCGCCACCTTCAACAATCACACTGGTGATGCCGTGCCGATGGAGTACATCACAGATTTGCTGGGCCAAATGCTGAGCAAAATCAACCATTTCATAAGTGATTCCCTCCAAATGTTTTGATGTGTCGTCTACTGCTGTCAACATAATGGTCTGCGCCGATCTGTCCAAAACATGATGGGTGGTATCTATTTTCAAATGCCTGTCCAACACCACCCGAATAGGGTTTTTGCCCGACCATTCACGGGTGGTCAGCTTGGGATTATCCTCCAAAACGGTTCGGGTACCCACCAAAATGGCCTGTTCTTGGCTTCGCCATTGGTGCACCATTTGTTTGGAGTAGGGGTTCGTTATCCAAAAAGGCTCTGGATTGCTGTTTCGTAACGATTTTTCCGGAGCCAAAAATCCATCGTTGGACTCCGCCCATTTTAAAATGATGTAGGGTCGTTTCTTCTCTTGAAAAATCAAAAATCGTTTATGATGTTCCCGACATTCATCTTCCAGAATCCCCACCGTTACCTTGCAGCCGGCCTCTTTCAGTTTTTGGATGCCCTTACCGGCGACTTTGTCGTGCGGGTCCTGCAAGCCGATAAAAACTTCTTTCAATTGATGCTTGGCAATCAAATCGGCGCAAGGAGGTGTTTTTCCAAAATGGGAGCAAGGTTCCAAGGTGACGTACAAGGATGCTTCTTTGAGCTGTTCCTTGTTTTTTACCGAGTTGATGGCATTCACCTCGGCATGTGGACCTCCATAAGGGTCGGTAAACCCTTCTCCAATTATGTTGTTTTGATACACGATCACACACCCCACCATTGGATTTGGAGCCGTAGTTCCCAGTCCCTTTTTGGCCAGTTCTATGCAGCGGAGGAGGTATTTTTGATGTATCTTCACCCCGCAAAAATAGAACATTAAAAACACAAAAATGGGAGATATGGTCATTCGTGAAATAACCCCCGAAGACAATGCACAGGTGGCCCAAGTGATACGAAAGGTTTTTGAGGATATGGGCGTTCCCAAAGTGGGCACCGCTTATGCCGACAAAGCTTTGGATGATATGTACAGCCATTACAACGTGCCCAAGGCTGCCTACTTTGTAGTGGAGCATGAAGGTCGCATTATCGGGTGTGCGGGCGTGGCTCAATTGGACAATTATGATGGCAACGTCTGCGAGCTTCAAAAAATGTACTTTTTGGAAGAGGCCCGAGGAAAGGGACTAGGTGCCAAAGTGATAGAAGCCTGCTTGAACAAGGCCAAGGAATTCGGTTTTGAAGCTTGCTATTTGGAAACCATGCCCTATATGGAAGCCGCCCAAAAATTGTACAAAAAGAACGGTTTTGAATACATTGATACTCCTATGGGCAATACGGGACACTATTCTTGCCCTGTTTGGATGCTTAAAAAATTGTAATGCTCCTCAAAGAAATCAAAGACATTTTCCATAAAGAATTGGGCGAGCTTTATCCCAAGGAAGAAATCGATTCGTTTTTCTATTCCTGTATTGAGCATTACCTCAAATTGGAACGCTTTATCCTGGCCATTCAGCCTGGAATTACCTTGACCAAGGATGAGGAGCAACCACTTTTTGAAGCCTTGGCTGAGTTGAAAACGGAAAAACCCCTACAATATATTTTGGGAACCGCCCATTTTAGGTATTTGGAGCTTCAGGTGAACGAGAATGTACTGATTCCACGCCCCGAGACCGAAGAATTGGTGCAATGGATTTTATTGGACGCTGAGCGGAGTCGAAGCGTCATTTCGACTTCGCTCAATGACCGTTCTTTGAAAATTCTTGACATCGGAACAGGGAGCGGATGTATTGCTATTGCGCTGGCCAAACAACTGACCGATGCTGACGTTTACGCCTTGGATGTTTCCGAAGGTGCATTGAAGATTGCCCAGAAAAATGCAGCAACCCATAAAGTAGATGTCACTTTTTTGCATCAGGACATTCTTAATCCCAAACTTGAACTTGCGCCTGAACTTTATTTTGACATCATCGTCTCCAATCCGCCCTACGTTAGGGAATTGGAAAAGCATGAAATCCGAAAGAACGTAAAGGATTTTGAACCAGAAACCGCTCTTTTTGTAAAGGATGAAGACCCCTTACTTTTTTATAGGGCCATCATCGATTTTGCGGAAAAGCACTTGTCCGAAAAGGGAAGTTTGTATCTCGAGATCAATCAATATTTGGGAGCGGAGACCAAAGCACTTTTTCAAGCCCATAATTTTTCGGAAATTGAACTCCGAAAAGATCTATTTGGCAACGATAGGATGCTAAAAGCACTAAGAAAATGAACATCCAAGACAAAATAAATGCCCTGCGAGAAGAGCTACGGGAGCACAACTATAAATATTATGTGCTCGACCAACCTTCCATTTCCGATTACGAGTTCGACATGAAGCTCAAAGAGCTTCAAAAACTGGAGGCGGCGCACCCTGAATTTCAGGACCCAACTTCGCCCACTTTGAGGGTAGGGGGCATGGTCACCAAACATTTTGAAACCGTAGCCCATGAGCACCGGATGTATTCGTTGGACAATTCCTACTCCAAAGAGGATTTAGAGGATTGGGAAAAGCGCATACAGCGGATTTTGGGCGATGCAGCAGTAGAGTTTACCTGTGAATTAAAATATGATGGCGCTTCCATAAGTCTGACCTATGAAGACGGCCAATTGGTACGCGCGGTTACCCGCGGGGATGGTTTTCAGGGGGATGACGTGACCAACAACATCAAAACCATTAAATCCGTTCCCTTGCAATTGAAGGGCGACTACCCCCCAAAATTCGATATACGGGGAGAAATCATTCTAACGCTCGAAGGCTTTGCCAAAATGAACGCCGAGCGGGTGGAAGCAGGGGAAGACCCCTACATGAACCCGAGAAATACGGCATCGGGCAGTTTAAAACTTCAGGATACTGCCCTAGTGGCCCAACGCCCGTTGGAATGTTTGTTGTACAGCATAGCTGGCGAAAATCTGGGCATTAGCTCCCAATTTGAAGTGTTGGAAAAAGCGCGCTCTTGGGGATTTAAGGTGCCTACGGTGGCCAAACTATGCAAATCCACCGAAGAAGTGATGCAATTTGCAGACTATTGGGAAGTGCACCGTCACGATCTACCTTATGAAACCGATGGCGTGGTGGTGAAAGTGAATAGCATTCAGCACCAAGAAGAGTTGGGGTACACCGCGAAATCCCCGCGCTGGGCCATGGCCTATAAATTCAAGGCCGAGCAAGCCACTACGGTATTGAACCAAATCACCTATCAAGTGGGGCGTACGGGAGCCATTACCCCCGTAGCCAATCTGGAGCCTGTTTTACTGGCAGGAACCACTGTGAAAAGGGCCTCATTACACAATGCCGACCAGATCGCCAAGTTGGATGTGCGCGAAGGGGATACCGTTTTTGTGGAAAAAGGAGGGGAAATCATCCCAAAAATAACCAAGGTTGATTTTACGAAACGAGATAAGGATTCCCAGCCTACGAAATACATTGAAAACTGTCCTGAATGCGGTACGGAACTGATACGAAAGGAGGGCGAAGCACAACATTTTTGCCCCAATGATATCGGTTGTCCACCACAGATTACGGGCCGAATCCAGCACTTTATTTCCAGAAAGGCGATGGATATTGAAGGGTTGGGCGGTGAAACGGTAGAATTATTGTTCAAAGAAGGACTCATTGCCAACTACGCCGACCTGTACACCTTGACCAAGGAGCAAATTCTGCCCTTGGAACGTATGGCTGACAAATCCGCTGAAAACTTGGTGAACGGGGTGCAGGCCTCCAAAACCATTCCGTTTGAACGCGTCCTTTTTGCGCTGGGGATTCGCTATGTGGGCGAAACCGTGGCCAAAAAGCTGGCCAAGGCTTTTAAAAATATCGACGCCTTGATGTCCGCTACGCAGGAGCAATTGGTAGCCGTGGATGAGATAGGGGAGCGCATCGCCGAAAGTGTGGTCGGCTTTTTCTCGGAGCCTGCCAATATGGAATTGATAGACCGTTTAAAATCCTACGGATTGCAATTCTCACTCTCTGAGGAACAATTGGAGAATCAAACTGAGTTGCTCAAAGGTCAGACCTTTGTTGTTTCTGGAGTATTCGAAACCATCAGCCGTAACGATCTCAAAAAACTGATTGAGGACAATGGTGGAAAAGTGGCCTCTTCCATATCCTCCAAAACCACTTTTTTGGTGGCCGGAGACAATATGGGCCCTAGTAAAAAGACCAAAGCAGAGTCCTTGGGTGTGCCCATTATCTCCGAGCAGGAATTTTTACAAAAACTGGACGCATGATACCCGACAACTACGAAGCATTTGAAGCTACTATGGACCAGACCACTCCTCCCACAGAATGGACAGAAGCGCTACAATCGCTCTGGTTTGACGCCAATGGAGATTGGGAGTCGTCCCATAATATTGCCCAGGACCTCCATTCGACCATGGGCAGTTGGATTCACGCCTACTTGCACCGAAAGGAAGGGGACGAATGGAATGCCCGGTATTGGTACGATAGAGCAGGGAAACCTTTTCCAAACTATAGTTTGGAGGAAGAACTGAAGGTTTTGGTGGAGGCTAATCTTTAGGAGGATCAAACTCAAATTCAAGTTTCAAGTTCAAGGTTTAAGGTTAAAGGTTTAGGGCATAACCTCAAAAGGTCATTTCGACATAAGGAACAAAGTGACGATTGAGAATTCCAATGGGGAAACTCAAACTCAAAGGTCAATTACAAGTTTCAAGTTCAAAGTTCAAAGTTTAAGGTTTACGGTTTAACTTCAATGGGTCATTTTGACATGAGGAGCGAAGTGACGATTGAGAAATCCAATGGGAAAACTCAAGGTCAAATCAAGTTCAAACTCAAAGGTCAAGTACGAGTTTCAAGTTCAAGGTTCAAAGTTTAACCTCAAAAAATTCATTTCAAATGATAAGGAACCCCATTGGCGCCAATTCGCGAAATTAGTGTCAACTGCCGACTGCCCACTGCTACCTGACTTCTGAATCCACAAAGATTTCTCGACTGCGCTCGAAATGACAAAGAACCCTATTCGTGCTCATTCGTGACATTCGTGTCTACTGCCCATTGAATTCCAACGTGCAACCCGAAACACATAACCCTTAACTCGCAACTCTGAACTCATAACTCTCAACTTCCGACTTCGGACTTCCAATTGGCCACCAAATCAAGTCTATTTTCTATGGTCTTTTCTCTCCTGAATCTTGATTCCTAGCTCTTGGTTCCTGTCAAGATTTCTCGACTGCGCTCGGGGTGACAGCTCGAAATGACATCTTAACTCCGAACTCATAACTCATAACTCCCCACTCCCGACTCCCGACTCCCGACTTCCGACTTCCGACTTCGGGCTTCAAAAAAACTACACCGAAATACTCACACCCTTCGCCAAGGCTTTTTTATCCGTATCAAAAAAGAAATCGATACGACCTACGTTGATACCGTAGCAGCCCACTTGGTTCACTAGCACTGAATTTCCATTTTGGTTGATGCGTACTTCAGGTTTGTCCAAAAAGGTATGGGTGTGTCCGCCAATAATGAGGTCGGTATGGTAAGTCTGTTGTGCCAATCGGGTATCGCAGGGCCTATTGGGTTCTTTGTAATCATAGCCCAAATGCGAAAGGCAAACGATCAAATCACATTGCTCCTCCTCTTTGAGTTGTCGCTCCATATCGAGGGCAATCTCATAGGGGTTGAGGTACTGGGTCTCTTTGTAGAGTTTTTTCGTCACTAGTCCGTCGAGTTCAATGCCAAGCCCGTACACCCCAATTTTAATTCCATCGACCATATATGTATTGTAGGGCTTCACGTAGCCATCCATCACGGTATTGGAAAAATCGTAGTTGGCAGAGAGCAGTTCAAAAGAGGCATGTGGCATTTGCGCCAAGAGTCCATCGATACCGTTGTCAAAGTCGTGGTTGCCAATGGTAGCGGCGTCGTATTTTAGTTTGCTCATCAAGGTAAATTCCAACTCCCCGCCATAAAAATTGAAATAAGGCGTACCCTGAAAAATATCCCCTGCATCAAAAAGTAGTGTGTTCGGATTTTCGTTACGAATCTGCTCCACCAGAGTAGCCCTTCGGGCAACGCCGCCCATATTGGGGTGTCGCGAATGCGTAGCCGGAAAGGCGTCGATATGGCTGTGCACATCGTTGGTGTGCAGAATGGTGATTTGCTTTCTGCCCAAAGAGGAGCAAGAGTTCAAGCTAAGTCCGCCCAAGCCGATGAGGGCCGAAGCTGCGGAGGTATGAGTGATAAAATCCCTTCTTTTCATGCTACTTCAGTTGTTTGATTCGGTCATCGGCCACGGCTTCCAAGGTATCCACTTTCTTCAAGTAGTCGATAATGGCGTTGCGCAGCAAATAATCGGTCTGGGTTCTGGATTCAAATTCATTGAAAAAACCAACGCTGGGCCCTCCATTGATCAAGTAATCGGTAGAGGCCACGTAGTAATTCCGTCCTTCGTCAAAAGGTTGTCCGCCAATGTTCACGGATTCCAAAGAGCCATCGGCATTGGTTACAATTTCAATCCCCGCCACAGGATGTCGCCGGGAGGCTTTGGCCACAAAGTTGATAAGTTCCCGTGTCGCCGACCCATTGAGCTTGACCACATCAATATAATTTTCAAAGGGCATCACTTCGTAGGCGTTTCGGGCGGACACATTTCCTTCGGAAATAATGGACCGGACCCCGCCTGCGTTCAGGACCACAAAGTCCAAGGTTTGTCCGGACCGTGCATTGAAAATGGGCGCAGCCTGTTCCAAAACAATATCTGCCATCAGGTTGCCCATGGATGAGGTGCGCTCTCCATCGTTGAGCAACAACGGTTTTGGGGCATAGGCCAAGGTGCTGTCCAAAACCTGGTCAATTCGATTTTTGTAGGGTGCTATATAGCTGGCAATGGAATCGGTAATGGCAAGGGTAGTGTCGATTGGGATTTGCTTGCCTTGAATTTCGGAAAGGGTGCCCGTTTCTTGTTTACAGGCCATCAAAAAACAAAAAGTTAGAAATATAACAAATTGTTTTAATTTAAAATTACTCACGTGCGTATCTTTGTATAAGTTGTCTTGGTAGATTAATTACTTTTGTAAAAAGTGTCAAAAATATGTTTTTGAAAGGACTCCAAGACAAATTTAAGGTTAAATCGGGGCTAAAATATTTAAAGGAGGAAATGGAAAAACCTCCACAGTCCGTAACCAGGGAGAAAGGGATTACCAGTGTTGGCTGTATCGTGGATGTTGATAATTTCCCCAAAGCCGAGACCTTTTACGAACTGATTGACGAGTTTAAATTGAGGCCCAATGCCATAAAGATTATTGGATATAAGCGGGAATACGACAAAAACTCCCCTTACGCCATTCAGATGTACTCGGACAAGGACCTCGGTTGGAAAGGTGAAATAGCCAATGGTTACGTTCTTGAGTTTTTGGGAAGGGAATACGATATGTTGATCAATTATTATGAAGCGGATAATTTGATGATGAAGCTATTATCGGTAAAAACCCCCGCCCGTTTGAAGGTTGGACTGGGTGCCCAAGACCCCAAGGTGAACGATTTGATCTTAAATACCCCCTTGAACGATTTTAAACTCTTTAAGGGAGAGCTGAAAAAATATTTAAAGATCTTAAACGAAATTTGAGTTGATGGAACAATTGATCGGAACAGGAGTAGCTTTGGTAACTCCTTTTAAAGCTGATTTATCGGTTGATGTGCAGGCATTGGAACGTGTAGTGGAGCACAATATCCAAGGTGGAGTGGATTATTTGGTGGTGTTGGGCACCACGGCAGAATCCGCAACACTCTCCCAAGCGGAAAAACAATTGGTGGTGGACGTGGTCGTGAGGACGAATGCGGGCAGACTACCCTTGGTGCTCGGCGTTGGTGGCAACAACACCATGGCCGTGGCTCACGAACTACAAACCCTGGACCTTTCCGATTTCGACGCCATTCTTTCCGTTTCGCCCTATTATAACAAACCAACGCAGGAAGGTATTTACCAGCATTTTAAGGTGGTGGCGGAAGCTTCGCCACTTCCCATTATCCTGTACAATGTTCCTTCCCGAACAGGCAGCAATATGTTGCCCGAAACCACATTGCGACTGGCCTACGAGTTTTCAAAAATTGTAGGGATCAAGGAAGCTTGCGGGGATATGGTACAAATAGACAATATCATCAAAAACAAACCAGAGGAATTTATGGTTATTTCCGGGGATGATGCCACGGCATTGCCTACCGTATTGGCCGGTGGGGCAGGGGTAATTTCCGTTTTGGGACAGGGATTGCCCGGACTCTTTTCCGATATGATCCGTTTGGGATTGGAAGGTCAGGTGAAAGAAGCCTACGCCATTCACCACAAACTTTCCTCTTTGATGCAGCTCATTTTTGAAGAGGGCAACCCAGCGGGAATCAAAAGTATTTTTGAAAGTTTGGGTGTGTCCACAGCCGCAGTTCGCTTACCTTTGGTGGAAGCTAGCCCCACCTTAAAGGAAAAAATCAGTGTTTGGTTGAAGTCCTTGGACAAGGCTCAAGTGTAAAATTCGTTAAATCTTGCCCAAATTCTTGGGGATTGGCCCTTGTACCCGTTACATTTGAGTGGTGAAAATTCTTTTTTTATATCCATTCAATATCACTAATTTTGCAAAATGTTTTTGAAAATGAGGTCCATACTCCTAGTTTGTTGTGCGTTAGCGCTGTTCGTTTCCTGTAGCGAGTACCAAAAGGTGCTGAAGGAGACCGACGTAAAGGCCAAATATGATATGGCCGAGAAGTTGTACAACGAAGGGGATTACAAAAGAGCGGTTCGACTCTTTGAGCAAATAGCGCCCAGCTATATAGGAAAGCCCCAAGGAGAAAGGGTGATGTTCTTTTTTGCGGACAGTTACTTCAAAAATGGAGATTACTATTTGTCGGGCTACCAGTTCGAGCGATTTGTAAAATCCTATCCAAGGAGCGATAAAATTCAGGAAGCCAGTTTTTTGGGAGCCAAAAGTTATTATCACCTATCGCCACGATATTCGTTGGACCAAACGGAAACCGACAAGGCACTGTTAAAGCTTCAGACCTTTATCAACAACTATTCAGAATCCGAATATTTTGAAGAGGCCAATGCGATGGCGCGGGAGCTTACCACGAAAAAGGAAAAGAAAGAAATTGAAATTGCAAAGCAATTCAACAAATTGGGAGAGTTCAATCTGCCCGTTTTGATTTCGGCCATTACGGCCTTAGATAATTTCATTACCGATAACCCCGGTTCGGTATATAGGGAAGAAGCCCTTTACTACCGAATCGAAGCCACCACACGATTGGCGGTCAACAGTACAGAAGACAAGAAAAAAGAGCGATTGGAAGAAGCTCTTGACTCGTATAACAATTTATTGCGTTATTTCCCTGAGACGAAGTTCAAGCAAGAAGCAGATAAACTTGCCGAGACCATTCAGCAGGAATTGAGCGCATATACAACTTCTTTATCCAAATAAAAAAGTTTTTAAACCACTGCAAATGCAAGATTTGAAAAACACAAAGGCGCCGGTATCCACAGTTACGCTCAACAGAAACGAGTTTGACGAAAAGACCGGAAACATTTATGAAGCCATTTCCATAGCGGCCAAGAGAGCTATCCAAATCAACTCCGAGATCAAAAAGGAGTTGTTGGAAAAGTTGGAAGAGTTCGCTACCTATAGCGATAGCTTGGAAGAGGTTTTTGAGAACAAGGAGCAAATCGAAGTATCCAAGTTCTACGAAAAGCTACCAAAACCACATGCCCTTGCGGTACAGGAGTGGTTGGAAGATAAAATCTACCACAGGAATACAGAGAAAGACTCCTAGGAAATGCTTAGCGGTAAAAACATCCTTTTGGGAATTTCCGGGGGAATTGCCGCGTACAAGACCACATTTCTGGTACGGTTACTGATTAAAGCTGGTGCACAGGTCAAAGTTGTAATGACCCAGAGCGCCAGCTCTTTTGTTTCTCCACTTACCCTTTCTACCCTCTCCAAAAATCCAGTGTTGATGGATTTTGTGAACGAAGAGGATGGAAGCCTATCTTGGAACAATCATGTGGAATTGGGACTTTGGGCAGACTTGATGCTGATTGCCCCGGCAACCGCGAATACCTTGTCCAAAATGGCCAACGGAACCTGCGACAATTTGCTGTTGGCCACGTATTTGTCCGCCAAATGTCCCGTATTTGTGGCTCCTGCCATGGATTTGGATATGTATAAGCATCCGTCCACCAAAGCGTCTTTGGAAAAGCTGGAATCCTTCGGAAACCGAATTATTCCCGCCGAATCTGGCGAATTGGCCAGTGGACTTCAAGGAGAAGGGCGTATGGCAGAACCAGAAAACATTGTTCAATTCGTTCAATCCGATTTAGCGAAGGGCTTGCCGTTAACAGGCAAAAAGGTACTCATTACCGCTGGCCCAACGCATGAAGCCATTGATCCCGTCCGTTTTCTTGGCAATAAATCAACTGGTACCATGGGCTTTGAACTGGCCAAACACGCCGCCAATTTAGGAGCAAAAGTGGTATTGGTCTCTGGCCCAACACACTTGAACGTGGACCATACTCTCATAGAATTGGTTCGAGTTACTTCGGCCCAAGAAATGTATGATGCTTGCCACAAATACTATGCTGATACGGATGTGGCCATTTGTGCTGCTGCCGTAGCCGATTACCGACCAGCCACTGTTGCCACCGAAAAAATCAAAAAGAAGGAAGGTGAGATGTCCATCCAGCTGGAGCGCACCCCCGATATCCTGAAATCTTTGGGAGCGGCAAAAAAGAACCAATTTTTGGTCGGCTTTGCTCTGGAAACAGAAAACGAGCTTGAGAATGCCAAAGGCAAGCTCCAACGCAAGCACTTGGATGGCATTGTGCTCAATTCTTTAAAGGATGATGGGGCCGGATTTGGTGGAACCACGAATAAAATCACTTTTATAGACAAGAATTTGGAGATAAAAACGTTTGATTTGAAAACGAAGTCTGAGGTAGCCTCGGACATTTGGGAAGAAATCATCTCCAGGATCCATGCGTAGCATACTTTTTTTCATTGCCTTACTCATTACGACCTTTGCTGGTAACGCACAGGAACTCAACTGTCAGGTTACCGTGAACTCCGATCAGGTAGGGCAGACCAACCAACAAATTTTCAGGACGTTGGAGCGTTCGCTCAATGATTTTGTGAACAAGACCAAATGGACTAATCGTGTTTACAAGGAAAATGAAAGGGTAAATGCCCGGATGTTCATAACGGTGACCCAATACGAGTCAGACCGTTTTGAAGCGAACATTCAAATCCAGTCCACGCGCCCCGTTTTCGGAACAAGCTACGAGAGCCCAGTGTTCAATTATAAGGACAACGCCTTCAACTTTCAATATCAGGAATTTGAACCATTGGTCTACAATCCCAATTCGTTCGATTCCAATTTGGTCGGTGTCATATCCTATTATGTCTATATAATTTTGGGATTGGACGCCGATACCTTTTCTTTGGAGGGCGGAAATGACTACTACCGATTGGCACAGAACATCGTTACGCAGGCCCAAAGCTCCAGTTTTGGTGGTTGGAGCCAAGAGACCGGCGACCGTAGCCGCTTTGAGTTGGTGGACAATCTGCTCAACAACGCATTCCGGGAGTATCGTATTGCCATGTACAATTACCACAGAAAAGGACTTGATATTTTGGCGGATAACAATAGTACCGGAAAACAAATTATCGCTGGAAGCCTTCGTTTATTCGAGCCCCTTATCAGCAGACGGCCCAATGCCTTTTTGATACAGACTTTTTTTGATGCCAAATCAGAGGAAATCCAGAACATTTTTTCCGATGGACCCAAGGTGGACATTGTGAAACTCAAAGAAACCTTGAACAAAGTGGCCCCATTCTATTCTGGCACCTGGAATGAAATAAATTACTAGTGCAGTTCTCCAAAGAGGTTTATCTTTACGGGTAAAATCTACGGTATTGCTAGTAAATCTATCCATTCAAAACTATGCATTGATTGATGACGTCCGTGTGACATTCCCCAAAGGCTTTACGACCATTACAGGGGAAACCGGTGCGGGAAAATCCATTCTGTTGGGAGGACTTTCCTTGGTGTTGGGCAAGCGGGCCGACCTGTCTTCCCTAAAAAATACGGAGCAGAAATGTGTTATAGAGGCAGAGTTCGAGGTGTCCAATTACAAACTCCAATCCTTTTTTAAAGAGAACGATTTGGATTATGAGGACCTCACCATTCTCCGAAGAGAGATTCTGCCCAGTGGTAAATCGAGGGCATTTGTGAACGATTCCCCTGTGACTTTGGATGTGATGCGCGCCTTGGGCAATCAGTTGGTGGATGTGCACTCCCAGCATCAAACGATGCAGTTGACCGACAATGATTTCCAGATGAAGGTACTGGATGCTTTGGCGGAGAACTCCGAAAATCTTTCAGGATACGCACAGGAGCTTCAAAAATTGAGAAATGCATCCAGGGAACTTCAAAAATTGGAGGAATTTCAGGCAAACGCGGATAAAGAGCATGATTACAACAGTTTTTTGCTGGAAGAACTCGAAGCCGCAAAGCTCAAAGAGGGGATGCAGGAGGCCTTGGAAGAGGAATATGAGCAATTGAGCAACGTGGAGCAGATTATGGAAAACTTGTCTGCAGGGCATCAATTGTTGAACGATGAACAATTGGGAATCGTGGGCAGGCTAACAGAACTTAAGCGGGCCTTCCAAAACCTTAGTGATTTTGGCTCCGACTATAAATCCTTGAATGACAGGATTCAATCTGTGTTGATAGAAACGGATGATATTGCCTCTGAATTGGAGCGTTTAAAGGATGGGGTAGAAGCCAACCCAGAACGGTTGGAGGTGGTAAACGGGCAATTACAACAGTTGTACGACCTTCAGAAAAAACACCATACGGACTCTGTGCCCGAGTTGATTACCATACGGGAAGAATTGGCCCAAAAGGTGGATGCAGTGGCCAATATAGAGTCCAAAATCAAGGCCAAAAGGGACGAAGTGGCTTCTATCACAAAGACAGTGGATGCATGGGCCAAAAAAATCAGTGAGGGTAGAAAAGCCATCATTCCTAAACTGAAGGAACGATTGCAGCTCGACTTGGCTTCCTTGGGAATGCCTTCAGCGACCTTCAAAATTGAACTGAATCCGTCCAGCACCTTTAAACCTAATGGGAAGGATGATTTGGTATTTCTGTTCTCCGCGAACAAAGGGTCCAACTACGGCGAACTCAAGAAAGTGGCATCCGGAGGGGAGCTTTCCCGTATCATGTTGGCCATCAAGTCTATTTTGGCACAGTATGAAAATCTTCCTACCATGATGTTTGACGAAATTGACACCGGGGTTTCAGGAGAGATTTCCAACCGAATGGGGGAAATCATGCAGCAGATGAGCAGCACCATGCAAGTGTTTTCCATAACGCATTTACCACAAGTGGCCTCCAAAGGGCAGCATCAGTTTAAAGTTTACAAAGAAGAGGCACAAGGAGGCACAAGCACCCACATCAAACAATTGACCCGAGACGAAAGGGTAAGGGAACTGGCGGAGATGTTGGGCGGAAAGAGCTTGTCAGAATCCGCTTTGGCACACGCCAAGGAGCTGTTGCAATAAAACACGGAGGTGCTTCCCAAACTTCAATTAGTTTAAATATCTTTGCCTTACAATCAACAATTGCAAGAAATTATGGCATACAATCTTTTAAAAGGTAAAAAAGGAATCATTTTTGGCGCGTTGGACCCGAACTCCATCGCTTGGAAAACCGCAGAACGCGTTCATGAGGAGGGAGGCACCTTTGTGCTTACCAATGCCCCCATCGCCATGCGTATGGGAAAAATCAATGAACTGGCGGAAAAGACCGGCTCAGAAATCATTCCTGCAGATGCCACTAGCGAGGAGGATTTGAAGAACTTAGTGGAGAAGTCCATGGAAATTTTGGGCGGAAAGCTGGATTTTGTGCTTCACTCCATTGGAATGTCCGTAAATGTGAGGAAAGGAAGGGCCTACACGGATGAAAACTACGATTTCACGGCCAAGGGATGGGATGTATCCGCGCTTTCGTTTCACAAGGTAATGCAGTCCCTGTACAAAGCTGAGGCCATGAATGAGTGGGGGAGTATTGTTGCCTTGACCTATATGGCGGCACAACGAACTTTTCCCGATTACAATGATATGGCCGATAATAAAGCCTATTTGGAGTCTGTAGCCAGAAGTTTTGGTTACTTCTTCGGAAAAGAGCATAAGGTTAGGGTAAACACCATTTCCCAATCACCAACACCGACCACAGCGGGACAAGGCGTGAAAGGGTTTGACGGCTTCATCAACTATGCGGAAAAAATGTCACCTCTGGGCAATGCTACCGCTGATGACTGTGCCAATTACACTGTTTCACTTTTCTCCGATTTGACCAAAAAGGTGACTATGCAGAACCTTTTTCATGATGGTGGTTTCTCCAATACGGGTGTGAGCCAAGAGATTATCGATGAATTTTCGGAATAAACCGTAAAAAATAGAAGGGATAGAGCCGTTTAAAACGCGGTAATATTTTGACATTGTCATGTTGAGCGTAGTCGAAACCCATTGATTATCATACCTTAAGTTCTCGACTTCGCTCGAACTGACTAAAAACCAGCTTTTTAGAAAGCCTCTTTCTATTTCAAATGAACATTCTTTTCTCCATAGTAGTTCCTGTGTTCAATAGGCCCGAAGAAGTTCGTGAACTCTTGGAAAGTCTTCAAAAACAAGATTTTCAGGACGATTTTGAAATCGTCATCGTGGAGGATGGGTCCACAGACCGTTCGGAGGCCGTGGTTGAACAATTTCGTGAACAACTTCAGATTTCCTACTATTTCAAGGAGAATTCAGGGCCGGGCGATTCCCGAAATTTTGGGATGCAGAAGGCCAAAGGGAATTATTTTATCATTTTGGACTCCGATTGTATGCTCCCGCAGCAATATTTATCCGAAGTGGACAGGGAACTCAAAGCGGAATTCGTTCATTGCTTTGGTGGACCCGATGCTGCCGACACCTCATTTACCATTGTTCAAAAGGCCATCAATTATGTGATGACCTCTTTTTTGACTACGGCAGGTATTCGCGGAGGGAAAAAGGCGGTGGGGAAATTTCAGCCCCGTAGTTTCAACATGGGTATTTCTAAGATTGCCTTTGAGAAGACAGCTGGCTTTGGTCGAATTCATCCAGGTGAAGACCCAGATCTAACCTTCCGGATTTGGAAAGCTGGATTTCAAACCAGATTGTTCTCAAAGGCTTTTGTCTATCACAAAAGAAGGATTGATTGGCATAAATTTTACAAACAGGTAAACAAGTTTGGTATGGTACGCCCCATCCTGAACAAATGGCATCCGGGAACGGCAAAGCCTACCTATTGGTTCCCCACCTTGTTTATGTTGGGTTTCTGTGTTGCCATTTTGGCGGCTTTTTTAGGACTTTGGTTGCCCTTGTTTCTCTACGCCTCATATTTTTTGGTATTGTTCTTGGACTCTTGGGTCAAGACAAGGAGCATAAGAGTGGCCCTTTTGTCGCTTTATGCCGTAGGTGTCCAATTTATAGGTTACGGAATTGGTTTTACCAAGTCCACAATGTTGCTTAACTTTAGTAATAAGGATCCAGAAGAACTGTTTCCCAAACTATTTTTCAAGAAAAAGTAAAAGTGTTCAACAAGGTATTGCACGGCCTCAATCAAAAGAAGGTGAAAGTTTTTTCACTGTTCCTGTTATGCTCTTTTTTGGCGTGGTTTATCAGCAATCTATCCGAAACCTACGAATCAAGGTCTTATTTTGTGCTAAATTATCGGAATTTGCCTGATTCCCTTTTGTTGGGCGACCAGTCCAATGTACAAATTGAGGCCAAACTCCGAACCAGTGGTTTTCAGTTTTTATACTACAAAATTTTCAAAGGTCGCATGGATATCGACGTTTCCCAAGTAGCCTATCAAAATGGGAAATATGTGTTGGGCCAAGAGGCATTGAGACGGCAGATGGATCAGCAATTATCTCAAAACGTTTCACTTTTGGAACTGGATCGGCAGGTTTTGGAGGTCGACCTTTATCAGGTGGAAACCAAAAAAATACCTGTTCGACCCAAAATGAACCTTCAGTTGGAGCAGAATTTTATTTTGGAGGGAAAAGTAGAGGTAAGCCCTGATTCCATTGAGGTGAAGGGTCCAAAAAACGAAATCGATACCATTGAATCCATTGCAACGGCACCTTTGCAACTTACCAACGTTAAAAGTGATTTTTCAAAAGAGATCAATTTGATTTTCCCAAAAGGCTTGGGCAATAGTATATTTTCAACAAGCCGAGCCACGGTCACAGGAAAGGTGTCCAAGTTTTCTGAAAGAGTGTTCGAGGTTCCCATACAAGTGATCAATATCCCGGAGGGTTATCAGATCAGGACATTTCCGGATTCGGTGACCTTGCTATGCAAAGCGTCCATTGAACGGTTAAAAGAGCTATCTGCCACCGATTTTGAGGTAGTGGCAGATTATGGGCAATTGATGGGGTCGGAAAGTAGGACCCTGTTTTTGGAACTCACCCAAAGCCCACAAAAGATATATGATGTGAAGTTGGAAGAGAATGCCGTAAACTTTGTACTCGAACAACAATGATGACCGTAGGACTTACAGGCGGAATTGGAAGTGGCAAAAGTACTGTGGCCCAAATGTTCAGGGAGCTGGGTGTACCTGTCTACGATTCCGATAAGGAAGCCAAGCAACTCATGGTCAGCTCCGAAACGGTAAAAAACGCCATTATAGATCTATTTGGAAAAGAGGCCTATACAGAAGATGGCTTAAACCGTTCGTTTATAGCGAATACCGTGTTCAAAAACCGTGAGTTATTGGAAAAGTTGAACGGAATAGTGCATCCGGAAGTGAGAAAGCATTTTTTGGATTGGGCCCATGACCAAGAATCACCATATGTTATTCAGGAAACCGCCCTGATTTTTGAAAATGGGGCAGCGGAAAAGTACGACTATACGATTTTGATTACGGCTCCCGAAGAAACCCGTGTTCAACGCGTAGTGCAGCGAGATGAGGTAGCCAGGGAATCAGTAGCCGATAGGATGAAACACCAATGGGATGATGACGACAAAGCTAAGCTGGCAGATTTTACCATTGAAAATCTCGACCTAGAAAAAACCAAAGAAAAGGTTAACGAACTACACCTCAAACTTTTAGGGCTAGCATTCAAATTTTAACATTTATGTTAAGTTTTGGTTAAACGCCCAAAGTGCTAAATGTTAAATTTTTAATTTTACGGCAATGAACAAGAAGCTATTTGTTCTTCTGGTTGTTCTTATGAGTTTATCCCTTTTGGGAATCATCTTTGTGCAAGTTTATTGGATCAAAACCTCCATAAACGACAAGGAAGAACAATTTTCGAGAACGGTTACGGACATTCTGGACAAGGTGGCGAGTAGGGTGGAGAAGCGCGAGATGAAAGAATACTCGGACCGTTTGGCCTCCTTGGCGGACAGCATTGGTGAGCCCAAAAGCACACAGTACAAGAATTTTTTGTTCGTGGATCGGGATTTGAACTCCGATGAAATTCTTTTTTATTCCCATGGAATTCTGGAAGAAGATTACAATATAACCTCTGCGTTCTTTGATATTGATACCAATGGAAGTGAAGATACCACGACCATCAAGAATTTCACCAGTAAGCGTACAAAGGCCATTTTTAAGGAAGAGTACGGTTTGGATGGCAGGACCTATAGTCTTACCCCAATCCAACGAGCGGAAAAAATCGGGGGACTTAGTAGTATTGACAAAGCGGCTTGGGAAGATGTATTTATGGAAGCGGCCAAAACACGTCCCATCCACAAACGGGTTTCCAAGCAAGAACTGGAACTCCTACTGAGCCAAGAACTGAGCAATCGAAATATAAATATCGATTATGAGTACGGGGTATACAGTCAAGGATATCCCACTAAGATAAGGTCCAGAAAATTTAAGTTTTCCGGTTCCAAAATGTACAAGGCTCCCATTTTTAAGGACAGCGAAGGGGTTTCCAATTTTTCACTGTTGCTCACTTTTCCGAGCATGAAGCGTTTCATCTTTGGCTCCATAATGAAAATGGCATTGTTGTCTCTGGTATTCACCTTGGTGATTGTTCTGGCGTATTCGAGTGCCATTTACCAGTTGATCAAGCAAAAGCGGATTTCCGAAATCAAATCGGATTTCATCAACAATATGACCCACGAGTTCAAAACGCCCATTGCAACCATTAATTTGGCCGTTGAGGCGATACGGAACCCAAAGTCGATTGAGGACAAAGAAAAAGTATTGCGTTATCTAGGCATGATTCGTGATGAAAATAAACGGATGCATGCTCAAGTGGAGAACGTATTGAGAATATCCAAACTGGAAAAAAACCAGTTGGACATTACCAAGGACAGGGTGAACATGCACGATATCATTACCGATGCCATCGCCCACGTGGAATTGATCGTGCAGGACCGAGGGGGCTACGTAAACGCCCATTTGGATGCCGAGCGCTCCGAGGTGTTGGCCAATGATATGCACATGACCAATGTGGTGGTCAACATTCTGGACAATGCGGTGAAGTATTCGCCAGAGACCCCTAAAATCGATGTCTTCACCGAAGTGGTGAAAAACAGCATCATTATAAAAGTTCAAGATCAAGGGGCGGGCATGAGCAAGGCGGTATTGAAAAAAGTATTTGAAAAATTTTACCGGGAACATACCGGCGACATACATAACGTTAAGGGTCACGGATTAGGGTTGGCCTACGTAAAACGAATTATAGACGATCATCAAGGAGAGGTTTATGCGGAAAGTGAAAAAGGAAAAGGAAGCACCTTCTTTATAAAACTCCCATTAATTTAAAAAACGAACTATGGACACAGAAAAAAAGAAGATACTACTGGTAGAGGACGACCCCAATTTTGGAATTGTCCTAAAGGATTATTTGACCATGAACGACTTCGAGGTGGTTTTGGCAAAAAATGGAATGGAAGGATTTGAAAAGTTTAAAAAAGATAACTACGATGTCTGTATCTTGGATGTCATGATGCCCTATAAAGATGGATTTACCCTGGCTAGGGAAATCCGCGAAAAGAACGAGAACGTCCCTATTATCTTCTTGACCGCAAAAACGATGAAAGAGGATGTTTTGAAGGGTTATAAGGCAGGAGCTGATGATTATTTGAACAAACCGTTTGATTCCGAGGTGCTGCTTATGAAATTGAAAGCGATTCTTCAACGGAAAGCATCCAGTTCCTTGGCCGATAGCAAGCAATTTGAATTTGAAATCGGAAACTTCCACCTCAATTCAAAGCTTCGTTTCTTGAAATATAAAGAGGAAGAACCCATAAAGCTATCACCAAAGGAAAACGAGTTATTGCGCTTGTTGGCTTTACATGAAAACGATTTGATGCCACGTGAACTGGCATTGACCAAAATCTGGAGGGACGATAACTACTTTACCTCGCGAAGTATGGATGTTTACATTGCCAAATTGCGTAAATACCTTAAAAAGGACGATTTGGTAGAAATCCTGAACATTCACGGTGAAGGATTCCGATTGGTCGTGAAGGCTGAGAATGAGCAATAATCAGAAGATTATAAGATAGACAAGCCACCCTCGGGTGGCTTTTTTTATGCAAAAATATAGACCAAGGAAACGGTAAGCATACCAACAAAGGCCAAAATAGTAGTCATTACCGTCCAAGATCGGAAGGTTTGTTTTTCGGTAATGCCCAAATATTGTCCTACCAGCCAAAAACCACTGTCATTCACATGGGAAAAAATACTTGCTCCCGAAGCAATGGCAATCACCATACACGCCAGTTGCATGGGATTCAGTTCGGCATTGGCCAAAAGTGGCGAAACCAAACCGGCGGCTGTAATCATGGCTACCGTAGACGAACCTTGAACGATTCGCACAATGGCGGCACTGATAAAAGCAAAGGCCAAAACGGGTATTCCAGCATTGCTAAGCGAATTGGCCAAAAGTTCACCAGCTCCCGTATCGGTAAGTACCTGCTTGAAAACACCTCCTGCTCCAGTTAGCAGGATAATGGTACCTGCGGGTGCTAACGATTTGGTGGATATTTTAAGGAGTTGGTCCTTGGTGAACCCTTTTTTTAGTCCAAAAAAGTACCAAGCCAGCAAATTGGCCATGATCAAAGCAGAGAATGGATGCCCCACCAAGGCGATTAGTTGTAGTAGGGTCGTACTCGTAATTCCGAATGTACCCGCAGTCACCATCGTATTCAGTAGGATCAAAATTATGGGTAGGCCAATGATCATTAGGGTTTGAGCAATGGGAGGGAGGTTTGGTGTGGTACCATCTTCTATTTCCTCGGGCGCAGCCACAAATATTTTTTTTGAGATATGACGTCCAAACCAAAGCCCTGCAATCAAGGCGGTGGGGATTCCGGCGATGAATCCCATGAGGATGACCCATCCCAAATCTACATCGATGATGTCAGCCACGGCGATAGGTCCTGGTGTTGGTGGAATAAAAGCATGGGTTATAGCTAGTCCCGCCAATAACGGAATGGCGTAAAGAAGCAAAGATTTTCTGGTTCTTCGCTGCAGTGCATACATCATGGGCACTAAAATGATAAAGGCTACATCAAAAAAAACGGGAATGGCAATCAAAAAACCGGAGACTACCATAGCGGCAGGAGCATTTTTCAGCCCAAACTTGGAAACCATAAAATCAGCGATGGCTTTTGCCCCACCTGATGCTTCCAAGATTCCCCCAAATATGGCACCCAACCCCACGACGGTGGCCACAAAACCCAAGGTGCCGCCCATGCCTTTTTGTATGGTGGATATAATTTGATTTGCATCGAGTCCTGCAATAAGCCCTACAACGATACTGCCGATAAGCAGTGCAACAAAAGCATGGATGCGAAGCTTTAAGATCAAGAACAATAGGATGGCAATGCCGATGACTACGGCCAAAAAAAGCTGAACTTCCATGAGTTAAAGTTGTTTGATGATTTTTTTAACGATGTTCGCTGGGGTTTCTTCAATAGAAACGGTAATGGCCTTGGATGGAGGCTCCAAGGTATCGAACTGGGATTTGAGCAGGGCGGAGGACATAAAATGACCTTTTCTGGAGTCCAATCGGGATTTGATCAAGTCAAACGAACCTTTTAAATACACAAACACCATACAATTGCCCATGCCTGCCCGCAATAGGCTTCGGTAATTCTTTTTGAGCGCGGAACAGGCTATAACGGCACCTTGCTCCCGGTGCTCCAAAGCAAGTCTGTTGAGTTGTACAAGCCACCCTTTACGGTCTGTATCGTCTAGGGGCTGTCCCGAGCTCATTTTCTTGATGTTTTCCTCGGGATGAAAATCATCACCATCGTAAAAGGGAACGGATAGTTTCTTCGAGAGCAGTTGTCCTATTTTGGTTTTTCCGGAACCACTGACTCCCATCACCACTATCACAGTCTTACCGTTAGGCATAGAGGTTGGTTTTTAGTCGGTCTGTGATTATCTGCAGCACCTTCTCAGTTTCTCCGTTGTAGGGTATCCACAGTATATCCTTATTTTTTCGCAACCATGTTAGCTGCCGCTTTGCAAATCTTCTAGTGTTTTTTTTGATTTCCGAAACGGCAAATTCCAATGTGCAATGCCCGTCAAGATATTCAAAAAGTTCTTTGTAACCAACTGTTTGCAGGGCATTGAGTGTTTTGTGCGGATAAAGTCGTTCTGCTTCCTCCAGCAGGCCTGCTTGCATCATTAGGTCCACTCGTTGGTTGATCCGCTCATAAATGACCTCTCGTGGGGCCTCCAGACCAACATAAAGGGTTTTAAAGGGACGTTTTGGTTTGGGCCGATTCAAAAATGAAGAAAAAGGTTGGCCCGAGGCTCTGCACACCTCCAGGGCACGTATCAGCCGGTGCGGATTCTCTAAGTCAACAATTTTATAATACGTTGGGTCCTTGAGTTTCAATTCTTCTTGAAGACTGCTGAGGCCATTTTTTTTCAGTTTTTGGTTCAATGCTGTACGAATATCAGGATCCACTTCGGGAAACTCATCCAGCCCTTGGACCACGGCATCCACATATAGTCCGCTTCCCCCAACCATGACCACAGTATCTTTTTGTTGGAACAGTCCATCCAAAACAGTCATGGCTTCTTTTACAAAATCCCCTACGGAATAAGGCTCAAAAATACTTTTATGCTGAATAAAATGGTGCGGCACCTGTGCCAGCTCTTCTTCTGACGGAACCGCGGTACCGATTTCCATTTCCTTAAAAAACTGCCGAGAGTCTGCCGAAAGGATTTCGGTATCAAAATGTTTGGCCAATTGAATGCCCAAAGTGGTCTTTCCAATGGCCGTAGGGCCTACCACTGCCAGTAGCACCTTTTTTTTCATAACGGATGACCACAATTATAGCAGTGGGTAGCATCGTCTCTATGCCCTTCCGCGGAACAGCTAGGGCAGGCTTGGGTGTTCACATGTACCATAAAACCTTTATCGCCACTTTCTTTCCCGTTTTTTTGGTTACGGGTGAATTCTGCGGTAACAATGCCAGTGGGTACCGCAATTATGCCATAACCCAAAATCATGATTACGGTCGCCAAAAACTGCCCCAGATTGGATTGGGGCGCAATATCACCGTAACCTACTGTGGTCAGTGTTACAATGGTCCAATAAATACTTTTGGGTATGCTGGTAAAACCAGAATCGTCACCTTCTACAATGTACATTAAAGTCCCCATGATCACCGATAGAATCAAGACCACATAGATAAATACCGCTATCTTGGCTCGGCTCGCTTTTAAGGCGGACTGTAATTGGGAAGCTTCGCCCATAAACTTAACGAGCTTCAATATCCTGAAAATACGGAGCAAACGGAAAGCCCTTACTGCCAATAGCACTTGGGATCCAGCCAAAATGTAGGAAAGATAAAGTGGTATGGTCGACAGGAAGTCAATGATACCGTAGAAACTAAAGACGTATTTTAAAGGTTTCTTGATGCTGATGAGTCGTGCAATGTACTCAATGGTAAAAAAGATGGTCACCACCCATTCCAAGGTCAATAGTGTACGGTGGTAGCGCGCATCAAAATCGTCTATGCTTTCCAGCATCACCAAAATTACACTGATGATGATCAAGACGAAGAGAAGAATGTCAAACAGCTTGCCCGACGGAGTATCCGCTTCATAAATAACTTCATGAAGTTTGCTCTTCCATTTGGCCTGTGGTTTGTAATCTTTCAATGATCAGCGGGTTAGGGGAATGGTCTTTAATCGGTTATTCTTTCTCAAATAGGCCTCAAGGATAAAAGTGGTATTCTCATCACTCTTCATCGGGGTCATTATCGATTCTAAGATATGAATATTATTGATTTGATGATTGAGGTCCACAAATCCAAATCCCTGAAGTCGGCCATTTTTGATGAGAATAAAACTGCGTTCCCCGGTTTGCCTACCACGGTCGGTCAATGCGATGTCCTTATTTTGGATGCTATATTTCTCAAAGGCAGCACGGACTTTTTCATTACAATTCTCGGCAATACCCTTGTTTTGTTCGGACATACAAACTTCCTCCCCCAAAGATGATGGGCATAGTTCAAATTCCTCGTTAATTTTGTTCAAAAAGCTTTTCGCGGCCTCTGTACCGTTAAAAGCCATTTTTTTGTGTTCCAAGGTCCTATCTTTTTCCACATCCAGCACAATATGTTCCGCTCCATTAAGACTAAAATCTATGGTGTGGGTAAACAGCTTTTTCTTGGAAACATGATTGTAGCGTGGTCTGTTCTTCTTTTGTTCCAAATAGGCCTTTAAAATGGCAATCAATTCGCTGCCTGTGGATTCGTAGGTCACTTTTTTGGTTTCCTTTTGAAGCTTTCGGGCAATTTTGCCCACATTCGTAAAATGTTGGTTTACCCGCTTCTTAATATCCTTGGTTTTCCCCAAAAAGATGATCTCCCCGTCCTTATCGTGCATATAATAAACACCGGTTTCAGAGGGCAGGTTGAACACCATGTCCAATTGGTTGGGTGAAAGCTCCCCGTGGGTCTCTTCGCGGATGACCTCGGTAATGATTTTTTTATCGGAATCCTTGTCGAGCAATAGCTTAAAGAGTTTCAAGGTCGCCAAAGCATCACCGTTGGCGCGGTGCCTATCGCTCATCGGTATCCCAAGGGAACGCGCCAGTTTGCCCAGGCTATGGGATTCCGCTTCGGGTATAAGCTGCTTGGAAAGGTCTACCGTACAGAGTGTTTTGCGCTGAAAATCGTACCCCAATCGCCTAAACTCGGTGCGGAGTATGCGATAATCGAACTGTGCGTTGTGGGCGACCAAAACGGTTCCTTCGGTAATCTCCACAATGCGTTTGGCCACTTCGTGGAATTTGGGAGCGGAGCGCAACATTTTATTGTTGATGCCCGTCAATTTGGCCACAAAGGGCTGTATTTCCCGTTCCGGATTGATCAAACAGATGAATTTGTCCACCACCTGATGCCCATCGAACCTGTGGATGGCTATCTCGGTGATACCTTCCTCATTGTATTTCCCTCCCGTGCTTTCAATGTCGAGTATGGCGTACATGGAATAAATGCTGCTTATGTGTAGTTTCTAGCCCCAAATATACTGCTTCCTATCCGCACCATGGTACTTCCTTCCTCAATGGCGACCGTGTAATCCCCACTCATGCCCATGGAAAGGATGTTGATATCGGTCAATTTGGCCTTAAGATGATCGTACAGGGATTTGAGCTGGGCAAACTCTCTGCGTACTTGATCCATATCTTCCGTAAAGGTGGCCATACCCATCAAACCAACGATTTTGATGTGCTCCATGGTTTTGAACTCGTCAGAATCCACAAGCTCATTTAACTCTTTTTCATCCAGGCCAAATTTGGTATCCTCTTCGGCGATGTGAATTTGCAATAAGCAGGGGATGACTCGATCGTGTTTTTTGGCTTGTTTGTTGATTTCCTTCAACAGACGGGGACTGTCCACACCATGAATCAAGGAAACGAACTCGGCCATATATTTGACTTTGTTGCGCTGTACGTGACCGATCATGTGCCATTCGATGTCCTTGGGCAAGTCTTCCCATTTTTGGACCATCTCTTGCACTTTATTTTCACCGAATATGCGTTGTCCCGCTTCGTACGCTTCCAAGATATCCTCGTTGGGCTTGGTTTTGGAAACGGCGACCAAGGTCACACCTTCCGGGAGTTCGGATGTTATTTTTGTAAGGTTATCTTTTACTGACATAGTTTAGTTAATGTCATTCCGCACGTGGTACGGAATCTTTTAAATTTATGGATTCCTGCTATTTTGTTCCGCTGATGAGCCAATGGCGGAAACAATAAAAATTCGTCATTTCGAGTGGTTTTTTGAACCAAAGTTCAAAAAAAAGTATCGAGAAAAGAATTTTCTCAGTTACAAACCTTGTTCTCGACCTGCCTGCCGGTAGGCAGGTACTTTTTCCTTCAGAAAAATCTCGAACTGACGGTTTTCAATCATAAATATCATCAAAATGAACAATTGATTAAAATTTACAATTCGTAAATGGCCAGGCCGCTACGGAGCTTAGGCTCAATATACGTGCTTTTTGGTGGCATTACCAAACCAGCATCGGCAATGGCCTTAATTTCCTGCACTGTCGTGGGAACCAAGCTAAATCCAACGGCATAGCTGCCCGAATCCACCGAATCCTTCATTTGGATAAGGTTGTTTTTACCGTAACCGTAGCAAATCCGCTTGTCGTTCCTTAAATCAGTAATGCCCAAAATAGGTTCCAAAATGGTTTTGTAGAGGATTTGGGTGTCCAAACGGCTCAGTGCATCGGTAAACTCATGGTTTGTTTGCCTGAAATGAAGCGTGTAAAACTCTCCTTCCAAGTACATGCTGAATTCATGTTTTTTAGATGGTTTGCACAACCCATTCTCCCGTTTTTCTATGCGAAAATGCTCATCCAACTGAATCAAGAACTCTTTTTTGGAGTATCCGTTCAAATCTTTCACCATACGATTGAATTCCGAGATCCGCATCTGTGATTCGGGAATCAGGTAGGCCATAAAATAGTTATAAGCTTCCTCTCCGGTATGATTGGGGTTTTCCGATCTCTTAAGGTCTGCCAACAGACTGGATGATGCACTTCTATGGTGCCCATCGGCAATATAAAGTGCATCGAGGTCTCCAAAAGCTTTTTCCAGTTTTTCAATCCCTTCGGGATACGAGATTTTCCATAGTTTATGGTTCACCCTGTCCGTGGTGGTAAAATCGTATTCGGGCTTTCGTTCTATTTTCCGTTGAAAGATCTCATCTACGGTTTCATTGTCCTCGTAGGTCATCAAAACAGGTTCCGCGTTAAAGCCTACGGTATGCAAATAATCGGCAAAGAGCTCCTCCCGGTCCTGAAGGGTGTCCTCGTGCTTTTTAATCACATTGTTACGATAATCCTCTACGCTACAGGCACAAAAGAAACCAAGACTTTTAAAATCGTTCTTTGTGATTTGGTACAGGTAAAAGCTGGGTTCATCATCTTTTTGGAAGACATTTTCCTCCAAAAACTCCAAATACCGATTGTGTACCAAGCCAAACCGTTCTTTGCCCCTAATGTTCTTCTCAAACTTGAACCCTGGGTTGATGATGTGCAAAAACGAGAACGGGTTGTACTGCAATATCGCTTTTAGTTCCTCCTTGGAATATTCCTCGTAGGAGCGCGATGCCACAAAAAAAGCTTTGTCCTTTGTAGGGCGTATGGCCTTAAAAGGTTTTACAATGGCCATACATTCTTATTTGAATTGCGCGGAAACGGTTTCAGCCTTTCTGGACTCGGAATAATCGTAAAACCCTTCGCCCGATTTCACTCCTAATTTACCGGCCATTACCATGTTCACCAGTAGGGGACAAGGGGCGTATTTGGGATTTTTGAACCCATCGTACATCACGTTCAAAATGGAAAGGCATACGTCCAATCCGATAAAGTCCGCCAATTGCAAAGGACCCATAGGGTGTGCCATGCCCAATTTCATCACAGTATCGATTTCCTCAACACCAGCGACGCCATTGTACAAGGTTTCGATGGATTCATTGATCATCGGAATCAAAATACGATTGGCCACAAATCCTGGATAGTCGTTTACCTCGGTAGGGGTTTTTCCCAGTTTTTTGGAAAGCTCCATAATGGTTTCTGTAACCTTATCCGAAGTGCTGTACCCACGGATAATTTCCACTAACTTCATGATGGGAACCGGATTCATAAAATGCATGCCGATCACTTTTTCGGGGCGATTCGTGGCAGCACCGATTTGGGTGATGGAAATGGAGGATGTATTGGTGGCCAAAATAGCCGATGGCTCGCATACTTCGTCCAAATCTTTGAAAATCTGAAGTTTAATATCCAATTTCTCCGTTGCCGCTTCAACCACCAAATCCGTTTTGGAAACGCCTTCTTTTAGATTGGTATAAGTGGTAATATTGGCAAGCGTTGCTTCTTTTTTGGAGGCATCAATGACCTCTTTGGCCATCATCCGGTCCAAATTCTTGGTAATGGTAGCCAGCCCTTTGTCCAAGGAGGCTTGGGAGATATCCACTAAATTGACTTTGTATCCGTTCTGTGCAAAAACATGGGCGATTCCATTTCCCATGGTTCCTGCTCCAATAACCGCTATTTGTTTCATAAGCTTGTATTTAAAATGCTGGTCCATCCGAGTATTCCGGAGGAACGACGATTAATTATCAAATGATGCAATGATTTGAAGGGCCACACGCAGGGCATTGGTGCCTTGTTCCAAACTTACAACGGGTTCAGTGTCGTTGTTGATGGCATCGGCAAAGGTTTCCAATTCGTCCAAAATGGCATTGTTCACGTCTATTTCGGGGTTTTCAAAATAGATCTGCTTTTTCTCGCCTTCGGCGTTTTGTAAAATCATATCAAAATCGCCAGGATTTTCGGGAGCGTCCTTCATTTTGACCACTTCTACTTTTTTCTCCAAGAAGTCTACCGAAATATAGGCATCGCGCTGAAAGAAACGTGACTTCCGCATATTTTTAAGCGAAATACGGCTCGAGGTAAGGTTGGCCACGCAACCGTTTTTGAATTGGATACGTGCATTGGCAATATCGGGTGATTGACTAATGACAGAAACACCACTGGCATTGATTTTTTCCACTTCGGAAGGCACCACGCTCAAAATTGCATCAATATCGTGAATCATTAAATCCAGCACAACGGGCACATCGGTTCCCCGCGGATTAAATTCCGCCAAACGATGCGTTTCGATGAACATAGGGTTCTCGATTTTGTCCTTTACAGCCAAAAATGCAGGATTAAAGCGTTCCACATGGCCAACTTGGCCTTTAACACCGTGTTTTTTGGAGAGTTCGAGCAGTTGTTCTGCTTCTTCCAAAGTATTGGTGATCGGTTTTTCAATAAAGATGTGCCTTCCTTTTTCAATGGCCTTTTTGGCACAATCAAAATGGGACAGCGTAGGGGTAACTATGTCCACTACGTCCACGGCATCTATCAAATTGTTGATATTGTCGTAATGGGTATACCCAAATTCGGCAGCAACTTTTTTGGCATTGATCTCATCGGGATCATAAAACCCAACAAGTTCATATTTATCCGATTGGTTTAAGAGCCTGAGGTGTATCTTTCCTAAATGTCCCGCACCGAGGACACCAACTTTTAGCATATGACCTGTTTTCGTCAAAAATACGGATATGATGCCAGTTTCCATAAATTTTTGAATGGAACTAAGGGGATATTTTTGGGGAACTTTTTAACTTCGCCCCACCAGACCAGATACCATGAAGGATACGCTTAAACATAGGGGAATGCGCAAAAACTTGGCCGATGTTGTCGCAGCCAAGGGGATAACTGACAAAAAGGTGCTGGAAGCGATAAAAACGGTTCCCAGACATTTGTTTTTGGACAGTGGTTTCGAGGACCACGCGTATCAGGACAAAGCCTTTCCGATTGGTGCCGACCAAACCATTTCACAGCCCTACACGGTGGCATTCCAAACCGAATTGTTGGAGGTGAAGCCCAACGATAAGATTTTGGAAATAGGCACAGGAAGTGGTTATCAAACCGCAGTTTTGCTGCATTTACGGGCCAAGGTCTATACCATTGAACGCCAGTTGGAGCTCTTCAAGACCACTAAATTGTTCTTCAATAAAATGCATTACAGGCCCAAAAAAATGATTTTTGGGGATGGCTACAAAGGATTGCCTGAAGAAGCACCTTACGATGGAATTATTGTTACCGCGGGTGCGCCAGAAGTTCCCAAACCTCTTTTGTCGCAATTGAAAGTAGGGGGCAGGCTGGTGATTCCCGTTGGGGTGGATGAACAAATCATGACATTGTTCGTGCGTAAATCCGAAAAGGAATTCGAGAAAAAGGAGTACGGTTCGTTCCGGTTCGTTCCCTTGTTGGAAGATAAAAACTAATTGTTGAAACTCTTTTTGATTCGGGACAAATTGCGTTTGTTGTCCCTGTCTTTGATGGTTTCCCGCTTGTCGTACAATTTTTTACCCTTGGCCAGGCCAATGTTCATCTTGGCCAACCCCCTGTCATTGATAAAGACTTTGAGGGGGACAATGGTGAGTCCAGTGGTGGCCACCTCCTTTTGGAGTTTTTTGAGCTCCCTTTTGTTGAGCAACAATTTACGGACGGCCTTCGGGGCGTGATTAAAATGGCTGGCGTGCGTATATTCGTCGATTTGCATATTCACGACAAACAGTTCGCCTTTGTCATTGAACTCGCAAAAGCTTTGCGAAATGGAAGCCTTGCCCAAACGAAGTGATTTAATTTCGGTACCCCCTAGGACGATACCCGCCGTGTAGGTGTCCAAAATTTCATAATCAAATCGGGCTCTTCTGTTTTTTATGTTGATATTTTGCTGCATCGGACACAAAAATATGAACTCTTTGCCAAGAAAATTGTAATGTTACGCTAGATTTTACGAATAAGTACCCAAACAACCTTATGAAACGACTTTTAATTCTTCTAGTACTTGTTTTTGCTATTGGATGCAAACAAGAAGCCAAAGAACAACCAACTGCCCAGGAAATCGTAGATAATTCCATAGCCGATAGTGGAGGAAAACTGTTTAACAACCATACGGTGACTTTTGATTTTAGGGATAAACGTTATGTTTCCGAAAATGTGGATGGCCAAAGGGTCTTTAAGCGGATTTCTGATTTGGACACCACTATGATTATCGATATCAAAAGAGGTGATGATTTTGAACGCTACGTGAACGATTCCTTGGTGCGGGTGCACGATACCATGGCGGTGAAATATGCCAATTCCATCAACTCAGTGCATTATTTTGTGCGATTGCCATATGGTTTAAACGATGCTGCCGTCAACAAAACTTTTTTAGGCGAGGAGACCATAAAGAACAAGCCTTATTACAAAGTAAAGGTGACTTTTGACCAGCAAGGGGGAGGTGACGATTTTGAGGACACCTATTTATATTGGTTTGATAAAGAAACATTTAAACCAGAGTATTTAGCCTACGACTTTCATGTAAATGGAGGTGGTCAGCGGTTTAGAAAGGCCTACAATGAGCGCTACGTAGCGGGTATCCGTTTTGTGGACTACGAGAACTATAAACCTCTAAAAGAGGGTACAGGCATTCTAGAAATCGGTCAATTGTACGATAAAGGGGAACTTGAACTCCTGAGCAAGATCGAACTGGAAAATATTTTGGTGGAATAGGCCTAATCCATTTTTAATCGGATGTCCGTTGGTACACCATCAATAATTCGGACGATAAACAAACTACTGTTGTCAGAATCATCCATGGCATCATATTTTTCCATGCCGATTATTTTGTTCACCAACATTGGCGTAGTATTGCTGTGGCCGACCACAAGGACATTTTTCCCTTCATTTTCCATTTTGAACGCCTCGATATCCATATCGCGAGGGTCGTAGTATTTGATATCGATATCTTTTTTGATAGAGGTAGGTGCAGCAGTCATGGAAGTCCGCTCGTAATTGGTGGAGTAGACCATGTCCAGAGGGATGGGGTCGAAGACTTCGGCCCAGCGTATGGCCCTGTCCAAACCATCCTGATTGAGCTCTGGGTCCGGGTTTTCAGGGTCCGTTCTGTCTTTTTCGGCATGCCTTATAAAATAGAAGGTGGAAATAACAGGATCTTCGGCAATTTTCGTATCTTTTTTGCAGCCGATACTTCCAACGAGTATAATTGCAAGGGCAATTAGGGGTTTGATGGTTCGCATAGTTCTATTCAAAGTTCCCGTATGTTTTTGGTTAATTTGTTTTAAAAGTAACGTTTAATTTTCATTTTCTGGTATGCCCAAGTTTTTGGTTTGTTTATTCGTTATCATAAGTACCTCCTTGACTTGGGGGCAAGAGCCTACATTGCCGTCCGATTTTAGGCAACATTCGCTCACGCAGTTCAATGCCAGTTTGCTGAATCCTACCTACGCCTTGGACTGGAACAACCCGAATTCCCTTTCGGTCTGGACCCGATGGCAATGGCAGAGCATTGATGGTGACCCTTCCACCATTTTCGCCAATTACACCCACCAATTGAATCCAGCTTCAGTAGCATCGGTAGGCTTTTTACAGCACAATACGGGTGTTTTTTTGTACACTGGGGGTAATTTGACTTTTGCCCAAACCTTTCAATTGGATGATGAAATTCAGCTGATGGCCGGACTCAATGTCTTTGCCTTCCAGCAAACAGTTGCTGATGAACAATTTGTGGAAGGTGACGGGTTGGACCCTGTTGCATTGGAGGATTTTGAAGGGTTTAAGGTACAATTTACCCCTGGATTGCGTTTGATGGTCAATCGATTCAGTGTTGGCCTGGCCTTGGAAAATGCAGTAGGCTTTAATGTTTCCGGTTCCAATGGGCAAAATATGGATAGCTTTCAGAGTGTTACCGGAACGGTGTCGCATGATTTTCCGTTGATGATATCGGAGGGTTTGGGAGATAGTTTTGTCCGCCCCGTAGTATATGTCAAATCCGTGCCCAATGGCGACACCCAGTTTGGGTTGAATGGGTTGTTCTCCACCTCTAAATTTTGGGTACAGGGCGGCTACAACAGTTTTTATGGTGCGTCAGGTGGTCTGGGGATTACCTTGGCAAAATCCTTTTCTTTGGGTGGATTGATGGAGTTTGCAACGGATAACGCGTTGAGCGAAGAAGACGCCACGTTTGAAATCGTTGCTTCCTATCACTTTGGAAAAACAAAAACAAAGGAAATTCAGCCGGAAGAGCCGCAAGAAGCCTTACCCGCAGAAACCGTGGAAGAGGAGCCAAACCCACTGGAAGAGGAAATAGAGCAACAACGACTGGAGCAGGAGCGTCGCGAACTTGAGGCAAGAAGACAATTGGAACGTGTAAAAGACTCCCTAGCGGAAGTACAACGCCAATGGGAACTTATGGAACAGCAGCGCAAAAAGGACAGTCTGGAACAATTACAACGGCAGCAAGTAGAGGTTCGACCAAACGAACGCTACGAAGAAGTAGAAAATGAAGAAGGTTTGGAGCCCGGTTTCTATTTGATTGCCAACGTATATGGTACCCAACGATATTTTGAAAACTTCATGAAAACGCTCCGGGAAAAAGGTTTGGAACCCAAATCCTTCTATCGAAGTGTAAACAAGTACAATTATGTGTATTTGGAGCGCTACAATACCATGGATGAAGCCAGAAAGGCCCGAGACAGCAAGTTTTTTGGTAAGTATGCGGAAAAAACCTGGATTTTCCGTGTCAAAGGAAATTGATGTTAGATGGTACGGTTATATCAAGCAAAGAGCGAAATCCATTTCCTAATTAAATGATGTGAGCTACCTCGTCGCTTTGCACTATTGGAATGAAAGGCGCTTGAATGAATAAGAAAATGGGCTTTACTTTTTGAGTTCTTGCTTCACCAAAAACTCTAAATACGCAACGGTATTGACCAAGTACTTTCGGTCCTGCATCATGGTGCTCATGGCCACGGCCCCTTGGATCATGGTGAACAATTGCTTAGCAAACTGTAAAGGGGGTACAGGAAGCTTAATATCGTTTCGATTCGCTCCATTCTCAAGGACAAGGGCAATCTTGCCCTCAATTTCTTTGACAGTTTCTTTTACCGCCGCAGCAAGGAGCTTGTTGTTGCCTTGGGCATCCACACCAACATTGAGGATGGGACATCCGCCCATGGGCAGGGTGAATACATCGTACTGCCTGTAAAAATTCAATAGGGCATAAACTCTTGCCAAGGCTTCGTCTCCCGTTTCCAGAGCATTGTCTATTGCCCGCAAGAGCATATTCCGATTGTGCTCAAAAGCGGAGAGCGCCAGGGCTTCTTTGTTTTCAAAATTTCCGTAAATGGCACCTTTGGTGAGGCCTGTAGCTTCTGTAAGGTCGCTCATACTGGTGCCTATGTAGCCATGTTTGTTAAAAATGGGCGCTACGGTCTCAATAATGTAAGCGGTGGTACGTTCTGCCTTTTTGGTCATTTTGTTGGTTGCTGTTGGTCGTATCTAAGATATAAAAAATCAAATACTGTACGGTATTTTATAAAAGAAAAGCCCTCACTTTAACAAAGTAAGGGCTTTATCTATGGGTGATTTGGTATTATTCTACCAATTCATTTTGATTTCTGAATACCAACTGATCATCGAAAGAATCCAAGAGCACGATGCTGTCCGAAGTAATTCTTCCTGATAGCAGCTCTTTCGACAGGTTGTTCAACACCTCTTTCTGGATCAATCGTTTTACGGGCCGTGCACCGTATTGCGGGTCAAATCCTTTGGCTGCCAAATAATCGATTGCTTCCTCGGTCGCATCCAAGGTGATGTTCTGCTTGGTCAACATTTTCTTCAAGTTGGCCAATTGCAGCCCCACAATGTCCTTGATGTCCGATTTGCTCAACGGGGTGAACATGATAATGTCATCGATACGGTTCAAGAACTCTGGTCGGATGGTTTTGCGGAGCAATCCCATCACTTCTACCCGTGCCGCCTCCGACGCACTTTCTATATCCTTGGCATCCTCAAATTTCTCTTGGATGATGTGGCTTCCCATATTACTGGTCATAATGATGATGGAGTTCTTAAAATCCGCCACACGTCCTTTGTTATCGGTCAACCTACCCTCATCCAATACCTGTAAAAGAATATTGAAGGTATCAGGGTGGGCTTTTTCGATTTCATCCAACAATATCACCGAATAAGGTTTTCTTCGTACCGCTTCGGTCAACTGTCCGCCCTCATCATAGCCCACGTACCCGGGAGGCGCACCTACCAATCGACTCACGGAGTGGCGTTCTTGGTATTCGCTCATATCTATCCGCGTAATGGCATTTTCATCATCGAACAGATAGGCGGCCAAGGTCTTGGCCAACTCGGTCTTACCCACACCAGTGGTACCCAAGAACAGGAATGAACCGATGGGTTTTTTGGCATCTTGCAGCCCGGCCCTGCTTCTTCGAATGGCGTCGGATACGGCCACAATGGCCTCCTCTTGTCCCACCACACGTTTGTGCAGCACGTCTTCCAGCTTCAAAAGCTTTTCGCGCTCGCTCTGCATCATCTTGTTCACCGGAATTCCGGTCCATTTGGCCACCACTTCGGCGATATCCTCATAAGTGACCTCTTCCTTGATCAAGGTGCCGGCAATTTGTTGCTCTGACAATTCATTTTGAAGCTGTTCCAACTTCTCTTGCGCCTCTTTGATTTTTCCGTACCGTAGCTCGGCTACTTTACCGTAGTCACCGTTCCTCTCGGCGCGTTCGGCCTCTACCTTATAGTTTTCGATATCCTCCTTGGTTCGTTGGATATTGTCCACCACGGTTTTTTCGCTCTCCCACTTGGCAAAGATTTCGTTTCGCTCTTCCTTGAGGTTGGCCAACTCCAAGTTTAGGGACTTTAGTTTAGTGGTGTCGTCTTCCCGTTTGATGGCCTCCACTTCAATTTCCAACTGCATGATCTTACGGTCGAGTACGTCCAATTCTTCGGGCTTGGAGTTGATTTCCATGCGAAGTTTGGAAGCCGCTTCATCCATGAGGTCGATAGCCTTGTCGGGCAAAAAGCGGTTGGTGATGTAGCGTTGCGATAGTTCAACAGCCCCAATCACGGCATCATCCTTAATACGGACCTTGTGGTGGGCTTCATACTTTTCCTTGATACCCCGAAGGATGGAAATGGCACTTTCGGTATCCGGCTCGTCTACCATCACTTTTTGGAACCTGCGCTCCAATGCCTTGTCCTTCTCAAAATATTTTTGATACTCATCCAAAGTTGTTGCTCCAATGGCTCTGAGTTCACCACGGGCAAGGGCTGGTTTTAAGATGTTTGCGGCATCCATGGCACCCTGTCCGCCACCAGCGCCTACCAAGGTATGGATCTCGTCGATAAATAGTACGATGTTCCCATCGGAGGAGGTCACCTCTTTGATGACCGCCTTTAGGCGCTCCTCAAATTCACCCTTGTATTTGGCACCGGCAATCAGGGCACCCATATCCAATGAGTAGATGATTTTGTCCTTTAGGTTTTCGGGCACGTCACCTTGCACAATTCGATGCGCCAATCCTTCGGCAATGGCTGTTTTACCCACACCGGGCTCACCTACGAGCATAGGGTTGTTTTTGGTGCGTCGGGAGAGGATTTGCAAAACCCTTCGGATTTCTTCGTCCCTTCCAATAACGGGGTCCAACTTGCCACTATCGGCCAAATGGTTGAGGTTATTGGCGTATTTATCCAAGGAATTGTAGGTTTCCTCTGCGCTTTGCGAGGTCACCTTTCCTCCTTTACGTAATTCTTGAATGGCGGCCTTCAAATCCTTTTCGGTAACGCCTTGATCCTTTAGGATTTGCGCAATCTTACTCTTGGATTTGAAAATGGCCAAGAGTAAATGTTCCACGGAAACATATTCATCGCCCATATTTTTGGCGATAATACTGGCTTCGTTGACGGTTTTTCCGGCTTCGCGCGAAAGCATGATTTCTCCTCCGGTCACTTTGGAAAAGCTCTGGAGTTCCTTGTCCAATATTTGATGGATGAGGTTGGTGTTCACGTTCAATTTTTTCAAAATGAAGGGAAGCACATTTTCATCCACCTCGCCAATGGCTTTGAACAGGTGTTCGTTTTCTATTTGTTGATGCCCAAATTCTTGGGCCAATTGCTGGGCCCTTTGAATGGCTTCTTGCGATTTTATGGTAAAATTGTTAAAGTTCATCGTTTTCGTTTTACCGATTAAAGTCAACAACCTTACCAATACCATATTACCGTCAAAATGTCCGATAAAACCAGTGATAGCAAGACATTTAGTCAGTTGTAAGCTTTTTGTTCCCTACCGACTTATCCTATAAATTTGCAATATGGGAATATTTGACAGCGTCTTCGGAAAAAAGGAGAACACAACGACAAAAAAGGAAGCATTGCCTTGGATTCCATTGGAAGCCATGGATCAATTGGAGGCGATTGCGGAAAAGTCCAATGGCCGACCACAGGTGATTTTTAAGCACTCGAATACGTGCGGCATAAGCCGAATGGTCCTCAATATGTTCGAGGGGTCGTACGATATGGATTTGGATATTGACCTTTATTTTTTGACCATTCAAAACCACCGGGATATTTCCAACCGGATTGCGGAGAAATTTGATGTACTCCACGAGTCTCCCCAATTACTGGTCGTCAAGAATGGTGAGGTTACCTTCCACACCTCGCACGGAGCCATTTCGGATATGGATTTTACGAAGTACCTATAAAAGAAATCATGATTATATGTCAGTTCGAGCGCAGTCGAGAACTTAAGGCATCTCGACTCCGCTCGATGTGACACTTTCTTTTAGTTGAACTGATACCTCGAGACAATATTTTTGAGGCGCAGTTTTAGGTCTTCGCCAGCATCGTACACCATTTGCTCGTTGGACGGAAAAGGTACCTCCCTAGCGTTCAGGTACAATAGCAAATCGTCTTCCAACGCTCTTTTGTCCCCTTGGTAATTCGCAAAGATATGCTCAAAGACAAACTCACTGGAGAGGGGGTAGGAGTTGATGACCTGTCCATCCCTTAAATTGGTAAAGCTTACCTTGGCCCCAATTTGCGCACTTTTGAATTGGGTAAATTGGAACAACTTACAAGTAACGGTTCGCATTTTATCCACTTTTATCTTGTTGCCCAAACTATCCTTCACCACATTACCATCTTGGTCCAAAAGGTATTCCCAACCGTCCTTGATCTGTCTTTCCTTAATGACTTGGGTTTCGTTGATACGCTCTGGGGAAATGTTGATTTCCATAAAATCCAGGTTCATGGCATAATCATAATTGATGTTTTCCAACGGATTGGTATGGTACTGCAACCAAAAATTTTCAATTCCAAAGGCATTAAAATCCAATAATTCGGCCTCCAAACGTTCTGGGATGATTTGTTGGGTCTGATTGGCAATCTCCACACGTACAAATTCCAGCCCTTTGTTATAGGCCTCATCCATTTTGGCTACCGTTTCCCTATATCCAGGATTGATTTCCTGCAAGTACTTCAAATCATCATAGGCAGCTCGGTAATCGGATTTGTATTTGGCCGAGGCCAAAAGGTTGAGGGCATTCTGATACAAATGCTCGGATAGGTCATCCTTGGTGTTCAAGATTTGATTGTCGTAGTTCACAAAATTGAATCTGGCATCCCTTCCTTCATCAACGATATACAACGGTAACAGGGGACGAATCCGTTCCTGTATTTGCTTCAACTGAACATATTTATTGTAGATGGATTCCAAGTTTGCTGGATTTCCGTCATTCTGAAGAAAGGCAATTTCCTGCTGTTCCCTTGCAGCGTTTTTGGCAAAGGCTTCCTCTAAAAGCACAATAAACTGCTGATGCCCTTTTTTGGTCTTGTTCTCGGCCAAATTTTTAATGGCCTTGTTCATTGCCGCATTGTAATTTCCCGTATTCAGGGCCTCTTGCGTTTTTTTAACACCACTACAGGCGCCAAGAACCATAACTGTAAGTAAGAGTAAAAGTTTTCTCATGGTCATCTACTTTTTGATTTGGTTAGTGGAATCCAATAGCTGTGCCAAAAATCCCCAATCTATAAACGAAAAAGGATGAACGGTAGTATATCTTGGATAAAAAGGTTGTATATGGGGGATTTTTGGAAGGATGGGAAACTAACATAATTGTTAATTTCCGTTTGATAAAATTAGCCTTCATTGGCTTTTTTATGCGGATAAATCCCCTTTCAATTCGTAATTTTACGCCCTTAATTAAACTATGGGCAACATGCAACGAGACCAAAAGATTTTTGAACTGATAGCGCAAGAAAACGATAGGCAGCTGGAAGGTATAGAACTGATCGCTTCCGAGAACTTTGTAAGTCCGCAAGTGATGGAGGCCGCTGGCTCTGTACTTACCAACAAATATGCTGAAGGCTACCCAGGAAAGCGTTATTATGGCGGTTGCGAAATTGTTGACCAAGTGGAACAGTTGGCCATAGACCGTGCCAAGGAGTTGTTCGGTGCCGCTTACGCCAATGTACAGCCGCACTCCGGTTCCCAGGCCAATGCTTCGGTTTACCATGCGTGCCTCAATGCAGGTGATACCATTTTAGGTTTTGACCTTTCCCACGGCGGGCACTTGACCCATGGTTCGCCTGTGAACTTTTCCGGTAAATTGTACAACCCTGTGTTTTATGGGGTGGATGAGGAAACCGGACTTTTGAACTACGACAAAATCCAAGAGATTGCCGAAAAGGAGCAACCCAAACTGATCATTGCCGGTGCTTCAGCTTATTCCAGGGACATGGATTTTAAGCGTTTCCGTGAAATTGCCGATAGCGTAGGAGCTATCTTGTTGGCAGATATATCGCATCCTTCTGGATTGATTGCCAAAGGTATTTTGAACGACCCGATCCCCCATTGCCATATTGTGACCACCACAACACACAAAACACTTCGTGGTCCACGTGGAGGACTTATTTTGATGGGGGAGGATTTTGACAATCCGTTTGGTATCAAACTAAAGAACGGAAACCTGAGAAAAATGTCGGCCCTGTTGGATTTGGCAGTATTCCCTGGTAATCAAGGCGGACCGTTGGAACACATTATCGCGGCCAAAGCCGTTGCGTTTGGGGAAGCCCTTTCTGACGAGTTCCTCCACTACATGGTCCAAGTGAAAAAGAACGCTGCCGCCATGGCGAAGGCGTTTATGGACAGGGATTACAAAGTGATTTCTGGGGGTACCGACAACCACATGATGTTGATCGACCTCCGAAACAAAAATATCACTGGTAAAGATGCCGAAAAGGTATTGGAGCATGCGGATATCACAGCCAACAAGAACATGGTGCCTTTTGATGATAAATCACCTTTTGTTACGTCAGGAATCCGTTTCGGAACCTCCGCAATCACCACCAGAGGCTTAAAAGAGGCCGATATGGAGATCATTGTGGGCTTTATTGACGAAATCCTGACCGACCCGGAGAACGAAACCAAAATAGCTTCCATAAAACAAAAGGTCAACGATTTAATGAAATCGCGACCTCTGTTCAGTGCTTAGTAATTGCTAGTGGAAATTTTTACTCGAAGAGAAAAATGCTCTCTTCGTACAATTTTTTCTGGTGAAGGGAATAAATGTAGGCTTCCTGCCCATCCCCTCGGTCAAAATAGAGGCCCCAATAGTCAAAATAACTGATCGGGTTATCTTCCTCCTGAGTTGAACCACTGGTGCCGACCGTGGCGGTATCCTCAAAAACAGGAACAAAGATTTCATAGGGCATTTCGGTGAGCCCTTTGGTAAAGTAGACAAAGTGCTTGCCAACAGCGGTCAGTATATCGCTGGCCTGTTCGGTGATGCTATGCTTGAACAATCGTGAGATGATGATGGAAGTATCCTCAAAATGCAAGGAAAGTTCCAGAATATCCGTAGGATAGGTACTTTCTTGGTTTAGCGTCTCCAAGGCCTTGGCCAGTTTAGTGGAGATACTGGATTGGCAGTCTTCGGCAAAATCATAGCTGCCCCAATTCCCATCGTTAAAATGTCGAAGACATTCGGCTATCCCAAAGTTATGGTGAAGGTGGATGATCAAATCCGTTCTGTTGTTTTGAAAATCCTGCTTGCACTGCACTTTGGCCGTGGCAAAAAAGTACTTTTCCAATACTTTTAGAAAGTCGTCCAGACCATCGGTGGCCACATAGGTTTTTGGACCTTTGTATCTGCTATTTCGTTTGTTCGGGGATGACATGTAGCTATAGATTGGATTCTACTATTCTTTCTACATAAAATTAGGATGAATCTTTGATTTTGGATTGCAGATAATCCTTAAAAATTCTATGGATTTCCCCCAATTTGTAGGATTTTTAAGGTTTTTTGGCCCATAATCCTACCACAAAACGAAAAGTAAGACTGCGTTTAGTGCATTGATGGTCAAATAAAGCCTTTGTTTTTTGCTGCCAATATCAACGCCAAATCGTTCTCGTTTTCTGTACCGAACAAGGTTCTTAAATGACGTTTTCTGTTTTCGATGGAGGAGGGGGAAAGCCTGATGAATTTTTCCAAATCCTTGGTTTTGGTCCCTTTGGACAAATGGTAAAGGATTTGCTTGTCCTTCTCATCAAGGTCTATGTTGTTGGCCATCTTTTTTCTGATGGCGCCAAGCGCTTTGGAAGAGTAGTAGGGAGGGTCCAGCATAATGGTCCGCACGGCATCTTCCAAGGTTTTGGGGTCAATATCCGTTTTTACCAAATAACCGTCCGGATCTACGGACTTAAGAATACTGTTGATCCTAAAGTTGTCGCTAAAGGAGGACATAAAAACAATCTTGCTTTCCGGTACGATCTTTCTGGCCAAGATGCCCAAATCTTCCCCACTGTGAGGTTGGTCCTCGTTAGGGGCAAATAATTGAACATCCAAAAACAAGATATCATACCTAAAGGTTTTTGCGGATTCCTCGATCAATTGTTTCCCGGCTTCGAAGGAAGTTGCGGTGTCCACTATGATCTTGTGACCGTCAAAATCGATGCCCTCGAGTATGAACTTGTACCCGAGCATGGTCATTTCATGATCATCGATGGCTAGTATTCTCAGTGTTTTCATGGTAGGTATTACTATTAATTTGGGGGAGTTGTTTATGCGTTTACCGCTATCGATATTTGCGGAACGGTGTGTTCCACATAGGAAGCGGGTATCTGTATTTTTATAATGGTTCCATGGCCAGGTTTGCTGTCAAAATCCACTTTGCCCTTTATTTTTTTGACTCTGGATATAATGTTCTTCAGGCCAATTCCTTTTTTCGCTCGGTTTGGGTCAAAGCCAACACCATCATCCGAGATATTGAGCTTTAACATATCGTCCACCAGTTGAAAGGAAATGGACACGTTTTCGCTTTTTGCGTGTTTCACACAGTTTTTTAGTGCCTCTTGGACCACCCTGAAGGCGTTGATCTTGATATCGCCCAGCAAATTGTCCCAAGGTACCTTTTTGTCGTAGTCGAAGGAGCAGGAAATACCGGATGACTTTTCGATACCGCTGATCATGTCTTCCAACGACACGATAAAATTATGAAATTTTTTGTAGGCTTCATTGTTCAGCTCATGGGAAATGGTTCGGATTTCCTCCTCAACGGCCTGAAGTTTTTCAATGAACATGGCCCTTTGTTCCATGGAGGCCTGGTCCTCGCGATCGTTAAGGCCGCTCAACATCAATCGGATACCCAACATTTCGCCCAGAATGCCATCGTGGAGCTCCTCGGAAATTCGTTTTTGGGCCATTTGCTTGCCCTCCTGCAATTTTCCTTGTTGGGCGAGCATCAGGTTGTAGATTTCTTGGTTACTTTCCTGTTGTCGCTGTTTAAACTTTAAGCGGTTGTTGCTTATATACAGGGAAATAATGATGAAGGCGGTTACCCCGAACAATAGCATCAGGGTGGAGGATAGTATCCAAATCTGCTTTTCCTGCGTCAGGATCTTGTTCTCTTCGATAATGTCGTCCGTCTCCATGCGGATGCGCCCAAATTTATCCCGTTTGGTGCGTTCCTCTTCCTGTATAATGTCATTGAGTTGGTAGTACGCCTCGGCATAGGAGGCCGCATGTATTGTATCCAATCGGGTAAGCAACCGGAGAGCGTCCAAGGCACGATCGTTGTTATAGGTTTCTTTGGCAATATTGTAGGATTCGTTGGCATTGGCAATGGCATTTAGGGTGTCTCCCTTGGCGGCCAAAACTTCGGAATAGTAATAATGCAGTCTGGCCCTGTCGTAGAGGTCGCCAGTTGCGGCGTTAACTGAAAAGGCCTCCACTAACAATTCCTCGGACTTTTTAGTGTTCTTCTCGGTTTTGAGGACTGAAAAAGCGTAGCTTCCCAAGGCTTTTTCATACAGGTCGGGAATCTCTTGTTTTAGATTTGTATTAAAAAGCAGTTCTTGGTAAACATTTTTTGCTTGGGTGAAATCTTCTTCGCTTAGATAGGTGCTAGCAATATTGTTTTGGAGTTTCCATATCAATTGAGTTTTGTTTTCACGATTTGAGCTTTTAATATATCCGCGAGCTGTTTCATAGGATTCTATCGCTTTTTGGCTATTGCCCAAGCCGTTGGCCAAGGTCCCCAATACATTATAGGCATTGTACAATCGATAATCATCGTCCAGCTCACCAAAAATCTCTATGGCAGCGGCAGCACTGATTTCCCCACCCAAATAATCCTTGTAGGAATCCTGTACACGAGCCATACTGTAAAGCATGCGAGCTTTTAAGGATTGGGAAGTGGAGTCTTTGGGCAATCGATCAAAACTTTCCAAGGCTTTTCGGTAACGGTAAAAGGCACTGTCCATCACCCCATAATTTTCAAAAAACCCCCCTAGATCCCAATTGGAATACCCCAGTATTTTATCTGCTTTTGCTTCTTCTGATAGCTTTAGTAGTTTGGCATTGGATTCTCGAAAACCTACGGAATCTTTCTGCTGCAGATACGCTAAGGAAACTTGTGATAATTGTTCCAATCGGATAGAATCCTTGGGTAGGTTCAAGGCCTGTAACTCTGCATCTTGGATATACGCTCTTCGTTCATCTGATGATAATTCTTTGGCGGTCTTGGCAATAGTCAGCAGTTGTTGGATGGAGTCGATCTTGGGGTTCCGCACCGTTTCATCGTTGGATGCCTGCTGTTTACAGCCCAAAACAAGCAGTAGTACTAAAATGAATACTCCGTTTTTCAAATTTTCCAAGTGGTTTCTAGTTCCAAGTTAACAAAAAAGCCCCAAAACGGTATCGGTTTGGGGCTGGGTGTTATGTTAAATGTTCTTTATAGTTGTCGACTGTCGTTGCGGCTTTGTTGCAACCGTCGCTCGCTGCGTGCTATGAACCCGCGACGCACTCGATATTCATGGGGTCCCTTCTGATAATCTTCTGATAGTGTTTCTTGTCTATCCAAAGCAGTGTAATCGACTACTTGGGATTCATCCCTTTGATAAAAAAGAGCAACAACAAGAAGTACAATCAGCGCAATGTTTTTGTATAAGTTGGTAATGGCAGAAAGCATTTAAATTTAGTTATTACCTCTTCCGTCCTTCTCGTGATCTTCACCATCAGTCGCATTCTGATCAAGGGTCAGTTGTTCAAACATGGCTTCGGTGTCCTGTACGTCGGTTTCCGTTTCGCAAGAATAAAATCCGGTGGTCAATAGTGCAAGGGCCAAAATGCTAAATACTTTTTTCATAATTATAGGTTTTTAGGTGTAAAAATTAGGTTTGTGCAGCTAAAGTATTTCGCAATAGGGATGGCTACGCTGTATTTGAAAAGAGCGTAGTATTCTGTGGTAATCTGTTAGAATTTTACCACAATCTGCAAGAATTTTGCTAATTAAGGGCCTTTGCCGAGGTTTTGGAGAGCATGTTCTTAAGGCTGTCCACTTTGTCCTTATAGGTTTTGGAGAAGGGGAGTTCCTGCTCTTCCCCGCACCTTAGACTACAGATGGATTTCCCATAATTGATACGGGTGACATATACACTATTGATAATGTAGCTTTGGTGTACACGGATAAAGTTCTTGGGTAACTTTTCCTCGAAGGACTTTAAGGTCTTGAATGCACTGATGATACTGCCGTCCTTCATAAAAAAGTCAGTGGTATTGTTATCCGATTTGAGATACAGGATGTTTTGGGTGTCCAAATACCGGTAGTCCTTATAGGATTTAAGGCAAATGGTGGATGGCGTATCGTGCTTTGGGTGCAATTTGCGCAGTCGTAAAATCGTCTTTCGGATATCGAATTCGTTGTGTGGCAGGATCCAATAATCAAAAAAGCCGCTTTTAATGGCATTGTAGGCAAACTTCTTGGTTTTGGCGTATCCTATAATAATAGGTAAGGACTGCATATACTGATTCAGTTCCGTTACCATTTGAAAGTAGCTTAGGCCATCTTCGCCCAAATTGACGAGCACCACATCGGGATTGTACTTTAAAATGGAATTTAGACCTGCTGAAGCGTTGGTGTCCTCGCTGGCACAAACAAAATCATCGTACTCCTCCAAATACAATTGCAACTGCAATTTTGAGGAGGCGTCCGAGTCGATGATGTTGTAGGTATATTCCATGTGCAAATTCCTGATTGCAAGTTACTAAGGCACAAAAAATTCTCATTACAGTTTTCCCTTAAAAAAACTAGGGGTTTCACACCAAAACAGCTATTTTTCTTACATTTTCCCCTAAAAATTCGTTAAATCGAAATGGAGTGTAACAAAACACCTATTTTTTAAGGATTGGTTTTTGAATGCGAAACAGCCGTTTGGAAACGTACTTTCCTTGGCGTTCCATCAAGATGAAAATGAGATGTAAATTGGGGGTTTTTCGTGCTCAGTTAGTTCAGAATATAGGTTTAGTTCGGTTTTTAGGTTACCCTATATTACAATTTGTTGGGAAAGCATCAAAATTTAGGTGACTGGAATTAAGGAGATTGGGCGAAAATTCGATGAATTACAGCTATTTGATCAATATGAAAGTATTTTTGCTACGAATTGGGGTGTACGCTATAAGAATAGCGCCTGAATTTCCTCCGGCACCCGTTTGGGCCGAAAGGTTTGGGCATCCAGTAAGCACCATTCCGTAACCGCTTTCACCAGCAGCTCGTTGGTTTCCTTGTTTTTGATTTCCACCACCCTTGTGGAAATAGGCCCTTGGTTCTCTGCTATGTAGGTATTGATGAGCATGGTGTTCCCGAGCACGGCCGATTTATGATAGGTAATGTTGTGGTTGCGCACCACCCAAATCAAGGATTGCTGTATGGCTTCGGTGGTGACAAGGTTCCAGTGCCTCTTGGAAATCTCTTGTATCCATTCCACGTAGCGGATATTGTTCACATGGTTTAAGTCGTCCAGGTCGCTGGGTACTACATCAAAAACTTCCGAATAGGTTTTCATTCGTCTTTTTTAATGATGTTTACCTCAAACAGCTTGTCCCAGTTTTTGCCTGTCACAAAAAAGGTTTCCCGTTCGGGGTGGTAGGCCACGCCGTTCAGTACAGAGTTGCCTTCATCCCATTCCGGTCCTCTGGTTACTTGGCTTTGAAGTCCGCCAAAGTTGATCACACCCTCAATGGCGCCGGAGGTGGCGTCTATGATCATCATGCTCTGTTTTTGGTACACATTGGCATAAATTTTACCGTTTACGTACTCCAACTCGTTGGCACGGTTAAAAATAGACTTATTGGTCACGGTTTCGATATGGCCGGTCTCTTCCAAGGTCTCAGGGTCCAAAAACCAGATTTTTTCGGTGCCGTCACTTTTATAAAGTTTCTCGCCATCGTTGCACAAACCCCATCCTTCGCGGCTTTTACCATAGGTAAAGTTTTTGATTTTTTCCAGAGTCTCGATATCGTACACATATCCCATCCCGCTTTGCCAGGTCAATTGGTACAGCTTACCATCCATGATCGTAATGCCTTCACCAAAGACTGAAGCGTCCATATCAATTTTTTGCAGTACCTCGCCGGTTTCAAAATCGACCTTTCTGAGCGTTGAAAAACCTGTTTTTCCCGTTCCTTCGTACAGCACGCCATTGTGGAATTCCAGTCCTTGGGTGTAGGCCCCGGTATCGTGTGGGTAGGTATTCAGGATCTCGTAGGTGTATACTTCCGGTGCCGAAGCGGCCAATAAGCGGAAGTCCTTTTCTACCGAGACGTTTTGGTCTTCAATATTGAACTTCGCCACCAAGGTTTTGTTGCCCAAGGTGGGGAGGTCAAGGGTCAACTTACCGTTTTCAACGGGCATTTCCTTTCCGTCAATATAATAGCGTAGGTCCGATATTTCAATGTCCTTTTTGTTCTTGAGGGCTACTCCCAATTGTTGGTTTTGCTGTATGGCCTTGTTTTCCAGTTGGATGGAAAAATGCTTGGCCGGGTCGGCATTGCCACCGCAGGCCAAAAAGAAGAGCAAGGCCCCGGTTGCGAAAAAAAGTTTGCCCATATTTTTTATTGCTTGTATCATAAATTGTTACTCCTGAATCTTCGAAATTAAGAATGTATTGGGATTGCCACAAATTTAAAAGGTCGTATATTTGCAGCCGGGCAAGTCCTACACGACCAGCTCCTGCAGAATCCCCCAGGGCGGGAACGCAGCAAGGGTATGTGGTCGTAGCGGTGCGATGTAGGTAGCTTGCCCTTTTTTGTACCCAAAAATCAGCTGATCATGGATAAAAAAGTTGTACTGATCACCGGCGGTTCTTCAGGTATTGGTAAATCCATCGGGACCTACTTGGTCCAAAAAGGGTTTACGGTTTACGGTACTACGCGCAATCCAAAAAACTATCCCGATTTTAAGGCTTTTGAACTGGTTCAATTGGATGTAACGGATGTGGAAAGCATCCAAAAGGCCGTTTCCAATGTCATTTCCAAAGAGAATAGATTGGATGTTTTGATAAACAACGCTGGGGTTGGCATTACCGGACCCATCGAAGAAACCCCCCACGAAGAGATTTTGCGCGTGTTCGATACCAATTTTCATGGTCCCGTGCATGTAATGAAGGCCGTTTTGCCGCAAATGCGCAGGCAGGGCGGCGGGGCTATTATCAACATCACCTCCATTGCGGGTTACATGGGATTGCCTTATCGAGGATTCTACTCCGCCACCAAAGGTGCGTTGGGCATCCTTACCGAGGCCCTACGCATGGAAACCAAGGATTTTGGCGTTACCATTACCAATGTGGCTCCCGGTGATTTTGCTACCAATATTGCATCGGGCAGATACCATGCACCGGTTATCGAAGGCTCTGCCTACCAAGAAAAATACCAACAGACCCTAAACGCCATCAATGCGGATGTGGACAGCGGGGGCGACCCAATACAGGTAGCGGAGGCCGTGTACAAGATCATCAACCAGAAAAAGCCGAAGATACACAACCCCGTAGGCGCATTTTTACAAAAATTCTCCCTTAGGTTAAAAAAGATTTTACCCGACAAAGTCTACGAAAAATTACTCCTCGACCATTATAAGTTGTAATTTTAGGGGATTAGTGAACCAATTATAAATAGTAAGAAATGAAGTTTTTTATTGATACTGCCAATCTTGACCAAATTAAGGAAGCCCAAGAACTCGGTGTTTTGGATGGTGTGACCACCAACCCTTCCCTAATGGCGAAGGAAGGCATCACCGGAAAGGATAATATTTTGAAACATTACGTGGACATTTGCAACATTGTGGATGGTGATGTTTCTGCCGAGGTAGTGGCCACGGAGTTTAAGGAAATCATAAAAGAAGGTGAGGAGTTGGCCGAGCTGCACGAACAGATTGTAGTGAAAGTACCCATGATCAAGGATGGGGTAAAGGCATTAAAATATTTTTCGGATAAGGGTATCCGTACCAATTGCACTTTGGTATTCTCCCCAGGGCAGGCGCTATTGGCCGCTAAAGCAGGAGCCACCTACGTATCCCCTTTCTTGGGACGATTGGACGATATTTCTACCGACGGCCTTAATTTGATTGCCGAAATCCGTTTGATTTATGACAATTACGGTTTTGAGACCCAAATATTGGCCGCATCCATCCGTCACACCATGCACGTGATCGATTGTGCAAAACTTGGTGCCGATGTGATGACAGGTCCATTGTCGTCTATCGATGGATTATTGAAACACCCATTGACCGATATTGGCTTGGCCAAATTCTTGGAAGATTACAAAAAAGGAAACTCCTAGTTGTAATAGTACTAAAATATTGAATGGCCCTGAATGAAAGTTCGGGGCTTTTTTATTTATAGTGAAGTGTAGAGATTGGCAAAACCATCGACCACCAAAGTGTCCTTGGCAATCACACATTTGTTGAGACCATCAATAATCATGGCCATCTGCAAGTCCTTAAAATTATCGCCATGGTAATGCTTGTCCGCATCGAGTTTGTACTCGTCCATAAGCTGTTTCCACTGCCCAAAGTTGGTCCTAAGGTTGATGCCTACAAAATTGTAATGCGGATATTTTTTCTCTAAAGAAGTAATGTGTGTGTTCACATTGATAAAATGCTTCTTTTGGTCGGCAGTCCAAAAATAAAATACGGTGTTCTTTTTATCGTTGGCCAATGCTTTTAGGGAAATCGCCTCATTGTTGATGTCCTTGACTGCAATATCAGGGACTGTAGTATTGGGTTGTAGATTTTTGATGCCATTGTACAGCAAATCGATTTCCTCTTGGTGTTCGTTATTGGTGGAAAGTGATTTAAACTTATCAATAAAAACGGTAGCCTCTTCACTGGGTGTGTGCTCGCGAAGCAGATAATCCATCGCAATATTCCTGAAAAGAATGTCCCTTAACTCAGGTTGCTTCACAATACTGTCCACCAAAGCAAGCTTGTGCTTATTAAAGTGTAGGCGGTCGCTCACCGGTTTTTTATTGTTGGAGCAATCTTCCAAGCAGGTCATGTAAGCCACATTGCCAAAATGCCACTTCATAAAATCGAAATAAGGCCTAAAGTAGGTGAGGTCCTTATTGTTCAGATCAATGTTTGTGCGATACCTATAAAATTCTTCGGGAAGTTCGTGGATGGTTTCTTCGCCAGTTCCTTTTTTATGGTAAAACGGATATTTTTCCTTGTTGATATAAGTGTTGTAGTCAATCGAAGCCTCTGCCATGGCCAGTGCCCTTGGGGTAAACTCGTTGTCTGCATTCAATTCATTCAGCAAAGCCACTTTGACCCTATGTAGGGAATCTATTTTTTCGCTAAACGTTTCAGGGTCTAGGTTGAAATATTCATTGATCAACGGCTCTTCTTCCTCAATCGCAAGGAAAATCTCTATCAAAAAGTTGTTGATTTCACTTCCTGTACCGGAATATACCAGTGATTCGTCAAACTCGACGGTATTCAAACGGGCCAAAAGGCTGTCCCCTTCGGAAAGGTAAACATATTGTAGTTCGGGGCTATGGTCAAAATGGTAAAGTCCTTCTTCAATGCTGTCCAGTTGGAACAAAAAGTGGTTTTTATCGTCCAATTGTACGGAGTCCACATAAGAATCGTTGTGGTACAGCACCACGTAATTACTGGTTGGATTCACGATTTCGCCACCAAAAAAAACTGCAGAACCGTTTTCTGGGGCATCAGAACACGATACGATAGAAGCTACCAAGGTGAGGCCGAGTAAAAATCTTACCATATATAGGGGACCATTCAATTGACTTTCAAATGTAAGCAACCCAAGAAGCCTAACTTGTTAAGGGGTCGTTAAATGTTGTTAAACGGTATTTTTCCATCGTTCAAATATGCCGTTTTAAATTAGAATGTGGAATCGTATTTAGCTACTTTTGCAAAAAATAAAGATAGTTGCATGTTATCAGTATCGAATTTATCCGTACAGTTTGGCAAAAGAGTTTTGTTCGATGAGGTCAATGTAACCTTTGCCCAAGGGAATTGTTACGGTATTATCGGTGCCAATGGTGCCGGTAAATCTACCTTTCTTAAAATTTTATCCGGGCAGATAGATCCTACCTCAGGCCATGTGCATTTGGAGCCAGGCAAGCGTATGTCTATTTTGGAGCAGAACCATAACGCATACAACGAATATCCGGTGCTGGAAACTGTGGTGATGGGCAACAAGCCCCTGTACAAAATCAAGAAGGAAATCGATGCCCTTTATGCCGATTACACCGATGAAAATGCGGAAAAGATTGGCGAGCTACAGGTCGAATTCGAGGAAATGAACGGGTGGAACGCTGACAGTGATGCCGCTGCATTGTTATCCAACCTTGGGATTACGGAGGACCTGCACTACACCAATATGGCCGACTTGGATTCCAAACTAAAGGTACGGGTGCTCTTGGCGCAAGCCTTGTTCGGAAATCCCGATGTGCTGATCATGGACGAGCCTACCAACGACTTGGACTACGAAACCATCAATTGGTTGGAAAATTTCCTGGCCAATTACGACAATACCGTTATCGTGGTCTCTCACGACAGGCACTTTTTGGATGCCGTTTGTACCACCATTGCGGATATCGACTTTGGAAAAATCAATCTATTCTCAGGAAACTACACCTTCTGGTACGAGAGTAGTCAACTAGCTGCAAGGCAAAGGGCGCAGCAGAACAAAAAGGCAGAAGAGAAGGCCAAGGAACTACAGGAATTTATCCAGCGATTTAGCGCCAACGTGGCGAAAAGCAAGCAGGCTACTTCGCGTAAAAAGATGTTGGACAAGTTAAAAGTGGAAGACATCAAACCATCCAGCAGAAGATATCCTGCCATTATCTTTGATCGTGAGAGGGAAGCGGGGGACCAAATCCTGAATGTGGAAAAATTGACCGCTACTTCAGAAGATGGCGACCTATTGTTCAAGGATGTGAACATCAACTTGGCCAAGGGGGACAAAGTGGCCATCCTTTCCAAGGATTCCCGAGCAACTACCGCTTTTTACGATATTATCGCCGGGAAAACCAAGGCTGCGAATGGAAAGTATCAGTGGGGGGTTACGACCACCCAATCCTATTTGCCCGCTGATAACTCGGAATTTTTCCAAGATGATGTGAATTTGGTGGACTGGCTCCGTCAATGGGCCAAGACCGAAGAAGAGCGGGAAGAGGTATACCTAAGGGGATTCCTTGGGAAAATGCTGTTTAGCGGTGAGGAAGCGTTGAAAAAATGTACGGTACTCTCCGGAGGGGAAAAGGTACGCTGTATGCTCAGCCGTATGATGATGCTTCGCGCCAATGTGTTGATGTTGGACGAACCTACCAACCACTTGGACTTGGAAAGTATCACCGCATTCAACAACTCCCTAAAAAACTTTAAAGGAACAATTCTGCTCACCACGCACGATCACGAGTTTGTGAACACCGTGGCGAACAGAATTATTGAGTTGACGCCCAATGGCGCCATTGACCGCTACTTGACCTTTGATGACTATATGTCGGACAAGTCCATCAAAGAGCAGCGTGAAAAAATGTATGCCGTTACCGCTTAAGCGTTAAAATACTTGCTTTTCCAGATGGCTGGATTAAAGTTTTTACCAAGGGCAAAACCGTAGAATATCACCACGGAAGCAATACTTTTGAACATAAAGAAGTAAATGATCCAAAATTCCGCCGTGGAGCTTTTCTTGGAGAACAGCCCTTCCGGTACCATCAAGGTAACCAGATAGCTGAGCAATACCACTACCAAGATAAGATTGGAAACGTTCTTAAACGGCCATGCGAACAATTTGCGCAAGGGATGTAAATCGTTCCCCCATTTGTGGATTAAGTAAAAATAATCGTTACCGATGGGAGCAAAGAGCAATGGGTCGTCCTTGTCCTCCAAACGGAACAATTTGGACGGAGCCATTATCTTAAATCCTTTGATTTCGGTGTGGTGTGCAGCTTCCAAATGTTTGATTTTGGAAATGGCGGCCTGAGGAATCTTCCCTTTAAAATAAGAACTGTCCAAGAACCGCAATCGATAATCGATACAAATCTCCTTGATTTGATCAATGTGGAAAATCTTATCTGTTTCCAAAAGGTCAAAATCAAAGTCGTTGGAAAGAGTGTTGTTCTTGGAGCTCAATTGTTGGGCTATCTGCTCTTCTTTTTGAGCATCGTTGCTTAAAATTTGTCTGACCTCGGCCAAAATGTGTTCGCCGTTTCCGTTTTTCTCCCTGCTTTTCCGAAGCTTTTGGGCAATGTTGGTTCCTTTCAAAATCATGCAGCTTTTTTTTAGTAATCTACTCAAATTTAAGGAATTGAATTTTCGATACTGACAATTGTCATATAATCCGATGTTAAGTTTTTGTTAAATGGATTTTGAGACCCATAAAAACTCACAGATGTCAATAAAAAAGGTGTATCTTATCGACGTTTTTGGTAGTTAATCGTAAAAGCATACTAAATCGTTCAAGCCCTAAAATTTAACCAACCTTATGAGTGCCCCCGCAACGAAGTTTCTTTGTATCGTCTGTTTTGTTTTTTCGCTAATTTCCTCAGCCCAAAGTACTTCCAATGCACTTTCGTATGCCAGTAGGTTGGGAAATCACACCATTTTATTGAGTGCGGTAAATGCCACAGAGCTTGGTGCCTTACTCCAGAAATCGGGGCCCTTCACCATTTTTGCACCTTCAGATGCGGCTTTTGAGAAGTTTTCTAGTCAAAAAATGTCGGAAATGATCAATGCGGAGGACAAGAGAGCATTAAAATCACTGCTATCTTACCATATTGTTGCAGGACAATTAACTGCGTCCCGCATGCTCCGGGCCATCGGAAGAGGAAATGGCGTCGCAACTTTCACAACGGTTCAAGGCAAAAAATTGACAGCCCATTTGGATGGCTATGACATCGTATTGACCGACCCTGTTGGCAATACGGCACGAATCACTGCCGCTGACCTTAACCTGGAAAATGAGGGTGTGGTTCACGAAATCGACAGCGTGATTCTCCCTGCCCAAATGTAATTAACGAAGTTCCGCTCCCAACTCCTTTTGATATTGGGCCAATAGTTTGCCCATAATCTTATCGATTTGTTTGTCAGTAAGCGTCTTCTTTTCGTCCATGAGCGTGAAGCTTACCGCATAGGATTTCTTGCCTTCTGGAAGGTTGTTTCCAGTATACACATCAAACAGATTCACTTTTTTAAGTAGCTTTCTTTCTGTCTTCCAAGCGATGTCATATACTTTTTGGAAAGAAACCGACTCATCCAGCAATAAGGCAAAATCACGGGTTACCTCGGGGAATTTTGGTATTTCCTTGAAGACTACATTTTGGCTACTTACCAATTTTAATAGTGCATCCCAATTCAAATCAGCATAAAATACTTCCTGTTTGATGTCAAACTGCTTCAGCGCAGCTCTGCTTACCAAACCAAGGGAAACCAAGACCGTATCATTTTTGGTGTAGGAGATGCCCTCCGAAAAATCAGCATTGCCCAATGGCTGAGTGTCCAAATCCCTTACGCCCAAACGTTCAAAAACATTTTCGACGATACCTTTCAAATAGAAGAATTCGGATTTTTTCGGAGCGACCGCCCAGCTACTTTGTGTTCGATCACCAGAAACGAACAATGCCAAGTGTTGGTTTTCTTGGTACGCCCCATCCACTTTGTGGTAGGTTTTTCCAAACTCGAACAATTTGAGGTCCGTTTTTTGACGGTTGTGGTTATAGCTCACCGTTTGAAGCCCGGAATGCAGCATGGACGTACGCAGCGCGGATAAATCGGAACTCAAAGGGTTCAGCATTTGAACGGCACCATCTTCTTCCGAACTCATGGTGTTCGCAACCAAACTATTGGTCATAATTTCATAGAAACCTTTGGAGGCCAATAGGTTTCCGACCACGTCTTGGATACGGTAATTTTCAAAACGGGAAGTTTTGGCAATACTCGCATTTAGTTTTTCCTTGAAATCGATATTGTTGTAACCATACACACGCAAGATTTCCTCGATGACATCCACTTCACGTGTCACATCTACCCGGTAGGTAGGGATGGTCAGTCCAAGGCCTGATTCCGTTACGTTGTTGATTCGTATCTCCAAAGACGATAGGATGGATTTTATGGTATCCCTCGGGATTTCCTGTCCGATCAAGGAGTTGATTTTATTAAAGGTCAGAAATACTTGCCTTTCTTGCGGCTTTTTGGGGAACAGGTCAACAATTTCGGAAGTGATGTAGCCACCGGCAATTTCCCTGATCAGCAGCGCAGCTCTTTTTAGGGCGTATTTGGTTAAATTGATATCGATGCCCCTTTCAAATCGGAAGGAAGCATCCGTATTCAAACCATGTCTTTTGGCCGTTTTCCTAATGGAAACCGGGTCAAAATAGGCACTTTCCAAGAAAATGGAGGTAGTGTGCTCGGTAACCCCGGAATGCAGTCCGCCGAACACCCCTGCGATGCACATAGGTTTTTCCGCGTCACAAATCATAAGGTCGTCTTCATGAAGCTCACGCTCCACTTCATCCAGTGTCGTGAATTTGGTTCCCGACGGCAACGTTTTTACCTCCACCTTGCTACCTTTTATTTTGGATGCATCAAATGCGTGCAAAGGCTGTCCCAATTCGTGGAGCACATAATTGGTTACGTCCACCACATTGTTTATCGGTGCCAAACCAATGGCTTTTAACCTGTTTTTTAACCAATCGGGAGAATCCTGCACAACAAGATTGTTGATGGTAACCCCGCAATATCTTGGAGCCAAATCGCTCTCCAAAACCTCCACATCCACTTTTAGGGAACGGTTGTCAGTGGAAAAATTACTTACCGAAGGGGTAACCAGTTCCTTTTGTATTTCTTTTTGTTCCAGACCTGCCTTTAGGTCACGGGCCACGCCAAAATGGCTCATGGCATCGGCACGGTTGGGGGTAAGGCCAATTTCAAAGACCTCGTCGTTTTCAATATCGAACACTTTGGCGCAAGGTGTACCTGGAACCAGCTCCTCGTTGAGAACCATAATTCCGTCATGGCTTTCGCCCAAACCGATTTCATCTTCGGCACAGATCATGCCCTGGCTCACTTCTCCTCGGATTTTACCTTTCTTGATTACCCAAGCCTCGCCTTCTTTGGTATAAAGGGTAGTGCCAACGGTTGCCACAGGAACTTTTTGTCCAGCGGCCACATTGGGTGCCCCACAAACAATCTGTACCGGAGCTTCCTGTCCAATATCCACTGTGGTCAACTTGAGGCGGTCTGCATTAGGGTGGGATTCGCAAGTAAGCACGTGGCCCACTACGATTCCCTTTAAACCGCCTTTAACTGATTCAAATTGGGTGATGCCTTCAACTTCCAGACCCAGATCTGTTAAAAGTTCACCTGTTTTTTGAGCATCCCATTCAATTTGCAAAAATTGCTTCAACCAGTTATAAGAAATCTTCATACCCCATTTTTAGAGGGCACAAATATATAACAATAGGGGAACAGATTCAACGATAATACTAACCATAAAACCTAGGAAATGGTAAGTTTTAAAATGTATTTCCTACATTTAGGTAAAATCTTTCAATTTATGAACAGAATCGGGATAGCGTTAGCAGGGCTTGTGATTTTATGTGCCTCGTGCAAAAAAGAAGAGGCGCCCAAATTGGCAACCGGCGATTGGTTGGCCAAAATCGAAGTATCAGAGTCACAACAATTGCCTTTTGAGTTTACGCTTTCCCAAAATGAGGAGGGTGGCTATGTGATGCAAGCCTTCAACGCCGAAGAGGTAGTGACCATTGATGAATTTACCTTCAATGGGGATTCCATCAATATACGGATGCCCGTTTTTGAAGGACATATCACAGGTACATATACCACAGATCGGATTTCGGGCGAATTTATTGAGGAGAGCAAGGAAAGGAGGGTGCCTTTTGTGGCTACCTATGGCAAGCAGGACCGCTTTACGGTGAATGAAGATGCGGCCGTAAACCTCTCGGGAATTTGGGAGACCTATTTTGATGTAAATACGGAAGATGAATATGCGGCCAAGGGTATTTTTATGCAGAATGGCAACAGATTAAAGGGAACTTTTAGGACAAAGACAGGGGATTACCGCTATCTGGATGGTGTGGTGACAGGAGATAGCATGAAGCTTTCAGCCTTTGATGGCTCCCATGTCTTCCTTTTTTTGGCAGAGGTTACGGATAGCACGCTCAACGGTAAGTTTTACTCAGGGAATCATTCCGTAGAAGAATTTATGGCGGCCAGAAACGAGGCCTTCGAGCTACCGGATTCCAATGAATTGACCTATTTGAGGGAAGGTTATGATAAATTCGATTTTACCTTTCCAAACTCGGACGGGGAAATGGTGGGTCTGGACGACCCCATGTTCAGGGATAAGGTCGTTTTGGTCCAGATAATGGGGACGTGGTGCCCCAATTGCTTGGATGAGACCCGGTTTTATGTGGATTTTGTCAAAAACAATCCCGAATTGGACCTGCAACTTGTTGGACTGGCATTTGAGTATGCCAAAACCGAAGAAAAGGCTTTTGAGGGCATCCAGCGTTTACAGGAGCGGGAAGATGTTCCCTATCCCATACTTTTGGCACAATATGGCACGTCCAACAAGCAAAAGGCCAATGAAAAACTACCGATGCTAAACCATATTCTTTCGTATCCTACCACCATTTATATTGATAAAAGCGGAGAGGTTCGAAAGATTCATACTGGTTTCAATGGACCTGCTACGGGTGAAAAGTTTATCGAATTCAAAGAAGAATTCAATAAAACGATCCAAGAACTGACCTCCGAGTAAAATCCAACGACAACGGACTAGATAATGGTGGATTTCCCCAAATGGATGTTCTCATCGTTCATTAGGGTGTCGTCCTCAATATCCACAATATTGTGCGCAATAAAGTCCCCAACATGATTGGTTCCATATTGACTTTCCTTATTCAAGTCGGGTGTGACGATTCCCTTTTTCAGTGACTTGTCCACTGCTTTTTTTACGGCCCAAGCCTCCTCGGTAAGCCCCAGGTGTTCCAAAAGCATCGCTGCGGATAGGATGGAGGCTATCGGGTTGGCGATATCCTTGCCCTTCGCTTGCGGGTAGGAACCGTGGATGGGTTCAAACAGGGCGCTTTCCTCTCCAATGGAAGCCGAAGCCAATAATCCAATGGAGCCACCTATCACACTCCCCTCATCGGAAATGATGTCTCCGAACATGTTCTCGGTCAAAATAACGTCGAACTGTTTGGGATTGAGTATGATTTGCATAGCGGCATTGTCTACAAACAAATAGTCCAAAGCCACTTCTGGGTAGCTTTCCCCAATTTTGGTGACCACTTTGCGCCAAAGTCTGGAGGATTCCAGCACATTGGCTTTGTCCACAAGGGTCAATTTCTTTTTACGGCCCTTCGCGGCCTTAAATGCCAAGTGGGTGATACGACTTATTTCTTCTTCGGTATACTCGCAAAGGTCAGAAGCTTTGGTTCCTTCTGGATTCAATTTTTTCTCCCCAAAATAAATTCCTCCCGTCAGTTCCCGATAGATTACAAAATCAGTTCCATCGATGATGTTTCTTTTTAAAGGGGATTTGTCCAATAAGGTGGGATGGGAAATCACCGGACGGATATTCGCAAAAAGCCCCAATTCTTTTCTCAATTGCAGCAAACCTTGTTCTGGGCGAACCTTGGCATCGGGATCAGTGTCATATTTTGGATCACCAATGGCACCGAACAGCACGGCATCTGATTCCTTGCACAACTGGAGTGTGGCATCGGGTAGGGGAACCCCTTTCTTGTCGATGGCAACGGCACCTACGGGAGCCTCCTTAAAAACAAAATGTTGATTAAAGGTTTCCTCAACGGCCTTCAAACATTTCACGGCTTGGGCCAGAACCTCGGGTCCTACACCATCACCGGGAAGCAATGCAATTTTAAACGTCATACACAAAGTGTGATTTATGCCAGGCTTTTCATCCCGATATTGCTGGTCTCCACAATTTCGTGGATATCCTCGTCCACAATTTCCTTTTTCACATCGGCGTACTTCAAGAAGTTTTCATATACCGTGTCCAATTGGAGTTTGGTGAGCTCATAACCTACTTTTTTGGCTCGGTATGCCAAGGCTGCGCGACCACTACGGGCGGTCAGTACAATGGAGGATTCACTCACCCCAACATCTTTTGGGTCGATGATTTCATAGGTTTCCCTACGTTTAATGACACCATCTTGGTGAATTCCGGAACTGTGCGCAAAGGCGTTGGAACCAACGATGGCTTTATTGGGCTGTACGGGCATTCCCATTTTTTGGGAAACCATGGTACTCGTATCCCAAAGTAATTTACTGTTGATATCGGTATCCAAATTTAAATGAGGGTGTTGTCGCATCACCATCACCACTTCTTCGAGGGAGGTATTTCCGGCACGTTCACCGATACCGTTGATGGTACACTCAATTTGTCGGGCTCCGTTGATTACCCCTGCAATGGAGTTGGCGGTGGCCAAACCTAGATCGTTGTGGCAGTGACAGGATAGGATAGCTTTTTCAATGCCTTTGACATTTTCCTTCAAATACTTCATTTTGGCACCGTACTCTTCGGGAAGGCAGTAACCAGTGGTATCTGGAATGTTAAGAACGGTGGCACCTGCTTTTATGGCTGCTTCACAAATGCGGGCCAAGAATTCATTATCGGTACGGCCGGCGTCCTCAGCATAAAACTCAACATCTTCCACAAAAGTTTTGGCATAGGCCACAGCTTCAACCGCTCGCTCGATGATTTTGTCCTGTGTAGAATTGAATTTATACTTGATGTGTGATTCAGAAGTTCCTATTCCGGTATGGATTCTGGGTCTTTTGGCATCTTTTATGGCCTCTGCAGCCACTTCGATATCTTTTTTCACCGCACGGGTAAGCCCACACACCCTTGCATTTTTGACCAACTTTGCAATCTCGTTCACCGATTTGAAATCACCGGGACTGGAAATGGGAAACCCTGCCTCGATCACATCAACCCCGAGTTCATCCAATCGGTCGGCAATGATCAATTTTTGCTCGGTATCTAGTTTACAGCCAGGTACCTGTTCGCCATCCCTTAGTGTTGTGTCAAAAATTTCTACCTTATCTTTACCCATGTTATCAACCTGTTTTTTCTATGACTAACGAAAGTAGTAAAGCAGGGCAGAAGACGAAACGCCGCCTATGACACGTTACAACGTTAAACGGCTTGCGCACTCAACTAAATAACTGAAAAACAATTGCTTAAACATTATTTTTTACGATGACAAATGCCCATAAGGATGCTTTGTTTGTGCTGGTGAAATCGCTTTCCAAGTCCGAAAAACGCCAATTTAAGCTCTATGTTGGCCGATTGGGTGTGAATACGGATGCCAAGTTTTTGGCGCTATTCAATCTACTGGACAAAATGCGGCGGTATGATGAGCGACAGATCTTGGATAGCGGGATTGTCAAAAAATCACAACTTTCCAACCTAAAAGCCCATTTATACAAGCAGATTTTGGTGAGTTTGCGTCTAAACCCGGTGAACCAAAATGTGCGTATTCAGATTCGGGAACAGTTGGACTTTGCCACCATCCTATATCAAAAGGGACTCTACAAGCAAAGCTTGAAAATTTTGGAGAAGGCCAAAAGCTTCGCCATCGAGAACGAGGAAAAGAACGTGGCCTACGAAATTGTGGAGTTGGAGAAAATCATCGAAACACAATACATTACACGAAGTATTCCAGATAGGGCGGACGAGTTGGCCAGGGAGGCCAAGCAGTTGTCCGCACAAAATGTAATGACGAGCAAACTCTCCAATCTTTCCCTACAATTGTACGGAATGATGCTAAAAGTGGGCTACGTGCGCAGCGATGAGGATTTGCAAAACGTAAAAAGCTATTTTGACGAGCATTTGCCCAAATACAATATCGAAGGCCTAGGCTTTCGTGAAAAATTATGGTTGTACAAGGCGCATTTATGGTACAGCTTGTTGATTCAGGACTTTTTGTCAGCCTATAAATACGCCAGTAAATGGGTGGACCTCTTCTACGAAAACGAACATATGATTCCTTTGAACCCGGTTTTCTTTTTGAAAGGGAACCATTACCTGCTGGAATCATTGTTCTTTGTGAAATATGCATCCCAGTTTAGGGAAACTTTGGAACGATTGGAAGCACAGGTAAACGATGACAAGTTCCCTAAAAACGATAACATCAGTTCGCTGGCCTTTTTGTACATCAACACCAATAAACTGAACCTTCATTTTTTGGAAGGCACTTTTGACAAGGGGATTTATTTGGTGAACATTATCGAGTACGGCATCAAAAAACATCGCCAGCAGATTGATGAGCACCATGTTATGCTCCTCTATTACAAGATTGCCTGTTTGTATTTTGGCAACGGGGACAATAAAAACTGTATTGCGTATCTCAAGAAAATCATTTCCAACAAAAAGTTGAAAATGCGTGAAGACCTGATGTGTTTTGCCAGGGTATTGAGCTTGGTGGCGCATTACGAAGCGGGTATGGACTACCATTTAGAAGTGCAGTTGAAAAGTACCTACAAGTTCCTGTTGAAAATGAACGACTTGCACGAGGTACAGAAAGAAATGATCAAATTTTTACGAAATCTTGGCGATATCTACCCCACCGATCTAAAAGGGGAGTTCCAGAAATTGTACAACGAGCTTAAGAAATACGAAAACCATCCGTACGAAAAACGCGCATTCCTGTATCTGGACATCCTTTCATGGTTGGAAAGTCATTTGCAGAACAAACCTGTTTCCGAAATCATCAGGGAAAAGGCATTGGCACTTACTCGTTGATACAGGCGTTCCAAATAGGATCTTCTGGGGGAGTTGCCAAAAACGCGACAGGCTCTTTTTGCACAGGATGAACGATTACAAGGCTTCTAGCGTGCAGGTGAATCCCGCCATCTTTGTTGCTGCGGTCCGCACCATATTTTAAATCCCCTTTGATAACGCAGCCAATGGCGGCCAATTGCGCCCGTATTTGGTGGTGTCTGCCCGTTTTTAGGTCAATTTCCAAAAGATAATAGCTATCCAATTTTTTTATGAGTTTGTAGTCCAAAACCGCCTTTTTGCTATTGGGAACCTCCTTGTTGTGGGCATAGGACTTATTCTGCTTTGGATTGCGGACCAGCCAATGCGTTAACGTATCGCTTTCTTTTGGAGGTGGGTTTTTGACCACGGCCCAATACATTTTTTTAGTATCCCCTTCGGCGAACATCTTGTTAAGCCTTGGTAGGGCTTTGGAAGTTTTGGCAAAGAGCACAATGCCCGATGTAGGCCGGTCCAAACGATGCACCACACCCAAATACACATTGCCGGGCTTGTTGTACTTCTCTTTCAAATACTGTTTTACGACCTCGCTCAAAGGGTCGTCACCCGTTTTATCCCCCTGAACAATATCGCCCACTCGTTTATTGACCACAATGAGGTGGTTGTCTTCAAATAGTACTTGAAGATTGGAAGGGGTGGACCTTTTTGATGCTTCGGATTTTTGGTTTTTGGATTTCACTTTAGGGCTAACTTGAGCTTTAAAATCAATTTGATGAGAAATTTGTCATTTCGAGTGATTTTTTGAACCGAAGATCAAAAAATTGTATCGAGAAAAGAAGCTTTGTTAATGCAAACCTGGTTCTCGATACTTTTTCCTTCTGAAAAAACTCGAACTGACGGTTTGATTATGCATTTAATACGACTCCTCATCATTCGGGAAATCCCGACTTTTCACGTCCTGCACATATTGTGAAACAGCTTGGGTCATTTCATCATATAGATTGAGGTACCTTCTCAAAAATCTTGGGTGGAATTCATGGGTCATGCCCAACATATCATGCACCACCAGTACTTGTCCGTCCACTTGGTTGCCGGCACCGATGCCGATAATGGGAATGGATACACTATCCGCTACCTCTTTGGCCAATTTGGCCGGAATTTTTTCCAAAACAATGGCAAAACAGCCCAGTTCCTCCAATAATTTGGCATCTGCTTTGAGTTTTTCGGCCTCTTCCTCTTCTTTGGCACGAACCGTATAGGTGCCAAATTTATAGATGGATTGTGGTGTAAGTCCCAAGTGGCCCATTACAGGGATTCCCGCTTCCAAAATACGGCTTATGGACACTTTTATCTCTTCGCCACCTTCCACTTTCACGGCATGGGCGCCGCTTTCCTTCATGATTCGTATGGCCGAGCGCAACGCTTCCTTGGAATCTCCTTGATAACTGCCAAAAGGAATATCGACCACAACGAGGGCCCTTTTGGCGGCCCGCACCACCGAGGTGGCATGATAGATCATCTGGTCGAGGGTGATGGGCAGTGTGGTCTCGTGACCTGCCATGACATTACTGGCGGAATCCCCCACCAAAATGGCATCCACATGGGCACCATCCACAATTTTTGCCATGGAATAATCGTAGGAGGTAAGCATGCTGATTTTTTCACCACGCTTTTTCATATCCACCAACGATTTTACCGTTACCCTTTTATATTCTTTTTTAGCTGTTGACATGGTAATTCTGTTTGATGGCTAAAAGTAAGCAGATTTGTTTAATTTAGGCCTCAATCAAAAGACTAATCAAATGAGAAAACTGTTCACTTTTGCCGTATTGCTAGCATTCAGTGCCTTCGGATATGCCCAAGGGCCAAATCCGTCCAATGAAGAAGACAAAAATCAAGTAAAGCAAGTCATTGAAACCTTTTTTGATGGCTTCCACAAGCAAGATTCCACCATTATTAAAAGTACCGTGGCCGATGGAATCGTGTTGCAGACCACGGGAAGAAACGCTGAGGGTAAAACCCAATTTAGAACCGAGGAATTTTCAAAATTTTTGAAATCGATTGTCGGTATTCCAGAGACCACAAAGTTTGAGGAAAAACTCACTTCCTTTTCCATCCAAGTGGATAGGACCATGGCCAATGCATGGGTTGGGTATGAGTTTTGGTTAAACGGCAAGTTTAGCCATTGTGGCATCAATTCCTTTCAGCTCATCAATTTTGATGGCGAGTGGAAAATCATCTACTTGATCGATACTAGGGGCAAGGAAGGTTGTATGGATTAACAATCGCTTAGGAATACGCCCACAGCCAAGCCTCCTTCGGAGGTTTCCTTGTATTTGGAACTCATATCCTTTGCCGTTTCCCACATGGTGTTTACGACCTTGTCCAAAGGTACCTTGCACTCTTTTGGGTCGGTGTCCAAGGCCAATTCTGCGGCATTAATGGCTTTTATGGCACCCATGGCATTACGTTCAATGCAAGGGACCTGCACCAAGCCCCCGATGGGGTCGCAAGTAAGTCCCAAATGGTGTTCCATGGCAATTTCGGCAGCAATGAGCACTTGTTCGGGCGTACCGCCCATCAACTCTGTTAAGCCCGCAGCGGCCATGGCAGAGGAAACTCCGATTTCTGCTTGGCAACCACCCATGGCGGCAGAGATGGTGGCACCCTTCTTAAAAATGCTCCCGACCTCGCTGGCTACCAACAAGAATTGCTTTACGTCGTCAAAATTGGCATCATGGTTTTCAATGACCATGTAATACATCAACACGGCAGGGATGACCCCTGCGCTTCCGTTGGTGGGTGCTGTGACCACTCGGCCCAAGGAGGCATTCACCTCGTTAACGCTCAGTGCAAAGCAGCTCACCCATTTGATGATTTGTCGAAACTTGACCTCGGTATCGCGAATACTTTCCAACCACTCCTGCGGATTGGAGTAGGGGACTTCCCCTTTGAGTTTTTGGTGAATTTCAAAGGCACGCCGTTTTACATTGAGTCCCCCTGGGAGTTTACCTTCGGTATGGCAACCAATGTACATGGACTCCAGCATGGTGTTCCAAATGTTCGCAATTCCTTCGTTGATTTCTTCTTCCGTCCGCAGGGAGAGCTCGTTTTCCATCACAATCTGGGAGATGGATTTGTTCTGCGCATTGCAATGTTGCAGCAATTCGTCGCCCGTTCGCACAGGATGGGGGAAGGTTTTGAAGGTTTCCTTATTCTCCTTGGCATGGATTCGCTCCTCTTTGACCACAAAACCGCCACCAATGGAGTAATAGGTTTCGCTAACCGTGCTTCCGTCGGTCAAATTGGCTTCAAAGCGCATACCGTTGGCATGGAAAGGCAAAAATTCACGGATAAATACGATATCTTCTTGAAAACTGAACGGAATCCGTTTTTTTCCGCCAAAATCGAGTTGCTTCTCCGACTTTATCCTGTCAATACTTCCTGAAATACTATCGATATCCACGGTAACAGGGTCGGTTCCCAATAAGCCCATCACCACGGCGACGTCGGTGGCATGACCTTTTCCGGTAAGGCATAGGGAACCATAAAGATAGGCCTTGATGGACTCGACTTTTTCAAAAAGCCCTTCTTCTTCAAGCTCTCCAATCCAGCGTTCGGCGGCACGCCATGGTCCCAAGGTGTGCGAGCTGGACGGCCCTACACCTATTTTTAGCATATCAAACACACTGATGCACTCCATATATTGAATTTACCGTTTCAAATATAGGAAGCTAAACGGGATAATATTGCGAATATTTAAATATCTACATCACTTTTCCGCCCAAAATTAGGACACTCTCAATTTGAGCCATAATTAGTGGGGTTTTCTCAATTATATGACAGCTTGTCATATTCTTTGGCATGGCATAATCATTGACATTTAAAGAGCGAAACGAAAACGAATTTTAAACAGATATAACTTTTAGATACGATGAGCAAGATTATAGGTATAGACTTAGGTACGACCAACTCCTGCGTCTCTGTAATGGAAGGTAACGAACCCGTGGTAATTCCAAATGCCGAGGGAAAACGAACTACTCCATCCATGATCGCCTTTGTGGAAGGCGGGGAGATTAAGGTCGGTGACCCTGCAAAAAGACAAGCGGTGACCAACCCGCACAAAACGATTTATTCCATCAAGCGATTTATGGGTAATAAATACTCAGAATCCAGTAAGGAAGCCAAACGTGTACCTTATAAAGTGACCAAAGGTGAAAACGATACCCCAAGGGTAGATATCGATGGTCGTTTGTACACCCCACAGGAATTGTCTGCAATGATTCTTCAAAAAATGAAGAAGACCGCAGAGGATTATTTGGGACAAGATGTGACCAGGGCGGTGATTACCGTTCCGGCCTACTTTAACGATTCACAAAGACAAGCTACCAAAGAGGCTGGTGAGATTGCCGGTCTTACCGTGGAGCGAATCATCAACGAGCCTACGGCTGCATCTTTGGCATATGGACTTGATAAGAAAGACACGGACCAGAAAATAGTGGTGTTTGACTTTGGTGGTGGTACGCACGACGTTTCCATTTTGGAATTGGGTGACGGTGTGTTTGAAGTATTGGCCACTGATGGTGATACTCACTTGGGAGGTGACGATGTGGACCAAAAAATTATTGATTGGTTGGCCGAAGAGTTCAAGAAAGATGAGGATATGGACCTTCGTGAAGACCCTATGGCGCTTCAGCGTTTGAGGGAAGCTGCGGAGAAAGCCAAAATTGAGTTGTCTTCTTCTGCACAGACAGAAATCAACTTGCCTTACGTTACTGCAACGTCTTCAGGACCCAAGCACTTGGTACGAACATTGTCCAGAGCCAAATTTGAGCAACTGATTGCCGATTTGGTCAAAAGAACAATCGAACCTTGTGAAAAAGCATTGAAGTCCGCTGGACTTTCCAAAAGCGATATTGATGAGATTATCTTGGTAGGTGGTTCTACCCGTATCCCCGCGGTACAGGAAGCGGTTGAGAAATTCTTCGGTAAAAAACCATCCAAAGGGGTAAACCCAGATGAGGTGGTGGCCATTGGTGCCGCAATCCAAGGTGGTGTATTGACAGGTGACGTGAAAGACGTACTCTTGTTGGACGTTACTCCACTTTCATTGGGTATCGAAACCATGGGAAGCGTGTTCACCAAGTTGATTGAGGCGAACACGACCATCCCGACCAAGAAGTCGCAGGTATTCTCCACAGCGGCGGACAATCAACCTTCGGTTGAAATCCACGTATTGCAAGGAGAACGCCCGATGGCGGCAGATAACAAGACAATCGGTAGGTTCCACTTGGATGGTATTCCACCAGCGCCAAGAGGTACACCTCAAATTGAAGTAACCTTCGATATTGATGCTAACGGTATCATCAAGGTTTCTGCTACTGACAAAGCTACCGGTAAGTCACAGGATATCCGAATCGAGGCTTCTTCTGGATTGACCGAGGAGGAAATCAAGAAGATGAAAGCCGAAGCGGAAGCCAATGCCGAGGCGGATAAGAAAGCCAAGGAAACTGCCGATAAGTTGAACGAGGCCGATGCCATGATCTTCCAGACCGAAAAGCAATTGAGCGAGTTTGGCGATAAATTGTCCGATGATAAGAAAAAGCCAATCGAAGAAGCTTTGGAAGAATTGAAGAAGGCTTACGAAGGCAAGGATCTAGCGGTGATTACGCCAGCTTTGGAAAAAATCAACGAAGCATGGAAAGTAGCTTCCGAAGAAATGTACAAAGCTCAGGCCGAAGCCCAAGGGGGAGCAGGAGCATCATCTGCTGGTGCCAATGATACCGCTGGAAGCGGCGGAGCTTCGGAAGGTGACAATGTTGAAGACGTAGACTTTGAAGAAGTCAAGTAATTCAATGGTATTATATAAATAGAAAAACCCTGACGATTCCGTCAGGGTTTTTTGTTTGCTTTCCGTAGGGGATGTTAAAGTAGGGTATTCCTGACACTATTTTTTCGTATTTTTAGAATGATGGATATGAACAGACGGGATGGTTGCACCGATGAATGGTTACTTTACCCCATAAAAAATCCTTTTTCGCTGCTATGAAAAACAAAATAAGACGGTCTTGTATCATCCCGTTTTTGCTTGGTTTAGCCGTGGTATCGGCCCAAAGTTCGCAATCGGACTTTACCAAAGAACCTTGGAAAGATCTGAAACTGGACTTTCAGGCAAGTTTTGAGGATTCACTGGCGGTACGCAAGGAGCGTGTGATACTTCAAATTGCCAATAAACAACTCAACCCTGAAGAACCTCTTTTTTTTAAAGGGTACCTCATCACGGAGAATCAATTCGGCGGATACAGTAAAAGCGGGGTCCTAAATGTCGATTTGTTGGACAGCGATGGAGCGGTGGTAAAGCGACAGTTCCATAAAATTGTGGACGGAACGGTTCAGGGGCAACTGAATTTGCCAAAAGACGTAGCATCGGGCAATTACATGGTAAAGGCCTATACCCGGTGGTCCCAAAATTATGGTGTTGGGTTCGCTGCACAAGAGCAAATTCGAGTAGGGGAGCTTTCTACCACAAATCAACCAGAAGGGGACACGGCTGTTTTAATCATCCCTGAAGGCGGAACATTTTTAAGCGGACAAAAGAACAGGATAGTTGTAAAAGTTCCATCCGGTGCAACCCACAAAGAGGTGGGACAAGGAAGGATTTTGGATGGGGATGGACAAGAAGTAACAACAGTTTCCTTTTATGATTCCGGTCTGGGGACGGCACTATTAACTCCAAAAGAAAACGAAACATATACCTTGGAATTGGAAGATGAAATGCGGTTCGCGCTGCCAAAGTCCACATCAGATGGATTTCTTTTACACGTGAACAATCTGGATAGGGATAACGCCATCGTACGCATAACTCCTTCTGCGAAACGTACCGGTGAAGAATTGGAACTTATCGGAACATCTGGCGGGATAACCTATTTTAGAAAAAACTTGAATTTCGCTGATGGAAATAGTTTGGATGTGGAACTTTTCAAACCCAACTTACCGGCTGGGATAATCCATTTAAAGTTGGTAGACCAGCTCGGCTACGAATTGGCTACAAGACCAGTTTGGATAGCTAAGGAAAAGCTTCGCATTGGCGTCGACGTTCTTCGGCAAGATACCAGAGGGGATTTGAAGACCATCAAAATTCAAGTAACCGATGATCAAAATAGACCTGTAAAGTCAAAATTGACATTAAGTGTCAACCGAACAGATACAACCCGCCCCAACACCGATTCTGATGTTTCCATTAACAATACATCCTTTACTTTTTCGGATGTTTCGGTGGGGCAGGAGGTATCCCTTTACAGAAAAAAGGCTTTTCTCAAAGACCTTGAGGTTTTAATCTCTGAACAAGAGGTCAACAAGGATGTATCCGAAGACAATGAAACTGCAATTGTCAGTAAAAAATTCCCTTATCAAGAAGGATTGGAAATCATGGGGCATGCCTATGACTTGAACAACAATCTTTTGACCAACACCAAAATTCAATTGGTGGCAACGAGCGAAGAAGATGTTTGGGCGGGAGAGGCGCAGACTGATGCTCAAGGCATACTTAAACTGGAGCGGATTCAGATTGAGGGAACAGCAACATTGGTCGCTAGGACGGAAGGGGAGGATGTGAAATCCAGATTGGTAAAGATCATACCTATTAACAGGGCTTTTGAGAATAGGGAAATGGAAATAGAATCCACCATAGAGAAGCCCTTTACTGAGGAATCGTTCAGTGATGAGGATTCGGAAAGGACCATTGAACTGATAGAAGTGGAAGTGGTGGAGAAGGGCAAGGAAAAGATAAAACATACCCCTGCCAAATACGGGGTGGATGTTCCTTCACATCGCATCAACCATCAAGATTTTGACAGACCTAAAACCCTGCCACAGTTGCTTGCGGAGCTTCCGGGGGTTATTGTGAGCGGAGCGGAGACCTTAAACCCATCAGTGAAAGTCATGGGTGGTTCGGGAACGATATTGTGGGTTGTGGATGGTTTCCCCTTGGCTCAAGAAGGAAGTGCCGCCCAAGTGGGTACGGCCGCTACGAGTCCTTTGGATGACGTAATGGATTTGGTCAGCGATAGGGATATTCAACGGGTGGAACTATTGAAAGGTCCTGAGGCTTCCATGTACGGCAGTAGGGCGTCTGCCGGAGTTTTTGTCATCTACACAAGAATGGGCAACGAGTTGGACCATGTTTCCAGAAGTGAAAGTGCACTTCGCTTTGAAGGATATACACCTACCATTGATTTTCAGGAGTACCATAAACGCCTTTCAAAAAGGAAGAAGGAAAACAATAAATTATTGTATTGGAACCCAAGTTTGGAAACCGATGCCAATGGGGAAATCATCATCAGGCTCCCTGATACTGGTGATATACCCGCTATCAACCTAGAGGTTAGTGCCAAATCTGAAGATGGTATGCTTGGTTTTACGAGCAATACATTTTAGTTAGGTCTTTAATAACACAAAAACCCTGACGATTCCGTCAGGGTTTTTTGTCTGGTTGAGGTTTCCGATTTACGCCGCATTTAACTGCTGCATTTCCATTTCCTTGAGCTTTCGCAAGGCTTCCGACTTGGAGTTCACATTGAGTTTTACATAGATGTTTTGGATATGAAAATTAACGGCACTGGGTGTCACAAAAAGCTTGTCGGCAATCATTTTGTAGGTAAACCCCTGTGTGAGCAATTCCACGATTTCATTTTCTTTTTTGGAGAACATTTCGAACGATTTGGTCTGGAACGAATCAATGATCTTTTTCGCCACATCGAGCTCCAAAGCTACACCGTGCTGGCCTAGCGCATCCAACGCATTGAAGAGCCTATCCTTGGTTATGGGTTTGATGAGGTAGCCACTGGCACCTTTGGTGAAAGCCTCCTTAATGAGCTTAAAGTCGTTTTTCTGGCTCATCATCAACACCTTTAGATGCTTGTTTTTTCGATAAAAATATTCAAGCCCGTCAATGCCTGATATGCCATTGAGCATAGCTTCGCAGATAATGATATCCGGGTGAGACCGTCCAAAATTGGACAAAAGTGTGTGTACGGAGGGGTAGATTCCGTGCAGCTCGTACTGCTCATTGTCTTCAAAATACTGGGTGTAAATGCCGCCTAGCGTATCATCGTTATCGATGATGGCAATTTTTAATGAATTTGTTTTCATGATAAGAAAGATTTGGGGGATTCATACTGTTACATCATGTGTACTGTAGGTTAAGATTTGGACAATAGTGTCCGTTCTCCCGCTATTGAAGTTGGGATAAACCTATGGAAATCGAATGGGATGCAACAAAGGGCATCTACCGGAAAGCCAATTTGGTTTTCTTCAAAAGTGGGTGTGACCCAAAAAGGGCCAAGCGCTAAAAAAATGTTTAGTTGAGGTTTTCCTCTAAAAAAGTAGATGGAAAAGAGGTTTTGGGACTCCTTTTTTCTGTGTGTTGTAGTTTCTGTTCATGACTTAATAGATTTGGGATTGTATTATTTCAATAGTGAATTTAGAATTTTTTAACTATCGAGCGGAATTTTTGTAGTGATTTTCGTTCAAATGCACATTTTCATTAAGTCATCAAAGGTGTTGGGAAGCCTAAAAAGAAGACTGGATGTATCGCAAAAAATTGATTTTCAAATTATTGCACAAAAAAATAGGATGCCGTCCCATCAGCATCCTATTCTTGAAGTAAATCGGTCAGATTGAAATAATACAACCCGTTTTCTAATGATAGTCTGTCAGTTTCCCCCTGTCTTTCTTATCATTGTCATGAGTGTTTCAGAATTTCGGCTATGAAACATCATAAGACACAATCAGGTTTATTGACCGATTCAATAAAGTTGTTGGCAATCAAATATTATTCTTCGTCTTGGAATGAGGTGTCCACATAGTCGTAGGCATTCCCATTCATAGCAGTTTGGAGTCCTGTACCTCCATCAGCAACATCATTGTACTGATCCCGATTACTTGAACGTCCGTAGGCCACTGTATATTGTGATACGGTATTATTGAAACCTCTATTGGAGACCACAAAGCCCATTTTTTTCTCAGGGCTCAACTGAATGGCGTACTCATCGCTGTTGGTGTTGATGTGGGCACCAAGGTTTACCGATGTGGTCAAGGTGTTCTTTACCACTTGGGAGGCGTAAAGGTCCAATCCGCCAAAGCCATCCCTTCCTTCGGAAGCAAAGAACAACAAGGTTTCGTTATAGATGCTAGGGTAGAGTTCATCCTCTTTGGTGTTCACCTTTGGGCCAAGGTTTTTGGATACGCCCACGGAGCCATCCGCAGCGATATCGGCCACATAAATATCGTATTTGCCAAAGGTCCCTTTCATGTTGGAGGCAAAGAACAAGCGTGTTCCGTCACCAGTAACCGTAGGATGTTTGGCGGAGTAGTGTTTTGGGCAAACCTCCAATTGGGTGATATTCGTCCATTCGCCGTTGATGTTTTCCGCACGATAAATGTGGTACACCAACTCTTTTTTGGAGAACACGCCGTAAAGTGGCTTTTCGTAGGTTCCCTTGCTAAAGTAGGCTGTTTTTCCATCTTTGGTGATGGACATGGAAGGTACGTAACCGTCAATGGTGGAAACACTTCCTTCCATAGCTTCGTTGATTTGGTCTGATTGCGCTGTACTGTTTTGACTGACTAGTAACATTCCTGAAACAAGTAGGCTGAAAATTGTAGATCGTGTCATGATGTATAGATTTGGGGGTTAATACATTACAAAGATCAAAAACATTCCGCCGGAATAATTATGAATTTTTCATAGGTTTTCACTTTTAACGGATAAAAAGTATATTTCAACGAATATTTTTTAGGTGTTTAACACTCAAAAACGCCTTAAAAAGTATTTTATCGGATTTTTATGAAGTTGGACAGGCACGATGCTCGTTGCTATTTCATTCTATCGATTGAGCAATGAATACTTAAACATTTCGAGCGAATTGGGTTAACTTCGTTTTATAACTGGTATGTTTTGAAAAACGCTATTACAATCCCATGAACATTACTATTGAAAATATCATACTTATTGGTTCAGTATTGCTTCTCATCAGCATACTGGCAGGTAAAACAACATATCGCTTTGGTATCCCTACCTTATTATTGTTTTTGACCATTGGAATGCTTGCAGGTTCGGATGGAATTGGTGGCATTCATTTCGATAATCCTAAAATTGCGCAATTTGTGGGAGTGGTTTCCCTTAATTTCATACTCTTTTCTGGTGGCTTGGATACCAACTGGCAATCGGTAAAACCAGTACTTAAGGAAGGTATTATGCTTTCAACTATGGGAGTTTTGCTTACTGCGGTAGGTCTAGGATATTTTGTATATGCCGTCACCGACTTTGATTTGTTCGAAAGCTTATTACTGGGGGCTATTGTTTCCTCGACGGATGCGGCGGCGGTCTTTTCCATTTTACGAGGTAAAAACCTCGCCTTGAAGAAAAACCTGAGACCAACTTTGGAATTGGAAAGTGGGAGTAACGACCCCATGGCCTATGTGCTCACTATAGCGTTTTTGACATTGGTACAGTTTCCGGAAAAGAATGTACTATCCGTATTGCCCATATTCTTTCTTCAAATGGTTCTTGGTGGGGTTGCTGGTTTTTTGTTCGGAAAACTCAGTAAAGTCATCATTAATAGAATAAAGTTGGATTTTGAGGGACTCTATCCCGTGCTCACCATTGCATTAATGTTTATGACCTTTTCCGCAACCGATTTTATTGGAGGAAACGGTTTTTTGGCAATCTACATATGCTCAGTTTATCTCGGAAATCAAAACTTGATACATAAGCGCACCATTATGCGGATGTTTGACGGTTTGGCGTGGCTTATGCAAATTGTTTTGTTCCTTACTCTTGGATTACTCGTTTTTCCGAGTGAGATAGTGCCGTATATGGGAATCGGCCTGCTGATTTCCCTTTTTCTCATTTTTGTGGCTCGTCCCGTGGCTGTAATGATTTCTCTGATACCCTTCAAGATGAAGATGAGGCGACGATTCTATATTTCTTGGGTAGGCTTGAGAGGGGCTGTTCCTATTGTTTTTGCCACGTACCCTCTTTTGGCAGGAATTGAAAAGGCACATATGATATTTAATATTGTATTTTTTGTTTCACTTACTTCGGTATTGATACAGGGAAGTACATTGTCGATTGTTGCAAAATGGTTGCACGTTGGGTTGCCCGAAAATGCAAAACCGCTTTCTCCAACCGATGAACTTTTATCGGAACACCCAAAAGCTGTAATGAGAGAAATCAAGGTAACCGAATCCTGTCCTGTTGTTGGCCTTAAAATCGTTAACCTTAACTTTCCTAAGAATGCATTGATTGCCATGATTCAGAGGGACGGAAATTACCTCACCCCTAATGGAATGACCGAAATAGAGGCAAATGATAAATTGGTCGTGCTTACCGATAAACTTGAAATTTTGGAAAAGGTCTATGATTCGTTACGCTTGAAAAGGGAAAAAAGGGAAGACAATGATTTAGAGTAAATGGGTTGTGTATAATTCTTTAGGCTTATTTGGGGAATTGACGCTATCTTCAGCTATTTGTGAAAACTTATTCACCTTTCGTTATTGAATTAAAAACCTTTTCAATAACCTGTGGTGAATCAAATCGATAGCCAAAGTATAGCAAGCCATAAAATTGATCGTTCTCTGTAATGGAAACCTTGTCTTCGTTGTACCAATCGGCACTGAAATTGATATTTATCCCATAGATTATCCTTTTGGAGCTATATCCTAAATTAAGGCCGCCTTCCAGTCGTCGAGTAAGGTAGGTATTGCGCTCTGTACTTATAGGATTACCTATTCCTGACTCCGCTTTGGAAAAACGCAATCCAAGGGAGGGGGACAAATTGGCCGAGACGAACCAGTTGTCATGAAACACAAAAGTGTAGTAATATGCCGGGGCTATTCTTACATTAAAAAACTTTTCCCGGTTGACTGGGGAGGTTTCGTTCAAATCAAAAATGTTATAGTCGTAAATTAAAGAACCGACCAAACTTCCACTACTGATCCGTTGCCACTCATTTTGATACACAATGTTCCGATAGGAGAAATCGGGATTGAATACGTAGGATGTGGACATCCCAAATTGTTGGGTCGCTAAATCATTGAATTGGATGTAGGGGTCGGTACCCTCGTTCCAGCTAGGTATAAAATCCCCGGTATTGCTCACATAGTAGCCGGAAATCTTGCTGTAAGAGATGGCTTGGACCCATCTGCCCAGAAAAAAACGAAACTTATAATCCGTAAAAGATGATTCCCCTTTTAAGTTTTCATCGCTATTGGCACCAAGGAACTTGGGCACAAAACCCACACTAAACCCTATAAACTCATAATCCAAAGAAAGAAAAAGCCGATAGCGATTATTGGGTTGAATGCTTATTCGGTTATTTAATTGCCTGTTTTCATAAGAATAGAAGTCGGTTTTGGTGTCCAGATTGGCCTTGATAATAATCTTGTCCGAATAATTTACAATGGCAAGTGTGTCCTCTTGGGCAGTTATACAATGCCAGAAAATACAGTGCAGCAGTTTGGTGCTTGCTATAAACCGATACAGAGAGGTGCTGGCCATGCTGAAACAATCCATGGCAGCAAGATACACCGCTTTAGGTTCATTACGAGCGTAATCCCATTATTTGTTCACGTAGGGAATCTGCTTTCTATTGACCCATGCCAGTACCATACAGAAAATTAAAGTGACCAAGGCCAATATAAATAAAGTGCCTCCGTCATTTTGAACCACCACTCCCAACTGCGTTACATGGGAGAATATGGCTCCGGCCATAATACCTATACCCAATAGGGCACCTAGCCAAGTCGTTCTCGGCACAAGAATCAGTATGGCAATGATCAATTCAGCGACGCCCAGACCTATGCGTCCCCAAGGTTCCAAACCTAATTGTTCAAAGATAAAAACGGATTCTGGGGCGGCGGAAAACTTAAAATAAAGGGTTTGTAGCAGAATTATGGCTGGGACAAGTCGCAGTACCAAGCTCAAAATGGATTTTGTTGTCATGTGCTTATTGGTTTACGTTGAATGCTAACTTGGTCGTAATAAGGATTATTTAATAACTATTGATTTTTAAAATTGTGCTCGGTTTATTCCCTAATTTAATTTTTGAAAGGCTACCCCTCGGATGGCATCTGGAGAAATAGTTATTTTTATCGGTATGAAAAAACTGTTGAAAACCACACTCATTTTTTTGCTGATGATGCAATCCTGTTCCAAGGAAGCTTGGTTGTCGGGAAGCCTCAAATTATCCCAAACGGAAGACTGGAGTCCCAAAATTTACTTGGTACAGCCCGAAAAATTCAGTGATGCTGCCCAAAGTTTTGTAGGACAAATATTGGATTCTGCCGCGGTATCCAAAGACGGTAGTTTTAGGTTCACCGAAGCACTTCCCATTAAGGATAGCACCTTGCTGTTTCTGGTAGTGCAGCAAAAGGGCGAGCGATATGCCAACAGATTGGTGAATGAAAACCCGGTTACGGACAATTATTTTCCGTTGGTGTATGAGCCAGGTACCTCTTTAAGGGTTCATACTGAAATGGTAAATTTTCAATCGAGCTTCTCCATTACGAATCCATCACCTGCCAATGCAGCAATGTTGAAGTTAAGGGATCTGCGTATGGAGGCTTTTAAACATCACTTTGAAACGGAAAATAGCCTAGATGAATCCGATGAGGGACTATTGGAGCGAGAGAAAAACCTAAAAGCGTATCAAGAGAAGTTGATTGATTTTGCGGATACCACAGAGCACTTGTTGCCGGCCCTAATGGCCCTTCGATGGGCGAGTCCGGAGGGAAATTATGAACGGATTGCCGAACGCATATACGCGCAATCCAAAAAATGGCACCAAATACACCCAACACATCCGTGGGTCAACCAATTGGAGTCATTGGCTGACAGGGATAAGTTGCCGGTACTCTTGGGCGATACGCTTCCGGATTTACAGTTGCCCATGCAAACCGGGGAGCATCTTTTCCTTTCGGAAATTGGAAAAGAGAAGGAACTGCTGTTGTTGGATATTTGGGCGTCGTGGTGCGCGCCCTGCAGAGTGGAGAATCGAAATGTTTTGGTGCCACTATGGGAAAATTATAATGATCGAGGTTTTCAGATAGTGGCCTATGGTTTGGAAAGCAGCAAATCGGCTTGGGAGAATGCCATAGAACGCGATGGTGCATATCGATGGCGTCATGCGTCACATCTGGAAGGTGATCAAAATCCGGTAATGGACTCGTTACGGCTGCGTACAATTCCAGCCAACTTTTTATTGGACAAAGAAGGTAAGGTGTTGGCCAAGAATTTGCATGGCCAAGATTTGATCCGATTTGTGCAGGATTATCTGGTCAATCGATAAAAAACTTCCCAACCAGATATAAAAAAGCCAGGATTTTGGATCCTGGCTTTTCTTTGTTGTTCTGTTGCTATTAGTTACTGCTTGTGGTCGTTTCCTCCCCAGCATCAGGATCCACTTCAAGGATAAAATCTTGGGTTGTCACGTTAGCGGCATCAATCTGAACCTCCAAGGTGTCACTTGCCAAATATCCTTCCAATTCGGCTACGACTTCGTACATTCCAGCTTTCAAACCTAGGATGGCGTAGTTGCCATCCACATCGGTAAAAGATGCGGTGTTTAGGGTGTCAGCAGCAAACACGGAAATCTGGGCACCTTCCAAAGCAAGTATTGATTCACTTTCCATAGTGCCAACAGTTCCAGACAAGGTACCAGAGGTAGACATGTTACTAGCCTTGATTACGGGTTTAAAATTAAATCCGTTGACACCGGCGGGGGTATCCAAGTTGCCTTTGGCAACAAAGGAACGGCTGACATCGAAGTCCAACAACAAATCTGTGGAAAGTCCACCTACTACAGTAATGGCAGGTTCGATAAACACTTTAATACCTGAAGCGTCTCCACTGGGCACTTTCAAATCGTAAACGGTTCCATCGGTCAAGACAACATTTACACCTTTAACGTGCACACGAACCAAGTCATATGATCCAGCAGGAACATCGATTTCTGCCAATTGTTGGGTCAATCCATTGGTGAGTTCCAAGAGATTTACATCGATTTCCTCTTCCATTAACGTGATGAAAGATGAACTATCATCGTCCATGCCTTCATCTGAATCACCGTTGTCGTCATCATCACCATCAATTTGGCGAGCTTCAACTTTATAAACGGTAACATTTGCTTCGGCTACCAGCTCATAGGGGAAGGGTGCGTCGGTAAGTTGTACGGATAAGGTTCCAGTGCCTTCGGCACTTGCCGAACCTTCTCCATCGGAACAGCCCATAATAAAAAGGGCCAATGTAAATAGTAAGCTAAAAATTAACTTTGTTCTCATTGTATGGGGTTTTTGATTTCAGGGCATAATTAGCCCTGTTCTGATTTTATAATTACTAAACAATCAAAGATCAAAAAACCCTACTGTTTCAAAGAAATATGTCAATTTTATCGATGAAATGCACAAATTGACTTAAAAAAGAAGCCTTTTTCTTACAAAAAATTAATTTTTATAGATAAAATTGGGTGCTTGTTGATAGGTGAAGGTGTTATCGGTCAAAATCTTTAACTCCTTGGTTTCCCAATTCATCAGCCCAATATGGAATTGGGATTGTTCATCATCAAATAGCTCAATGGCCAACCATTTCCCATCCGGACTCCAATCGTGCCAACCTTCATTTTGGGTGTTCTCTGTCAATTTCCAGGTTTTGCTGCCGTCCAGGCTCACGGCATAGAGACTGTATTTGCCGTCCTGCATGCTTTGGTAGGTGACAAAGTTTTCTGTGGGGTGCAGTTTTGGAGCTCCTGCACGATACCCGTATTGTCCCGCTGTGGAATCTTTTTCAGGGTAATGTGTCAATTGTTTTAGGTTGCTTCCATCGGCGTCGATAATGTAAAGTTCTTCATCAAAACCATCGATGTTCTTGCTCACCGTTTTACCGCCCCTAAAAACTACCTGCTCACCATCGTTTACAAACAAAGGGTCCGCGGCGAAGCCCAATCCAGTATCCAGCCGATTTATAATGTTCCCATTTTGGTCCAAAATGTAAAAGGTATTTTTCATGATGAGTTTGGGCTTCACGATGAGTTCCGTACCATCGTTTCTGCTGCTCATCCAACTGTCGGCCAACTCTAATTCCGATACTTTTTGGACGTTTTCGCCCTTAAAATTGCTCTTGTACAAATAATAGCAACGTTTGCAGGCGTCTCTATCTGAAATGAAATACAAATCATCTTCAAAGGAATAGTAGGTCCATTCCACATTAGGGAAATCGGTGATGTTTGTTTTGTTGGAACCATCCAGATTCATCGCGTACACTTCGTAGTTGTCGATGTCTGGGTCTCTCAACACATTGTAGACCAATCCCAGTTCAGCCTCGTCATTTTTTGAGTTGCACGATAGTAGCAAAATCAAAAGTCCAAGAATAGTAACTCCTTTACCCATGATGTGTTCAGTTTGTTTAAGTTTTTGCGGGTTTGAAGTTACTAAACTCTATTAAATTTGTTAAACAGGTTTTTTGATTTTTGAGAAAATGTAGCACATTTCTGTAGCAATCTGTTTGCTTCGTTCGCTGTATTTTTCTGCTTGTTGCGGCGTGTTGTCAAACGCTTTCGGGTCATCATAAGTGATTGGAATCCGTTTTTCGGCCCCGGGCACAAAAGGACAGCCTTCATCCGCTTGCGAACAGGTCATTATGGCCGCAAAGTCAGATTTCGGGTTGAAGTCATCATCCATTCGTTTGGAAAAGCAGATAACGGGGTTTTCGTCTTCCGCAAATTTAATGGCATATACAGGGTTCTTTCCTACGGAAAGCATTTGCACCGCAAAACCTGTATTCGCCAGAGTAGTAGCTACCACAGGAAATAGGGCAGTGGCCTCGGTTCCCCCAGAATAGCAGCTTAAATTCCTTACCCCAAAATGATGTGCCATGGTTTGTGCCCAAACTTGGGACAAATGGCTCCTTCTGGAGTTATGGGTGCAGATAAAATTAAGCCGGATTAGCTTTTTTTTGTCCACCTTTTCCTGAACGTATCCCGAGAGAAGGTCCAGTAGTTGTTTTCTTTCTTGTGGAATAGCATCAGTGTCCAAAAGGGAAACAAAATTATGCAATGTGTTGTTAAGTGCCATGTTGAAGGATTATAGTTAGCAGCAACCACTTCCAGGAGCGCAGCCTGTTTGTTGAAGTTCGGAAAGTTTCACCCTAGGTTTTTCGGTTGGTATACCACATTGGTCTTTGGCCAGGCAATCCGTCTGCTTGGTAGTCAGCAAAAAATGCGTTCCGTCAAAATCCAAGCTGTATTTCTCAATGGTCTGCCCTTGGTATTCCACTTCCACCTCCAAATTGCCGATGTCCAGCGTTTTTTGGGACAACGCTATAATGTTGACCAATTTCTCCGGATGTAACCTGTGGTCGTAATCATTTGCGTTCCAAAGTTGAAAATTAACGACCTCCTCGTGGCGAACAGTCCCCCCGCAATCAATAAAGTACTTGGTGATTTTACCTACTTCTGTCACATGGAAATGGTTGGGGACCAACTCCCCGTTGGGCAATTGAAAGGCAATCGTGTCCAATTGAGCCAATGCTGATTTTACTTCCTCTAGCTTCATATCAATATCTATTTATTGTAATATTACGATTAATGTATTCAAATTTTTTTAGCAACAATCCTTTGGATTGACGTCTTGGTTCAGAAACTCGGACATCACTAGCTTCATTTTCTTCCAATTGTCGGTATCGATGCAATAACAAACACTAGTTCCTTCCACATTGCCTTTAATGAGCCCCAATTGCTTTAATTCCTTCAGATGTTGGGAAATGGTGGGTTGCGCCAAACCAATTTCATCCACCAAATCACCACAAACACAAGCATTCAACTTGTACAAATATTGCAAAATGGCAACCCGGGCCGGATGCCCCAAAACCTTGGCGTATTGTGCAATTTGGTTTTGTTTGTCGGTAAATATTTCAGTTTTGGTGAGTCCCATCTAAATGATTTATTCATTGCAATATTACGATTAATGTTATGGATCGCAAAGAATTTGTTGTTTTTCTTTCATATGGTTTGAAAAATATAAGGTAATCGATGTTATTCTTCTTAAATTGCGTTATGCATGCATGTACATAACGCTAATGTTTTGACATCGAACGAGAAAATATACCTGGATCATAATGCAACGACGCCTGCCGACCCTAGTGTGGTAGAGGCCATGCTGCCGTATTTTACGCAGCACTTTGGAAACGCCAGTAGTGATCATTCCTTTGGGAGGCATGCCGATGATGCCATCGAAACCGCCCGTGGACAAATCTCGGGGCTTCTTAACTGCCGGCCAGCGGAACTCACGTTTACCTCGGGTGCTACCGAAGCCGCCAATTTGGCCTTGTTCGGATTTTGTAAAAGGAATCGAAGCAAGGGCAACCATATCATTTCCTGTACAACGGAGCACAAAGCGGTTTTGGATACCTTACAGGCTTTGGAGGATGATGGTTTTGAGGTTACTTATTTGGATGTGGACAGTCAAGGTAATATTGACCTCGATGTTTTGGAGGACAGCATAACGCCATCAACGATTTTGGTAAGCCTAATGCTCGCCAACAACGAAACCGGGCTCATTCACCCGATAAAAAATATAGTGGAGTTGGTTCACTCCAAAGGAGTGTCCATAATGTCTGATATTACACAGGCCGTTGGGAAATTATCTGTTGACTTACAAGATTTAGGAATCGATATGGCTGTTTTTTCATCACACAAACTTTATGGACCTAAAGGAGTTGGCGCATTTTATCTCAATAAAAGCAATAATACCTCTGTTGATAAGCATCTTTTCGGTGGAAATCATGAAAAGGGTGTTCGCCCCGGTACATTGAATGTCCCCGGCATTGTGGGTTTTGGAGAAGCCTGCACGTTGGCCCAAGAAAGGATAGGTGAAAATCATCAACACTATAAACGTCTTCAATATCGACTTGAAGAGGAACTTTCAACCATCGAAGGAGCTATCATCAATAGCCAGCATGAAAATCGTTTGCCCAATACAACAAACGTATCTTTTAAAGGGGTGGACGGTACCAAATTGCTTCGATATGTGAACCGCTTGGCCGTCTCTAGGGGTTCTGCCTGTACCTCCAACCAAGTGAATCCGTCCCATGTATTAAAAGCGATGGGACTTGACGATGCCACAGCTTTGGCAAGTCTACGGATCAGCACAGGACGAAATACTTCTTTGGAAGACATTGAAACGACTGTGCGGGACATCAAAAAAGCGGTCAACCAACTTAAAACTGTCAACGTATGAGGGAGTTGGACGTCATCATAGCGAAGTATCAAGAACTCAGACTGCAAGAAACCCGTTGCATTTTGGCCACCGTAGTCCATGTTGAAGGTTCATCGTATCGCAGGGCGGGAGCCCGTATGTTGGTGGATGAATATGGTAACATAACGGGAGCCATCAGCGGAGGCTGTTTGGAAGGCGATGCGCTCCGAAAGGCCCTTTATGCTTTGGACAGACAAGAAAACAAACTGGTCACTTATGATACCAGTGATGAGGATGATGCCATCATTGGCGCCCAGTTAGGGTGCAACGGTATCATTCAGGTATTGTTTGAGCCCATTGATTATACCGATAGGCATAATCCCTGTGCATTGTTGCAGACCGCTATAGAACAGGAGGTTCCCGTAGCGATTTCGATAGTTTTTGATTTGGACAAAAGCCAAAACCAATTGGGAACTAGTTTGGTTGCTAACGAAAGCCAAGCGGTTTTGGGAAAACAAATCCAAGGAAACCTGCATAAGGTCCTTCTCACCAAAAGCATGGAAGTCATTGAGGAGGGCAACTCCTGTTTTGGAAAGATTGAAACGGCGGAAAGAACAAACTTCGTGTTTATTCAGTTACATCAGCCCCCGGTAAAATTGATTTTAGTGGGAGCGGGGAACGATGCCCAGATTTTGGCGCAACAAGCCGATATATTGGGGTGGAATGTAATTGTTACGGACGGACGTCCGACCCATGCCAACAAAGAACGCTTTGTGGGCACGTGCCAAGTGATTGTGGCCAAACCCGAGGAAACACTACAAAACATCAACATTGACGAACGCACTTTTTTTGTCCTCATGAGCCACAACTATAATTACGACCTATCGGTGCTCAAATTGTTGCTGGGAAACCCAGTAATACCCTATATCGGGATTTTGGGACCATTGAAAAAATACGAACGCATGCTCAACGAATTGGCGGACGAAGGTATGGAAGTGTTAAAAGGGGATTTAACCAAAATACACGCACCCGTGGGATTGGAAATAGGAGCGGAGACCCCTGCCGAAATTGGATTGTCCATTTTGGCGGAGATTCAAAGTGTACTGACCCATAAAGGAGCGCGACCCCTAAAGCAGAAAACCGAGCCAATTCATGAGGGCAAAACAAATCAATTTCAAAAAATAACCCTTTGAGTGCAGATGCTAACATAGCAGTTATTGTTTTGGCCGCTGGCGGCTCCACACGATTGGGCCGACCCAAGCAGTTGGTACAATTTAAAGGTGAAACGCTGCTTGAACATACCTTGAAACAAGTAAATATGCTTGGTTTTCAGCGCAAGGTTTTGGTGTTGGGTTCTCGTCACGAAGAGATTTTGGGAAAAATAGATGTAAACGGATATCAAGTCGTTGTTAATCCCGATTGGCAGCAAGGAATGGCATCCAGCATCAAATTGGGCTTGAAAGCTGCCTCGGCAGCGGAAGCATTGGACCACGCCCTTTTTCTCGTATCCGACCAGCCCTTTTTGGAACGCACCAACTTAATCAAACTGGTGCATGCCCAACTCACCAAAAACCCGAAAGCCACCTATTCCAAATATGGGGATAGTATTGGGGTGCCCGCCATTTTTAGTAAGGAAGCATTTCCGTTGTTGATGCAATTGGAAGGAGACGAAGGAGCCAAAAAGTTGATTCACCTGAAAGATTTTGACTACGGTACTGAAGTTTTCAGCAAAGGAGGATTTGATGTGGATACCGAAGAGGATGTTCAGCAATTAAAACAAATGGATGTATGAAAGTGACCGTAAAATATTTTGGTTTGGTCGCCGAAGCCGCTGCAAAGCAGGAAGAAGTGATGGAGTTTGACGGAACGTTTACCGCTTCGGAGTTGAAAGCACAGTGCTTGAACGGTTTGGCCATAGCGGATAAAGATTCCGTACAGATTGCCGTAAATCAAAATTTGGACGATAGTATAACCTTAAAAGACGGGGACGAAGTGGCCTTGTTGCCACCCTTCGCTGGAGGATGAGCAGATACGACAGACAAATACAACTCACGGAAGTTGGGCCTGATGGTCAGGAAAAGCTTTGCAATGCCAAAATATTACTAGTTGGTGTTGGAGGACTGGGCTGTCCTGCAGCGATGTATTTGGCTGGGGCAGGAGTCGGTGTCATTGGGTTGATGGACCATGATAAAGTCGACATGTCCAATTTGCATAGGCAAGTTTTGTTTCAAGAATCGGATGTAGGGCAATCGAAAGCAGCGGTTGCCAAACAACGATTGGAAAAACAAAACAGTGAGGTACAGTTTGAAGTGTATGAAGAGCCGTTGACCATTGAAAATGCGGAAACTATCATTCAACAATATGATGTGGTCTTAGATGGAACCGACAATTTTGAAACCAAGTACCTTATCAATGATGCGTGCATATTGACGAATAAACCTTGGGTTTTTGCCTCCATTTACAAAAATGAAGGACAGTTGTCGGTCTTCAATTATAAGGATGGGCCTACCTATCGCTGTGTGTTTCCGAAAAGTACGCGAGAGAACATCAGTTGTGAGGCTACTGGTGTGTTGGGGGTATTACCGGGTATTCTGGGAACGCTTCAGGCGGCGGAAGTCCTTAAAATCATCCTTGGGGTGGGAGAGGTGCTGTCAGGCAAGTTAAAGTTGATCAATATGATTCAAGCTAGTGAGCAGACCATCAACATCAACAAACGGTCCGAAGAAGTAGAAAAAATCCGCAAAAACGGGATAGCCCCCGTTTATATCGATTGCGATTTAAAACATAAAGATCAGTGGTATCTTGACGTGCGTGAAGTGTTCGAACAGCCCAAACCGAAAGGCAAAAAGGTGCTGAACATTCCCTTGGGCGATCTTGCATCACGGTACAAAGAAATACCCAATAATCAGGACGTTTTTGTGTTTTGCCAATCAGGAAAGCGAAGCAAAAACGCCATAGAAATCCTTAAAAATGAATTTGGCTTCCACAATTTGAAAAACGTGGAAGGCGGTATAGAAACCATAATTGATGGATAAAAAGAAACCAAAAAAAGTATTTGTACAAGGAGCGATTCCTCCCGAAAAAATAGCGACTTCGGTGGCCAACCACCAAAGCAAGACCAATATTGGTGCCCACAGTATTTTTCTGGGACAGGTGAGGGCCGACGTAGTGGACGGCAAAACCGTAACCGCGATTGACTACACGGCTTATGAAGAAATGGCAGAGAACGTCTTTCACGACATACGCGAAGCCGCTTTTGCCAAGTTCGACATCACCTGCGCCCATATTTATCATAGTTTGGGTAAAGTCAATGTGGGAGAGCTGTGCTTGTTCGTGTTCACATCATCAGCACACCGAAAGATTGCCATCGATGCAACTAACTTTTTTGTGGAGGAAATCAAGGCGAAAGTGCCGGTATTTGGTAAAGAGATTTTTGAGGACGAAACCCATCAATGGAAAGTAAACGAGTAAATGGTAGACATTACACATAAACAAACTACTTTGCGGGAAGCCACCGCAGAAGCTATCGTAAAAACGAGCAGTCAGGCTACGATTGATGCCATACAAAACAACGCCGTTCCCAAAGGGAATGTGTTTGAAATGGCGAAGGCAGCTGGCTTGTTGGGGGTCAAAAAAACGCCGGACCTGTTGCCCGATTGCCATCCCTTGCCCATTGAATACACGGGCATCGATTATGAAATCAATGGGTTGGACATCATCATTTCGATGACGGTAAAGACCATTTACAAAACAGGAGTGGAGGTGGAGGCGATGCACGGGGCCAGTGTAGTGGCCCTTACGATGTACGATATGCTGAAACCGATTGACAAGAATGTCGAAATAGGCACCATTCGACTCAAATCGAAAAAAGGAGGAAAATCCTCTTTCAAAATCAATTCAGAAGGACTGACTGCCGATGTTATTGTTTGTTCCGACACCATTTCCAAAGGAAAGGGAGAGGACAGGGCCGGAGAGGCCATCGTGGAGCGATTACAGGCTTTTGGGGTTGCATCCCAAAAAAGTATCATTCCCGACGAAGCTGAGGAAATCATCCAAAAATTGGAAAACACCAAAGCTGACCTCTTGATTTTTACGGGAGGCACGGGCGTTGGTCCGCGAGATGTCACCCCACAGACCTTGGAGCCCTTGTTGGACATCAAACTAAAAGGAGTAGAAGAACAAATGCGTAGCTACGGGCAAAATCGGATGCCGTATGCGATGTTCTCGCGTTCCATCGCGGGCATCAAGGACGGAAAATTGATATTGGCACTGCCGGGCTCCACCAAAGGGGCGGCAGAATCCATGGATGCGATTTTCCCCCACGTACTGCACGCATTTAAAGTGATAGAAGGAAAAAGACATGATTGACAAGAAACCACAAATAATCGACAATTTCGGTAGGCCACATACCTATCTGCGCATTTCATTGACGGACCGATGCAACCTGCGGTGCTTTTACTGCATGCCCGAAGAAGGCATTGAGTTGATGGAAAAGCCCAGCATCATGACCTTGGAAGAAATCATTGCCATTACCCGAACTTTTAGGGATTTGGGGGTGGATACGGTTCGATTGACGGGCGGTGAACCTTTGGTTCGCAAGAATTTTGGCTACTTGGTCGAAGAGTTGGCCAAGTTGGGTGTCACCCTTAAATTGACCACCAACGGCATTGTGCTCGACAAATATCTGGAGCTTTTTCAGAAAGTGGGATTGCGCAAGATCAACTTTAGTTTGGATACCCTAGACAAAGCTAAATCCGTTTTCATCACCAAACGGGATTATTATGAGCGCATAATGCGGAACCTGAACATGGCGTTGGACATGGATATGGACCTTAAAATCAATGTGGTGTTGATCAAAGGGGTAAACGATAATGAAATCAATGATTTTATCGCTTTGACCAAGGATAAAAAGATTACGCCCAAGTTCATTGAGTTTATGCCTTTTAAGGGGAATAAATGGGATTGGAGCAAAGGTGTGTCCAAAGAGGACATCTTAAAGACCGTTGGCGATAAATTCGGTGAAATAGAAACCTTGGATAATCCCAAGCACAGCACTTCCACCAATTTTAGGGTGAAGGGCCACAAGGGCAGTTTTGGCATTGTGAGCACAATTACCAATCCGTTTTGTGATGAGTGCAACCGTATTCGATTGACAGCTGATGGAAAAATGAAAAATTGCCTCTTTGCCACCTCCGAAACCGATTTGTTGACTGCGTTTCGTAATGGAGAGCCCATAGAGAATATCATTTTGGAGTCCATCAAATCCAAAAAACACTCAAGGGACGGCATGGACGTAAAAATGGATGCCGACCATTATGAGCAGAACCGTTCCATGATTTCAATAGGAGGCTAATGGTTACGATTGAAGAAGCACTTAGGATTATCGAAAACCAAAAGATTGAATTAAAAAGCGAATCCAAACCTTTGGAGGAAGCACTTGGTTATGCTTTGTCGACGAACACGACCGCCCCTTTTGATGTGCCTGAATTTGATAATTCGGCCATGGACGGCTATGCGCTTTGCGGACTGTATCAAGAATACCAAATGGTAGGGGAGGTGGCAGCTGGTGACTCCAAGTCTATCTCTTTAAACGATGGCGAAGCCGTTCGAATTTTTACGGGGGCGAAGGTACCCCAAAACACCACGGCTGTGATGATGCAGGAGAAAACCTCCGTAACAGACAGCAGGCTGTTTCTTGATGAAATGCCCAAGGCTGGACAAAATGTCCGTAAAAAAGGCGGTCAGTTGGCTGAAGGGCAAACCGTATTTGAAAAAGGACATATGTTGAATCCACCTTCTTTGGCTTTGATGGGAAGTTTGGGGTTGTCGCAGTTCACAGTTTTTTCTAAACCACGGGTCAATATCATCACCACGGGAAATGAATTGATAAAACCGGGAGAATCCAAGACAGAGGGACAGATCTATGAATCCAACAGCTACGCAATTGCGGGAGCCCTGCGGCAATTTGGGTTTCAACACCATCAAAAAACACAAATTAAAGACGATTTCGAGGCCACAAAAGCGGGAATCAAAACCGCATTGGAGTCTTGCGATGTGCTCATTATCTCGGGAGGAATATCTGTGGGTGATTACGATTTTGTAAAACAATCCCTCGAGGAAAATGGAGTTAAGGAGTTGTTTTACAAGGTGTTTCAAAAACCAGGAAAACCGCTCTATTTTGGCCGAAAGGGAAATCAGTTTGTGTTTGCCTTGCCAGGAAACCCAGCGTCATCATTGACCTGTTTTTATGTGTACGTTCTTCCTTTACTGCACCGCTTATCTGGATATGAAAGTGTGGGTTTAACCACATATCGATTCCCGATACAACATGATTTTGAAAACCGTTTTGGACGCCCCACTTTTTTAAAGGCCGCTGTTCTTGACGGAACTGTGGAGATTTTGGACGGACAGGGCTCTTCCATGATCCAATCCATGGCCCAAGGTAATGCACTCGCCTTTGTAGATGATGGCGAGGCATTGAAAAAAGGGGATTTGGTTCGATGTAAGCTAATTTCTTAATCGATGACAGTCGAATACTTGCCCTTGGTCTTTTTTCTGATTGCGCTGTTTTATAGTTCGGTCGGATTTGGAGGTGGGTCCAGTTATCTGGCGATTTTAAGCCTTTTCCTTACCGATTTTTACGAAATACGTTCCACTGCGCTCTTGTTGAATATTTGTGTGGTCACTATTGGGACGCTAGTTTTTATTCGGAACCGGGTATTCGACATGAAATTGTTCTGGCCCTTTTTGGTAATGAGCATACCTTTTGCTTATCTGGGCGCCCAAATCCGCTTGTCCCAAACCACCTTCTTTTTGATTTTGGGCGGCGCCTTGGTGATGGCAGGATTTTTTATGATGCTTCGCTTTGCGAAGAAAAAACTGGACTCGAAAAAATTTTCAAATCCAAAAAAATTGACGCTCGGTGGAGGCATTGGCTTACTTTCTGGAATATCCGGAATAGGTGGCGGCATCTTTTTATCACCGGTGCTCAACCTGCTCAAGTGGGAAAACCCAAGAATAGTGGCTTCTTTGGCTTCCGTTTTTATTTTGGTGAATTCCATTGCTGGCCTGATTGGTCTGAATATGGCGGGAACCTTCCGACTGAACAACGAGCTGATGCTCCAATTGGTGGTGGCAGTGGTGCTTGGCGGTGGAATCGGCTCTTATCTATCCAATAAAAGGTTCAATCTAAAGTTTTTGGGTGTGCTCACGGCCATTTTAGTGCTGTATGTGGGTTTTCGTTTGATACTGCTTCACGGATTCGGTATCAAGATCTAAATTAATCCCAACATGTCTTGGGTGTGTTGCTCCAAAGTTACCTGAATCTTGGCGTTCATATGTTGAAAGGCAGCCAGCACTGTTTTTCCCCGTGGCGTCAATTCGGCCCCGCCCCCTTGGGTACCGCCCTTGTGCAGTTCCACGTAGGGTTGTTGGCCTCTTTGGTTCATATCCTCGACCATGGACCATGCTTTGCGGTAGGACATGCCCATTTCCTTGGCCGCTTTGGACAGTGAACCGTTTTTATCGATCATCACCAATAATTGCGCCCGTCCCGGACCAAAAAACTTTTTTCCGTCAATATCTATCCAGCAACGATTACGTAGTTCTTTTTTAGTTTCCATACAGTTGTGGTTCCATAATGCCCTTGTCCAGAAATAGTTGTTTGTTCATTTCATAGTGCATTTGGGTCATTTGATTATAGTATTCGATAAATTCGGGCATGGAGTGCGCTTTGCGCAAACTGTCGACCGCCGTGGTATCCACCAGTCCATTTTTTGGAATGGCCTGCCCCATCTCATTGTAAGTAACCTGGCTTCCAAAACGTTGCGGTTTGTTGAGATTGACATTGATTCTGTCTTCCAACATCGCATAGTGGTATTTGTCTTGACTTCCCTTTTCGATTTCCGTTTCCATGGCCTTCAACATTTCCTGTTGGAAGGGGATGTCATTGTCCGCATGTTGGACCACCACCCAAAAATCGGTAGCGGCTTCCTTTCCTACCTTTTGCTCGCCCAAGTATCCGTACTTTTGGTATAAATCCCTGATTTTTTTCTGATTGACTAGGCCTACGCTATCCCGCTGCTTTTTAAAAATCTCCCAAGCTTTCTGATTGCCGTATTTTTCCCGAAGCTCATTGGACGGAATCCCCGCGTATTTCTGGTCGAGTTCCATGATTTCTTTCAAAGTGGCCACAACTTGAGGCTTTTCTTCTTCGGAAATGGTCTTTTCATCCTTGCAGCTCAATGCCAAGAGTCCGATAAAGGACCATAAAAAGAGTGGTTTCATATACTTGATTTTCATTGCCGGTCTTGCAGCTGCACCTTTGGGTTTTTGGATTTGGATTTTCATTGGGTATTTATAAAGGTGTCTTCAAATGTTTTGACCCATTTCCCGTCCACGAGTCGTTCGCCATATTCTCGAAAACCACCCTCTGGGGTACTATCAAAGAAAAATCGGGTGGTATCGTCTTTCCACACGAGGAGCTGGTTCTCCTTAAATTCTGCGGGGTATACCGCAGCTCCATCTTTGGAAAATCGGTGGTAGTAGTATTTCTGGTCTTTTTCGTCGTAAAGGATAACGGTATGGAGTTGTAGAAACTCAGTGTTCAGCTCAATGACCAATATGTTTTTTTCCAGATCGTAGGAGATATACTCGTAAGCTGCCCCTTCCTTGGTCAACACTCCGTTCTCATAGATTTTAGAGGTGCCCACCCATTCCCCGACCAGAAAATGGAGCTGCTCCATCTTTTCTTGCTTTGGGCTTTGCCCGACAAGCACATTGGATAGTAGCAGTAGGCAAAAAAGGGGTTTGAAGTATTTCATGTTGGGTTGTTTGCTTAAAAGTAGGGAAATTAGTTTAGGGTTGGAGGGTACAATGGGTTATAGCTAGTGTTGCCAGTAGTTTTTCATTTTTCCCATTTACTAGTAATCTCATTATTTTCAAAAATTACATAAAAAGAATATGCAGAAGTAACTTTTCGGTCTAAACTTTTTGAACTTGCAGGCTCTATGTATGGCAAATTTTCTAGAATTTTTTGGCTTAAACTTTCTAACTTTTTATTCTTTGATTTGTTCTCAATTAATGTGCTCGAACCATCAATTACAATTCTGATTCCAACCTTTAAGGTATCTTTTGCTAGAGTAAGATTGTTTTTTTTAGCTCTTTTATAAATCAGTTCTTGAATACTATTGGTTAGACAAGATTCTTTTTCAATCCAATCTTTGCTGGATTCACAATTTGGAAATGTTGGTATTTCTGAAAGCTCTCGCATAAGAGTCTTATTTGGTTTTGAAGACACTACCTTTTTCTGTACACAGCTTGATATAAACAGAATTAGTAAAAGAGTTAGTATTAATTTCATATGTGGTTTTTTGAAATTACTGGCAACGGTCTCGTGCATGGCTTCGTTGCGGAAAATGTCCACCGGACTTTTCCACTGTAGCCCCAAGTTAACGAATCAGGCTGGAATTTCCATTTGGAAATTCCGACCGCAATGAGCTATGCACAATATTAGCTGCTGGCTTTTATTTATATCTCGGATACATTGGTCCATTTGGATATCTGAACTCGACCAAATATTCCTTGTCTGTATAAGGTCCATACCATTTACGGTATTTTCTATTTCTGAAATCATAAATATTGATAATCAAATATTCTTTTTTTAGAAGTCCCGCTGACAATTCCACCTTGAAGTTTTTTAGGTCCAATTTTTTTCCCTTGGATGTATAATAATCAAAGTGAAAATCAAATGTTTTGGAAGAGTCCTTTTCAATAAATTCCCAAACTTTTTGTCCAACTGTAAAGTTTCCTGGAACATAGTCCACTCCTAATGACCTCTCGGTCCCATCGTCATTGACCTTTACAAAGGTGTTTCCAATTCCAGACATTACCAGTTCATCATTCACTTGAATAATAACGTTTCCATTTTGTCCGTAGGAGTTTATTCCGAGTGTCAGAATAGTGATTAAAAAGGGAAGTAGTCGAATCATTCGGAAAACTATTTTGAGCTTGCAGCTAACTTGTTTTTATGTATGTAAAATACTTCTTTATACTCCAAAATAGGCATAAAACCAATACACCGCATCATTTTTAACTGATAGGCAATGAATCTCCAACCATAGGTTAGAAGCAGGATTTAACCTCAAGAGATATAAGTTATGCACATGTAGTGGTACATCAGAACTAGGACTCTAATGTGTTCGTGTATCCAATAAGTACCAACTGGGGAGGGAATGGGCGAGAGTAAACCTTAATCCAACTGTTCTATTTTTTTCATGATTTCTTCCGCCTCAAAGACTTTTTCATCGCTGAGCTTGCGGTTGGTGGTGGATAGCGCATGGGCTTCCTTTAGCAACTTGGCGTATTTTTCCTGTAGTTTTTCTTTTTCCGTTTTCTTTTTGAACAATCCGAACATGAGCTATTTTTTAGGAGTGCTTTTTAACAGCAATTTTTGGAAAGATACAAAATGTTTAAGTAAATTTGATAGACATTAAACAAAACTATTAAAAAATCGCTATGAAAATTTCTGCTTTGGACTGGTTGGGTTTGACCACCTTGATTTTGGTAACCGTGACCTTATTTGCAGCCATGGACTTTGCCTTTAATTGGGTTTTTTACCTCACCGTGACCGGGCAAATCGTGCTTGTTATTGCTGTATACAAAATATTAACCGACGATTACACTACGGACAAAACCTTTGATGATTTCTATGAGGATCAGCCCATGCGGGACAATGACTTATAGTTATATTGCCAACCAAGGGGAGTTACCTAGATTAGGATGAAAGCTGGCAATTAAACTAATTAGTGTGGTGTTTTGTTATTGTTCCCCGACGTGTTTTTTATAAAATTTCCAAACTTCTTTAGCCACGTTTCGGCCCAGTTCCAGTCCTTCTACGTTATCAGCTTGTATGTGGTAACCACCAAGCACTCTGGATATCCCGGCCATTTCGGCAGTTTCGGTAAACGTTGGAAATTCTAAAGTAATGGTATCCCCTAAATTATCTGGTTCCGTCATGGCTCCTGCCACCAATTGCGCGCTAGAACCAAATTCATCACTACCGGTCCAAAGTTTTAGGGCCTCTCCGCATCCACCGCTAATGGTGCTATGTCCAGAGACATAACTTGGAAATGGTGGGCATAAAAACGTCTCCGGTGAGTAAGGTCTCCATTGCGTACCGTCCATTTCAATCATTCCTTTTCCCTCTCCTCCCCAAGCTTTTATTTTTTGGTTCTCGTAATATTCGTGAACCAACGCGTAGGGTCGTGCATAATCATAATACATTTTTGAGTCCCATGAGGCAATAAATGCGTCCATGGCCACAACTTGGTTGTAGAAATACATTTTTACATCTTGATCTAACGTATGGTTGTCCCTTACCGATACGTCTTGGGCAAATTTTAACCAATGTCCAGCTTGTTGCACGGATTGTGGGCCGTCTCGCATGAACTCTACCAAGGCTTTTTGATAATCGGTCAGGTTGGCCTGCATTTCGATTACCTCCTGTACCTCTTTCTTTAATTGTTCGGAACCTATCATAGGTGGTGGTCCTGGCCTAAATTGGTCTCCGGATTGTAAGGCAATTGGCGTAACTTTGTCCCAATAAGGCGTCAAACACTCAGGAGCATATTTACCCCCTTTTCCGTCTGAGAAATATTTGGGTTGCCAACGATTTGCATCAACATTGTTATCGGCTGAATTTATGGGTTCGTAGCCCACATAATTAAAGTAGGGTTCACCATTTGAGCCTTCTTCTTCACCATACTGATTGGCTCCATCCCCTTTTCTGGCCTCAATTACCGCTCTAGCGGCTAAATTTCCAATACCTTCGGGGGTGGAGGGGTCTAAACTTTCATTGCTTGGGTCCAATCCTAGTTCCCTCATAAAATCCGCAAATAGTTCTTGGTCGGTGTAGTAGTACTCGTTCATCGCCCTAAAGGCAGCATAGCTAATGGCGATTTCCTTGTTTTTTAACGATTGTTCGCTTTTTGGTCTTCGTTTCACGTTTTCCAAATAAACTGGAATGGCTTTTTGATCGTATCTCGACCATGCATCAAAAACGGCAGTAAAGATCAAGCCTAAATAGCGTGAGGTAATTGTGGGCCTTGGATTAAATCGTTCGGTGTCGTTGGCCGTTGCGGTCAAAGCCATTTTACCCCACTTGTACGCTACGTTCTCAACGCCTTTGGGTTGGGCCATTTCAACCGTACTTTGTTCTTTGTTTTGATTGTCCTTACACGCTACAATTATGAGGGCGATTAGTGATAACAATAATGCTCTTCCCATCGTTCAATTTTCATTTTAGGAGGGAAAGTTAAAATTATTTGAGAAAACACCCTGTGGATATGGGAGTTTTTTCATTTTGTAGCAGAAATATCTGACAGTACCCTGAGCAAAGAAGGTCTACTTTACTTAAAAACTGGTTTTGTTATACCCTGAATTTGAACAGCACTTATTTTTTATCCGCAATGCGCCAAGGCGGATTCAGCCGGTTTTCTCCGCCATAAAATAATACCAGTTGATTGCCATCTATATCTTTTAATCTGGCTTCTCTCCATAACCATCGTTGGTCGGTTGCATCTTGGTCGAACCTGATTCCGTTACTTTTTAATTGTTCGACTTTTTCATCAAGGTTCTGGCATTCAAAGTAGATGTAAATTCCATCTCCTTTTGGCAATTGTTGCGTTTGATGGATTGAAAAGGTCGAATTTCCATCCGGACATTCAAATCGCGCGTAATGTGGTAAAGCTTTAACGATTAATCGAAGTCCCAATTTTTCATAAAAGGGGATGGATTTTGTCAAATCCAACGATGGAACTGTTATTTGGTTCAAGTTCATCTTTCTAGATGGGGTTAGGGTGCATATACATCCCGTTTTCAAGTGTTAAGTATGTAATCAATAGGATAAGTTGTCTATTTTTTCGGCCTATTTTATCTGAGGGGAACAACGGTCTAGTATAACCGTCAGTTACGGGTTAATATGCGTTAGTTTTCGGTTTAGAACTGACGTTAGCAATTCCGAGTGGATTCGGACGTAGTCGAATCCGCCGTAATTGCGGTTATACATTGTTGTACAACGTTTTTTATTTTTTATCCAATCCATATTTTCAACTTTTCATTAGGTAACTCCTTTTCAAATAATCGAGTCAAAAACAAATTCGAACGTCTTACTTTTAAATCCTTTTGATTTTTAAATTCGATTAAATAAATTGCATGTTTTGGGATATCCAAACTCATAATTTTTTTGGCTCTTTCTCCAAACTCGTAAGATTGAATTCTCCAATTCGTAACTTTTGGTGTAATTACTTTTCCGTTTTCTCTGTTTTTTAATTCAATCGAAAAATTCCCAACAGAAACACTCCAACCTCCAAGAACTTTAATACTGTAAATTCCGACTGGTAATTCAATTGCCTTATTCGTATCATAGATTCCGATTGGAAATCTCATCTCTGCATATCTCAAATCAGTATTTATAATTTCTAGGTCTTTTGGGACTTTACTTCTATGAAGAAAACCTAAAATCTTTTTGTCAGGTGTTAGCTGGTCGTAATTATTCTTGATGTATGGTCTAGCTCCGTCACTTGGCTCAAATTCCGTTTCCAAATATTCTATTTCGTCATTATCTAATTCACGCACTGTTCCGTCGTTTTCAACATAGACAAATTCAAATTTTTCTTTTTCTGACTTCAATTTCCAGTGGTGAGTTAAATGTTGTACAACGGTCTTGTATAACGTGTCGTTGCACGGACTGTAAGTTACGGTTTTTTCAGTTTTTGGGATCGTTTCTTTTCACTGAAGTCCTTTTCATTCGATTGCCCCTCCCGTGCTAATGCACGTTATACGTTGTTGTGGTGCGTTATTTTTCATCAATTGGTTTATTCTTAATTAATGCCCAACCTTCGCAAGGCTCTCCCACATCATTTGCTAATGTCAATCCTCTTGCTTTTAATTCGATAAGTAGTCGACGACAATCATCATCTTTTGTTCCAGTAACTCTAGTTAAAGTTGAAAGTCTTCTTCCGTCTTTAAACCTTTTATCTTTAAGCATTTTTAATAAAAGCTCCTTGCGAGGTCCATCTTCTTTTAACTCCTTTTATTTAATTCTCCATTTTTCCAGTTGTCTAGGACCATAATATGATGAAAGAATTGTACCTACAACCCCTAATATTCCTCCAATAAAACCACCGATTAATGAGTCTAAAAACTTAAAACTAGATTCTGAATCTACTGTTTGTAAATTCATTGCAGATAAATTACCTATCACAAGCAAAAAGGTTATAGTTAAAAGTATTTTTCTCATTTAAAAAGTTTTAATGCACCACAACTTGTTTATATGGATGTAAAATACATCTATATACACCCAAAATAGGAATAAAACCGATGATTGGGTTTGTTTTACTCAATTAAACTTCAAAATCATAACTATGTAGTCAAGAATTACAAAGGCTACTTGAGTGTATACCCTGTTGTTTTTAGGACTTTAGGGTCTAAGAGAAAAAACGGCCCTGAAAAAGAAAAAAATACCAATGAAATCGGGACTTTCAAGAGGTGATTTCGGTGCAAAAGCGATTTTGTTCCCATTTTGTCCTAATGATGTTTTTCAATTGCTATAGGTCTTAAACAAAAAAACCGCAGCGTTGAATCTGCGGTTTTTTACTCTCAAGCTTTGTGCTTGGTTGCGGAGGAAGAGGGTCTTCTTTAAATTGAAAAAACCACTGTTTTTAGGGGTTGTAAAGGGTGGGGAATTGATACTGACACCGAAAGGGACACCTTTTTAACAGTAATTTAACAATTATGGGCCTTTTAAATGCCAAATGGATACAATGAGATTTAAAATAAATTAAAGAGCTTCAAAATGACAGAATTTAAAATTGGGTAATACCAGATAACGAAATCAAAATTTAAAATAGAAAGTCTATTTAACCAGGATGTTAAAAACTTTCAATAGGTCACTTAATGAAATCTCTATCAAAGAAACCTAACTTTCCTGGCAGGCAAGAGGCCACCGGTTCGAATCCGGTATTCTCCACTAGGATTTATAGGGCTTGAAGAGTTTTTAACTTTTGAAGCTTTTTTTATTTGCACGCAATTTGCACGCAAACTCAGGTCAAATTTGTCTTTTGATTATTTGTTGCAAATTGGACTATTTCGATGTTTATTCACATATTTCAGAGTAATTTGAAAAAGTTATATACCCATTGGATACCTTTGATCTTCTTTTCCTTTTATCAACCAGATTCCCGGCCATAGTAACTTTTGCCAACCAATCCTTACCGTTATTGTACAGATAGCCGAATTCTAAAAAAAATGATTTCACAACTATTAGGGCACGATTCACAACAAAAAAAGATGATTTTATACCATCAGGGTAGGGAATTCGTTAGTATGATTGTTTAACCTATGGAAACTATAAAACAACAATTCTTAATTAATCAATAGTAAAGTATGAAAACCTCAAATCTATTTAAATCCTTAATAGCCGGCGTAATGGTCCTTACCGTCATTGCCTGTAGCAAAGATGATGACCCTTTTGCGAGTGTAACGGTCAATGGAACAACATTAAGAACAAGCCCTTCCGACTTTACCGTTGGTGACCGGTCCGATTTCAATGGTGACATCGATGCAAGTTTTACCGGCAACGGTGGTTCTACCACTCGTATATTCAGCTGGAACAACAACCTCAGTACAGCGGATTATAATGCCGATATCACAGCGACCACAGAAGGTACCTTCAATATGGTGGTGACAGATGCAGATGCAAATATCGTGTTGAATAGATCATTGAACGGTGCGGTTGAGCCTGATTCTTTCTCTGGAGTAACCGACGCAGGCACTTCCGGAATATGGACCGTAACGATTACAGTAGAATCTTTTAGTGGTGATGGCAGCTTTTCTTTGAGCGAAGGAAACTAGTCAATTCTCCTACTTGTAAATATATAAAAGCACCTCATAAACGGGGTGCTTTTTTTTGAAGTAAAGTGAACAGGCTTAAAAAGCTAACCCTTTTCGAGACAGTATTCCAGAGCTACCTGAATGTTTTCATTCAATAATCAATCGTTTATTGGTGCCCAAAATTTTATATCTGTTTATTTCAATTGTTGATAACTCAATATCCTTGTATTCTAAGAAAATTCGATTGATGTAATTTGATTTGATTTAGAACAAAATTTTATTTGCCATTTTTCATTTGGTTTGATATGAACTTATATGATGTAAGTGTTTGCACATCAATTTTTTGTGGATAAAATTCAATCCATAAACCTTACTTTCCCTCCGCCCTCTATTATCTTTATCCAAAGAATTCATCAAAGGAAAACAAAAGCGCTTTTGTTCATTTTTAATCTATAAAAAGAAACAAAATGGACAATTTTTTGATACTAGAACGGCTCGACCGTTTGGAAAGGCTAATGATTGCCAACAAAGAGGTGCTCACATTTGATGAGGCCTGTGATTACACCGGCATATCAAGAAGCTATCTGTACAAGCTTACCGCTGCGGGGCAAATTCCGCACTCCAAGCCCAATGGAAAACTGATATTCTTCGAAAGGGAAAAGATA